>LNFM01006615.1_pt1 | contig 20747 bp, 15 predicted proteins | sample 596031 | NCBI WGS metagenome assembly LNFM01 (sample SAMN04254537, study PRJNA301005) | activated carbon metagenome | isolation source: dual media filters at the Ann Arbor, Michigan drinking water treatment plant | place: USA: Ann Arbor | reverse complement strand
GCGCCACGCTCTTGCCGATGAAGCCGGCCAGCAGCACCACCGTCAGCACATAGGGCAGCGCCTGGATGAACTGCACCGGCACGGCGCCGATGAAAGGCAATTCCGCGCCCTGCATGCGGATCGAGATGGCATCCAGAAACCCGAACAGCAGGCAGGCCCAGAGTGCGCCCACCGGGTGCCACTTGCCGAAGATCAGCGCCGCCAGCGCCATGTAGCCGCGGCCAGCCGTCATGTTGGGGATGAAGCTCGGGTTCTGCGCCACCACCAGGTAGGCGCCGGCCAGCGCGCTGAGCACGCCATTGAGCGCCAGCGCCTGGTAGCGCAGGCCTTTCACGCTGACGCCGGCGGCGTCGATCATGGTCGGGTTCTCGCCGGCCGCGCGCAGGCGCAGGCCGAAGCGTGTGCGGTACAGCAGCCACCACACCAGGGCCACCAGCAGCAGCGCGCCATAGACCATCAGGTTGTGGCCGAAGAAGGCCAGCGCCAGGGTCTGGCCGATGAAGGGAATCTGCGCCACCACCTCGCCCGCGCCGACGAACCAGCGGCTCAGGCGCACGGCTTCCGGCACCGGCGGCGTCTGCCCGCCCTGCGCGAACCAGGCGATGCCCAGCACCACGCTCAGGCCTGCCGCCGTCATCGTGATGGCCATGCCCAGCACGACCTGGTCGCCGCGGTGGCTGACACACGCGTAGCCGTGCAGCATCGACAGCGCCAGCCCCACCACCAGCGCTGCGCCCAAAGCGAGCGCCAGCGAGCCGCTGGCCACGCCCACGGCGGCGGTGGCGAAGGCGGTCATCAGCATCTTGCCTTCCAGCCCCAGATCGATGACGCCCGAACGCTCGCACAGCACGCCGGCCAGCGCGCACAGGATCAGCGGCACGCTGACGCGCAGCGTGCTGGCGATCAGGGTGCCGAAGAAGACTTCATCCACGGCGGCCGCCTCCCAGCGCGAGGTAGGCGCGCAGCAGCGTCGGCGCCGCGACATGCGCCATGGCGCCGGCGAACAGCACGATCAAGCCCTGCAGCATGAAGACCATGTCGCGGCTGAAGCCGTTGATCTCGAAGGCCAGCTCGCTGCCGCCCTGGTAGAGCGCACCGAACAGCAGCGAGGCCAGGATGATGCCCATGGGGTGGTTGCGCCCGATCAGGCTGACGGCAATGCCCGCGAAACCCGCGCCCGCGACAAAATCAGGCAGCAGGCGGCCGTGCACGCCGGCGATCTCGTTGACGCCCACCAGCCCGGCCAGCGCGCCGCTGGCGGCCATCGAGGCGACGATCAAGCCCTTGGGCCGGATGCCGCCGTAGACCGCGGCGTCGGGCGAAAACCCCACCGCGCGCAGCGCGTAGCCGCCGCGTGTCTTCCACAGCGCCAGCCACACCAGCAGCGCGGCCAGCAGTGCCAGCAGCACGCTGAGGTTCAGCGGCGTGCGCGGCCATTCGAGGCCCAGCCAGGCCAGGGCGTCGTGCACGCCCGGCAGGCGCGCGCTGTCGGCGAAGGCGCGGCTCTCCGGCGTCATGTTGCCGGGCTCCTTGAGCTGGTTCACCAGCAGGTAGCCCAGCAGCGCCGAGGCGATGAAGTTGAACATGATGGTGGTGATGACGGTGTGGCTGCCGCGCCAGGCCTGCAGTGCGCCGGGAATGCCGCCCCACACCAGGCCGAACAGCGCCGCCGCCAGCACCATCAAGGGCAGCATCACGGGCGCGGGCAGGCTGCTGCTGAAGGCCAGCGCCACCACGCCTGCGCCCAGCCCGCCCATGATGGCCTGGCCCTCGCCGCCGATGTTGAACTGCCCGCCGTGAAAAGCCACGGCCACGGCCAGACCGGTGAAGACGAAGGTGGTGGCGTAGTACAGCGTGTAGCTGATGCCGCTCTGCGAGCCGAAGGCGCCCTTCACCAGCAGCGCCAGCACCTGCAGCGGCTCGAAGCCCACCAGTGCCACCACGCCGCCGGCCACCAGCAAAGCGATGGCCAGGTTCACGGCGGGCAACAGCGCCACGTCCATCCAGCGTGGCAGTTCGATGGGTTGGCTCATCTCAGTGGGCCGCCCCGCCCATCAAACGGCCGAGCGCCGCTTCCGTGCATTGGTCGATCGGCAACTCGCCACTCACGCGCCCGGCGTTCATCACGATCACGCGGTCGCTCAGGGCGAGGATCTCGTCGAGCTCGCTCGACACCACCAGCACCGCGCCCCCCGCATCGCGCATCGCGCGCAGGCGGCCGTGGATGAACTCGATGGCGCCGATGTCGACGCCGCGTGTCGGCTGGCCCACCAGCAGCACCTGCGGGCCCTGGTCGAAAAACTGCGCCTCGCGCGCCAGCACCAGCTTCTGCTGGTTGCCGCCGCTGAAGTTGGCGCTGCGCAGGCCGGGGTTGCGCGGGCGCACGTCGTAGCGCTCCATCATCTGCGCGGTGTCTTCGCGCATCGCGCGCTGGCGCATCCAGCCGAACAGGCCGTTGTAGCGGCGCTTGCCCTGGTAGCCCAGCACGGCCGACTCCCAGGCCGCAAACGGCAGCACCATGCCGCGGCGGTGGCGGTCTTCGGGCACGTGTGCCAGCCGCAGCGCGCGTGCCTGGCGCGTGCTGAGCCAGCGTGCCGGCGTGAAGCGCTGGCCGCCGAGCGTCAACGTGCCGGCACTCGGCGCGGCCAGCCCCGAGAGCACGTCCAGCAGCTCGGTCTGGCCGTTGCCCGAGACGCCGGCGATGCCGACGATCTCGCCCGCGCGCAGCTGCAGCGACACATCGGCCAGCCGCGCCACGCCCAGCGCGTCGGTCACGCCCAGGCCCTCGGCGGCCAGCAGCACTTCGCCGGGGGTGGTGGCGGCCGCGCTGCGCCCCAGGTTCACGCGCCGGCCCACCATGGCTTCGGCCAGGCCGTCGATGCTGGTGTCTGCAATCTTCGTGTCCAGCACCACCTGGCCGGCGCGCATCACCGTGACGGCGTCGCACAGGGCCATGATCTCGCGCAGCTTGTGCGTGATGAGCAGGACGGTGGTGCCGCGCTCGCGCAGGCCGCGCAGCGTGACGAAGAGCGCGTCGGTCTCCTGCGGCGTCAGCACCGCGGTGGGTTCGTCGAGGATGAGGATGCGCGCACCGCGGAACAGCGCCTTCAGGATCTCCAGCCGCTGGCGCTCGCCCACCGGCAGCTCGTTGACCAGCGCGTCCAGCTTCACCTGCAGGCCGGTGTCGTGCATCAGCCCTTCGAGCTTGGCGCGCACCTCGGCGCGGGCCACGTTGAGGCGCCAGCTGGGCTCGGCGCCGAGCATCACGTTGTCGAGCGCACTCAGCGTGTCCACCAGCATGAAATGCTGGTGCACCATGCCGATGCCCAGGCGTATGGCCTCGCCGCTGCCCCTGATCTTCGCCGGCCGGCCCTCGATGGCAATCTCGCCGCCGTCGGCCTCGTAGAAGCCGTAGAGGATGGACATCAGCGTGCTTTTTCCCGCGCCGTTCTCGCCGACGATGCCGTGCACCGTGCCCGCCTCCACACGCAGCTGCACGGCGCGGTTGGCGTGCACGGCGCCGAAGCGTTTTTCGATGCCCTGCATCAAAACGGCCGGGGGCCGTGAGGCCCCCGTTGTCTGCGCAGAAGCAGCCGCCAATTCCGCCATCACTTACAGGCGTTCGTCGCCATGTAGTCGATGACCTGGATCTTGCCCGCGATGATGTCGGCACGGGCCGCATCCACGCGCTTCTTCATCTCGGGCGTCACCAGCTTGGCGTTGTGCTCGTCCAGTGCGACGTCCACGCCGCCTTCCTTCAGGCCCAGGCTGGTGACACCGGGCGTCACGCCCTTGAAGGCGGTGTAGACGGCCACGTCCACGCGCTTGACCATGCTCGTGAGCATGGTGCCGGGCTGCACGTGGTTCTGGTTGCTGTCCACGCCGATGGCCAGCTTCTTGTTGTCTTTCGCGGCCTGGTAGACGCCGATGCCGGTGCCACCGGCGGCGGCGAAGACCACGTCCACGCCGGCGGCGAACTGCGACTTGGCGAGCTCGGCGCCGCGCGCCGGGTCGTTCCAGGCGGTGGGCGTGGTGCCGGTCATGTTGGCCAGCGTCTCCACCTTGGGGTTGGCGTATCTCGCGCCCTGCTCGAAGCCGCACTGGAAGCGGCGGATGAGCGGGATGTCCATGCCGCCGACGAAGCCCACCTTGCCGGTCTTGCTGGCCATCGCAGCCATCATGCCGACGAGGAAGCTGCCTTCCTGTTCCTTGAAGAGGATGCTCTGCACGTTGGGCAGCTTCACCACGGCGTCGATGACGGCGAACTTCAGCTTGGGGAAGTCCTTGGCCACCTTCTCCATGCTGCTGCCCTGGCTGAAGCCGATGCCGACGATGGGGTCGGCGCCGCGCTGGGCCATGCGGCGCTGCGCCTGTTCACGCTGCGCCGGGTTGCTGACTTCGAACTCGATGTAGCCCTTGCCGGTTTCCTTCTTCCAGCGCTCGGCGCCCTCAAAGCCGGCCTGGTTGAAGCTCTTGTCGAACTTGCCGCCCATGTCGTAGATGACGGCAGGCTGCGCCTGCGCCAGCGCGGCGCCGTTCGCAAAAACGCCAGCGGCCACGACCAGCGCCAAGGTGGCGGCGGGCGGCACGACCGGGCGACAAACTGCACGACAGACGGGGCGGAACATGGGCGTGGGCTCTCCTGCTTGAGGCCCGGCAGGATAGCAAGACTCGCGCCGCCGGCCGCCGCGCCGCCCCTGGGGCACACCCGGAGTGACCCACGGCCAGGGGGGCCCCGGCCGCCGGGTAGCATCACGCGATGACGACTGCCCCTGCCGCTGCACCTGCAGATTCCCCGGCCCAGCCGCCCGTTCACCCCGACGTGGCCGCCCTCGCGCGGGCCCATCTGTTGCCCAAGGTGCTGCTGCACGAGCACCTGGACGGCGGGTTGCGCGTGTCCACCTTGCTGGCCTTGCTGCGGCAGCGCGGCCTGCAGCCGCCGGCCCGGTCCGACACCGAGGCCGGCCTGGCCGCCTGGTTCCGGGCCAATGCGCACGCCGGCAGCCTGGAGAAATACCTCGAGGGCTTTGCCCTCACCGTGGCGGCCATGGCCAGCCCGCAGGCGATGGAGCAGGTGGCTTTCGAAGCCGCCGAAGACGCGCTGGACGACGGCGTGGTGCTGGCCGAGTTCCGCATCGCGCCGCTGCTGTTCGAAGCCCACGGCGTGCCTGGCGAGGCCGTGGTCGAGGCCCTGCTGGCCGGCCTGAAGCGCAGCAAGCTGCCCAGCGGGCTGATCATCTGCGGCATGCGCCACTTGCCGTCCGAAGAGACCGAGCGCGCCGCGCGCCTGGCGCTGAAGTACCAGGGCCAGGGTGTGGTGGCCTTCGATCTGGCCGGCGCCGAGTTCGGCCACCCGCCGGGCCAGCACGCCAGCGCCCTGCGCCTGGTGCGCGACGCCGGCCTGGCCATCACGCTGCACGCGGCCGAGGCCGACGGGCCAGAGCGTGTGCTGGAGGCCGCCGAACTGGGCGCCACGCGCATCGGCCATGGCGTGCACCTCGTCGAGGCGCTGCGCGACCCGGCTCGTGAATGGATGGTCGACAGCGTGCGCCAGCGTGGCCTGCACCTGGAGGTCTGCCCCACCAGCAACGTGCACACCGGCGCGGCCGCGTCATTGGCCACCCATCCCATCACCGACCTGTGGCACGCCGGCGTGAGCCTGAGCTACCACACCGACAACCGGCTGATGAGCTGCGTCGGCATGAGCGAGGAAGCCGCCGCGCTGATCGCCCAGACCTCGCTGGCCGAGGTGGACCTGCTGGCCATGGCCACGGAGGCAGCGCGTCATTCGTTTCTGCCGCAGGCCGAGCGTGACGTGGCGCTGGAAACCATCGCCGTGTTTTCGGCGGGGCTGCTGCCCCGCGTGCCGGTGGTGCTGGCCTGAGAGCGCGCCCGGCCTAGGCTTGAACCAAGGCCGCGCTGCCTGCGGCGGCGGGGCTGGCTGTGAGGGCGGTCTTGTCACCGGCCGCGTGCACCGGCTGCCTCGCCCACTGCAGCGCAAAGCCCGGCATCTCAGCCGCTGGCATCGGACGGCCCAGGTGGAAGCCCTGGGCTTCGTCGCAGCCCAGCTCGCGCAGCAGTTCCATGATGGCTTCGTTCTCCACGCCCTCGGCCACCGCGCGGAAGCCCAGGCTGTGCGCCAGGCCGATGGTGCTGCGCACGATGGTGGCGTCCTTGGCGTCGCGATCGATCTGCTTGATGAAGATCTGGTCGATCTTCAGCTCGTGCACGGGCAGCGTCTTCAGGTAGCTCAGCGAGGTCTGGCCTTCGCCGTAGTCGTCGATGCTGAGCTCGAAGCCGGCGGCCGCCAGCGTGTGCAGCATGGCCAGCGCGCGCTTGGGCTCGTTCATCACCGCGCTTTCGGTGATCTCCAGGCAGAAGGCCGTGGCCGGCACCCCCTGGCGGCGCAGGATGGCGTCGAAGCGGTTCGGCAGTTCGGGGTCGAGCAGGTCGCGCGTGCTCAGGTTCACCGAGAGGCGGTGCAGCCCCGCGGCTTGCAGCGCCGGCCACTGGCGCGCGGCTTCTTCGAAGATCCACAGCGTCAGCTGGCGCACGAAGCCGGTGTCTTCGGCAAATGGAATGAACTTCATCGGCGGCACCATGCCGCGCGTGGGGTGCTGCCAGCGCACCAGGGCCTCGGCGCCGACGATGGTGTGGCTGGCGATGTCGATCTTGGGCTGCAGGTAGAGCCGCAATTCGTTGGCGCCGATGGCCTGGCGCAGCTCTGACAGCAGCGTCAAGGATTGCTCGCTGCCGGCGTCGATGGCCGGGTCGTAGATCACCATGTGCGTGGCCTTGCCGCGCTTGGCGGCGGCCAAGGCACGTTCGGCACGCGACATCAGCACTTCGGCCTGCTCGCGGCCCGCCATGCCGGAATCCGTGCCGGCCTCTGCGCCAGCGTCGGCGCCTTTCACAGCCGGGTTTGCGGACGGCGGCGCGTGCTGCGGCCAGGCGGCCACACCGAAGGTCAGCGGCGCGTCCACCGACTCACCGCGCACGACGATGGGGTGCACGAAGCTGGCGCTGATGGCGTCCACCATGGCGGAGGCGCGCGCCAGGTCGGTGCCCAGCAGCAGCAAGGCGAACTGGTCGCCCGACAGGCGTGCCACGACGTCGCCTTCACGCTGCACGTGGCGGCGCAGTCGCTGCGCCACCTCGCGCAGCACGTCATCCCCCAGCGCATAGCCGAGGTTTTCGTTGATGTGCTTGAAGCGATCCAGGCCCAGTACCACCACCGTGAAGGGCTCGTGATGGGCGCTGGCGCTGCCGATGGCATCGCGCAGCGCGGTGCCGAAGCTGGCGCGGTTGGGCAGGCGCGTCAGCCGGTCGTGGTAGGCCAGCTCCAGGATTTCGGCCTCGTTGGCAGCGATGTTCTGGCGCATCTGGTCGAAAGAACGGGCCAGCTGGCCGATCTCGTCTTCGCGTTCCAGGTGCTCCATGGCCTCGTCGTATTCACCGCGACCCAGGCGTTCACTGGCTTTTGTCAGACCGCGCAGCGGCGTCGTGACGCGCCGCGCAGTGACGACGCTGGCCACGCCGGCCAGCAGCAGGCCCAGCGCCGTCAGTGCCAGCAGGGTGGTCTGCAGCGGCTTGTAGGGCGAGATGGCGTCGGCCAGCGAACCCAGCACCACGGCCTGCAGCGTGCCGGCGGGGCCTTCGGCCTGGGTCATGCGGCGCAGCAGGTGCGGATTGCCGGCCAGCACCGCCTCCTGGCCTTGCTGCGTGTCGCTCACCAGGTCGGCGGTGGCTTCGGCGCCCAGGGTCGAGATCAGGGCCTGTCGCCGGCCGTCGGGCGCCTGAGTCCACAGCACGGCGTGCAGGCCGGACACGTTGCGCATGTCGTCCAGCTGTTCCTGCTGGATGGGAAAGCCCATCGCGACATAGCCCACCAGCACCGGCGCCCGCACCGGCACCATCACCACCTGGTAGGGGCGGCCACCCAGCAGGGCGACAGCGCTGCCTTGTGAAGCGAGCTGCGGCGCGAGCGGGCGCAGCGACTCGTAGACCTCGGGGTCGCTGTCCTCGCCCAGGGCGCGCAGCTTCAGGTCGCTGGACAACATGGCCGTGACGGTGGCGCCGATGCGCTGGCCGCTGTTGGCCAGGGCCGATTGCAAGGTGTCGAGGTCGCCCGAGAGCAGGGCCTCGCGAAAGCCGAAATCGGCGGCCAGCACGCTGGCGCCCACGGTCAGGCGCGTGGCGCGCTGCGCGAGCAGGCGCTGCCAGATGTTTTCGCCCACTTCCAGGTCTTCGGCCAGCTGCGCACGAGCATTGCGCGTGATGCTGGCATTCACCACCAGCAGGCCGGCCAGCTGCACCACCAGCAACAAGCCCAAGAACAGCAGCACGATGCGCGACGACAGCCGCTGCGCCCACCAGCGGCGCAGGGCAAAGCCGTGCCGCCTTGCGCTCACAGCGCGCCGGCCACCAGCGGCAGCTTCACGGTTGCGCTGGCGCCGCCGGCAGGCAGCACCAGGGCTTCATCGGTGGGCGGCGTGCCCGGCGGCAGGCCGGCATGCCAAGTGCGCAGGCGGTAGTTGCCGGGGGGCGCGTCGATCTTCAACGTGCCGTTCTTGCCGGCCACTGCGTGGTAGGGCGTCTCCACGATCAAGACCCAGGCCACCATCTGGTCGTGGATGTTGCAACCGAGCACTGCGATGCCGGGCTTGTCAAAACTCACGGGGTTGGCCGGCGTGCCGGCGTACAGCTTCAACTCGAAGGTCTTCGCGGGTGAAAACGAGTACACATGGTGGCGCACGGTGTCGCGGTTCGGAAAGCGCAGCTCGCTGCCCACCGTCAGCACCGTGACCTGCGGCACGAACTTGCGTTCGACCTGGGCCACTTCCGCACCCAGCACGGGCTTGGCCGCGGCCTTGGCCTCACGCGATTCGAGGAACACCACGGCCTCGGGCAGGGGTTTGCCGTCGCTGCCCACGGCCTGCAACGACACCGTCGCGGCCAGGGCCGCGGGTGCCGTGATCAGGCAGGCAAGCAGGGCGCAGGTGAGCGCGGCGTGTGGCACGGACAAAGGCATGCAGGGTGTATCGGCACGTCGGGCCCCGAGGTTGAGCGCCCCCTGCAAGGGTTCCACCTCCTCATGCCCGCCGCGGCAGCTTCAGTGTTCGCTGCCGGGTGTGCCCGCCGGCGCCGGCTTGGGCCCGGCCACTGGCGGACGACCACCGCGCTTTCGTGCCGGCCCCCGCGCAGGCACTCGCGCCGGAGGGGGCTTCGGTGTCGCTGCGCGCGCGATGACGCCCCCGCCCAGGCAGACCTCGCCGTCGTACAGCACCGCGCTCTGGCCCGGCGTGACGGCCCATTGCGGCGACGTGAAGTCCAGCCTCAGGCCGGGTTCGCCCGTCACCTCACCGCTCACCGGGGCCGGCAGCGACAAGCTGCAAGGGGCGTCGGTCTGGCGGTAGCGGGTCTTGGCGGCCAGCGTGCCGGGCGCCGGCGCGTGGCCGGCCACCCAGCTCAGGTCTTCGGCTTCCAGCCAGCTCGATTGCAGCCAGGGGTGTTCATGGCCCTGCACCACGTGCAGGGTGTTGCTGGCCACGTCCTTGTGGGCCACGTACCAGGGCGCATGCACACCGTCGCCGGCGCTGCCGCCGGCTTTGCCGTCGAAGTTCTTCCCGCCGATGCCCAGGCCCTGGCGCTGGCCCAGCGTGTAGAAGCTCAGGCCCACGTGGCGGCCCAGTTCACGGCCCTGGTCGTCGCGCATGGGGCCGGGCTCGTGGCTGAGGTAGCGGTTGAGGAACTCGCGGAAAGGCCGCTCGCCGATGAAGCAGATGCCGGTGCTGTCCTTCTTCCTTGCGTTCGGCAGGCCGATCTCATCGGCCAGGCGCCGTACCTCGGTCTTGTGCAGCTCGCCCACCGGGAACAGCGTCTTGCTCAGCTGCGCCTGGTTCAGGCGGTGCAGGAAGTAACTCTGGTCCTTGGCGGGGTCCAGGCCTTTCAGCAGCTGGAAGCGGCCGTCGACTTCGCGTACGCGTGCGTAGTGGCCGGTGGCGATCTTCTCGGCACCCAGGCGCATCGCGTGGTCCAGGAAGGCCTTGAACTTGATCTCGGCGTTGCACAGCACATCGGGGTTGGGCGTGCGGCCGGCGCCGTACTCGCGCAGGAACTCGGCAAAGACGCGGTCCTTGTACTCGGCGGCGAAATTGACGTGCTCGATCTCGATGCCCAGCACGTCGGCCACGGCGGCGGCATCGACGAAATCGACGTTCGACGAGCAGTATTCGCTGTCGTCGTCGTCTTCCCAGTTCTTCATGAAGATGCCCACGACCTCGTGGCCCTGGGCCTTCAGCAGGTGGGCGCTGACGGCGGAATCGACCCCGCCGCTCAAGCCCACCACGACGCGCTGTTTTGCCATGCGCCGGATTATCCGGCGCCCCGCCCCGACTCGGCCTGGCCAGGCAGACGCGGCAGACGTAGGCCGCCAGATTTGTCGCTGCTCGCGCCAAGGTTTTGCCACTAGCGCGTGCTGGTTGTTGCAAGTGACCTGGCCATGCATGCCGGTGGGGTTGATGGACTCGGCTGCGACCACGTGGCGCGTGACCCTCCGCCCCGATGTCGACTCAACTGTCCCCGTTGTCGACCTCCGCCAAGAGGGACGACAGCTTTGCGGCACCTCAGCTGTGATCTACCCGGCGTGCTTTCGACACCTTGGAGCCATCCACACTGTTGAATTTGCTGCCCAACTGCGGTCGTTCAATGGGACAGCTGGTGTTGCGCATTGACTATGCCGGCAAAGCGGCCGGTCCGCGTAGCAGTTCCGAGTGCTGTTTGCATCGCCAGCCCGCTCGCTGGCACCGCGTCCGCAGAACGCGCCCCAGACTTGTGCGTTGCATGCCCAGCCGGCCCTAAAGTCCAGGGCCGGCGAGCCGAAGAACACACCAGGGTCTGGCTCGAGTTGGCCAAGGCCGCGCGCAATCAGCCAGTTTCAAGGAATTCGATGCACGCCACCGCGTCGTCGGCCGCCGCCCGCCGCTCCAGGGTTCCTCTGCGCCACAAGGCGCTCGCCTGGCTCGGCGCCTTCGCTTTTGCCCTCGCCTTGCCGGCGCAGGCCGAAACGGTACGCCTGGGTGGCACAGGCTCGGCCATCGGCACGATGCAGCGGCTCGGCCAGGCCTACCAGAAGCTCGACCCCTCGTTCACGCTCGAGATCGTTCCCAACCTCGGCAGCACCGGCGGCGTGAAGGCGCTGCGCAGCGGCGCCACGCAGTTGGCCGCGATCAGCCGCCCGCTGAAGGCCGAGGAGGCAGCCGCCGGACTGCAGGGCGTCGACTACGGGCGCACGGCCTTCGTGCTCGCCACCTCCAAGCCCGGCGTGCAGGGCCTGTCGCTGCTCGAAGTGGCCAATATCTATGCCGGCCGGCGGACACAGTGGGCCGACGGCTCACCGGTGCGCCTGGTGCTGCGTCCGGCCAGCGACGGCGACACGGCGCACCTGGCATCGTTCTCGGACGACATCAAGTCCGCACTGGCCTTGGCGATGGGACGCGAAGGCATGGTCACCGGGATGACCGACCAGGAAACGGTCGACGCCATCGAGCGCCTGCCCGGCGGTCTGGGAACGGCCACGATGGCCCTGCTGCTGTCGGAGCGCCGGCGTGCCACGCCGCTGGCCATCGACGGCGTCGAGCCGACCCTGGCCAACCTGACCAGCGGCCGTTACCCGTATGTCAAGACGATGACCCTGGTGCTGCGCACGGACGCAACGCCCGCCACGCGCAAGTTCGTCGCGTTCGTCACCTCGGAGCCGGGCCGCAAGCTGCTGGGCGAACTGGGTCATCTTCCGCCGGCGGCCGCCGAACGTGCCGCCCTGGCCGTGCCGGCGCGCTGAGTCACCCTGCCACGCGGTTGCGCCAGCGTTGGAGCCATGCCCGGACCCGCCCAGCCCGTCGCAAAGCACTCGATGGAGCGCCTGCTGACGCAGATCGCCGCCACAGTGGCGCTCTGCGTCGCCCTGCTGCTGCCCGCCGTGACCTATTTGATCGGCAACAAATCCGAGCGCAGCATCATGTTCTCCGAGGCGGAGATCAACGCCCGCCTCGTCACCACGCTCATCAGCGCGAATCCAGAGCTGTGGGAGGCGGAGAACGTGCGCCTGGAGGAACTGCTGGGCCGCAGGCCTTCAGACAAGACACCCGAGTCGCGAAGCGTCTTCAATGCCAGCGGAGTACTCGTGGCCGAGACGGACGATGGACTGGACTGGCCGGTGCACGGGCAGGTGAAGCCGGTCTTCGATGCCGGCCGCCCCGTCGGCGAACTGCGCGTCCAACGCTCGCTGCGCCCCCTGCTGGCCCACGCCGCGTGGATGGGCCTGCTCGGCCTGCTGCTCGGCACCGCGACGTTCGTCGCGCTGCGCACGCTGCCGCTGCGCGCGCTGCGCGCCTCCAACGAGCGCCTGCGCCACGAAGCGACGCACGACGCGCTGACCGGGCTGCCGAACCGGTCGCTGTTCATCGATCGGCTGGAACAGGCGATGCAGCGTGCGGCGCGCTCGCGGCGGCCGCTGGCGCTGATGTTCATCGACCTGGATCGGTTCAAGGACATCAACGACAGCCTCGGCCACCATGCCGGCGACGTAGCGCTGCGGCACACCGCGCGCCGCATCGCTGCCTGCCTCGATGAGGGGTGGTCCCAGGGCAAACGGGACGGCGACGGTGCGTACACGCTGGCGCGCATGGGCGGCGACGAGTTCACGGTGCTGCTGGAAAGCGCCGGCAGCGTGGCCGAGACGTCTGCACTGATCGAGCGGCTGCAGGCGTCGCTGGCGTCGCCGGTTCCGGTGGGCGGCCGCGAGGCCGTGCTGGAGTGCAGCGTCGGCGTCGCACTGCACCCGCAGGACGGCGTCGCGCCGGACCAGCTGCTGCGCCACGCCGACCTGGCGATGTACCGCGCCAAGGAGGCGGGCCGCAACAACTACCGATTCTTCAGCCAGGATCTCAACCGCGAGACGCAGGAGCGCATCGCGCTGGACCAGGCGCTGCGCGGGGCGCTCGAACGCGGCGAGTTCGTGCTGTACTTCCAGCCCAAGGCCGACCTCGAGACCGGCGACGTCACGGGCGTCGAGGCGCTGCTGCGCTGGCAACGCCCCGATGTTGGGTTGGTGGCGCCGGACAAGTTCATCGGCCTGCTGGAGAACAGCCGCCTGATCATCCCGGTGGGTGCCTGGGTGATCGAGACGGCCTGCGCACAGCTCGTGCAGTGGGACCGGCAAGGCCTGGGCGGCCTGACGATGGCGGTGAACGTCTCGCCGCGGCAGTTTCGCGATCCCGACCTTCCCCAACACATCGAGCGCGTGCTCGAGGCCACCGGCATCCCACCGCACCGGCTCGAGCTCGAGATGACTGAAGGCCTGTTGATGGAGGACAACGCGCTCAGCGTCGAGATCCTCGGCCGCATCGAGCGCATCGGTGTGCACCTGGCGATCGACGACTTCGGCACCGGCTACTCGTCGCTGGCCTACCTCAAGCGCTTCCAGGTCGACACCCTGAAGCTCGACCGCTCGTTCGTGCGCGGCCTGCCGCTGGACCACGAGGGCGCGGCCATCGCCGGCGCCGTGCAGGCGCTCGCGAGCAGCCTGGGCTTGACGGTCGTCTGCGAGGGCGTGGAGAGCGAGGCCCAGCGCGACCTGCTGCGCGAGCTGGGTTGCGATCTGATGCAGGGCTACCTTCTCGCGCGCCCGATGCCGGCGTCGGAATTCATCCGCTGGTGGCATGCGCGAGTCGACGCCGAGGTGGCGGCCCACAGCCGACCTGCAGCACTGGACGCCTCGCCGCGCCCGGCCGTGCGACTGGCATCGAGCAGGACTTGACGCGAGTTGCCGCCCCCGGTTCGACGCTCACAGCGGCAGCGGCGTGATCGGTGGTGCGTGCGGCCACTCGTGCTGGGAAAGGCGCAGCGCCGCCTGTGGCGCGCCCGCAAGACTGCAGGCTGCTCTGTTCGCTCTCCGAGCCGCCAGAAAGCTGCCCTAAGCGAGCGGCCGCTCAAGGCCGTTTGTTGGTCCTGCCGAGCAGCCGCTTCCTGGCAAACCAATCGTGATGGAATAGTCCGCGCGCTGGCAACAACTCTGGCGCTCACGTAGGCCAGTCGCACCAACTCACTGCCACCTTCGACCAACCCTGTGGCGCCGCCTTCGCTAACTGCTTGTCAGCCCGTGGCTGCCAGAGCAACAAATCTGGAAACCTAAGGCAGACGCGTCAGCCGTTGCGCGCCGGCTCAGCAGGCCAGCACGGGCGAGCGTTTGCGGATGAGTTCGCGCGCACGGTTCATGGCGTACTGCAGCGCTTCTTCGGCAGAAGGCCAGCGGTAGCCGCAGGCCAGGCTGTCGTCGCGGAAGGCCACGCCGGCATCGATGGCGCCGCCCTGCATGCGCTTGAGCACCATGGCGGCGATGTAGCCGTCACCGCTTGTGGATTCCACCGCGCCGACGTAGATGCGGTAGTCGCCTTCATGGCCTTCGTTGAATCGCATGTCAGATCCTCTGCGGCTGGGTTCTTGTGGGGAACGGCCGCGATGATCTGCCCGCCTTGTGGGGGTTCCCATCCCTCGGCGGAGGGACCACCGCCTTCTGGGGGAGCCGCGCGCGGCCCGCCTCAAGGGCGCCTAGGCGATGGGCCGTGTGCTCGCCTGCGCGAGGTAGAACCATTCGTGGCCGGGCTGCGCGCCGACATCGGGGAAGACGATGTAGCCGGCCTGCGGTGCGCGCAGCTCGCTGCCGTCGCCACGCACGGCGATGAGTTCGCCCGCGGTCAGCGGGTCGAAGCTGGTCCAGGGCTTGACGAAGCGGTCTTCGGCGGCATGTCGGTCCACCACCTCGGCCAGGGCCAGGCATTCGAAGGGCCGCGCCGGCGGCGCCAGCGGGATGTCCGCCAGGCCCAGCAGCGCCAGCGTCTGGCGGATGGCGTGGTGGGCCACGTCTTCGCCCTCGGGGTCGTCGTGCTGGCCGCATTCCAGCGTCACGCCGTAGCCGCCGCGGCTGCGCATGTATTCGGTGGTGCCGACGCCGTAGCTCGGGTCTTCGTGCACCGCGCCGGGGGTCTGGCCGCGCGCGCGGCGGCGCGCCACGCCGTCGGCATAGGCCGGCATCCAGCCCTCGACGATGCGGCTCACGCCGACGTGCGCGGCCAGTTGCGCCTCGGCGGCCGCGTGCGCGAAGGGCTCGAGCGGGCCGCGGTTGTCGGCCGGGCCGCGCATCACGAAAGGCCGGCCAGGGCTGCGGAAGCTGTGCAGGTCCAGCAGCACATCGTGTTCGGCCAGCCACTGGCACAGCACGCCGGCCACGCGGTCTTCAAAGTCCTGCGGCGTGGCGGTGGGCTGCAGGCGGCGGTTGAGGTTGCGCTCGCCCATGCGGCGCACGTGGTTGTAGGCGAGCGGGTTGCACACCGGCACGAAGGTGACGGTGCCGCGCACGATTTCCAGCTCGCCGCGGTCGATCTCGGCCAGCACGCGGCGTATGCCCTTGGTGCCGGCCACCTCGTTGCCGTGCACGGCGCCGGTGACGATGAGCCGGAGCCCGGCGCTGCCGCCTTCCAGGCCGGCGATGCGGTGTGCGCGCAGTTGTCGGTTGCTGATCATCGGGGCTTCAGGCCTGCGCGCCGCACAGCAGCGTGTGCGCGCGGGCGTAGCGTTCGTGGATGCCCAGAATCACCTCGGCTGGCAGGTCCAGCGCGGCCTGCTCGGTGCCGCCCGTCACGCCGGTGGCGGCCAGCCAGTCGCGCAGCGGTTGTTTGTCCAGTGCCGTGATGCGGCCCTGCGCCAGTTCATCGGCCAGCCAGAAGCGTGAGGAGTCGGGCGTCAGCACCTCGTCCATCAGCGTCAGCGTGCCGTGTTCGTCGAGGCCGAACTCGAACTTGGTGTCGGCGATGACGATGCCGCGTGTGGCCGCGTAATCGCGCGCCCGGGTGTAGATCTGCAGGGCCGTGGCGCGCACCTCGGCCGCACGCGCCGCGCCCAGCACCCCTTCCAGCTGCGCGAACGAGATGTTCTCGTCATGGTCGCCCACCGCGGCCTTGGTGGCCGGGGTGAAGATGGGCTCGGCCAGCGGCGTGCTCATGCGCAGGCCGGCCGGCAAGACCTGGCCGCAGACGGTGCCGTGCTGGCTGTATTCCTTCCAGCCCGAACCGGCCACGTAGCCGCGCACCACGGCTTCGCAGGGCAGCGGCGTGAGGCGCCTCACCAGCATGCTGCGGCCCTGCACCTGCGCCACCTCGTCGGGCGCCACCACGCTTTCCGGCGCTTCGCCGGTGAGGTGGTTGGGCACCACGTCCTTCAGCAGATCGAACCAGAACAGCGCCATGCCGGTGAGCAAGCGGCCCTTGCCGGGCACGGGGGCCTTCATCACCACGTCGAAGGCGCTGAGGCGGTCGCTGGCGACCATCAGCAGGCGGTCGCTGCCCACGGCATAGAGGTCGCGCACCTTGCCGCGTGCGATGAGGGGCAGGGAGTGCAGCGTGGTGGTCTGCACGGCGGGGCCGAGTGCGGCCAGGGTGGGTTCAGTCATGACGGGGCGGCCAGCAAGCCGAGGCAGTGAGCCGCCTATTTTGCGGCCACCCGGGCCCGCCTCAGGACCAGTGTTCCAGCAAGCCACGCAGCGCGCCGCCCAGGGCCGGCAGCCGCCAGGTGGTGGCGCAGCCGGGGTCGGCCGTGGCTGCGGGCGCGTAACGCCGGCCCAGGTTGGTGAGCACCGCCACCAGGTAATGCGCGCCGTTGGCGTTGACGATGCCGGCGTCGGACGCGTAGTTGTCGGTGGTGCCGGTCTTGTGCGCAAAGCTGGGCGCATCGGGCAGGCCGCGCACCCAGCCCGGCTGATGGCGCAGGCTGCCCGACGACAGCACCTCGTCGATCTTCTGCCGCCGCAGCACGGCATGCAGCTCGCCGCGCGCGGCGTCGCTGAGCAGCCGCGTGCCGAAGGGCAGCCAGGGGGTGGGCGGCGCGGCGGCGTCCAGCAGCCACAGCAGGCGCACGGTGTCCCAGGCCGTCATGTGGATGTGGCCCACGCCAGCGCCATCGGCATTGCGCCAGCCGCCTTGCGCCGTGGTGTCGTTCAGCTGCAGCGTGCCCAGCCCCAGCTCGGCCAGGCGCTGGTTCAGCAGGCCCACGCCGCCGGCCGCGTGCAGCACGGCCACGCAGCGGTCGGTGGCGTCGTTGTCGCTGACGGTGATCATCGGCTCCAGCGCCGCCGGCCAGGCCTTGATCAGCCCGCGGTCCAGCGCCAGGCCCAGGCCCACGGCCACCATCAGCTTCAGCAGCGAGGCGGGGTAGGGCGCCGGGAAACGATGGGCTTCGGCCATGGCCGGGGGCCCGGCCAGCGGCTGCCAGGGCAGCGTGGCCCAGTCGGCACCCGGCGCCCAGGCGACGGAGCTGCCGTCGGCGCCCTGCAGGTCTTGCAGGTACTGGATGTTCTGCGCGGCGCCGGCCTCGCGGCCGATGTGGGCCAGCACGCCTTCGGGGTGCTCGCGCGAAAACAGCACATTGGCCCAGCGCGGCGGCTCGTCGGGCGGGAAGGCCACCACGGCCAGGTCGATGCTGGGGAAGGCGGCCACGGGCGCGCCGGCCTGGGCGTGGTCGGGCGTGGCGGCGAAATCCTGGGCCAGCACGGCCTCTCTCAGGGTCTGGGCAAAGGCGTGATGGGCTTGCATGGGCCCTATGTTGCTGGGTTCAGCGCGCAGCGCCATCCGCAACAACGTGGCATGCCACCTGCCTGAGGGCACGACGGGTCGTGGTCGCCGGGCCGGACACCGGCGCCAGCATCGGCGCCTCGACGCGGCAGCGCGGCTGCGCCAGCGGGCAGCGCGTGTGGAAGGCGCAGCCCGTGGGCGGGGCCAGCGGGCTGGGCATCTCGCCGCGCAGCGGCACACGCTGGCGGCGGTCGGCCGCATGCAGCGCCGGCACGGCCGACAGCAGGGCCTGCGTGTAGGGGTGCAGCGGGTGCTTCAGCACCTCGGCCTTGGGGCCCTGTTCCACCGCGCTGCCGAAGTACATCACCATCACGTCGTGGGCCACATGTTGCACCACCGCGAGGTTGTGGCTGATGAAGACATAGGCGGTGGCCGTGCTCTCCTGCAGGTCCATGAAGAGATTCAGGATCTGCGCCTGGATGCTGACGTCCAGCGCCGAGGTCGGCTCGTCGGCCACCACCACCGCGGGCTGCAGCATCATCGCGCGCGCCACCGCCACGCGCTGGCGCTGGCCGCCGCTGAACATGTGCGGGTAGCGTGCCGCGTGCTCGGGGCGCAGGCCCACGCGTTGCAGCATCTGCGCCACGCGCTCGGCGCGTTCGGCCCTGTCCAGCCGGGTGTTGATCAGCAGCGGCTCGGCCAGCGCCGCGGCAATGGTCTTGCGCGGGTTCAGGCTGGCATAGGGGTTCTGGAAAACCATCTGCACCCGCTGGCGCAGAGCCTTCAGCGTGGGCTGGTCGGCGTGTGCGGCGTCGTGCTGGTCGATGAAGAGCGCGCCCGAGGTGGGCGGCTCGATCAGCGTGAGCTGCCGCGCGAGCGTGCTCTTGCCGCAGCCCGATTCACCCACCACCGCCAGCGTGCGGCCGGGCGCCAGCTCGAAGCTCACGCCGTTCAGCGCCTTCACCACGGTATGGCCGCGCAGGAAGCCGCGGCTGACGCGGTAATGGCGGGCCAGCGCCTCGGCGCGCATCACGGCAGCGGTCTCAGCCATTCGCGCCTGCCGTCGTTGACAGCGGGAAAAAGCACCGAACGGCGCTGCCGGTGGCGCGATCGGCCAGCGTGGGCATCGCGGGCCGCTCGGCCCGGCAGCGGGCCTGCACATGGGCGCAGCGCGGCGCGAGCAGGCAGCCTGGCGGCCGGTCCCCGGCAGCGCGGCCAGCCGGCGTGCGCCCTGGTTGTGTTCGGGCAGCGCGGCCAGCAGCGCGGCGGTGTAGGGGTGGCGCGGCTGGCTGAAGATCGCATCGACAGGCGCGGCCTCCACCACCTGGCCGGCGTACATCACCGCCACCTGGTGCGCCACGGCACGCGCCATCTCGGCCACCACGGCCAGGTCGTGCGTGATCAGCACCAGCGCCATGCCGCGTTCTTTCTGCAGCCGCGCCAGCAGGTCCATCACCTGGGCCTGGATGGTGACGTCCAGCGCCGTGGTGGGCTCGTCGGCGATGAGCAGGCGCGGTTCGCAGGCGATGGCCATCGCGATCATCACGCGCTGGTTCATGCCGCCGCTCATCTGGTGCGGGTAGGCCTTCAGCCTTTCCTTGGCGCCGGGTATCTCCACCAGCTCGAAAAGCTCCAGCACACGGGCCTCCAGCGCCGCGCCGCGCAGCCCCAGGTGCACCTTCAGCACTTCACGCACCTGGTCGCCCACGGTGTGGCTGGGGTTCAGGCTGTTCAGCGCGTCCTGGAACACCATCGCGATGTCCTTGCCGACGATGCGGCGGCGCCGGGCCGCGTTCATCGTCAGCAGGTCTTGCCCCGCGAAACGCAAGGCGTCGGCGCTCACGATGCCGGGCGCGTCGATCAGGCCCATCAGCGCCATCATCGAGACACTCTTGCCGCTGCCCGATTCGCCGACGATGCCCAGCAGTTCACCTTCGGCGACATCGAGATCGACGCCGTCCACCGCGCTGAAGCCACCGAAGTTCACACGCAGATTGCGGATCTCCAGCAAGGCCGTCATGAAGCGGACCTCAGCTTGGGGTCCAGCGCATCACGCAAACCGTCGCCCATCAGGTTGATGGCCAGCACGGTGATGAGGATGGTCAACCCCGGCATCGTCACCACCCAGGGCGCACGTTCGATGTAGTCGCGTGCGGCGCTGAGCATGCTGCCCCACTCGGGCAAAGGCGGCTGCACGCCGAGGCCGAATGGCGCTGCTGAAGCCCAGGGTGGCGTTGATGATCAGCGGCCCCAGGCAGTTGGGCAGCACGGTGATGAACATCAGCCGCAGCGTGCCGGCGCCGGCCACGCGGCTGGCGGTGACGTAGTCGCGCGCCATCTCCGTGAGCGCCGCGCCGCGCGCCAGGCGCACATAACCGGGCAGCGCGCCCACGGCGATGGCGATGACGGTATTCACCAGGCCCGGCCCCAGGATGCTGATGACGCCGATGGCCAGTAGCAGCCCGGGCAGCGCCAGCAGCACGTCCATCACGCGCATGATGCAAGCCGACAGCCAGGTGCGGCCGAACGCCGCCAGCAGGCCCAGCACCACGCCCGGCACGAGCGCCAGCGCCACCGCAGCCGCGCCGATGAGCAAGGACACGCGCGCGCCGTGCAGCAGCCGGCTCAGCAGGCAGCGGCCCAGTTCGTCGGTGCCCAGCGGAAACTGCGCCAGGCCGCCGGCCTGCCACAGCGGCGGGGTGAGCATGTGCTCGCGGAACTGCTGGATGGGGCTGTGCGGCGCCAGCCAGGGCGCGAACAGCGCCCCGAAGACCACGGCGGCAAACACGAAGAAGGCCAGGCTGGCGCCGCGGTTCGCCGCGAAGGCGCGCACGAACTCGCGCCAGGGGCCGGGCGGCGCGCCGGGTTCCGGGGCCAGCGCGGCAGCGGTGTCAGCCGGCGTGCTCAATGCCCACCCCCGCGCAGCCGCGGGTTCACCACGCCGTAGAGCAGGTCGACGATGAGGTTCACGGCCATGAACAGCAGCGCCGAGATCAGGATGCCGGCCTGCACCACGGGGTAGTCGCGCCGCGCGATGGCGTCGATGAGCCACTTGCCGATGCCGGGCCAGCTGAAGATGGTTTCCGTCAGCACCGCGCCGCCGAGCAGGCTGCCCACCTGCAGGCC
>LNFM01006595.1_pt1 | contig 20750 bp, 10 predicted proteins | sample 596031 | NCBI WGS metagenome assembly LNFM01 (sample SAMN04254537, study PRJNA301005) | activated carbon metagenome | isolation source: dual media filters at the Ann Arbor, Michigan drinking water treatment plant | place: USA: Ann Arbor | reverse complement strand
CCGACACCAAAGGCCAGGTGTGCCTGATCACCCTAACAGGTGCGGGTGCTGTGACCATGAATGCGCCTGCGAACATTGTTGAAGGCACGCCCTACACCTTCATCCTCAAGGCTGGTGATACCAGCTCTCGCACGATTGCGTGGAATGTGGCGTTCAAGGGCCGGGGCGGGGCGGCTATGTCGCTCAGCTCCCTGACGGCCGTGCTTGATGGCACAAACGTCGTGAATTGCATTGGCGGTCCCTCGAACACCTTGATCGAGAACTGATCATGCAGCTGACGAAAGTTCATCAGCGCGTGGTGAGTCGGCGCAAGCAGCGCGGCTTCATTTTCCCTTGGGGCGGTGGCCGCGGTGGGATTGATGTTGGCGACATTGCGAACTCGATCCGGTGTCGGTCAAGCAATAGTGCTCGTCTGTCGAGAACAAACATTGCCGTTGTGTCTCAGAAAAAGATCACCTTTAGTATATGGGTGAAGCGCGGCACTCTTGGAACAAACCAGTGCGTATTCTGTGGTGGTTCAGTAGGTGGTGGATACGTAGGAGATTATTTCCGATTCAATGCCAGCAACCAACTTGAATTCATCTACGATGACTCTGTCAATTCAATTGGCCCGTATGCAACAAGCGCCGTATTTCGTGACCCGACCGCTTGGACTCATATCGTCATTGCATTCGACACGACGCAAGCTGTTCAAGCTGACCGCTGCAAAGTTTGGATCAATAACGCGCAGACTACAATTAGTAACGGCCTTGCGCTCAACGCCGATCTCTACATGTTCAGATCAGGGTCTAGTGGGGTTGCGCGTTTCGGCTGCCGCGATTCAACCGTCGATCAATTTTATGATGGTGAGTTTTCACGAATTGCAGTGGTTGATGGTGAAGCTCTTACTCCTTCCAGCTTCGGCTACCTCAACACCGACAACAACGCTTGGACTACAAAGAGCCAAGCAGCTATCAAGGCAGTTGTCGATGCAGGTGGCACCAACAGCTTCATGCTGGACTTCGACAACGGCACCAGCCTCACTACGCTGGGCTATGACAAGTCGAGCAAGGGTAACAACTGGACGCTGAACAACTTCAGCCTAACTCCAGGTGTCACCTACGACTGGATGACGGACACGCCGAGTAATAACTTTGCGACGCTGAATCCGCTTACCAAGCCGACAAACGCGACCCATGCTAACGGGAATCTCTACACCGAGAATACTAACGCCACGACACACAGTACAAACAAAACGACGATTCATTTTCAAATCCAGAATAGTGATGGTTGGACTTGGGAAGTTGTTGTTGGTTCGTCAAACAACGCCATCCATGCGGGTATGGGGTTGTGTCCTGTTGGGGCAGACCCTAATGGCTCATACACAGCCGCAGGGAATGTCTATATCAATGGGGGTGGTGGTGTTTATTTGGCAGGCTCGCTGTTGGGTACTTACCTCGGCTACGCCGTGAATGATGTAGTGAAGGTATGGGCAAGTGCTGGAAATGTGTATTACTCGGTGAATGGTGTCGCGGCAAACAGTGGGAATCCCGTCGTTACCGGACTCACTGGAGATTATGTTCCCTGCGATTACCGCGCTTCCAGTTCAGCCGTAACCTGTGCGTGGAGCTATAACCTCGGGCAACGCCCATTCGCCTATACACCTCCTGCTGGTTTCAAGGCGCTCTGCACTGCGAACTTGCCAGATGGTGAAACGATCACAACCTCCGGCAGCTTCACCGGGAATGCTTCGGCAGATGGCCCTTATATCGACCTCAAGGGTGTGCCGACACGCCGACAAGACCGCCTTTGGCTTCAAGGTTCGCACTAGCTCATCTAGTTACAACCTATCCGGTAGCAACACTTTCTCAATCACTAGTACTGGTGCCAAGCGCAAGTACTCCAACGCGCAAGCAAATCCGTGACCTCTCAAGGAGAGAAACCAGTGAGCAAGATTCTGAAAATGAATGGCCTGCGGGTCAATCCAACGGCGAGCTACGTTCTTGAGGATGGCACCTGTACGAACAACCTGTATGACCACCGCGACAAGTGGGAGGCAAACAGCATCGTTGAAGTCGACGCGCTCGTTGTGACTCCACCACCTGAGTATGAAGCCCACCCTGACTGGTACACCGTCAGTGAGGAATGGGAAACCGGCAAGGCCACGTATTCGCGCAAGAGCGATGTACAGATTGCTGAGCTGGAGCGCGGCAAGGCGCTGGGCCAGATCCGCAGCATTGAAGGCACCTACGACAACGACATGCGCAAGCTCACGCGCATTTTCATTCTAGACATGATGGAGTTCATGGCCGCTCAGCAGGGCATCACTCCTGCTCAGCTGTATCAAGTCAACAAGGGCTATCGGGGGATGAAAGACCTCGAAGAGCAGATCAAACCACTACGCGCGAAGGTGTAACCATGGAAACTTGGCAAATCGTTGTTCTCGCTATCCTCTGCCCAAGCCCGCTTTGGCTCGCGCTTCTCTGGGTAATCTATGCCGCCCTGATGGCGTTCAAACGTGTAGAGGAAGAGCTTGAGAAGGAAGGTCGTGAATTCCACTGGTTTCCAAAGCTGATTGGCCATACCACTTTGATTGTCGGCTGGCTGGTCGATTTCCGATGCAATCTGATTGAGTGCTTCTTTATTTTCCGGGAGCTGCCAAAGGAGGCGCTAGTCACAGATCGGCTGAAAAAGTATGTGCATGGGCCAGACGGCTGGCGCAAAGATCGGGCTTGGGCGTTCGAAGATATGTTTCAGCTGAACCGGCTTGACCCGTCCGGCAATCACCTGGACTGATTGAATGGGCGCTCCGCTGATCTTCGCTGGCTTCAAGGGTATCGTCCCGAAGCTGAGTAAGCGTATGTTGCCTGCCATGGCTGGTCAGGCAGCGACGAACATCAAGACATCATCTGGCGAGGTTCAGCCCTATCGGGCGCCAAAGATTGTTCTGAAGCCGAACAAGCCGATGCCGCCAATTGGCATATATCGGCCTGTGTATGACCAGAACACCGCTTGGTATTCGTGGCCGTACGATGTTGATACCGTGCGCTTCCAGCTGGCGCCGGGGATTGAGCCGCGCTTTGGTTGGACGGGTGATGGTGAGCCGCGCTGGGGCAGCTATTGGTATGCACTGACGGGTGGCGGCAGTAACTATCCTGCTGCCTTCTATGCGCTGGGCATTCCTAACCCCATCAACAAGCCTACCGTTACGCCGTCAGCAACAGGCAGCGGTGCGACGATCACACGTTTCTACCTTGAGACGTTCTTTTCCAAGGACGGCGAAGAGTCTGGTCCCGGCCCTGTGTCGCTAGGAACCAATGGTAAGGTCGATGACACGTGGAATATCGCCAACCTGAGCCCATTCCCGGCGAATAGTGGGGTGGGTACTGCTGCTTTTGCGGTTGGCGAGACGACGTTCACTAATACAGGCACAGCGCCAACGTGGCTTCGTGTCGGCGATGAAATCGTGATTGGCACCGACAAGGTGGTTGTCACGGCTTGTCCGGCTGCCCATCAGTTCAAGGTTTCAGGGAACTACAGCGCCGCCACGTCATGGAGCCGTGTGGCGCCTTGGAATACGGTGGGCATGAAGCGCCGCCTGTATCGCACTGCAGGTACTGCCGCTGGCTTCCAGATGGTGAGCGATGATGTCGGCCTGACGTTTAGCGATAACCTCAGTGATTCAGCCATCTTGGGCGATGAGCTGATTTCGGATGGCTGGCAGCCGCCCCCCGCGAATTTGCGCGGACTGTTCATGACGCCGTTCGGGTCGATCGGCGGCTTTGCAGACAATCAGTTCTATCTGTCTGAGCCGATGCAGCCGCATGCATTCAAGGACGTTTACAGCTGGACGACTGACTATGAAATCGTCGCGGCCGGTATCTCAGGGGTTGATATTGCTGTCGCAACAACCGCGAACCTTTACGTTGGCATCGGCTCTGACCCAACCAATTTCGCCCTGAGCAAGAACAATGACGCGCCATACCCTTGCCTGTCAAAGCGCTCGATGACATCGGATGGTGTGGGGGCAATCTATGCAACCACACACGGGATTGTCTATGTCTCAGGTGGCAGCGCCAAGATTATTTCCGGCGACTTCTTCACGGTGGATGAATGGCGGCCGCTGAACCCGGAAACCATGTTCTTCGAGGTCGCCTATGGCCGCATCTACATGGGCTATACCGATTCAAACGAGACGCAGCGGATCCTGATGTTTGATACCGGAACAGGCGACCTGTTCAATCTCGACATCCCCGCGCATTCGCTGTACGCCGATGAGACGACAGGCAAGCTTTACATCGGTACGACGGAGGGTATTGCCGAGTTTGACCCGGCCGACGGGGCGCCAATGGCGCTGGAGTGGCACAGCAAGGAGGTCGTGCTGTCGAGCCCGGTTAATTTGGGGGTGGCAAAGGTCGAGTTTGACCGTGCCATCGACCCGGCCGTGCAGGCTGCGCAACAGGCGGCCTACGATGCGGCAGTGGCGGCGAATACCGACATGCTCACGGATGGCGACATTGGCGGCATGTTTGGTGTTGATGCCTTTGGCGAGGTGGCTTGGGCTGGCGATACGCTGCTTGAAATACCCGATTTGCCTGCTGAGAACACGGTGACATTCACGCTGTTCAGCGATGGTGTGCAGAAGCACTCTAGGGTGGTGAGCAGCAGTGAGCCTTTCGTTCTTCCTGCTGGGTACAAGTCTGACACTTACTCGGTCAAGGTGAATAGTCAGTGCCAGATCAAACGAGTGATTCTGGCCGAAACGCACAAGAGCCTTAAACAGGCATGAAGCGCTTCCCGTTACCTGCGGTCCCGTCTTCTCCAGACAGGGAGCGTCATCGATTTGATACTGCCATTCATCAGCGAGTGAGTATTTTTTCAGGTGAGGTCGGTACGAAAATCAAGATGCTTGACCCTGCGACCGCTACGCCAGAAGACTGCGCGAACAAGATCAACGAAATCCTGACGCTGCTCTATAACCCATGACTGTCATTACGGATGCGCCCGAGTACATCGCAGGTTGGGTGTCCGGGCACTTCCCCTATGGTCACGTTTTCGAGCAGTACCACGCTATCGGTCTTGTGTCTGGCAGGCGGCTTGTGGCGGGTTGCGTGTTCGATCAATGGAATGGCGAAACCGTGAATGCTCACATGGTCACGGATGGGCGGTTAAACCGTGCCTTTCTTGCGGAAATTCATGCCTTTGCCTATGGCACTCTCGGTGCTTCTGAGGTCATTTGTTGCTGTGCCGATGACAACCTGTCAGCCCATAAATTTCTGCTTAATCTCGGCTTCCAGCGAAGCGAAGAGCGGCGCCCACACTTTGGTGGACGGCAAGGCATTGTCTTTCGACAAGGGAGGCAAGTAGCTGAACGATGGCTCACTTTGAAATCCTGACCGACAAAGGTTCACTTCGTTACGAAACGAATCCAGCCCGCTTGGTCTGGGGTGATGGAAGCCAGGTCGATTTATCCAAGTTTGCACTCAAGTACGGCGAACAATACCAAGAGTCACAGATTGCCTTTTCCCCAGACGCGCCAGTTATCGGCAAGACCCAGCCGGATGTCTTAAAAATCCAGTTGGGCCTTGGCTGTAACTACTCATGCAGCTATTGCAGCCAAGGTGGTCAAGTTGAGGATAAGAGCAATGCCGCAGATGCTGCTGAGTTTCTGAATAGCCTTGGCTGGCTGACTGACGAACCGCAGAAGATTGAATTTTGGGGCGGCGAGCCGATGCTGTACTGGAAGAAGATACAAGTTCTTGTTCCTGCATTGCGAGAGCGTTTCCCAAATGCCCGTATGTCGGTTGTGACGAATGGCACGCTATTGACCCCAGAGCGTGCTCAATGGCTCTATGACTACGGTTTCACGATTGCGCTGTCCCATGACGGGCCGGGCCAGTCGCTTCGTGGCGCCGATCCATTCGATGATGCAGCCTGGCTTGAGAGTGTGCGTCAAATATTCAAGCTCTTTGGCGATCGCATTACCTTCAACGTGGTGATCACACCACTGAACTTCAGTCTTGTAGATACGCTGTTCTGGTTCGAGCAGCGTATGGGATTCCCGGTCAAGGTCAATATCGAGGATGTTGTTACAGACTATGGCGGGGCGCAATGGTCTCAGGCTGATCTGGACGCCATGGAGGCAGAAGTACGCAAGCATGTCTCTAGCGGTCTGGCACTGGTTTTCCCGCGGCTTCGTTGGGCGGTGCTGCAGTTCATGCAATCGATCGCCAGCAGTAAGCCCTTGTCTGGCTCGCACCAGATATGCGGTATGGACAGGCAGGACAAGCTGGCCGTTGATCTTCACGGCAATGTGCTGACCTGCCAAAACGCAGGCGCTGAGTCTGGTCACCGGATCGGCAAAGCCGATGCACTTGACAGCGTAAAGCTCGACACTGCGCGCTCATGGGCCACCCGTCCGAATTGCGGCGAATGTCCTGTCGTGCACCTGTGCTACGGCTCTTGCATGTTTCTCGAAGGCGACGATTTTGAGTCGTCATGCCGTTCCTCATTCCACTACAACAGGGCCGTCCTTGCTGGCGCAGTTCATCTTTTGACTGGTGCCAACGTGGAGTCTATCTCTGGCTGGAAACCAGCCAAAACCTTTCCCATTGCCGTTGTTGCGGGGTAAATCATGCTCTCGTTCCTTAAATTTCACTTCGACTTTCTGAAGCTGCGCATGGATTGCGACTGTGCCTGCGCGGATAACAGACCACTGGCTGATGCTTCGCGTGAAAGTGCGCAAATCATGGCTGATCTTGGCGACCGCCAACTGTCGGAGACGCGCCGCCAGTACGACAAGAACATGGCCGTTGCTCAGCCTGTGATTGATGCCCAGCTGGACATCATGGACCAGACAAAGCAGCAGGGCGAAGAGCAATACAACTACCAGAAAGACACGTTCCGTCCGGTAGAACAATCGCTGGTAGATGAAGCAGAAGCTGCAGGCTCTGAGGCAATGCAGGAAACCGCTGCCGGCAAAGCAATTGCAGATGCGCGCGCCGGTAATACCGCAGCAACAAACATGATTGCCCGGCAGGGCAACCGCTATGGCATGAGCCCAGCCGCTTTTGCTGCGAAGGCCGGCGTGATGTCTGCCTCGCAAGCCTCTACAGAAGCGTCAACGGCGAATTCTGCCCGCGAGCGCGAGAAGGCAACCGGCTTTGCGAAGAAGCTGGATATTGCCGGCCTTGGCCGTGGTCTTACCGGCGCTTCGCAAGGTGCCTATTCGCTCTCCATCAATGCCGGAAATTCGGCCACAAGCAACCAGAACGCGACTAGCGCACAGCTGCTGAATGGCACGGCTCAAAGCGCCTCAATCACCGGGCAGGGCCAGCAAATGAAGCTTTCCGGCCTGTCGAGCTATGCAAACGCGGAGCAGGCGAAATACACCGCCATGTCGAATGCGGACGGGGGGGGCTTTAGCTCAATGCTTGGCGGTTTGGGTGGGCTGGGTCAAGGCCTTGGCGCCATGAAAACAGCCGGATTCTTTGCGATGTCTTCCAAGAAACTCAAAACCAACAAACGCGGCATGTCGAAGCGTGATGCGACAGAAGCCATTCAGGACAACCCAGAAGACGCAGGGTTCAAGAAGCGCGTTTCTGCTGAAGTCATTACCAAAGGCCTGCAAAGCGTGCCAGTCGAGGCGTGGAAATACAAAGAGGGTGTCGCCGATGAAGGCGAGCACATTGGACCCTATGCCGAGGACATGCAGAAGGCCTTTGGTGACCAAGCCGCCCCGGGTGGCAAAGCAATTGACCTGATCACGATTAGCGGACTGCACCATGCGGCAATTGCTGACAGCGCCGATCGCCTGGACAGGATTGAGAAAAAAATTGGCATGCGGAGAGTGTCATGAGCAAAGGATTTATGCGCGCCATTGCGGCAGCAGGAGCTTTGACTGGCGGTTACATGCAGGGTACGCGTTACCGCGAAGAGAAAGAGCGGCGCGACAAACTGGATAGTCGCCAGCAACAGCAATGGGATCGTGAAGACGCTGCTCGCAGTCAGCAGGACCAGATCAATCAGTCTTTCGCGACTGGCGCCGAGAACGCGGGTCTTTCTCCTGAGCAGCGAGGCGACAACCAGCAAAATGCAGTTGCAGACCTGGTGCAAGGCCCGCAGATGAGCCTTGATCCGAACGCGCAGAATTCCGCCGTTGAAGAAGCCACGCCACAACAAAGCAAAGCCCGGGCAAATTACGGGATGCGTCACACGTCGACTGCCAACGATGAGGACAAAATGTTCTCGGGTACCAAGTCGATGTACGAAACCGCCTTGAAGCTGGGTCGTCCGGATCTCGCACAAGCCTATTACGGTCAAATGACCCAAGTGCGCGACGGCTTATTAGCAAAGGCCAACGATCGCGCAGAGCGGATTTACCGCTCAACCGGGAATATCAGCGGCTATATCGATAGCTACAACAAGTATCTTGCCGACGGCAATACGATCGACAGCTTCAAGCGCAACGAAGATGGTTCGCACGTCTTTACCCTGAGCGACGGCAAACAAAGCCGTGAAATTCAGGTGCCGCCAGAAAAGCTGGATGAGTACTTGATGGCGCTTCGTGACCCCAAGCGGGTAGCAGAAATCGAGCAGCGCCGTGCGCAAGTACTGTTCGAAAACAATGCCAAGACCAACGCCAAGATGAATGAGCCGGTCAAAGTGGGTAAGGATGAAACGCTGATCATTCCCGGAACGGGTCAGACCTTCGCACCTGGCGGTGGTGGGCAAGGCAAGGTAACGCCAAAAGAACATCTGTCGGTATTCAAGGAATTGTCAGACCGCGCCCTGCAAAGCATGGGTGAATTTGACATGACTTCCGGCAAATGGAAGCCCACGCCTGCATCTGACAAAGCTTCTCTGATTGCGCAGCGTGTGTACGCCGGCAATCCGAATCTGGCGCCAGAGGCCGCTTTCGATATTGCCCGCACTGGCAAGATCGGTAATGCGGTGATCGAGCAGGACGGCCAGCAGGTCCGCGTGCCGGCCGTGACTTACAACGGGCAGACATTCTTGCTCGGCAATCCGGAAGCGGGCTTGCCTGGACAGGCTGCACCTTCGGCGCCTAAGCCAGCCGGTAAGCCTGCACAAGGCGCTTACCCCGCAGGATCTGAACAACGCCAGAGCCAAGGCAGCATTCGTGGCATGCGAAACGCACCAACTCCCGAGGACTGGCAAGGACTGAAGGTAAGCCCTGCACAGCAAGCCAGTCGAGACGAAGAGCGCCGCCGCATCATCGCAAGCGAGCTGCGCACCACTCCGAAGAACTCCCCCGGCCGCGCTGCGCTGGAGGAAGAAGCCCGCCGCGCTGGCGTACCTGTTTAAGGAATCCCATGAAAGGCATGCAACGTATCCCGCTTCAGGTTGGCTCTGATTTCAAGTTGGAGCCTGTGCGGGCAAACTTTCCAGAACCTCAGACCTCGCCAAGCTTTAAGATCGTTGGCTTTGAGCCGATCGAGGAAGAGCAGCCTACAGTTGAGGCGCCTCAGCCGCGCAATGCCTTTGCCGTCGCAAATGACACGGTGATCGAGGCTGCGAACGCTGCCGCTGGGGGTGTCGGTGCAATCGCAAACTTCATTTCTCCGGGCAATCGTGTTTCGAAGTTCATTGACGAAAACATCGTCAAGTCCGGCGAACAGAAGCAAAGCGATGTAACGAAGGCGAGCAAGGCTGAGTTTCAGGCAGCGATGGCCACAGCTCAAAGCGCAGAGGACGAAGTGAATGCCGTTGCTTCGTACATCGCGAAGAATCCACTTCTTTCGGCAGCGCAAGCAGCAGGTTCATTCGCTACCCCCGGCTTTGCCATCAAGGGCACCCAGGCGCTTGGCGCAGCAGCCAAGCTTGGGCAGCGTGGCATGCAGCGCGCCGGCACCGTCGCTGGTGTAACAACCGGTGCAGCGATGGCGGGTGGTGATGCCGCCGGTAACGCCTATGAACTGGTCCAGCAGACCCCGACTGAGGTTTTGCGCGAGAGCCCGCTATGGGCTGACCTTGAACAGCAAGGCTTGAGCGAAACGCAAATCCGCGATGGCATGGCTACCGCAGCAGCCCGTGATGCCTCGATACTCCCCGCGTTGGTTGGTGGTGTAGGCGGGGCATTTGGTGCTGAACGCCTGCTTGCCGGCATTGGTCGAGAAGGCAGCAAGAAGGTGCTTGCCACCGGTATTAGCGAAGCGGCTCAGGAAGGCCTTGAAGAAGGCGTAACGCAATACGAAGGGCGCCGCGCTGCTGCTGAATTCGATCCGAGCATTGACCCACAGAAGGGTGTTGCTGGTGCTGCTGCGATGGGTGCCGCTATGGGTGGCGCCACCGGTAGCGGCATGGCAATGCTGACGCCACGCGCACAGGGCGCTGAGCCGATCCAAGCCGAAGAAGTTGGTTTGGGTGAGCAGGGCGGTATCGAAGGCGAATACGTGCCGGCTGAGCGACCACAACTGACTGGCCAAGAGCAGGCGGGCAACGTCTATGACATGCAGCGCGATGCTCTGCCTGAGCAGAAGTTGCTAACTGGACCAGAAGAGCGGCAACTGACGACGGCGCGCGGTTTGCTCAAGCACTCAAGCAGCCCTTCACCTGAGATCCTGAAGCGTTTGATGCGTGTCGATGACATGACGGCGCTGAAACTCTTCCAGATGTGGCAAGGAGAAAGCAATGGCGCAGATGGACAGCCCGCTGCCGAGGTGGCTACGCCTGGCAGTGAAAGCCAAGGTGATGACCTTCTCGGAGGCCAAGCTAATCCAATGGCACTCGGAAATGTCGGACCAGCTGGGGCGGGAAATGATCTGGTTGCCACCGATGCTTTACCCAGCAGCGGAGAGCCTGAGCCTGTTCGAGACGAAGCCGCAGGGCCGAGCGTAGGCGCGCTAGATGTGATGGCGCATGCCGCCGCCACGTCGCCTTTCAATGCAACGGAAGTGCCTACCGAAGCGCAGATGAAGGCCGGCAACTACAAAAAGGGGCATATCAAGCTGCATGGCATGGACATCAGCATTGAAAACCCAGCAGGTTCCGTGCGTTCTGGCGTAACGACCGAAGGCAAGCCTTGGCAGACGGAAATGCAGCACCACTATGGCTATATCAAGGGCACTGTCGGCAAAGACAAGGACCACCTTGATGTGTTCCTGACGCCAGAAGCTGAGCAGGCTGACACTGCGTATGTGATTGATCAGATTGACCCTAAGACCGGGAAGTTTGACGAACACAAAATTGTGATCGGCGCCCTGGACGAAGAAGACGCTAAGGCGATTTACCACGCGAACTATCAATCCGATTGGAATGGCTTTGCCGGCATCAAGGCAATGCCAATGCCTGAATTCAAGCTGTGGGCAAAGAGCCCTGACAGCATCAAGCCGGTCGCGTTTGGGAAGCAGTTGCAGCCATTGAATCGCCAATCTGCTGAGCGTGTTGCGAGCAGCTATGGGGATTCCGCTGTGGTCCCGCATCCGACACAAGCCGGCATGTTCGCCGTGGTGCCGGCGAGCGAGGCCGAGCGCTATCAATCAAATGTCAGTCAAGAACGTCCAGCCGTTGTGCCGCAAGCATCTGAACCTGTTCAGGCAACTGCTGATAGTGCACCGATCAAGAAAACCGAGCCGGTAAAGCGCACATCAACAGCACGCACCTTGCTGGGCAAGGTTGTTGAATTGGGTGGTATCAACATCAATGTCGCTCAGGATTTTGGCGCCGACCCGTCACGAATCAATCGCTACATGCATGGGATAAAGCGAGTATTCACGGCAGATGGCTACCAAGATCCTTCGCTGCTTGCTGAGTATCTGGCCGGCGATTTCCCGCAGCTGAATAGCGAAAACCCTGCTGAAACGCTGATGAGCATGGTGGCGCGCGCAATCAATGGCGACGACACGCTGACTGAAACAGCAATGCTCGAGGAATCGAACAAGGAGCAGGAACGGGCTAACCGCGCCGAGCTTGAGCGCCAAGCCAAGAAGCTTGGCATTCCTTCCAAGTTCAAGAGCCTGAACAAGCTTCAGGAAGAGCTGCTGGCCATGAAGGAAAAGCGGCACGCCGAAGCCGTGGAAAAACTGGCAGACCGGGCCAAGTCGCGCTATGCTGAAGCGTTGGCTGCACTGGAAGCGCTGATCGAAGACCCAGACTTGCAGATGCAGCTGGATCGTTTGGCGAACAAGAGCCCAACGATTCTTGATTTTTACCGTGCTGCGACTGGAGAACTAAAGTCGCGCCGCGAACGGATCATGGCGTATCGTTCTGGTTCGCTGGATTCACCGTTTGACGAGGACAATGATGGACAAGCTGAAACGGGCTCAGGAAGCCTTGAAGAAGATCGGGGAGCTGCCGGAAGCCGAGCAGAAAGAAGTCCTGCGCCTGCTGGACGAGAAGCTGGCCCAGAAAGCGATTCGGGAGCGTTCGAGCTCGCCAGCCAGTCCAACGAAGAAGTAGCCTTCGCCGAGCAGCAACGTCGCGAAGAAGCGGAGCGTAATGAGGCGGAAGACCGCCGAGTAGCGGAAGCTGAGCGCAACGCCAGAGAAGCCGCTGAAATTCAAAGCCGCCAAGCAATTGGGTCCGAAAACTTCCAGCTTGGTGCACAGGTCAATAACGCCGCCGAGCAACGCAAAATTGACGCCAAGCGCGCTGATGAGCAACTGGCTGGGCAAGCCGGGCTATTTAATGCGCCGGTATCACAGCCGAAAACGGAAGATAAACCTAAAGCCGCTTCAACACAGGCATCGCCAAGCACTGGCGAAATAGTCACACTCACTGACAAGTACGGTAGGACCGTCCGAGTACGTAAGAGCGATCTTGATGGTGACAACGATCGGCTTCCGACTGTACGCGCCGACGGTTCAAGCGTACCCGGTGAAGAGATTCCACGCAGCATCTTGTCGCCGGCTAGTGACGCCACCCCGACACTGAACGCTCAAGGCCGCCGCACCGACGGTAAGCCGATCATGCCGGGCGATACTTTCCGTACTCTGTCGGGCCGCATGACCACGGCCTACCCGAAGCAGAAGGGCGAGAAGTTCGCATCGCAATGGTTGATCGACAATGCAGCTGCCGAAGCTGAGGCACGTGGTGACAATTTCAATGCGTCCATATTTTCGAGTACGAAACCACTGAAGAGTGGCGAGTTGACGACGGCTGATCGCGAGAGCATGACTGCCTATCTGTTCGATCAGCAGCCGGATGTGGTTCCAAGCATTCTGAAGCCCTTGGTTTCTAATGTGCAGGAGGATGCCACGCCTATAACCATCGCAGGTAAGCCAGTCTCTGAAATGTCAGACAAGGCGCTGGAGCAGATTGCCCAGAGCAAGCAGCCGGCGGCCGAGAAGGCAAAGTCTGAGCTTGACCGCCGCAACAGTTTCACTATCAAGCGCTCAAACGGAAAGAACGAGGTTGAAGAGCTCAGCTTCCAGCGTGGTGAGTACGTTGAAGCAACGATCAGCGCAGGGCTGAATAAATCAGCCTTTGGTGAGATTGCTGGCATTTCGCATGCGAAGCGACAGGCTAAGGTCGGCGAGCAGTGGTTCGATTTCATGTCGATCAACAAGGCCGAAAAGCCTGCGGTACCGGAAATTGAGAAGGTGCCGATGTCGAAGGCTATTGATCAAGCCAACGCCAAGACCGGCGAAGGCGTAACCGACGCAGACCGCATCCTGACGCTTGCGGATGTGAATGACATGATTGACCGTATTCATGCCGGCGATATGAACGCTGCCCAATTGAAGGCGGCCTATAGTGCTTTCGAGAAGTCTGGTGAGTCTATCCGGGCAGAGCTTGCCAAGATGACGAAGCCTGACCTGTTCAAGGCCTTCCCTGTAGTTGAATATCGGTACAAGAACGACAACAAGGACCGTGTTGTAAAGGCCGCATTTGATGCCTTAATGAGAAGCTTTGTCATCGGCGACTCAATCAGCTGGTCTATGGGCGAAGACTTCGCCACTGTGATCCGTGGTTATGTTGACCGGACAACCGACGAAAGCCTCAAGGCATACGCTGACAAGCGTGCTGCCGCTGTAAAGCAGCGTGCCGAAGAACAGGCGGCCCGCAAAGCCGGGCTGGAAGACCCCAAGACACTTGAAGACTTCCGTGCGTTCATGCGCATGCACATGCAGGATGGCAAGAGCCGTAAAGAAGCCTTCCTGATGCTAACGCCTGAGCAGCGCATCAAGTATGACGAACTTGAGGCAGAGAGCACACGCACTGCACGTGAAGCGCGCAAAACAGCGCAGCGCACTGAAGTCAAGGTGGCAGCACAGACCGTCGATGGTCAAGTGATCGAGACAAAGCACACGAAGACCGGCGAAGACCTTTTTGTGGTCAAGGCCGCCGAGCGTGTTGACCGAGACATTTACAACCAATGGAATGCCACAGCCAAGCGCCTTGGTGGCTGGTACTCGTCATTCCGTGGCAATGGCGCCGTACCGGGCTTCCAGTTCAAGACGCGCGAAAATGCAGATGCTTTCCTGAAGTATCTAGGCGGCGATAAAGCCGAGGCACAGCAAGCCGTCGAGGCCCGCCGTGATGCATTCGAAGATGACCGCAGCCAGACTGCCGTAGAGCGTCTGAATGAAATGGCTGATCGGATTGAAGAGCGTGCCGATGCGGAGATTGGTCGCGAACGAAAGAGTAATACGGCACGTCGAGCACGTTTTGCTGCAAGCGCCTTGGCTGGTGCAGAAGGTGAAAAAGCGCTGGCCAAGACGATGCGCAACATCGCTACCGCGATTGAAAGCGGAAATGCCAAGTTCCTCGATGCTGTACGGACAAAGAGCCAGGTGGAAATGCTTCGCGGCTTGATCCGGACAGCAAAGGATAACGAGCTGCGCGCAAAACACCCCAGCTATGCCGAGCAGGAAAAGCGCAAGGGCGAGCCCGCCACCGCTGAAACCGCAGACTATGCGGAATTCCCGACCTTCACGGCATTCCGTTCAGACCTTGCCCACCTTGCCCGCCAGATGCTTGAGGTAGATGGAACCAAGAAGCTTGGGCAGCAGCTGATGAATGTCGCTGATGATGTGACAGATGCCTATTTGGAATTTGCCAAGGCCAATATATTCGATGTGTCGCAATTCGGTAAACAGGACTCCAACGGTGAGGCTTCAACTGCCGACTTTGCAAACAAGGAAATGGCAGAAAAGGCGATTCGTCGCAGTAAGCTGGTTGGCAAAGCCATCGTTCTATCTGTGAAGCGCGGACAGAATCGTGTGATTCTCAGCCCCAGCGAAGCCATTGAGCGCGGAATCTGGAAGGGTGACGGCGACAAGCGCATCACGCTGACCAAGGATGCTGGCTTTACCCTGGTCGAGGCCATTGGCCGCCGTGGCAACAAGAGCAATAAGCTGACCGTACCTTGGCAATTCCAAAATACAGCTGACCGACTGAAAGCGCTCGCGAAGCTTGGCATTGAGACGCCTGCGGAATTCCGCTCTGCATTGCGCGAGCTGACGGGCCTGCTGGAAGTAGCGGTGCGTAACAAGGCGCGCGAGCTTGAGCTATCCATGGCCGGCCGCAAGAATGACGGCCTCGACTTCTTCCCGACTTCTGAAGAGGTGGTCGACCAGATGATTGAGGCGGCGGAAATTTCGCCGGATATGGCCGTGCTAGAACCTTCGGCAGGCATGGGGCATATCGCCGATCGCATCCGTGCTGCTGGAGCAGAGCCAGACGTAATTGAGCTTTCAGGCGAACGCCGCGAACTGCTGCTTGAGAAAGGTTATTACCTTACCGAGCACAACGACTTCTTGAACATGGAGCCGCGCAAGTTCTACACCTATGGCGATGTGTTCCGCGCCGAGGACGGCACCGAGGGCATCATGCGTGGGATGGGTGGCATGGGTAGCCAGCGCGTACGCCTTGAGGACGAAGCCGGAAACCGACTTGGCTTATACAACCGCGACGAGCTCACCGGGGTTGCGCACCGCGGTACTTGGAGCGGCTACGACCGCATCATCATGAACCCGCCGTTCTCGAACCGTCGAGACGCCGAGCATGTCCGTCATGCCTATGAGTTGCTGAAGCCGGGCGGCCGCATTGTTGCCATCATGGGTGAGGGCGTTTTCTTTGGCAGTGACAAGAAGGCGCAGGAGTTCCGCGACTGGCTTGAATCTGTAGAGGGCACCAGCGAGAAGCTGCCAGCAGGCTCCTTCATGGACCCAAGCTTGCCGGTGAATACGGCGGTAAATGCGCGCATGGTGGTGATCGATAAGCCGAAAGGCGGCCTTGAGTCGCGCGCCGGTCTTAACTTCGCCGCTGAAATGTTGGTCGAGCTTAGCAGCGAGGCTGGTATTCAAAGTATCCCTGTTAGCAAGAACACCAGCCTGAAGGGGATTTTTGAAGATCTGATGCCGTCTGCAAAGTTCTTCGGCGAGCACACCCGCGAAGACGAACGTAGCGAGTCAGAAGCCGACCACCGTTTTGTATTCACGATCAAAGGCCAGAGCGAACCTAAGACTTTCTATGTCTACACCACCGATGCCGGCAAAGTCTGGATCGATGTAAGCCGGTTGCAGGCTGGCGATGACGGTCAGCGCATCTATGCAGCTGTAGCCAATTGGGCACTGAATAACCGTAAGAAGTTTGTCGGTGACCCTGTGGGGTTGTCTGAGGATGCCGTGATTCGCCGCACCAGTAACATGCTGGCCAGCGCGCTGCGCCATGGCACAACAGAACACCTGGAGGCTAGTCGGGAGCAAGAGAAGGGCGACCTAGAAAAAGGCATTGAGCCGCTGGATTGGCGCGGGAATGACTTTGACAAGCTGAAGGCGCTGATCCATACTTTCGTGACCACGCTCTACAACCGATTCCCAAAGCTTGAATCCTACCGCTATGACTTCGCCACAAACCAGTTCGTTGACCGATCCGGACGACCCGTTGGGCCTGACCGGTTCGCCGACGCCCCAGAGCTTGGCTTGGCGCGAACAGCTAAGGCAGGTGGAAAAACGCTTCGTCGCGGAATCTTCCTCAAGTCCCTTATTGATGCAGAAGATCGAGGAATTGCAGGAATCACGCAACGGGTTATCACTCGGGCTCATCAGATAGCAGAAGCCGCAGGCCCGCTCTTTTCCAAGGGCAAGGCCGAGCAGCAAGCTAACAGCACTTCGGCCATTCGCGCCGTAGTCGAAAAATTCCAAAAGCAGTTTAAAGGCACCGAAGCGCTCGACATCCGCGTGGTTGAGCACGTCACCGATATTCCCGCTCGCTATCGCCCAAGCCCCTACGCTGAAGGCGTTTTTCATGACGATGTTGGCCTGATTTACCTGATTGCTGGGCAGCTGGACAGCAATCGTGCTTTCCAAGTGCTGATGCATGAGGCTGTTGGTCACTACGGCTTAGCCAAGATGATGGGCGATCGCTTCGCCGGCATCCTGAAGCATGTGAATCGCGTGGCACGCGCCGATGTGTCGGAAGACATCTACGAGCCCGGCGATGCCGAGTATGCGACGGTCGACGCTGTACGCCTGCGCTATCCGGAGGCCAGCGAAGAAGAAGTCGCACAGGAAGTCCTTGCGCGGATGGCTGAGACCGGCAAAAAGAATGGCGCCATCTGGGCAATGATTCGCCAGTGGTTCCGCGATATGGCGCGCGCACTTGGCTACCAGCTGGATATTAGCGTGTCCGAGTTGAATGACTTGGTTCATCACGCTGCGGCCTACATGCGCAAGGGCGAAAACCTGACAGAGGAAGATTTCGGTACCGGATTCGCTGCCGCGTCTCTGGCGCCAGCTGTGCCGCAAACCGAAACCACAGCCTTCAAGAAGGGCGGCGGTTTCGCTGACGAGTTTGAAGTGGTTGCCTTCTCCCCCGAGCAGATCAAGAGCGCCATCGGCAACCGTGGCACCTTCGACCCCGAGAATCCGAACATTCTGGAAAGCCGTCGCGGCCTTGAGTCTCGCGCTGCGCCGATGAAGCGTGCCAAGCCGTCGAGCCGTGGTGTGCTCGATTCAGTGTTGCGCAAGGCTGGCGGGGAGTTGTTGGCCAAGAAGATCACTGGCCCGGCATATGACTACTTGGTGAAGGCTGGCGGCAATCTGATCAGCGAGAAGATCAAAGCCGGGGTGGTCTCCGACTACGGCTTAGAGGAACCATACCTTGATCGCCGCATTGAACTGCAAACGGCTCAGCAGAAGTCGGCCCGCCAGACTAAGACCCTAGTGGATGGTCTGATGGATCTCGACCGTGCGCAGTCACGTATCGCCTATCTGTGGTTGAACAACAAGGATACAGAGGCAGATAAGCTGTTTGCCCAATTGCCGCCTGAATCACGCAAGGTGCTGGGCGAGGTCAAAGACTGGATCGACAAACTCAGTCAAGAGGCTGTGCGCCTTGGCCAACTGTCAGAAGAGGCCTTCGAGCGTAATCGTTACGCTTACCTGCACCGCAGCTACGCAAAGTACGACCTGAACACTGACGACAAGGGCTGGAAGGCTGAGCGTGCAAAGTCGATCAAGATTCTTGGCGACCAGTACAAGGGGCGCGGCCTGCAGATGGATATTGACCCTGACAACATCGTGTCTCCGAAGGGTTGGTGGCAGGGTGAAATGAAGGGCAAGAAAGTCCGCATGCTGCAAAAGGATGGCCGCCGCGTGTATGTCGCAGACGGTCCAATTCCGCCACAATTCAAAGGTTTCGACCTTGGGCCTGTGTGGGAAATCCGCGCACAGAAAGGTGCGGACCGTCTGGTGCTGTGGCGCGACTTCACCACCGAAGAGCGTCAACGCATGGGCGAGCTGGACGAAGCCAAGTATGCCGTCGCGCGCACGCTGTTCATGATGAACCGCGACATCGAGGTTGGTCGCTTCCATGAGTGGGTAGCCGATAACTACGCTCAGCTGCCTGAAGAGTATGCCGGGCAATTGGCAGACCCTTCTGAATCGATGGTGCGCGCCTTTGCACCGGATGAGTTTGTTCAGGTGCCTACCGCAAAGGTTCCGGGGGCCGGGGTCTTCAAGTACGGGGCGCTCGCTGGCATGGTGTTGCCGGGGCCGGTATGGAATGACATTCGCCAGATCAGCCAAGCCCGATATGAGCCGCTAGGTAACGTGTACGCCACGATCCTGCGCGGCTGGAAACTATCTAAAACCGCATTGACGCCGACGACGCACCTGAATAACGTCATGGGTAACTTCATCATGGCCGACATGCACGACGTTGGCGCCCGTGATATTGCCTCGGCAGTCAGGACCATGCACGCGGCACTGGTGAAGGAAGATCCGGCCGCTAAGAAACTGTGGGAGCGCTTCGAGGATTCTGGCGCAACTCATGGCATGTTCACCACGCACGAACTCAAGAAGGAAGTACTGGAGCCGCTGATTGATGCACTGCGCAAAGAAGTTGGCATGGCCGATGACGAGGGAGCCCTAATCAAGGTCAGCCACGTCATGGCTATGGTCATGCGCGGGCAGTTCTCTGAAGCATGGGCAGGCGCCAAGACAGTTACTGCGCAGTCGGCCGTTGGCCGGATTGCCAGCAAGGGTCTGACTAAGGCTCAGGACTACTATCAGAACGAAGACGCGGTGTTCCGCTTTGCAGCCTTCTTGAAGGGTGTGAATGACGGGCAGACCGATGCTGAGGCCGGCAAGGCTTCACGCAAGGCTTTCCTCGACTACAACATCAATGCGCCATGGGTTAATGCCGCGCGAAGCACTGCGATGCCTTTCATCGCATTCTCTTACCGTGCAATCCCTATGCTTGCCCATACGGCTGCTCACAAGCCATGGAAACTGGCGAAGTACATGCTAGTAGCCGGTGGCCTGAATGCGCTCGCTTACGCCATGCTGGGGCTGGATGACGATGACGAGAAGCGTGAGCGTGCGTACATGCCAGACGAGAAGGCCGGGAAAATCTGGGGCATTGTGCCGAAGCTTGTCCGTATGCCATGGAACAGCGACAACACGCTGAACGATGGAAGCAAGACTAGCGATCCAGTTTTCTTGGACATCCGCCGCTGGGTGCCCGTGGGTGATGTGGTCGACTTTGGGCAGGACCATTCAGCCTTGCCGCTGATTCCCCAGCCAATGATGCCAGGCGGGCCGATCATGCTGCTGGCCGAGTTTCTGGCCAACAAGTCTATTTTCACCGGCAAGGAAATCAGCGCCGAGACCGATACCTGGCTAGAGAAGGCCAGCAAGGTAACGGACCACTTCTGGAAAGGCTTTGCACCTAACGTGCCGGGTTTGCCGGGCACCTATGCAACGCAGAAGATCAGCGATGCCTACGGTGGCAAGGAAGACCCGTTTGGCCGCACCTATGACATGTCCAGCGCGCTGGCGTCTGGCGTTGGAATCAAGGTGGCACCTTACCCAACAGACAACCTTCAGCGCAATGCAACCTTTGGTATGAAGGCCAAGCTGTCCGAGCTCGACAACGAAGCCAGAAAGCTACGCCGCGAGAAGGCGCGGAATGGCATGACGCCGGTTGAGCTCAAGGAAAAGCTGGATGTGATCGGCAAGAAGAAAGCTGACGTGGCAAAGGAGCTTGCAGAGAAAGGCAACTGATCCACAGAAACCGTGGATAACCCTGTGGGCAAGTTGTTTAAGTACAGCGCCCACAGGGGGAATTTGGGGTGCCCGATATTGAGGCAAAAAGCGACTCACAAAACACACAGAAATCGACCGGAAAGCCGCGTAAAATCGTAGTCATTCCGCAGGTAATAGTGATTTGTTTTAAGCTCAAGAAGCTGTTTTAATTGATAAATCGGGCGGACTTAAAATCCGCCGCTCTAAACAAGCTTACGGGTTCAAGTCCCGTTCCCGGCACCAAAATTCTTCCTGCCTCTCCCTCAGACACCGCAG
>LNFM01005871.1_pt1 | contig 20750 bp, 18 predicted proteins | sample 596031 | NCBI WGS metagenome assembly LNFM01 (sample SAMN04254537, study PRJNA301005) | activated carbon metagenome | isolation source: dual media filters at the Ann Arbor, Michigan drinking water treatment plant | place: USA: Ann Arbor | reverse complement strand
CGAGCGCGTCACCCAGCACAACCACGGCCAGCCCGAATACATGCAGGCCGTGACCGAAGTGATGGAAAGCCTCTGGCCCTATATCGAACAGCACCCGAAGTACGCCGAGCAGGGCCTGCTGGAGCGCCTCGTGGAGCCCGAGCGCGTGATCATGTTCCGCGTGGCCTGGGTCGACGACAAGGGCCAGGTGCAGGTCAACCGCGGCTACCGCATCCAGCACAGCCTGGCCATCGGCCCCTACAAGGGCGGCATCCGCTTCCACCCCTCGGTCAACCTGTCCATCCTCAAGTTCCTGGCCTTCGAACAGACCTTCAAGAACGCGCTGACCACCCTGCCCATGGGCGGCGGCAAGGGCGGCTCGGACTTCGACCCCAAGGGCAAGAGCCAGGGGGAGGTCATGCGCTTCTGCCAGGCCTTCGTCAGCGAGCTGTTCCGTCACATCGGCGCCGACACCGATGTGCCCGCCGGTGACATCGGCGTGGGCGGCCGCGAGGTCGGCTACATGGCCGGCATGATGAAGAAGCTCAGCAACCGCGCCGACTGCGTCTTCACCGGCAAGGGCCTGAGCTTCGGCGGCTCGCTGATCCGTCCCGAAGCCACGGGTTACGGCACGGTCTACTTCGCCGAGGAAATGCTTCAGCAGAAAGGCTTGAGCTTCGATGGCCTGCGCGTGAGCGTCTCGGGTTCGGGCAATGTGGCGCAGTACGCCATCGAGAAGGCCATGAGCCTGGACGCCAAGGTCGTCACCGTTTCCGACTCCAGCGGCACCGTGATCGACGAAGAAGGTTTCACCCCCGAGAAGCTCACCGTGCTCATGGATGTGAAGAACCACCACTACGGCCGCGTCAGCGACTATGCGCAGCGGGTGGGGGCGAAATTCCATGCCGGTGCCACCCCCTGGCATGTGCCGGTGGACGTGGCCCTGCCCTGCGCCACGCAGAACGAGCTCAATGGCGACGATGCGCGCATGCTGGTGAAGAACGGCGTCAAGTGCGTGGCCGAGGGCGCCAACATGCCCTCCACGCTGGAAGCCGTGCGCCTGTTCGAAGAAGCCCGCGTGCTCTATGCCCCGGGCAAGGCCAGCAACGCCGGCGGCGTGGCGACCTCGGGCCTGGAGATGAGCCAGAACGCCAGCCGCCTGATGTGGAACCGCGACGAGGTCGACGCCCGCCTGCACGGCATCATGCGCAGCATCCATGCCGCCTGCGTGCGCCACGGCAAGCGCGCCGACGGCAGCGTCAGCTACGTGGACGGCGCCAACATCGCCGGCTTCGTCAAGGTGGCCGACGCCATGCTGGCGCATGGGCGTGATCTGAACGGGTAAGCGCTTGATGAAAGGCCGCCCTCGGGGGGGCTTTTTTTCCTCCGGGTTCACAGGCGGATCCGCGCCGCATACTCCCGGAGTGTCTCCAGCCCCGGCTCCTTGCGTGGCCAGACCAGCTCGGCGCCGTCGCCCGCATGACGCGGCAGCACATGGATGTGCACATGGGGCACGGTCTGCCAGCCCGCGGGCTTGTTGGTCTGCAGCAGCGTCATGCCCTCGGGCGTGAAGGCGGCCTGCACGGCCTTGGCCACGCGCGTGGCGATGGCGAACAGATGGGCGGCCTCGGCCTCCTCCAGCTCCATCACGGTCTCGACCTGGCGTTGGGTGGCCACCAGCACATGGCCGGGGTTGACCTGGCCGGCGTCCATGAAGGCGATGACCTGCGCGTCCTCGTAGACGATGACGGCCGGGATCTCGCGGCGGATGATGCGGGTGAAGACGCTGTCGGGCATGGGCACTCCAATGGGGCGGATAGGCCGCTGCTGCACGGGGCTTTGTGCACGCGGCCTGAACTTTGCGGGGGTCGGGCGCATCATAGGGTGCCATGAAACGCTGGTTCCTGCTCCTGCTAGCCCTGCTCACCGCCTTCGCCCTGGTCACCGGCTGCGCCACCCTCGACGAGAAACAGCGCGGCTGGATCTTCCAGCCTTCGGACCGCAGCTGGTGGCGCGGCGAACAGGCCGCCGAGGGCATGCAGGACGTCTGGATCCCCTTCACCTCGCACGAGACCGGCCAGCCCGTCAAGCTGCACGGCCTGTGGCTCGCCCATCCGGATTTCGCGCTCCGACCCGACGCCCCCGTGCTGCTCTACCTGCACGGCGCGCGCTTCAACGTCGTGGGCTCGGCCTTCCGCGCGCGGCGCATGCAGGAGCTGGGCTTCTCGGTGCTGGCCATCGACTACCGCGGCTTCGGCAAGACCTCGCAGGAACTGCCCTCGGAAGCCATGGCCTACGAGGACGCGCGCGCCGCCTGGGCCTGGCTGGCGCAGCAGTATCCGCAACGCCCGCGCTACATCTTCGGCCACTCGCTGGGCGGCGCCATTGCCATCGACCTGGCGGCTCAGGTGGAAGACGAGCGCGGCACCCTGGTCGAGGGCACCTTCACCTCCATCCGCGACGTGGTCAGCAGCTTCAAGTGGGGCTGGCTGCCCGTGGGCCCGCTGATCACCCAGCGCTTCGAAGCCGTCAAGCGCGTGGACCGCGTGGGCGCGCCCCTGCTTGTGGTGCACGGCAGCGAAGACCGGCTGATCCCGCCCGAACTCGGTCGCAAACTCTATGAAGCCGCCACGGGCCGCAAGGCTTTTGTGCTCGTCGAAGGCGGCTCGCACCACAACACCAACTCCGTGGGGCAGCCGCAATATCGGGTGGCGCTCAACGAACTCTTCGGCTTGCGTTGATCTGGTAGTCTCAGGGCGATGTCCGCCCCCGCTTCCGCGGCGCCCAGCAGCGCCATGTCCCCGGCTCTGACCGTGCTCTTTCTGGCCCTGCTGCTGGGCCTGCAGCCGATCACCACCGATCTCTACCTGCCGGCGCTGCCCGCACTGACCGCAGGCTTCGGCGCCACGCTGCCCCAGGCCCAGCTGACGCTCACCGCCCTGCTGCTGGCCTTCGGTGTGGCGCAGCTGGTCTGCGGCCCGATCTCGGATCGCTGGGGCCGCCGGCCCGTGCTGCTCTGGGGCCTGGGCATTTACGTCGTGGCCTCGGTGGCCAGCACGCTGGCGCCGAGCATGGCCTGGCTGATCGCTGCGCGCACGCTGCAGGGCGCGGCGATGGGCGCGGCCGTGATGTGCGCCCGCGCCATCGTGCGTGATCTGTACCGCCCGGTCGAGGGTGCGCGTGTGATGTCCAAGGGCCTCACAGGCCTGGGCGTGATCGCCGCGCTCAGCGGGCCGCTGGGCGGCCTGCTGACCGATGTGGCTGGCTGGCGCGCGGCCCTGCTCGTGCTGGCCATCTTCGGCGCGGCCACGCTGGCGCTCATCGTCTGGCGCTTCGAGGAAACCGTGCCGCAGAAGAACCCCCTGGCCCTGCAACCCGCCACGCTGCTGGCCACCTGGCGCCGCATTCTCAGCCATCGCACCTTCTGGGCCTGGTCAGCGCTGTCGGCCGGCTCCTACGGCGGGCTGTTCACGGTGCTGGCCACCTCGCCCTTCGTCTTCATCGACCTGCTGGGCGTCTCGCGCTGGGGCTACGGCCTGATCATGGCCTCAGTGTCCGTCATCTATCTGGCGGGCACCGTGCTCTGCCGCTGGCTGCTGCCGCGCTACGGCCTGCAGCGCACGGTGGCGCTGGCGGCGCGCTTCACGCTCACGGGCGGCACGCTCATGGGCGTCTTCGGCCTGCTGGGCTGGCACAACGGCTGGACCATCATGGGCCCCTTCTACCTTTTCATGCTGGCGCACGGCGTGCACCAGCCCTGCAGCCAGAGCGGCGCCGTCGGGCCCTTCCCGCAATCGGCGGGTGCGGCCTCGGCGCTCAACGGCTTCGGCATGGCCCTGGTGTCCTTCCTCATGGGCAGCGTGCTGGGCGAAATCATGGATGACACGGCGCGCCCGCTGCTGTACGGCGTGTGGTTCTGGAGCGTGCTGATCGCGCTGGCTGCCTGGACCGTGGTGCAGAAACATGGCCACCCCGAGCACTGAGTTCCCGCCCTGCCTGGCGATCGCCGGCCCCACGGCCAGCGGCAAGACCGCCGCCGCCTTGGCCATCGCCAGCGTGCTGCCGGTGGAGATCATCAGCGTGGACTCGGCCCTGGTCTACCGCGGCATGGACGTGGGCACGGCCAAGCCCAGCGCGCAGGAACTGGCCGCCGTGCCCCACCACCTGATCGACATCCGCGACCCGCTGCAGGCCTACAGCGCCGCCGAGTTCGTGCGCGACGCCACGCAGCTCGTCCATGAGATCCACGCACGCGGCAAGCACCCGCTGCTGGTCGGCGGCACCATGCTCTACTTCAAGGCCCTGTTCGACGGCATCGACGACATGCCACCGGCTGACACCGCCGTACGCGCGCAGCTCGAAGCCGAAGCACAGGCTCAGGGCTGGCCCGCGCTGCACGCCGAGCTGCGGCGCGTGGATCCCATCACGGCCACCCGCCTGCCCCCGGGCGACACCCAGCGCATCCAGCGCGCGCTCGAGGTCTTCCGCCTCACGGGCCGGCCCCTCTCGTCCTTCCACACGCGCAGCGACGACGCCCAGCCCTCGACCACGGCGCGCGCCACCACGCTGATCTCGCTGGAGCCCGCAGACCGTGCCTGGCTGCACGCGCGCATCGCGCAGCGCTTCGACGCCATGCTCGCCGCCGGCCTGCTCGACGAGGTGCAGCGTCTGCGCGCCCGCGGCGACCTGCAGGCGGACCTGCCGTCCATGCGCTGCGTGGGCTACCGCCAGGCCTGGGAACTGCTGGACGCGCATGAAGCGCGCGGGCTCGACGGCGTCTTTCCCATGAGCGAGCTGCGCGAGCGCGGCATCGCTGCCACGCGCCAGCTGGCCAAGCGCCAGATCACCTGGCTGCGCAGCATGCCGCAGCGCCAGGTGGTGCCCAGCGACGCGCCCGATGCGCTGGGCCAGGTGCTGCAACGCGCACGCGACTGGGCGCAGGGCAAACCCCTGGCCTGATCAGTACGCCGCGCGCAGGATGGCCAGGTAGTCGTCCTGGCTCAGCTTGCGCGGGTTGGTCTTGTGCGCGTTGTCTTCCAGCGCCTGCGCCGCAACTTCGGTCAGGCTCTCTTCCTGTACACCGATGTCGCGCAGACGCGCGGGGATGCCGATGGCGGCGTTGAGCCGGGCCACGCCTTCGGCGAAGTCGGCGTCCTCGGCCCAGCCGGCCTGGCGCAGCATGGTCGTCCACTTGTCGCCCAGGGCGGCGCGGTTGGCGCGCAGCACGGGCGGCAGCAGGATGGCGTTGAGCGTGCCGTGGTGGAAGCCCTTGGCGCCCAGCGGGTGCGAGAGCGCGTGCACCGCGCCCATGCCCTTCTGGAAGCTGATCGCGCCTTCGAGCGAGCCCATCATCATGTGCCAGCGCGCCTGCGTGTTCTTGCCGTCGGCGACGGCGCGCTCCAGGTTCTGGAAGATGCGCTGCATGCCGTCGAGCGAGATCGCGTCGGCAGGCGGGTTCACGGCCGGCGAGCAATAGGTCTCGATGCAGTGCGCCAGCGCGTCCATGCCGGTCGAGGCGGTGATCGAGGGCGGCAGACCGTAGGTGAGTTCGGGGTCGCAGATCGCGGCGGTCACCAGATCGGGGCAGCGCACGCCGGCCTTGATGCCGTTGTCGAACACGATCACGGCCGAGCGGCCGACCTCGCTGCCCGTGCCCGCCGTGGTGGGCAGCAGGATCAGCGGCGGCGCGCGGTCGATGGGCGCGGGATTCGCGTGACGGTTGCAGTAGTTCCACAGCGGCGGCTCGTGCGTGGCCAGCACCGCGATGGCTTTGGCCAGGTCCAGCGCGGCGCCGCCGCCGATACCGACCACGCCGTCGCAGCCGTTCTGCTTGTAGAGCGAGGCGCCGGCAGCCGCAGCAGCCTCGGTCGGGTTGACCGGCGTGTCGTCGAACACGGGCATGGTGATCGCGCCCGGCACGTGCTCGACGGCCTGGCGGAAGACACCCGCGCGGATCACGCCCTTGTCGGTGACGAAGAGCGGCTTGACGACCTTGGACTGCGCAAGCAGCACGGGCAGGCGGTCGCGCTTGCCGTCGCCGAAATGGACCGTGGTGAGAAATTGCAGCACGCTCATGGGATCAGGGCTCCAGGTCGGCGCCGGTGGTGCGCTGCGTGACGGACTTGACGACGAGGTAGGCGTCCAGGCCTTCCACGCCGCCTTCCGAGCCGTAGCCGCTTTCCTTCACGCCGCCGAAGGGCGACGAAGGCGTGGAGACCGTGTAGTGGTTGATGCAGACCATGCCGGCCTCGAGCTGCTCGCTCATGGCGTTGGCGCGCGCGAGCGATTTGGTCATGGCGTAGGCCGCGAGGCCGAAGGGCAGGCGGTTGGCCTGGCGCACGGCGTCCTTCACGTCGGTGAAGGGCGTGATCGGCACGAGCGGGCCGAAGGGCTCTTCGTTCATGATGCGCGCGTGCTCGGGCACGTCGGCCAGCACGGTGGGCGGATAGAACCAGCCCGCACCCTCACCGCGCTTGCCACCGCACAGCAGGCGCGCGCCGTTGGCGACGGCGTCGGCGCAGAGCGACTCCATGGCCGACACACGGCGCGGGTTGGCCAGGGGGCCCATCTGCACGCCGTCCTTCAGGCCGTCGCCGACCACAAGCTTGCTGGCCGCTTCGGCGAAGGCCTGCGTGAAGGCTTCGTAGATGCCCTGCTGCACGTAGAAGCGCGTCGGGCTGGTGCAGACCTGGCCCGCGTTGCGGAACTTCGAAGCCACGGCCTGGCGCGCGGCCGCCACCGGATCGACGTCGTCGAAGACGATGACGGGTGCATGGCCGCCGAGCTCCATGGTGGCACGCTTGACGCCCTGGGCCGCGAGGCCCAGCAGGATCTTGCCCACGGGTGTCGAACCCGTGAAGGTGACCTTGCGGATCACCTCGGAGGTGATGAGATGCTCGGACACCTCGCGCGGATCGCCGTAGACGAGGTTGATCACGTGCGCGGGCAGGCCGGCGTCGATGAAACACTGCACGATGGCCTGCGCCGTGAGTGGGGTTTCTTCCGAGGGCTTGAGGATGATGGAGCAGCCCGCCGCGAGCGCGCCCGCGATCTTGCGCGTGGGCGTGAGCGCGGGGAAGTTCCAGGGGCAGAAGGCGGCCACGGGGCCGATGGGCTCGCGCCGCACCAGCTGCGACACGCCCGCGTTGCGCGACACCAGCAGGCGGCCGTAGGCGCGCGTGGCTTCCTCGGCCATCCAGTCGGTGTTGTCGGCGGAAGTGGTCACTTCACCCACGGCTTCGGCCAGGGGCTTGCCCTGCTCCAGCGTCATGAGGCGCGCGATGTCGTTCTTGCGCTCGCGCATCAGGCCCATGGCGCGGCGCATGACGGCCGCGCGGTCGTAGGCATTGGTGTTCTTCCAGACCTGGAAGCCCTGCGCGGCCGAGGCCAGTGCGGCATCCAGGCCGGCCGCGTCGATCAGGTCGACGCAACCCACCGCTTCGCCCGTGGCCGGGTTGAGCACGGGCACGGTGCGCACACCGGCCGAGCCGTACCAGTCGCCGCCCACGTGGGAGCGGGCATGAAATGTCGTCTTCTGCATCATGCCTCCCGGACGCGCACGAGTTGTTTGCCGACATTGGCGCCGGCCAGCATGTCGATGAAAGCCTGGGGCGCGTTCTCCAGCCCCTCGGCGATGGTTTCGCGGTACTGCAGACGCCCGGCGCGGTAGGCCTCGATCAATTCGCGCGTGGCTTCGGGCCAGAGGTCGCGGTGATCGGAGAGCACGAAGCCGCGCATGGTCACGCGGCGGTTGAAGATCTCGCGCAGGTTCTTCACGCGGTAGGGTTCCGTCTCGTTGTACTGCGAGACCAGGCCGCACAGCGGGATGCGCGCGAAGTTGTTGAGCAGGGGCAGCACATCATCGAGGATGGGGCCGCCCACGTTGTCGAAGTACACGTCCACACCGCCCGGCACGGCACGCGCGAGCGCCTGCGCGAAGTCGGGCGACTTGTAGTCCACGCAGTCGTCGAAACCGAAGGTCTCCTTGACCAGCTTGCACTTGGACGCGCCGCCCGCGATGCCCACGGCACGGCAGCCCTTGAGCTTGGCAAGCTGCCCCACCACGCTGCCGACCGCGCCCGAGGCAGCGGACACGAGCACGGTCTGCCCCGGCTTGGGTTGGCCGAAGGCCATGAGCCCGACCCAGGCGGTGATGCCCGTGGAACCCAGTGCGCCGAGGTAGGCGGTGGCCGGAGCCAGGCTCACGTCGATCTTCTGCAGCTCGGCCGGCGCGGCCACGCTGTAGTCCTGCCAGCCCAGCCGGCCCACGACCCAGTCGCCCGCCGCGAAACCGTCGGCCTGGCTTTCCACCACCTGGCCCACGGTGCGTCCGACCAGCACGTCGCCGATGGCCATCACCGGCGCGTAGGAGTCTTTCTCCTCCATGCGCATGCGGATGTAGGGATCGACGGACAGCACGTCGTTGCGCACCAGCACCTTGCCGGGGCCGGGCTGGGCCACGGGCACCTGCACGATCTGGAAGCAGTCGACGGTAGGCACGCCCTGCGGGCGTTTCGCGTAGATGATCTGGCGCTGTCGGTTCGGGAGAGTCTGGGTCATATCTGAGGCTGGATCAGCCGATGGTGATGTTGTTGTCCTTGATGAGCTTCTGCAGCAGATCGCGCTGCGTGCCCAGCCACTTGTTGAAGTCCTGGCGGCTGTTGGCCACGACGACCATGCCCAGCGGCGCCAGCGAGGCGGCCAGCGCCGGGTCCTGTGCGGCCTTGGTCACGGCGGCCTGCATGCGGCGCACCACGGCTTCGGGCGTGCCGGTGGGCGCGAACACGCCGAACCAGTCGTCCATGTCGTAGCCGGGCAGGCCGCGCTCGGCGATGGTCGGCACATCCGGGTAGGCCTGCAGGCGCGAGGCGCTGGTCACGGCCAGGATGCGGGTCTTGCCCGAGGCCAGCGTGCCGCGCGCGGTGGAAGTGGTGATGAGCGCGGCGTCGATCTGCCCACCCATCACGTCGCGCGCCGCATCGGCGCCGCCGCGGTACGGCGTGTGCAGCAGCTGCACACCGGCGCGCTGCTGAAGCAGGGCCAGGGCCAGGTGACCCATGGCGCCCGAGGGCGGCGTGCCCACGGAGATGGTGCCGGGCTTGGCCTTGGCCATGGCGATGAATTCGTCGAAGGTCTTGGCCGGGAAGTCCTGATACACCACCAGGGCCTGCGGCGCGCGCACGGCCATGGTGATCGGGATGAAGGCCGTGCGGTAGTCGAAGGCCAGGTCCTTGAGCAGCACGGGGTTGGTCAGCTGGTTGGCTGCGTCCCAGAGGAAGGTGTAGCCGTCGCGCGGCGCACTGAGCACATTGGTGGCCGCGACCACGGCGTTGCCGCCGGTGCGGTTGTCGATCGTCAGCGTCTGGCCCAGGGCGTCGGCCAGACGCTGGCCCACGGCGCGTGCCGAAGTATCCGCGGCGCCGCCGGCAGAGAAAGGCACCACCATGCGCACGGGACGCGAGGGCCAATCCTGGGACTGGGCAAAAGCGCCGGGAGCGATGAGGGCGGCGCCGGAGGCGACACCTGCGCCGAGCACCTGGCGGCGGGAAAGAACAAACGATGCGGAACGCGACGTAACGGCCATGAGAATCTCCTGTGTCGTGGTCTGATTGATGTTCTATCTTACAGAACATCATTCTAATATTCTAAGAGCCGGACTCAGGGTACGCAATGGGGTTGAGGGTTTTCCCTAGGTCGCCGGCGGCGACCGCGCTCAGCCGACGCGGCCGCTGAGTTCCTGCGCGGCCTTGAGCACGGCGGGAATGTGGGCGTCGGTGTAGCGGTTGGTGGGCATGGTCAGCGTGACGGCGGCGGCCAACTGGCCGTCGGCGCGGAACACCGGGACCGAGACGCCGGCCACGTCGGCCAGGCGGTCGCCGCTGGCCGCGTAGTAGCCCTGCTGGCGGATGTGCTCGAGCAGCTTGCGCTCGCCCGCGTCGGTGACCTTGGCGCCGGAAAACGCGCTGAGCACGCGCCCGCCCGTACCCCGGCCGGCCGGCAGCAGATCGCCGGCGCGGATGTGGTCGCGGATGGGATGGGGCGAGTCCACACGGTAGAGACAGAGACGCGCGTCGCCCTGGGGCACGTGATAGGCCGCGCTCTCGCCCGTGGCCGCCACCAACGCGCGCAGCACCGGCACGACCACATGCTCCAGTGAGAAGGAGGCCGCGTACACGCCGTGCAGGCGCGCGACCTCGGAGCCCAGGGCGTAGCCGCCGTCCTCGCGCTTCTGGATCAGCCGCGCGTGTTCCAGCGAAGCCAGCAGGCGCAGCACCGTGCTCTTGTAGAGGCCGGTGCGCTCGGCGAGCTGGCCGAGCGTGAGCGTGCGGTCCCCGCTCTGGAAGGCCGCGAGCAGCGTGAGCGCGCGGTCCACGGCAGCGGTGCCGCCGGGGGCGGCATGGAGATCGGCGACGGATTCGGTCTGGGCTTTGCGTGGCATGGCGTTGGGCGGTAGGGCTTGATCTTAAGAGGCCGGATGGCCGCAGCGTCCGTGTCAGCGGGTTGACAAATGCGGGATCTGCGGCGATGATTTCGAAAGAAAGAATTCTATTCCATTAGACAGAACAAATGAAACAGACTCCTGGCGTCCAGATCAGCGAAGTCGGGCCGCGCGACGGCCTGCAGAACACGAAACGCATCATGCCGACCGCCGACAAGCTGCGCTGGATTTCCGCGTTGCATGCCGCCGGCCTGAGCGAGATCGAGGTCGGCTCCTTCGTGCCGCCCAAGCTGCTGCCGCAGATGGCGGACACGGCCGAAGTCGTGGCCGGCGCGCGCCTGATGCCGGACCTGATGGTACTGGCCCTGGTGCCCAACCAGAAAGGCGCCAGCGCCGCACTGGCCGCCGGCGTGCACAAGCTCACCCTGCCCGTCTCGGCCAGCGAGGCGCACTCCATGGCCAATGTGCGCCGCACGCCGCTGGAAATGGTGGATGAACTGCGCGCCGTCGTCGCGCTGCGCGACGCGCACGACAAGAACATCGACGTCGAAGTCGGCATCTCCACCGCCTTCGGCTGCACCATGCAGGGCCGCGTGGACGAAGACGACGTGATCCGCCTCGCGGTGCGCTGCGCCGAAGCGGGCGCGCAGCAGGTCGGCCTGTCCGACACCACGGGCTACGCCAACCCCGCGCAGGTGCGCCGCCTCTTCCGCCGTCTGCGCGCCGAACTCGGCGAGCGCGCGGGCGCCGCCCACATGCACAACACGCGCGGCCTGGGCCTGGCCAACTGCCTGGCCGCCTACGAGGAAGGCGTGCGGACCTTCGACGCATCACAAGGCGGCCTGGGCGGCTGCCCCTACGCCCCCGGCGCCTCGGGCAATGTGGTGACCGAAGACCTGGTCTTCATGTTCGAGGCCATGGGCGTGCGCACGGGCGTGGACATGGCCCTGCTGCTGCAGGCGCGCGAGATATTGGCGCGCGGCCTGCCCGACGAACCGCTGTACGGCATGATCCCCGAAGCCGGACTGCCCAAGGGCTACACCGTGGAGGCGGCCCATGTCTGAGCAGAAGCAGCCCCTGCCTTACGAAGGCATCCGCGTCGTCGAGTTCACCCACATGGTGATGGGCCCCACCTGCGGCATGGTGCTGGCCGATCTGGGCGCCGAAGTCATCAAGATCGAGCCGCCCGAGGGCGACCGCACGCGCAACCTGCTGGGCTCGGGCGCGGGCTTCTTCCCGCTCTTCAACCGCAACAAGAAAAGCATCTCGCTGGACCTGCGCTCGCCCGAAGGGCGCGAGGCCGCGCTCAAGCTCATCGCCACGGCCGACATCGTGAGCGAGAACTTCAAGCCCGGCACCATGGCCAAGCTGGGCCTGGACTACGCCAGCCTCGCCAAGCTCAACCCGCGCCTCATCTACGTGAGCCACAAGGGTTTCCTGCCCGGTCCCTACGAGCATCGCACCGCCCTCGACGAAGTGGTTCAGATGATGGGCGGCCTGGCCTATATGACGGGACGCCCCGGCGATCCGCTGCGCGCGGGCTCGAGCGTGAACGACATCATGGGCGGCATGTTCGGCGCCATCGGCGCCATGGCCGCGCTGGCCCAGCGCGAGAAGACCGGCCAGGGCCAGGAGATCCAGAGCGCGCTGTTCGAGAACAACGTCTTGCTCGTGGCCCAGCACATGATGCAGTTCGCCGTCACCGGCAAACCGGCCGCACCCATGCCCGCGCGCATCTCGGCCTGGGCCATCTACGACGTCTTCAACGTGAAGGACGGCGAGCAGATCTTCCTGGCCGTGGTGAGCGACACGCAGTGGGCCATCTTCTGCGACGCGTTCAACTTGCCCGAGCTGCGCGCCGATACACGCCTGACCACCAACAACGACCGCGTCAAGGCCCGCGAGTGGCTGCTGCCCAAGCTGCGCGAGCTGCTCGCGCCTTTCAGCGCGCAGGAGCTCTCGCAGCGCTTCGAGGCGGCCGGCCTGCCCTTCGCGCCCATCACGCGCCCGCACGATCTGCTGGACGACCCGCACCTCAAGGCGGCCGGCGGCCTGGCCCCGGTCACCCTGCCCGGCGGCCAGCAGACCCACACCGTGCTGCTGCCCATCACGCTCGACGGCCAGCGCCCCGGCGTGCGCCTGAACCCGCCCAAGCAGGGCGAGCACACGGCCGAACTGCTGCGCGAGCTGGGCTACGGCGACGCGGAGATCGCCCGCCTCACGCCCACGCCCGCGCACGACTGAAGATTTCCGCGACCCATCATTAGAGGAGACACAAGATGCAACAACGTTGGTTCCAACACGCGGGCCTGGCCCTCACCCTGCTCGCCTTCTGCGGCGCGGCCCACGCGCAAGCCGCCTGGCCAACCAAGCCCGTGAAGATCAACGTGCCCTACGCGGCCGGCGGCCCCGCCGACGTCACGGCGCGCGAGATCGCGCAGAAACTGGCGGCCGAGACCGGCCAGTCCGTCGTGGTGGAGAACAACGGCGGCGCCATGGGTGTGCCCTCGCTCACCGCCGTGGCCCGCTCCGAGCCGGACGGCCACACGCTGTGGATGCCCGCGCTCGGCAATGCCGTGCTGCAGCCCCTGCTGAGCAAGCAGGGCGGCGCCGATCTGCTGGCCAAGCTGACGCCCGTCGGCATGGTGACCACCAGCGCGCACGTGCTCGTGGTGTCGGACAAGCTGCCCGTGAAGACCGTGCCCGAACTCATCGCCTACGCCAAGGCCAACCCCGGCAAGGTCAGCTTCGCCTCGGCCGGTGTCGGCGGCACCGCCCACCTGGGCGCGGAAATGTTCAAGGCGCTAACTGGCGCCGAGGTGCTGCACGTGCCCTACAAGGGCAGCGCGGCCGCCGTGAACGACCTGGTCTCGGGCCGCGTCAGCGCCATGTTCAGCAGCCTGCCTTCGCTGCAGGCAGTGGCGGACAAGGGCCTGGTGCGCGTGCTGGCCGCCACCGCACCCAGCAAGTCGCCCGCCACGCGCTCGCTGCCGCTGATGTCGGCCTCGCTGCCCGGCTTCGAATACACGTCCTGGTACGCCATGTACGTGCCCGCGGCCACGCCGGCCCCGGTGATCGCCAGCATCAACGCCGCGCTGCAGAAGGTGCTCAAGGACCCGGCCCTCTCCGCCAGGATCGAACCGCACGGCATGGAGCTCATGCCCTCCTCGCCTGCCGAGGTGCTGGCCTATGTGAAGCGGGACACCGAGAAGTGGGAGCGGATCATCCGCAAGGCCAACATCACGCTCGATTGATCCCCCGCCCCGCGCGGCCCCGCCGCCGCGTGGGGACTTGGCGCGGGCGGCGCATGGAATTCGTTAACATGGCCCTGCATCCCCAGGGAGTCCCATCCATGCCCATGAACCGCCGCCTGCTCCTGGGCGCCACCGGCGCCCTCACGCTCTCCGCCTGCAGCACGCAGCAGATGATCAACGTCGCGATCTCCAGGAATCCGGAGGCCGCCGTCAAGAGCATGGCCGAGCGGCGCGTCACCGCCTACACCTACAACCCCCAGCTCGCCCTGGCCGACCTGCGCCGCGTCAAGGCCGAGTACGACAAGCTCATGGGCCATCTGCAGAAGGAAAGCAGCCAGGAATGGGGCCAGCGCGAGGCCCGCACCCTGCCCAGCCGCACGCGCTACGTGAAGTACACCGAGCACTACAAGAACCGGGTGGTGGTGGACTACGACGCCGGCACCATCCTGATCGAGCACCTCGAAGATGAACAGATCAAGGACAAGCTGCGCAAGGCCACCGTCGTGGCCCTCCTCACGCCGGGCGACCCGGGCGCCGTGGACCTGTTCTCGGACAAGGAGGTGGAGCTCAGCGGCCAGCCCTATCTGCAGGAACTGGTGGTGGACCAGAACAACGCCGTGATCAGGACGCGCGAGGACGTGGAGCGCTACGCCGCCTGGCTGGTCGACAACCGCCTGCAGCAGCGCAGCATCGACGTCAGCGGCAAGCCCCGCACCGTCTACTCGGTGCAGATGGCGATGATCAACACCTTCATCGACAAGCGCGCGCTGCAGTACGCCAGCCTGGTGCGCGAGAACGCCGAGAAGACCGGCGTGAGCCGCAGCCTGATCTACACCATCATCCGCATCGAGAGCGCCTTCAATCCCTATGCCGTCTCCAGCGCCCCGGCCTACGGCCTGATGCAGCTCGTGCCCACCAGCGGCGGGCGCGAGGCCTACCGCAAGGCGCGCGGCGAAGACGTGATCCCGACCAAGGAGTTCCTCTTCGCGCCGGCGAACAACATCGAGTTCGGCACCGCCTACCTCGGCGTGCTGCTGTTCGACAGCCCGCTGCGCGAGATCCGCGACCCGCTCTCACGCGAGTACTGCGCCATCGCCGCCTACAACACGGGGCCGAGCAACGTCTACCGCGCCTTCAGCAGCAAGAGCGGCCGGGCACGCCAGGACGAGGCCCTGGACGCCGTCAACGCCATGCGCCCCGACGAGGTCTACAACGCGCTGCGCAGCAAGCTGCCCTATGCCGAGACCCGGGGCTACATCGTCAACGCGGTACAGGCCAAGAAGCGCTACGCGATGATGTAATACGGACCCTGGCCCACACCCCCGCTGCCTGGCGGGCGTCTCTCTGTCCCCAGTCCTCTTCATGCAGGCCCTGATCGATTTCACCGACGCGCCCAGCGGTCGGCCCGGCGCACTGCGCCACGCCTTTGGCACGCCCCTGGCCACCCTGGTCGCGTCCACGGCCCAGGAGGTCCCGGCCCTGCTGGCTGCCGTGGAGCGCCACGCGCGCGCCGGCCGCTGGTGCGTGGGCTATGTGCGTTACGAGGCGGCCCCGGCCTTCGATCCTGCCTTGGCCGTGCATGCGGCCGATGGCCCGCTGGCCTGGTTTGGCGTCTATGAAAGCGCGCTCGACTGGCCCGCCGCCCAGCCCCTGCCGCCCGCTCACGCTGACTGGATGGATGGTCCGGACCGTGCAGTCTTCGACGCCGCCATGGCGCGCATCCACGCGGCCATCGCCGCCGGCGAGCTCTACCAGGTCAACCACACCGCGCCGCTGCAAGGCGTGCTGCAAGGCGAAGCCCTGGCCCTGTTCCAGGCCCTGCAGCGCGCCCAGCCCGGCGGCTACGCGGCCTACATCGACAGCGGCCACGAACAGCTGCTCTCGGTCTCGCCCGAGCTCTTCTTCGACTGGAACGGCGAGCACATCCTCGCGCGCCCCATGAAGGGCACGGCCCCGCGCGGCACCGATGCCGCCACCGACCAGGCGCACGAACAGGCCCTGCGCGCCTCGCCCAAGGAGCGCGCCGAGAACGTGATGATCGTGGACCTGCTGCGCAACGACCTCTCGCGCATTGCCGCGCCGCACAGCGTGCGCGTGCCCCGGCTCTTTCGCACCGAAGCCCTGCCCACGGTCTGGCAGATGAGCTCGGACGTCACGGCCCGCGTGCGCCCGGGCACCACGCTGGCCCAGGTCTTCGGCGCCCTGTTTCCCTGCGGCTCGATCACCGGCGCCCCCAAGGTGCAGGCCATGCGCCTGATCCACAGCCTGGAAGCGCAGGCCCGCGGTGTCTACTGCGGTGCCATCGGCGTGGTGCGTCCGGGCGGCCACGCCACCTTCAACGTGGCCATCCGCACCGTCACGGTCCGTGGACAGCAGCTGCGCTGCGGCATCGGCAGCGGTATCACGAGCGACGCCACGGCAGAGGGTGAATGGCGGGAGTGGCGCCACAAGCGCGCCTTTCTCGACCGGGCCAGCCAGCCCTTCGAACTGCTCGAAACCCTGCGCCTGCACGATGGCCGGCTGCAGGAGGCAGAACGTCATCTCGCACGCCTGGTCCGTGCGGCCCAGCATTTCGGTTTTGTTTGCGACCCGTCCGCCCTGCCGGCGGCGCTGGGGCAGGAAGCCAAGCGTCATCCGCAGGGCCTGCGCCGTGTGCGCCTGCTGCTGGCCGCCGACGGTGCGGTCCGCGCCGAGAGCTACGCGATGGAAGCCACGCCCGCGCGGGTGCGTGTGCAGCTCGCGCCCCAGCCCCTGGATGCACCCGACGACTTCGTGCGCCACAAGACCACCCGCCGTGCGCATTACGAAGCCCTGGCCCCGCGCGATCCTGCGGTCTTCGACACCCTGCTGTGGAATGCACTCGGTGAACTCACTGAAGGCACGCGCTGCAATGTCGCCGTGAAGCTGGGCGGGCGCTGGCTCACGCCGGCGCTGGCCTGCGGCCTGCTCGATGGGGTCGCACGGGCGGTCTATCTGGAGCAGGGCCGTGTTGAGGAGGCCGTGATCCCCGTCACGGCCTTGCAGGATGCCGAGGGCCTGGCCGTGTTCAACAGCCTGCGCGGCTGGATCGCGGCCGAGCTGGTCCACCGCTGAGACAGTCCAGGCGTCCGTTCGCCCTGAGCCTGTCGAAGGGCCTTGCGGCTCAGCAAGAGACCGGCTTGGACAGGCTCAGCCCGAACGGGGGCCGTCTTGCGCATGGCAGTCACGCAAGCGTCATCTGGGTCACCTGGTGTCCTGTCCCGGCGCTGGGCCGCAACGATGACAACGCGTTCATCCTGCTGCACGCTGAACGCGCACGGAAGCGCTCACCGGCCACCGGCAGAGTAAAGACGGGGGCCTCGGCCCCCGTTTCTGTTGCAGCCTGGGCTGCTCACTCGATGCGCAGACGTTGCCCGTTGCCGCCCTGCTTCTTGGGCAGCGTGAGCGTGAGCACACCGTTGTCGTACTTGGCCTTGGCCTGCGCGGAATCCACGTCCTGCGGCAGGGCGATGCTGCGCGTGACCGCGCCGTAGTAACGCTCGCTGCGCAGGACCCTGTCGTCCATCTTCTGGACGTCTTCCTGCTTGACCTCGGCACTCACGGTCACCAGACCACCCTCCACGGCAACCTGGATGTCCTCTTTCTTGACACCGGGGATTTCAGCCGAGACGGTGTAAGAGCCGTCGTTCTCCTTCACGTCGATCTTGATCGACCCCGGGTTGGGCAAAGACTCCCCGTGCAGGGGCTTGATGAAAAAACCCGGCGACGCCACGTCACGAAAGAAATCGTCAAACAGGCTGCCGCGCGAAATCAGAGAGTTCATGGTGTGCTCCATACTTTCATGCAGGGCCGCGCACCCGCGCGGCCCTGCAGCAAATATAGGCAGCGACCCGCCCAGACTCAAGGGCGCCATGCAGCCTCGTTGACGCGGATCAAACGCCTCCGATTCAGGCCGGCTGGGCTTCGGCCTCGGCTTGGGCTTGCCAGCGCGGATAGTCGGTGTACCCCTCGGGGCCTTCGGCATAAAAAGTATTGGGGTTGGCCGCGTTCAAGGGCGCACCGATGCGCAGGCGCTCGGGCAGGTCCGGGTTGGCGAGGAAGGGCACGCCAAAGGCCACGGCATCGAGCTGGCCCGAGGCCACGGCCCGGGCGGCCTCTTCGCCGCTGTAGCCCATATTGCCGATCAGCACGCCTTTGTAGGCCGCACGCGCCGGCGTCATGAGGTCGCCCTTCTGCAAGCCCATGAAATCGCTGCGCATCAGGTGCAGGTAGGCGAGGTCGAAGCGGTTGAGCTCACCAGCCAGCCAGGTGCTCAGGCCCACGGGGTCGCTGTCGCTCATGCTGTTGAAGCTGTTGAGCGGCGACAGGCGCAGGCCCACGCGCTCGCTGCCCCAGACGGCGCAGGTGGCTTCGAGCACCTCGAACAGCAGGCGCGCGCGGTTCTCGCGCGGGCCGCCATAGGGGCCGCTACGTTTGTTGGCGCCGTCGCGCAGGAATTCGTCGAGCAGGTAGCCGTTGGCACCGTGCACTTCCACACCGTCGAAGCCCGCAGCCTTGGCGTTCTCGGCGGCCTTCCTAAAGCCGGCCACAATGCCCGGCAGCTCGTCGTCGCGCAGCGCGCGCGGCTCGACGTAGGCCACCTTGCCCTTGGGCGTGTGCACCATATCGCTCGTGATGGCGATGGCGCTCGGCGCCACGGGCTGCGCGCCGCCATTGAGGTCGGGGTGGCAGGCGCGGCCGCCGTGCCAGATCTGCAGGAAGATGCGCCCGCCGGCCGCGTGCACCGCATCCGTCACGAGGCGCCAGCCTTCGACCTGGGCCTGGGAATGGATGCCCGGCTCCTTCCAGAAGGCCGAGTGGCCTTCCATGGCCATGGTGGCCTCGGCGATCAGCAGGCCGGCACTGGCACGCTGGGCATAGTGCTCGGCCATCAGGGCATTGGGCAGGTGCGCCTCACCGGCGCGGGCGCGCGTGAGCGGGGCCATAAAGACACGGTTGGGCACGCTCAGGGCGCCCACTTGCAGCGGGGTGAACAGGGTGGTCATGGGATGCAGGGGGAGAGAAAGACAAGAGACCGCTGGATCTTGCCCCAGCAGGCCCGTCGCTGCAGGCCGCACCACAGAACACGGGGCCGGCGTGCGGGTTCTAACGCGGCCTATGCACGCTCGGCCGCCATCGGTGTATAGGCCGCGGCCTCCCAGGCCAGCATGGCGCTCTTGCGCTCATCGCCCCAGCGGTAGTGGCCGCTCTCTCCGCTCTCACGGATCACGCGGTGGCAGGGGATCAGGTAGGCAATGGTGTTGGCGGCGAGCGCACTGCCCACGGCGCGCTGGGCCTTGGGCCGGCCCGCCAGCGCCGCGAGCTGGGTGTAGGACAGGCGTCGCCCCGGCGGCAGGCGCAGCAGCGCCTCCCAGACCTTGAGCTGGAAGTTGGTGCCGCGCAGCAGCAGGTGCAGGCGCCCGGGCTGCGGCGTGGCAGGGAACACCTGGTCCATCAGGCGCTGCGCCTCGGCATCGTGCTGCCGCAGCTCGGCCGCGGGCCAGGCCGCGCGCAATTCTTGCAGACGCTGCGCGCTGTCTGCATCCAGAAAGGCCAGGTAGCAGATGCCGCGCGGCGTCCAGCCCACGAGCACGTCGCCAAAAGGCGTGCCGGCCTGGCCCCAGCCCACCACCACGCCGGCGCCGCCGCTCTTGATCTCGCCCGGCGTCATGGCCTCGCAGCTCACCAGCAGGTCGTGCAGCCGCCCCGGACCCGAAAGGCCGCTGGCCTGGGCCGCGCCCAGCACGTCCTGCGCGGAGCGCAAAGCGGCCAGCGCGTGCTCCTTGCTCAGGTACTGCAGGAAGCGCTTGGGCGAGATGCCGGCCCAGGCCGCGAAGACGCGCTGCAGATGGTGCTCGCTCAGGTGCACGGCAGCGGCCACCTCGGCCAGCGTGGGCTGCTGCTGCGCGTGCGCGCGCAGGTAGCGGATGGCCTGCGCCACCAGCGCGTACTGGCGCGCGGGCTGGGTCAGCTCGGCCTCATCCATGGGCCGGCTCCTTGCGCGCCCACAGCGTGCGCGGGTCGAAGCCCGTCACCAGCGCCGTCCCCACCAGCACCACCAGGCCGCCGGCCAGGGTGTGCCAGCCCACGGCCTCACCGAGGAAGAGCCAGCCCCAGAGCACGCCGAAGAGCGGAATCAGAAAGCCCACGGTCAGCGCGGGCGCGGCCCCGATGTCGGCCACCAGCCGGAAATACAGCAGGTAGGCCACACCGGTGCAGAGCAGGCCCAGCGCCGCCACCATGGCCAGTGCCGTGGGGCCGGGCGTGGCCGGTGCCGGCAGCCAGGGCAGCAGGGGCAGCACCCAGAGCACGGCGGCCCACATGCTGCCGTGCGCATTGGCCAGCGGCCCCTGGGTGGGTGCCACGCGGGCATAGTTGCTGGCCAGGCCGTAGCAGCCCGTCGCCGCCAGCGTGGCGGCGATGGCCCAGCCTGCACCGGCCTGCAGCGCGGCCGGGTCCACCCCGAGCAGCAACGCCACCCCGGCCACGCCCAGCAGCATGCCCAGGGCCGCACGCGGACTCAGCGGCGTGCGCTGCCAGAGCGCGGCGATCAGTGCCCCCCAGATCGGGCCGGTGGCGTTGAGGATGGACAGGATGGAGGCCGGCAGGGTACGCGCCGCGTAGGCGAACAGCAGGAAGGGCAGCGCCGTGTTGAACAGGCCCAGCACCGCGTAATGCCGGCCCTGGCCCTTCCAGACCAGGGGCTGGCGCAGCCAACGCGCCACCACCCAGAGCAGCAGCGCGCCCAGCAGCACCCGCGCCTCGATCAGCCAGGCCGGGCCGAACACCGGCACGGTCGCGCGCATGAAGAGGAAGGATGCGCCCCAGATGGCGGCAAGCGAGAGGAGCTGGAGCAGGCTGGTGGTCGACATGGGGTGGATTCTGAGGCCTGGCGCAGGGGCCGGCCACCCGATTCTTGCGCACTTGTGCACGGGGGCATCGCCCGCCCGGCTTGCCGTCTGCGACACTAACGGCTACGCTCTCCAGCAAACCCCACAGGACCGCCCGCATGAACGCCTCCTCTCCTTCCTCCCGCGGCAACGACACCCGAGCCGGCCAGG
>LNFM01006201.1_pt1 | contig 20753 bp, 16 predicted proteins | sample 596031 | NCBI WGS metagenome assembly LNFM01 (sample SAMN04254537, study PRJNA301005) | activated carbon metagenome | isolation source: dual media filters at the Ann Arbor, Michigan drinking water treatment plant | place: USA: Ann Arbor | reverse complement strand
ACGAGTCCGAGTTCAGCTTGGCGGTCATGGTGCCGCCATCAGGACTTGGCAACTGGTTGAAGGAGCGCCGGCCTGCTCTGTCGCAACAGCTGGAGGCTGCTGGTCGCAAGGGCGAAGTCCGTCTGCTGCCTGCTTTGCTACGGGTTCTGTATGGGGACAAAGGGGTAGATGTGGCGCAGGCCATTGGAGGATCAGTGCACCTGCTCACCCCTACCACGGCCAGAGCAGAGGCCTGGCTTTGCGCCTGGGAAGGCAGAGCGAGTTGGGGCGGCCAGCGACGGGGCGCAGGCAAGCCTGCGGCGCCTGGCAGGATCAAGGACACCACTCAGCCCAACCAGTGAGTTGTCAACAATACATGGCCCCCTGGGAGTTCTCGAGGGAGCTCAAAGAAGCTCGCTGACTGCGGTGCCGAACACGGTGTCAACGATGTCGAACTTGATGTCCAAGAAGTCCGAAATACGCAACACCAACTCGACGTACGCCCAGCATCGACGACATGAATTCCTGCGTCACATGAAAGTGGTCAACCTGTGCTCGGTCTTGGAACATCAAAAGCCAGCGCGCGAGTCTCTGGCTGAGCGAGTGGGACCGCTCGCAACTCGACGCCAGCGACATTTGATGTACACGAATCATCAGGGTGCGTTCTAGCAGTCCCACCAGCGCGGGCATGTCAGGCAGCAACTTTCGCAATGCGGTGGATTCGATTCGCAGGCAGCTACCCATTACTTGCACCACAGCACGCCAAGGCGTCTTGGCGATGCCCAGCACCAGCTCTGAACCCAGCATACTCTCCGCGCCAATCATTCCAACCTGTTGCGATGGGTGACTGTCGATGTCGAGCACCAGCGAGACGAGGCATGTGAGGGGAAAGTAGGCGTGGCTAACAGATCAAACGATTCGCACAGCGCGAGAAAACGTTTTTGATCGCGCTTGGAAAGCCGCGCGATAGCTTGGTTTTCTGGGTGATGCATAGATCAGTCTAGGGCACAGGCAGTCCCCGTAGGTGAACTTTTCAGAGCGCGAGGGCAGATTGCCCAACCGAACACCATGGAGCGTCTACCTGTTTGACAGAAATGTCGGTCTGTTACCGTACCCATACGCAGACTGTTGGAGTCTCAAGGCGCCGGGCTGCAACGTCTGCATCACCGCTATAAGCTGACTTTCAATACCCGTAATTGCCCGGGCCTGGATGACCGCAATATGGCAAGGGCTGCAAGCTCAACTTTCAGCCCCAAAGTCGGCAATCGCTGCGTAGCGGCATTTCCGATAAAAATGAAAAGCCAATATCCGGGGGTGAGCGAACCTGCGAGCTGGCCGCCAAAGGGCCAGCTGAATAAATTACCTTATTGCAACTCACTGAGGGCCCTCCGCCCCCCAGCACGCCGGTATTCTTCGTAGACCCTCGGCCGAAGCTGTCGGCACAGCACGATTGTCTCCCCGGCTTCTCGCAGCACGCGTTTGTTGACGAATCCAGAGACGCGTCCGATCTCATTCTCACGTTCGATGGAAGCCTCAGCGTTCTGGCTGCTGCGTGAACAGCGGATGAGGTCGAGCTCCAACTCCTGGACCAGTCGCTTCTGCTTCTCGTCAGCCCTCTCCTGTTCTTGCACCTTGGCAATCGCGGCCACACGGGCGCGCTCGACCGCCAGTCGCTTGCGCGCTTCCGGTATGAGGCCGTCGGGATCGTCTGACTGGTAGTCGTCAATGAACTTCGCGATTTCTGCCTCCGTGTTCATCGATGAAAAACGCGAGCGGTAAGCGTCGACCAAGAACGATCTTTTGATATTGGCCAGCTGCGGAATCAAGCCGTCCAGATCGTTGGAGGCGTAGCGTGCCTCGAACTCCTGGATGCCGTGCAGTGAACGTTGGGCCTTTTGAAACTGATTCAAATAGTCCAGACGCTGGCGCTCAGCGGCTCGAGCCCCCTCCTCTGCCACATGGCGCTCGACCACCTCTATCAGCTTCGATTCGCGCACGGCGTCCCATATTGAGGATGGATTGAGCGACATGAACCTGGGATTCGCGGGATTGGACGTGAAGAAATCAGATGCACAGTCGCCAAGTCCACTTCCACCGCCGCTCGGAGTGCAGTGAATGTACGGTTGTCCCGCCATGAACGTGCCACTGCTCTGCAGAAAAGGCGCCACGATGAAGAGCTTCTTCTGCTGCGCATCCGCATACAGCACCTCCTTGCACAAACCTCGATCAGCCGGAGCCACCACCGCCCGCCAGTCACCACGGGTGAAGATTCCCGAGGTGGCAGGGTCTCGGTGCAAACAGACCTTTATCAGTTGTGCGGCGTACGCGTCTTGGTCTTTTTTGCACTTGTCCCTGTGACAAAACTGGGTGGTAGCCCCGAGTTGCGATGTGTAGCTGAGCGACCAAGACCCTTCGTTGGCCCAACTGCTGGGTGGCTGAAGCAGTCCAATCAAGAGCAGGCAGGCGATGCGGATGTGGCGGGAGAAGTGCAGGCTTGTTGTGAACAACGAACGCTCCATGAGGGTGGGAGATGCACGCCCTGGGCGGTGAACAACGTTCGGATGGGAGATCCATAGGAACGGTTTGTTGGGCGGTCCGTTTTGTACCATATATGCAGGTGCATAAACAGTTCTATCGACCCACGATCGGGGAATGCGAGCCACCCAAAATATCGACCTCATGCAAGCCTTTGCGGCGGAGGTCAAAGCACGCCGTGGGGTGCTGGGCGTGTCTCAAGAAGAACTGGCCCACCGGTCAGACGTGAACCGGACGTTCGTGGCAAAGGTGGAGTTGGCGCAAAACCAACCGTCACTCTCGGTGTTGTACAAGCTGTCGATGGGACTTGAAATGGAACTGCCGGAACTGCTTCGCCTGACGTTGCAGCGTTACGAGCAACTGAAGAGGCCCGCCAAATAGTTGTCGCGGTGGTCTCGCTGCAACCGTACAGGCAGCCACATGTCGAACTGTTCAGGCAAGCTCGGCAGCGAACGCCACCAGCTTTTTCTTTCGGGGTTCATCAAACGCCCCATACTGCACCAAGAGCTCGGCCAAACGGTCGTCGTCGCAGTAGAAATAGGCGACTGGCACAGCAAGCACTTGTGCCAGGTTGAGTGCGGTGGCAAACGGGGGCTCGTGCACTCCAGTCTCGTACCTGCTCATCCGTGCACTGCTCGAGCTTTCATCCAAGCCGATGAGCACGCCAAGTTTGTCTTGAGCGATTCCCGCTCTACTGCGCGCAGCGCGAAGGCGCCGCCCGAAGAGCGTGGAAGGGTCGGACTGCCGTGGCATTCATCGATATTCGTAGAACGCCTTTTTTCTTTCTCTACGATATTCGTAGAATGCAGTGATCTCAACGCTCCTCCCCCTCCGCGTGATCATCTCAAAATCCCTTTCGCTGCGGGACACCGTGCTGCAGTTCCTCCAGGCCCATCCGGGCCTGGAGTTCAAATCTCGAGAGCTGGCTGACGGATTGAAAGCCCACTTCCCAGCGCGATTTGCGGACAAGGAGGCGGCCCAGATCGCCGCAGAGATTGGTGCGGGTGGACCCGTGTGGCTTAAAAAGTACCCGTCGTTGCACCGGTCCGAAGAGACGCCCAGGCGCTACTGGTGGGCGCATGCTGAAGATAGCGCGCCGCCCGAATTTGTGCCCGCACCCGTGGAGTCGTCCGTTCAAAACGAGCACGCGCTCTACCCCTTGCTCGCCACGTTCTTGATCTCGCGGCATCGAAAAATTTTCCCCAAGCGAATCGACGAAAAAAAGTCATCCAACAGCCAGGGCAAAGAGGGAAACAAGTGGCTTCACCCGGACATGGTCGGACTTGAAGAGCTGGCCGCAGGATGGAGTTACGAAATGAAGAGCTTGAGCGCCAAATCGGGCGCACGCCAGGCCAAGCTCTGGTCGTTTGAGGTGAAGGTCGACATTCCTCGCGGCAAAGTCCGGGAATACTTTTTCCAGGCCGTGTCCAACTCCAGTTGGGCCAACTATGGGTATCTCGTGGCGGTCAACATCAAAGATGATGCGATGACGGAGCTGCGATTGCTCAATGAGCTGCATGGCATCGGTGTGATCAGGCTCGATCTTGACAACCCGGCGGACGATAGCTCCATCGAAATTCCAGCCCGTGAGCGCCTGGAGGTGGACTGGGGAAACTGCAACCGGATTGCGTCAGAGAACAAAGACTTCTTGCGCTTTATTCAACTCACGGCCCATTTCTACGATACCAAGGCCACCAGCATCAAGGAGTGGGACATCCCTCAACATGTCCTTGTGGATGTGTGACATCTGCCGATCGTCGTGAGCAGCATCCCCCTGAGTCGATTTGATCAAGCTCGGGTTATCGATGGTGGATAAACACGGTCACATGATCGACCATGTGCCGATCGAGAAACTTGAGGCCAAGGGAGCGCAGGGATGGATAGGTACAGACATGTTCAATCAGTTGAGCGCAGCCCCAGCGCAATCCAAAACGCAGAGGACAGTCCTGCAATTGAGTATCTGGGTTCACCAGACCACTGCGACTGCTGTGGTCGCCCCATGAAGGACGAGCACTTCTTTGCCGACGCCCTGCTCCCCGCCCACCACAACGCTGCAGGCATCCTGTGCTGGACCTGTACCCAGGTCGAAGGCATTCGCCCCAGTTGGGGACGCGCACAGTTCTACCGGTGGGTAGCTGAAGAGATGACTCCCGCGTCTCAAAACCCCGGCCGCTGGCTGTGTGTTGCCGGCGGCCCCTCCGCTGAGGTGATCGACGCCGAAAACGATGCAGAGGCCAACAAATGAGGAACAGGCAATGTGGTTGATCACACCCGTGGGATTTTTCAGCGTGGTACGCAAGCCCACGGACATCCAGAGCGAGACATTGACGGTTCGCTCGCGCGTCCGCGCAGACCTCGAGGCCCTGAAAACGCAATACCTGCCCGAGCTCGGTGCCATTCAGGAAAGTCAGGTGAACGACTACCGCTTCCGTGCCACTGCACCACAAGCCGCTGTGGCGGCCGCCATGGCGCAACTCGTCGAGAACCTGGACTACGAGAACTTCAAGGACGAGGTGAAAGCCCGTCAGGGTCCCGCTCGAGCGCGCCTATACCACCAGGTCTGGGACGTGCTGTACCGGCTGCAGCGGGGACCAGGCGTGTAGATGACTCACATCCCTACCAAGGCGCCACGGGCACGACCTCCATCGCTGCATCCGCGCCCGAACGACCAGGGCCGGCCTGTGCAGCTCCTCCGGCCGAGCCAACCCTCTCCCATGTCCGCTTGGGCCGATCCGGGAGCCCTCGCCTGCGTGATCCCGGGTGGGCCCATGCCCACCGAGATCAACGGCATCCCATTTGTGACCTGGGCCCGATCGCCTCGAACCGTGGCCGAGTGGGAGGCGCTGGTGGTGAACAAGCGCATTGACGAGCCCGACTTCGTGGCGCCAGCGGGCTGCAAGCCGGCCGCTGGTGTGGTTATCCGAGAAGTGGACGGACGGGTGTGGCTCGTGGCCCCCAGCAACGCCTTCGGCGGATACCAGACCACGTTTCCCAAGGGCGGCCTGGAGGGCAAGTCGGCCCAGGCCACAGCGCTGGTCGAGACATTTGAGGAGTGCGGTCTGCAGGTTCGCTTGATCCAACACCTGATCGACGTGCAGCGCAGCACCAGCTTCACACGGTACTACCTCGCCGAGCGGGTCGGAGGACACCCGGCCCAGATGGGATGGGAGTCGCAATCGGTCCTGCTCTGCCCCGCATCTCAGCTGCAAGCAGTGCTACACAGCCCCCATGACGCCGCCATCGTGGACAAGGTCATGACATGCGGGTAGACCATTGCTGAGATTGGCGGTGAGGTTGCGGGCCTGGAACCTGCACTCTCACCGAGTGCGAGGTCAGGTCAGGTCAGGTCAGGTCAGGTCAGCCGGTATGCACTTTGCTGCATGCGAGTGCCCATCAGCCATGCATTGGACATGGGCGCCTCAAGCCGGCCAATGTCCCAAGTGCTCATGTTGACAAATATCTGCGAGGCAAGCGACTTCCACTGCGAGAGAGCGGTGACTTGTCGCCGCAGGTATTCGTAGGCCTGCGCCATCTCAACACCAAAGGCATCCGCGAATGTCAACAACGCGCTGGCCGTCGGCCGCAGCCCAGGCCCCGCTTCACGATCGTCGATGAGATCGCTCACTGGAACGGCTTGGACCCGCAGCCCGCAGGCTGGAGCCAAACGCATGCGACCCTCACCATCACTCACGAAATCGAACTTGGGCAGGTAGTCGCCCGGATGGTGGATGAGGCGCATGAACACCAGGCGCAGCCAGAGTTGCCTCGCGTCATCCGCGAAATGGTCGGCATGCACATGGACCCTCATCAGATCGAGCAAGGCCGGCAGATCCACGGCATCGTTCGGCTTGACACACAAAAGTCTGCGGGCGGACAGAACTTCTCCCTCAAAGCCACAAGGCAAATGACCCAGGCGTGTGGCCACCAGAATGGGCGTCCTGATCGGGTCCAGAAGCCGAACATCCAGCGCGTCGATCCCGGCCATTCTGGCCATGCGCATGGTCAACGCCTCTGCCCGGTTGAGCGACAGACCTTCGGCATCACTGGAGAATTTTGCAATGCACGAGACCCTGTTTTCGTCTGTCCAGTAGCACTTGGCCCGCGATCCAGCCAACGCAGTTGCGCATGACAGCAGCAGGTTCAACTGCGCATGGCCCGCCCTTCCGTGCTCAAACGCCAGAACCGCCTCGCCGATCTGGAGGAGACCTTCCTTGCCCAGCGCCGCTCTTCGCTCAGGACGCATCTCGAGAACACCAGGATTGTTGGCCAGCTGGAGCACCCTTGCGGCAAAACTCGGCGTCGAGGCCTGAGCAGATACCGCAAATTCGTTGAGGCCGGGTGCACGACAGGAATGGATTGGTGGACTGTATCCAGCGTTTGGAGGAGCAGACGATGCCGGTACGGAGTGCGCCACCCCTTGTGCCTGGAGATCCTTGCAGCCAGAGCGGTAGGGCACAGACTGTCCCGCCCAGCATTCGAGCAACCGGTTGAATGCGCGCAGCTGGCCCAGTACCATCGCGCAGCCCAGCACATTCGACAGGGCGACGCTCCAATCACCGCGCTCACAGCGACGAACTGTGCTCAATGACAGGCCGGTGTGCGTTGCCACATCGCGTTGGGTCCAGCATCGGCGGCGACGCGCGCGACGAAGCTGAATGCCCAGGCGATAGCGGGCGCGGATAAAAGTGGCGTTTGCAGCACGGGTCATGGTGACTGGCGCGTTGTTGATGACCCTTCCTATTCTTGGATCACGACCACGTACCGTGCGAACATCAGATGGCCTTTTTGTTCCAACACGCGACAGCCCTCCGATGTTTAGCCAGGGTCAGGCGGTGCTTGACCGCCTACCTCAGGACACAACCATCTCCCGCTTGCCGATACCCAACAGTTCCCGTTGCGCACCCCAATCCATCGGAAACGGCACCGACGTGACCAGCTTCGTCGCATTGAGCGCGATCGGGTGGTCTCCTCGCTCCAGCGCCTGCACGATGTCGGGGGCGAGCAGGGCCACGTTGATCACTCGGCTCACATAACGCGCGCTGAGTTGTTCGTTCTCGGCGATGGCTTCTATCGACTGCCCGCCGGTGGTGAGCAGCTTCAGCCACGCCTTGCCGCGCACCATCAAGCTCACCAACCCTGGATCGGGCTCTCGTTGTGGCCGCTTGACTGGAGCCTCGTTACCAATGACCAGACGGACCGCCATGCCGCAACGTTTTCGTTCAACAGGAATGTCGATGAAGGTCTGGTGTGGCCCCGCCAGGTCGTTGACCAATCCACACCCGACAAGGTCCAGCGCAATGCGCATGGACGTCGGAGCGACTTCCACACGACTGACGCACAAACGCAAGTGGATCGGACCAGGCACCGCGGCTGCGCCCTTGCCAGAACTGGTCTCGCCAGCCTGTGGATGCTGCTGCAAGGCCAGTTTCAGACGTTGGGCCTGCTTGAGGACATGAGCGGCCTGTGGGGCGTCGGCCCACCCGGTGGCATGAAGCACCTGCTGCTGGTTGGATGCCCAGTTCACAATGGCTGCGATCACCTCACGCTCCAATTCGGCGGCGGGCAGGCGAATCGCCTCGCCTGGGTCATCGACCGGAGTGACGTAGTAACGGTATCGCTTCTTCCCCTTGGTGGTGTGGGATGGGATCAGGCGACGGCCAGCTTCATCGAACAGCTTGCCACTGAGCAGACTCGGACTCTGGGCTCGGGCTTGAACCTTGTGCCCTTGTCGATTTTTCTCAAGACGCTCCTGTACCTCGTTCCAGAGGTCCATGCTGACCAATGCAGGATGTTGTCCTGGGTGGTGCTCACCCTGGTGGTGGACCAACCCGGCGTACAGCGGGTTGCTGAGGATGCGGTGCAGATGACCGCGGCTGAAGGGTTTGTGGCCGCCGAAGCCGGCTCGCTTGTTCGTGCGTTCGGGCGTGAGCCAACCGCGATCCCGGACCTCCTGGCACAGGCGCCGGATGCAGTTGAGCTGCAGGTAGAGGTGGTACATCTCGGGGATGCGATCGGCCTGGATGGGCTCGGGCACCAGCGCACGACCAACGGCGCAGTAGCCGGCCGGCGGCACACCGCCCATCCACATGCCCTTGCGCTTAGAGGCTGCGATCTTGTCGCGAATGCGCTCTCCGGTCACTTCGCGCTCAAACTGGGCGAACGACAGCAGCACGTTCAAGGTGAGGCGCCCCATGGAGGTCGTGGTGTTGAACTGCTGCGTGACCGAGACGAACGAGACCCCCATGGTGTCGAACAACTCCACCAACTTGGCAAAATCGGCCAGCGACCTCGTCAGGCGGTCCACTTTGTAAACCACGATGACCTTGACCAACCCGGCCTCGATGTCAGCAATCAGTCGCTTGAGAGCCGGTCGCTCGACGTTGCCACCCGAGAAGCCGCCGTCGTCGTAGGCGGTGGCAATCGGTGCCCAGCCGAGGCCCTTCTGGCTGAGAACGAAGGCCTCGCAGGCCTCTCGCTGCGCGTGCAAGGAGTTGAAGTCCTGCTCCAACCCTTCTTCAGACGACTTGCGGGTGTAAATGGCACATGCCAGCGGAGGCATGGAGGGAGTGGCGTGTGCGGCGGAACCACTGCCCAACATATTGTTGGACATCAGCGTTTCGTCCCAAAGAAGGCCGGGCCGGACCAGGGTGTGCCGGTGATGGCTCGGGCAATAGCGCTCAGACTCTTGTACGTCTTGCCAGCGTACTCAAAGCCATGGGCCACCACCAACACCTCGTGGGTGGCACCGCGCCATTCGCGCAGCAAGCGGGTGCCAGGACGCAGCGCTGAGTAAGCTTCCTGCGAGGTGTTCAAGGTCCGTACGGCCGTCGCATGGACGCCGCTGCTCTCGCACTGGACATGCCAGGCCAGCACGCCGCGCAACAGGCCGATGTACAACCGGCTCGGTGGCTCGCACTTGAACGCTTCCTGCCAGCGCGCGACCAGCTGGTCACGATCCGAAGATTGAATGACGTCCAACGCGCTCATAAGCCCGCTTCTCCTTTGGCGCGGTGAAGGCGATAGACGCGCGCGCCCTCTTCCAAATGAGTCTGGACATTCAGGCCCAGGCGCTTGCGCAGGGCACCGCTGATGGCGCCGCGTACGGTGTGTGCTTGCCACCCGGTGAGCGCGATCATCTGCGCCATGGAAGCCCCAGAGCGGGTTCCGAGCAAGTCGATCAGTTGGGCCAGCTTGCTCTGCGCGCGCGGTGCGTAGGTCGCAGAGGCTGGCGACGCGTCGCAGTCCTGGTGCCGCGTGGCCTTTGGGGTGCGCCTCAGCGCGGCTGACGCAGGCGTCTTGCACGGATGAGACGCTGGCGGGGACGCTTTGCGCGAGGTGGTGGCATTCTTCACCGAGGCGCGAGGGTTGGAAAGGCTGCGAGATTGGGGAGAGACCGCCAAGACCGCAGCGCGCACCGTGGTCTGGGGTTTGGGTTCAATTTTTGATTTGGGCTTGGGCTTGGGCTTGGCCTTCGAACGGATGTTGGACGGGGATGAACTGGACGATGGGCGTTTCATGGAGAGCTCCGGTGCCGACGCGGCACGAGGCCAGTAACGCTCTACCGTGCGCACGGCTCAAGTGGTTTGAGCAGTAGCCGTGTTGAATGGTCATGAATGGCAAAGTTGACTTGCCATCCGGCCTTAGTGCGCGGCTTTGTGCAGGTGCTCAAGAGGCCACCTGCTATCGGACGAGCTCGCGAGCGAGACCTCAACAATATTGAGGGAGTGCAAGCAAATCATCTTTTTACGCGCGCGCACGCGCGCGCTCCCTTTTTGGAGCTACTTTTAAACAGAAAAAAACGGTGTAATCACTTTTGACTGAGAGTGGTTCGCTCTCGCCTGAGTCCACCGCCAGGAAACTGGATACCGAAAAAGCCCTTCTAGATCAAGCATCTACGAGGGCTTTGTTTTTGGCCTTTCCCCCACGCACTTCTCCCACGTGGCGAGGGCCGGAAAGTAGGTTTACTGTGCTCCTCTGATGCGAAAGCGTTTCATAACGCGTTCAAAGTTGGACGGCGTGCGCGGAGGGCTAAGCAGCGCCTCCCAATCCGGGTAGTCCTTCCTGTCGGGCATGAGGCCTCTCTCGGTCAACCGCGAGAAATCCAGTTGGATCGCTTTAGGGACTGGCTTGCCAAAGTCCTTCTTATAGCGGCGTGCTAGGTCTCCAGCATGGTCCGCCAGCAACAGGGCAAGGTTCATGGAGAAGTAGATGCCGTCCTGGAGGGCTGTGTGCAAGCCTTGGAGGGCGGACTTGTACCTGTCATCCCGACTCGTGGAGTTGGGGAGACCGAAGTAGCCATACCGAAGTACCGCATCCGGATTCGGAGAGGCCCTGAATTCGTCAATCAGCCGATTGCGTTTCTCGATCAGGTCGTGGACGGTGTTGAGAGTTTGATTGAGGGTGGCGAAAAGCCGGATTGCCCTGTTGCTCGAAACGTCGTTGAAGACCAAATGCTGCAAGGGCTGGGTCTGAAGTGATGGTCCGCTTAGATGCTGGAGATTCGCCTCTATGGTCGGAGGAGTCCCGCCTGATGGCGCTGGGTCAGCGAGCAGCGCGGTCACGGTGGCAAGGTCAGCGTCGAACTGCTCCTTCATTGGCTTGACGTGCTGGCGCAAGATGGCAGCGAGGTCATCGCAAAGCGCACTGGACATCGTCGCCGCTGCGTTCGTATTGCGGAGTTCCCTGGCTAGTTCTTCTTTGTCCTTGGCTCGAATAGCGAGAACTTGCGCAATCCTGCCGCCTGCCCATGCCCCAGCGAATGCGCCAGTGATGGACGTGAAGAACGTTGAATTGCCGAAATCTCGGAGCGACTCCCAGTCCAAACTCCCTTTGAGCCACTCTTGGGCGGCCACGACCCATGGCCAAAGTTCTTGTTCCATTCATCCTCGCTGGCCCGGCTGGGCTGAAAAACCCCAATGATGCCCGCAAGCGGCCTGAGCCACCGACGCCGAATCCCAGGGTAGTGGGTGGCTTGGCTGGCCTCGTCTATGCAAATGCACCTCCTAGGGATGCACAGCGGGGCTACTTCTCGACCACATCGAGGCCCTCGACGTCCTCCTCGCGGTGCTGCGTGAGGTGATCTGCAACGCCTCGTGCGAGTTGTGGGCTGTAGACCTCGATGGCCCTCCAGAAGATGTCCGACTGACGCTCGGCAGAAGCCCCCAGGGCTTTGCTCCACCTTCGCCAGCCAGAAAGCTCTTGACGACTTCCAGCTTGAACTCTGTTTGATACTTCTTCATGAAACCCCTTGAAGTTCGTCCAACTTCTGGGGGTCAGTTCAAACACGGGGCGGTTCAATGTGGCGCAGCGTATTCGGCGGTGAGTTCCAGCCGCGTGTTGGTCACTTGGTTCTCATTGAGGAATACCCCGGACACAGTATTGACCGACTGGTGCTTGCCGTGGCTGAGGTGCGCAGTCCAAAGCCAGTCGCGCGAGGACCACAGGGGCTGGCTCAGGGTCAGGTGCACGTTGTCTGAATCGCCCTGGGAGCGGACATGGGCGTATGCGTTGAATGAGAAAGGGACCTTGATGCATCAGCGGGAATGATTCGTGAGATTTGAGTTGGGTGTCGTCGCAAGGATGCCAGAACCCCAACTGCTCACGCGGCAAATCGACGCAGTCACATAAAATTTGATCAGCCACCCTGATGCGCATCTGGCCTTTTTCACATCCCTCTCACACCCCGCAGAACTGCCGGGCTTTAGTTGTCCTTTTCAAACTTTGAAATCAAGCGCAGCGCCTTGATAGTCGAGGCTCCCTCAACCGGAAAAAACCTCCATGACACCACAAGAAATGTCCTGCTCCCGATTCATCAATGCGAAACGGAATGGACTCACCTTCACCGCCGTGCTTGCAGCGACCATGGCCCTGCACACACCCGCCCACGCTCAGGGCGCCCCCGAGATCACGCCCAGCCTGAAAAAGCTGCTGGGTGGCCTGCCGGTCGAAGGCATCAAGGACGAACTGCAGGGCATGGTCAAGACGCTCAAGAAGACCACCTGTGGCAACAACCTCACCGGTTGCTACATGACCCAGTCGGGCCCGCTGCAGCTCTACTTCTTCACCAGCGGAACATCACAACAGACGCTGCTGCTCGTGGTTGACAAGTCCATGAAGATGCCGCGCCTGCTGGGCGAAAAGGCGCAGAAGGTCATGGGCGAAACCTCGCTGAGCGCGCCCATCATTTCCATCTCCACCACCGACTACGCGCTGGACAACATCCGGATGCCGGCCGCCCTGCAGAAGGTGGTGCGCGAGAACTATTTCAACGTGAACTCGCTGGAATTTTCCAGCGGTGTGCAGCTGGCCGCGCGCGCCAGCCTGGGTGGGCCCATCAAGCTGGCGATGCAGTCCATGGGTGTGGACACGAGCCAGCTGACCATGCGTGCGGCCGTGGTGATGCCGATCCCGACCGACCTGGCCGGTGGTGCCGGCGCTGGCGTGGGCGCAGCCGATGCGGTGGCGCACGGCGACACCATGAAGAAAGCCGGGGCCGATGCCCTCAAGCCCGAAGCCTTTGTTGAGTTGCAGTTCGCGCCCAAGGCCGTACTGGACCTGAAGCTGCCCAAGGTCACGCTCACCGACGCCACCTTCTTCCTCAACAACTCGCTGACCTTCGGCTACAAGGGCAACGCGGCCTTCAAAGGTGCCGAGGACAAAAAAGTCATCATGCACTTCCAGACGCCGCTGAACCCGGCGGGCGCCATGGACCTGCTGGACTTCACCTTCCGCATGGCCACGCCGGCCAGCTTCACCATGGAAGACGGCGCCCACATGATGGTGGCCATGGCCGTGCCCGACAACCGATTGGCGCAGTACGGCGGCGGCTTCATCCGCAACATCGACGCCTTCAAGGGTCCGCTGCTGGCGATGACCAAACCGCTGTCGGTGGTGAAACTGCAGAACCCGGTGCCACCACCGCCGTACGTCTTCGGCGACAGCACCAAGCCCTTCCCCGACGACGAAAAATACTTCAACTTCGCCCTGCTCGGCCCGCTGGCCGATGGTGGTCCTCTGCTCAAGGCCGCAGGCGACGTGAGGATCCTGGGGCAGAAGATGGGCTGGCTGTTCGCAGAGGCCGGCAGATCCGGATTGAACGGCGACGTGGGCGAACAGATCACACTCAAGCTCGGTCCGCTGGGCAAGGTCAAGTTCAAGATGCAGGCCACCATGGCCATCAACGCCAACAAGCAGGACATCAACCTGCTCGGCAACTTCGCCGGCCAGAAAGTCGCGGTGGGCATGAGCGGCAGCACCATGAAGGTCGAGGTCAGTGCGAGCTGCGTGAACCCCTTCGAGATCAAGACCGCGCTGGAGATCAAACCCAGCACCGACATCGCCGAGGTGTTCGACGGCCAGGGCGGCGTGAACGTCGACCCGTCCAAGATCGGCGGCTGCATCGGCAAGGAACTCGAAGCGGCCTACCGCAAGATCTCGGGCGAATTCAGCCACCTGGGTGGCTACACCGCCGCAGCGGCCAACGCCGAGCTGAACAAAATAGCCAACGCGGCTGCGGCCGAGGCCCAACGCGTGGCCAAAGCCGCGGAAGATGAGGCACAGAAGACCGCCAAGGCGGCGGAAGAGGAAGCCCAGCGTGCAGCCCGCGAAGCGGAGAAGGCGGCCAACGCGGCGCGCAAGGAATACGACAAGGCCAAGAACGCCGCGCGCGATGTGGCGAGCAAAACATCCAATGCAGCCAACCAGGCCTTCAACGACGCTGGCAACGCCTTCAAACGCATCGGCAAAAAGAAGAAGCACAAGAAGGGTCCGGACCCCAAGTTCGCCGCCTCGGTGTTCGACTGGGACTACTACTACGACAACGCACCCGACGTGGTCAAGGCCAAGGTGGACCTGGCCACGCACTGGCGGGACAGCGGCTTCAACGAAGGCCGTCAGGGCAGCCCGGAGTTCAGTTCGGCGTTCTACTGGAGCCGCTACCTCGATGTGCAGAGCCTGTGCAACCGCGGCGACCGGGCCTGCAGCCTGCAGCACTGGCTGGACTACGGCATCCGCCAGGGCCGCCAGGGCAGCGAAGGCTTCAGCGTGGCCAGCTACCTGGACCGCTACAGCGACCTGCGCCGTGTCTACGGTGCGGACAACTTTGAAGACGCGCTGGACCACTGGTTCACCAACGGCGAAGACGAAGGACGCGACGCAAAACCCGCAGCGGTGGCCGCGGGTCCGCTGGCAGGCTCACGCCAGATCGGTGGTGGTGGTGGCGGCGCCTGGACCGACGTCAACACCTGTGCCGGGCAGTACCTCACCGGCTGGCGGCTCAACTTCGGCAAGACCGTTGACCGCACGCAGTTCCGCTATTCCAACGGCGCCTGGGCACCGGTTCAGGGCGGCAAGAAGGGCTTCAACTCCGACATCACGCTGCGATCGGGCGAATACGTGGTGCGGGTCGACTACCGCAGCGGCTCGCGCATTGACAGCCTGAGCTTCACCACCAACCAGGGCCGCAAGTTCGGCCCCTACGGTGGCGGCGGCGGCAGCCCGGGAACCTACAACGTGACCGCAGGCGAGAAGCTGGGCTGCGTCTCGGGTCGCTCCGGCGGCTCCACCGACCAGCTCACCTTCACGTCCACAGGCATCCGCTAGCGAATGGTCCGGCAGAAGTGCCGGGCAATTCCTGTGCTTTTCTAACTTTGACATGAAGAGTTCTACCTCGATAGTCAAAGCTCCTTTACCCACCGGACCCCGACCCCATGACCCCACCATCAATGCCTCGTTCGTGGTCGAAGACCGCCCGTGGGGCGAGCTTCACCTGCATCGGTTTTCTGGCAGCCACCTTCGCGCTGCACCTGCCAGCGCACGCTCAAGCCGTGCCCGAGATCACGCCCAGCCTGAAGAAGCTGCTGGGCGGCCTGCCGGTTGACGGCATCAAGGACGACCTGCAAGGCATGGTCAAGGCCCTCAAAAAGACCACCTGCGGCAACAACCTCACCGGCTGCTACATGACCCAGTCGGGCCCGCTGCAGCTCTACTTCTTCACCAGCGGCACATCGCAACAAACCCTGCTGCTCGTGGTCGACAAGTCCATGAAGATGCCGCGCCTGCTGGGCGAAAAAGCGCAGAAGGTCATGGGCGAGACCTCGCTGAACTCCCCCATCATCTCGCTCTCCACCACCGACTACGCGCTGGACAACATCAAGATGCCCCCCGCCTTGCAGAAGGTGGTGCGCGAGAAGTACTTCAACGTCAACTCGCTGGAATTCGCCAGCGGCGTGCAGGTGGCGGCGCGCGCGAACCTGGGCGGTCCCATCAAGCTGGCGATGGAAGCCTTCGGCGTGAAGGGCAACGAACTGACGATGCGCGCAGCCGTGGTCATGCCCATCCCAACCGACCTGGCCAGTGGCGCGGGCGCCGGTGCCGGCGCCGCCGACGCCGTGGCCCACGGCGACACGATGAAAAAGGCTGGCGCCGACGCTCTGAGCCCCGAGGCCTTCGTCGAGCTGCAGTTCGCGCCCAACGCGAAGCTGCCGCTGATCATGCCCAAGGCGACGCTGACCGACGCCACCTTCTTCCTGAACAACGCACTCACCTTTGGCTTCAAGGGCAACGCCGCCTACGACAGCGTGCCGGGCAAACCGATCCTGATGCAGTTCCAGACTCCGCTGAGCCCGGCCGGTGCGATGGACCTGCTGGACTTTTCCTTCCGCATGGCCACGCCGGCGAACTTCACCATGGAAGACGCCGCGCATGTGATGGTGTCCATGGCCACTCCTGACCCGCGACTGGCTGGCTACGGCGGTGGCTTCATCCGCAACATCGACGCCTTCAAGCAGCCGCTGCTGGCAGCCACCAAGCCGTTGAGTGTGTTCAAGCTGAAGAACCCGCAGCCCGTGCCGGTCTACCGCTTCGGCGACAGCAGCAAGCCCTGGCCCGACGACCCCAAGTTCTTCAACATCGTGCTGCTGGGCCCGCTGGCCGATGGCGGGCCCTTCATGAAGGCGGCAGGTGAGGTCAACATCCTCGGCCAGAAGATGGGCTGGCTGGACGCATCAGCCGGCGCCTCGGGTCTGCACGGCGCGGTGGGCGAAGCGATCACAGTGAAGCTGGGGCCGCTGGGCAAGGTGAAGTTCAAGATGGAAGCGCTGGCCGACGTGGACAAGAGCCGTCAGGACATCAGCCTGAAAGGCAACTTTGCCGGACAGCGGGTGGAAGTGACGCTCAGCGGCAGCACCATGAAGGTGTTCGTCAATGCCAGCTGCGTGAACCCCTTCGAGATCAAGACCCAGGTCACCATTCAAGCCAGCACCGACATCGCCGAGGTGTTCGAGGGTCAGGGCGGTGTCAACGTCGACCCGGCCAGCATCGGCGGTTGCATCGGCAAGGAACTCGAAGCCGCCTACCGCAAGATCAGCAACGAGTACAAACATCTGGCCGGTTATTCAGCCAATCAAGCCAACGAGGCCTTGAAGCAGATGGCGGGCACGGCCGAGTACGCGGCCGCGCAGGCGCAGAAGCAGGCCGAACGCGCCGCAGCCGAAGCGCAGAAGCAGGCCGAACGCGCCGCAGCCGAAGCCGCCAAGCAGGCCGAAGCTGCACGCCAGACCTACGAAAACACGAAAAACGCTGCGCGCGACGTGGCCAACAAAACGTCCAACGCGGCCAACAATGCGTTCAAGGACGCCGGCAACGCGTTCAAGAAAATCGGCAAGAAAAAGAAGCACAAGAAGGGGCCAGACCCCCGCTTCGCGGCATCGGCGTTCGACTGGGACTACTACTATGACAACGCGCCCGATGTGGTGAAGGCTCCGATGGACCTCGCATCCCACTGGCAGCAGTACGGCTTCAACGAAGGCCGCCAGGGCAGTCCGGAGTTCAACGTCGTGTTCTACCGCAACCGCTACCTCGACGTGCAGGGACTGTGTGGGGCCAGCGACAAGCTGTGCGCGCTGAACCACTGGCTGGACTACGGCATCCGCCAAGGCCGCCAGGGCAGCGCTAACTTCAGCATCGAGAGCTACCTGAACCGTTACCCGGACCTGCAGAACGCTTTCGGCAAGACCAACTACGAAGACGCGCTGGAACACTGGTTCAACAACGGCGAAGACGAGGGCCGTGACCCCCGGCCAGCATCCACGGCCAACATTCAGATGTTCGGCCCCGTCACCGTCGGCGGCGGCGGCGGCGGCGCCTGGGACGACAGCCCCCAGTGCGCAGGCGGCTACGTGACGCGCTTCCAGGTGCGTGCCGGCCGCATGGTCGACGGCCTGGCGTTTTTGTACTCCAGCGGCGCCTGGGGCCTGCCTCACGGCAATTTGGGCAAGCCGCCGTACACGGCCGACGTGAGCCTGCAGGCGGGTGAGTACATCACGCGCGTCGACACCCGCAGCGGCGGCGCGCTGGACTCTATCGCCTTCGTCACCAACTTTGGCCGCAGCTTCGGGCCCTATGGCGGCAGCGGTGGCAGCATCGGCTATCACAGCATGACGGCCGGCCAGAAGCTGGGCTGCATGCAGGGGCGTGCCGGCTCAAGCATCGACCAACTCACGATCACCTCGACTGGGCCCCGCTAATGAAAACCGTCAAACACACCTTGCGTCGCGGCCGCGTTGCAGCCGCAGTGGTCTTGGCCCTCTGTGCCCTGCCCCCAGTCTGGGCCAACGAGGCTCCCTCGTTCGCCGACATGATCAAGAGCCTGCCGCTGGTGCCCCCCGGCAAGCACGACTCCGAGATGCTGTCCAAGGTCACCACCGCGGTCGGCTTCATCCAGCGCCTGGAACTGCCCAAGGCCCACCTGGCCGTGAACGAGGCGCTGCAGTTGGACCCACGCAACTCGCACCTGCATTTTCTGAACGGCTTCATCTACCACCTGCAGGCCCGCCAGGGCGACACGCAGAAGGGCGAGATGGCGCTGGAGGGCTACCAGCAGGCGCTGCGCATCGACCCGGGCAACTGGATCGCGCAGGAATTCCTGGGCCTGGCCTACATGGACTTGAAACAGTTCGATCGGGCACGGGCCGCGTTCTCCGAGGTGCTGCTGCTCACACCCGAGAGCTCGGTGTCGATCTACGGCCTGATGGTGGCCTCCTACCTCACCGGTGACGCCAAGACAGCCTGCGCCATGGCCGACCAGTTTCGCAAGGTGTCGGCGCAGCCGCCCCAAGGCTTTTTGCGCTCCAGCGTATCGGTGTACGCCTCGTGCGGCAGTTTTGCCCAGGCCGACTGGATGCGCAACGCGCTGTTGCAGCAAGGCGGCAGCGCCCCCGAAGTGGAACGCATCGACCGCCGTGTGACGCAGTGGAAAAGTTACTACGACAAGCAGGAGAAAAATGCCGCCACAGCGGTGAAGACCAGCCTGGCCCCCGCATCGGCCAACGGCCGCCCGCTGGAGCTGGCACAGGCCTTCACCGTGCCCGATCTGAGCAATCGGACCCCGGCGGGTTCGGCGCCCGTACCCGATCCCGGCGCTGTCCCGGCGGCATCGCCCGCGCCGGTGCCGGTGGCTGCCTCCACCGCGCCTGCCTCCGCCGCGCCCCGCGCAGACGCCGCCACCAGCGGCCCGAAGATGCTGCTGGTTGACGTGGTGCTGCTCTCCACCCAGGAGTTGATTTCCACCTCCAAGGGCATCAACCTGCTCAACGCGCTCACCTTGCAACTGGGCTCGGTGGCCGGCAACGTGGCGGCGTACTCGCGCGTGATCAGCTCCAACGCAGCCGGCCTGGCCGCGCCCACCACCAGCACGGCCATCACACGCGCCGTGACCATTCCCGCGCTGTCGTATTCGCTCAACATCGCCAACGCCAACAACTCGGTCAACGAGGTGCTGGCACGGCCCACGCTGGCTGCCATCGAAGGCATGCCGTCCGAGTTTTTCTCGGGCACCAACCTGAGCGCAGGTGTGGTCTCCACCAGCCAGCAAGGCGGCACCACCATCGTGCCGCTGGACAAACGCTTCGGCATCAAGCTGGCGGTGACGCCCAACTTCCTGCCCGAAGGCCGGGTGCAGCTCAAGGTGGAGGCGCAGCGCACCTCGCTCAACGCCAGCTCCGAAAACCCGCGCGTGGCCTACCAGATCGAGATCGGCGAGACCACGGCCAACGCCAACGTGGTGATGAACATGGGCGACACGCTGGTGCTCAGCGGCCTGAGCGAAAAGTCGTCGTCGAGCACGCGCGACGGTGTGCCCGGCCTGCAGGATGTGCCGGGTGTGCAGTACCTGTTCTCCAACAAGCGCACCAACGACATCCAGCGCTCGGTGCTGATTCTGGTGACGCCGCGCGCGCCGGTGCAGATCGCGGAGTCGAACGAGGTGGACCCCATGGCCACGCGCATGAAGGCCCTGCGCGAGCGCTTTGGTTTTGCCAACAACACCCCGGCCAACATCGAGGCCGTGATGACCCAGCTGCAAGGCAACGACTTCTACCGCGAGTTCCGTCAGGGCGATGTGGCCATGGAGCGCTGGGACCGCATGCGCACCACCGGTGACCGTCTCAAGGAAGCGCTGGACTTTCTCTACTACTGAGGGGGTTCCATCAGAATGTATGCCGAGCAGCAAACCCAGAGGTAAGCAGTTGAACCCGCGCTCTGCTTGGAGCAGCGATCTTGGGCAGCGAAATGACGGGCATTTCTTCCCAGGCGTTTTCATCGTCCTTTGTTCGAACGAGCTGCCAAATGCGGCCAGAGAATCGATCCAGCCGAAAGGTATGCCTTACCGCAAGGGTCGACTGCAACACCTCAAACCGAGCATTGGGCGGCGCCATGGTTTGCTGGTGTAGCCTGGCGGGGGAGTCCTGTGCGGAGGACGGAAGCGCGATCGACAAAACTGCTGCAACAAGAACGTATCGTAGGCAGGTGGAGGGCATTCCCTTGAACTCCGCGATGAAAACGGGGCCGCAGGGTAAGTCAGAACCGTTCAATGTCGCCGTGCAGTTCATCACGGATTGGCTCGACGCCCTCTACACATATGGAGGATGTTCAACGCTGGACGTTACTGCACGCGCCGATGTTGTGAGCCGAAGCGATTGGCCTTGATCACGACAGTAGCACCATCATGAATGCACTCCATCCGACGGTCTCACCGTTGCGCCAGCGCATGCTCGAAGACATGCGGATGCGCAAGCTGGCCCCCAACGCGAGGCTCCAGGCAGGAAAACATCGCCGGTCAAGAACTTGAGGACACGAACCAAACGACATTGATGCGGTGGAGTTGCTCCGATCCCTGCGGCTTGCACTTGCTTTGATTGCAGGTCACCAGACAGCGAAGGGTTTCGTCCGAGTGCAACAGCACA
>LNFM01005867.1_pt1 | contig 20755 bp, 16 predicted proteins | sample 596031 | NCBI WGS metagenome assembly LNFM01 (sample SAMN04254537, study PRJNA301005) | activated carbon metagenome | isolation source: dual media filters at the Ann Arbor, Michigan drinking water treatment plant | place: USA: Ann Arbor | reverse complement strand
GGCGCATCAGTGTGCTCTGGGCGGTGCTCCAAACCCGCATTCCGTTCCAAGCATCGTTCAAAGCTTCTGCTTGACGACAGCATTAGACTGCCTCGTGGGCCTCGCGCGGGTTCATCGCATCGGGGTCCAGCGCGAGGAGCGCGGCGAGCGCCGGGTGGGCGGGCGCGGCGGGCGCGAAGAGCGGCATCTCGGCCACCAGCGGGTCGGCGCCTTCCTCCGCGCGGGCCTCCAGCGCGGCCAGCACGGCGGCGGCGCGCTTCAGCACGGGGGCCGGCACGCCGGCCAGCTTGGCCACGTGCACGCCCCAGGATTTCTCGGCCGCGCCCTCGCCCACCTCGTGGCGGAACACCACCTCGCCGCGCCACTCGCGCACCTCCATCCGCGCCAGCCGCAGCTCCGGCAGGCGGCCGGACAGCTTGGTCAGCTCGTGGAAATGCGTGGCGAACAGGGTGCGGCACCGGATGCGGTCGTGCAGCGCCTCCAGCACCGCGGTGGCGATGGCCAGCCCGTCCCAGGTGGCGGTGCCGCGCCCCACCTCGTCCAGCACCACGAGCGAGCGCGGGCCGGCGAGGTTGAGGATGGCCGCCGTCTCGCTCATCTCCACCATGAAGGTGGAGCGCCCGCCGGCCAGGTCGTCGGCGGCGCCCACGCGCGAGAAGAGGCGGTCCACCAGCCCGATGCGCGCGGCCTGCGCCGGCAGGAACAGCCCCGCCTGCGCCATGATGGCGAAGAGCGCGTTCTGCCGCAGGAAGGTGCTCTTGCCCGCCATGTTCGGCCCCGTGAGCAGGCACAGCCGCCGGCCGGGCGACAGGTCGCAGCCATTGGGCACGAAGGCGGGGCCGCGCGCGCGGCGCAGCGCCGCCTCCACCACCGGGTGGCGGCCAGCCTCGATGGCGAAGTCGGCGCGCTCGCTCATCTCCGGCCGGCACCAGGCGCCTTCGGTGGCGAGTTCGGCATTGGCGGCGATCACGTCCAGCGCGGCCATCGCCGCCGCCGCCTCGGCCAGCGCCGCGCCCTCGGCCAGGATGAGGCGGCGGAGGTGGGCGATGACGACCTTCTCGCGCCGCGCCGCCTGCTCGCCCGCCTCGGACAGCCGGCGGTCGAGGTCGGCGAGTGCGGCGCAGGTGAAGCGGTGGGCGTTGGCCATGCTCTGGCGGTGGATCGGCGCCAGGTGCTCCGCCACGCGGGGGGCGGCGCGCAGCAGGGCCTCGCCGGCCGCCGCCGGCACCTCGGCCAGGAAGCCCAGCTGCTGGTGGTGGCGCACCTTCAGCGACGCCACGCCCCAGGCGCGGGCGAGTTCCATCTGCATGGCGGCGATCGCCTCGCGCGCGCCGTCGCGCAGGCGCTTCAGCGCGTCCAGCTCGCCATCGTAGCCGGGGGCGATGGTGCCGCCATCCTCCAGCCGCGCCGGCAGCGCGTCCGCCAGCGCGCGGGCGAGTTCGGCCGCCAGTTCCGGCAGCGGCGCGGGGGCGGGCAGGGGGGTGCCGCGCGCGGCCTCCGCCAGCAGCACGGCGCGCGCCAGCCCGTCGCGCATCGCGCCCAGGTCGCGCGGGGCGAAGCGTTCCAGCGACAGGCGCGCGAGCGCCCGGGCCATGTCGGGCGCGCCCTTCAGCGCGGCGCGGATGGCGGCGCGGCGCGGCGCTTCGGCCAGCAGCAGCGCCACCTCGGCGTGGCGGGCGCGGATGGCGGGCAGGTCGTCCAGCGGCGCGCCGAGGCGCGCGGCGAGTTCGCGCGCGCCCGGCCCGGTCAGCGTGCGGTCCAGCGCGGACAGCAGCGTCGGCCCGCCCGCGGGTGATTCCAGGATTTCCAGGCTGCGGCGGGTGGCGGCGTCCAGCGCCATGCGGCCGCGCGCGCCCTCGGCGCTGGGCGGCGACAGGCGGGGCAGGGCGCCGTTTCCCATGGCGCGCACGTAGTCCAGCGCCATGGCGGCGGCCTGGACCTCCGCTTCCGCGAAGGCGCCGAAGCCCTCCAGCGTTGCCACGCCGAAGGCCTCCGCCACGCGGCGCGCGGCGTCGCGCGGTACCACCGCGGGCGTCGCGCCCTCGCGCCCGTCGGCGGCCAGGATCTCGGCGGGTCGCAGGCGGGCGACGAGGGCGGCAGGGTCCTCGCCCGCGCAGGTGTGGAAGGCGCCGGTGGAGACGTCCAGCCAGGCCGCGCCGCCATCGGCCAGTGCCAGCAGCCAGGCGGGCCTCGCGGCGTCCAGCAGCGATTCCTCGGTGGCGGTGCCCGGCGTCACCACCCGCACCACCTCGCGCCGGATGGTGGGGGCCTTGCGGGCCTTGGCCTGCTCGGGCGTCTCCAGCTGCTCGCAGATCGCCACCCGGAAGCCCCGGCGGATGAGGCGCGCGAGGTAGCCGTCGCAGGCGTGGTGAGGGATGCCGCACATGGGGATGGGCCTGCCCTGGTGCTCGCCGCGCTGCGTCAGGGCCAGGCCCAGGGCCTCGGCGGCGGCCTCGGCGTCGTCGAAGAAGAGTTCGTAGAAGTCGCCCATGCGGAAGAAGACCAGGGCGCTGCCCGCGCGGCCCTTCGCCGCGAACCACTGGGCCATGGCCGGGGTCGCGCCCTCGGCGGTCGTCGCGCGCTGTTCCACGGCGGGGCTTGTACCGCCCCCGCCGCCCGGCGCGAAGGCCAGGTCAGTCCGCGAGCGCCTCCAGCCGGTGCAGGCTGCCCAAGCCCCCGCCCGGCACCTCGCCCAGGTAGAGCTGCAGCCGCGCTGGCGGCTCCGCGGGGCCGCGGAAGCGCAGCTCGGGCGGGAAGGGCAGGATCGCCTCGCCTGGCGCGCCTTCCAAAGGCTCACCGAGGCCCAGCACCTCCTTGCCGCCCTCCCAGTGCAGCTCCAGCCAGATGCGCGCCGGCAGGCGGCCGCCGGGCAGGGGGCGGCAGGCGATCGCCCAGCCCTCGCGCAGCGCCTCCGCGGGCAGGTCGAACCACAGGAAGCCCAGCGCGTCCTCCCCGGCCGTGCCGCCGGGCGCGCGCATGGCCATCTGCAGCGCGTTCCCGCCCGCGATCTCCAGGGTGCCGCCGGCGGGCAGGCAGCGCCCGCAGGCCAGCAGGCCGCCCGCCAGCGCCGCGGGGGGCGAGAAGCCCCCGTCGCACGATGCCAGCGCCACCTCCGCCGCCTCCACGGCCGCCAGCCAGGGCGGCGGCAGCAGGTCCAGCCGCGCCGCGCGCCCCAACGCCGCCCGCAGCGCGGCCCCGCAGGGCGCGGGGCGCTGTATGATCTGCGCCTTTGCCCCCGGGCGCTCCAGCTGCGCCAGCTCCCAGCCGCCGAGGCGCCGGCCATGGGCGCGCATCGCCTCCGCATCCGCCTCGCCTGCCATGGCGACGATCTGGCGCAGCGGGTCGGCCGGGTGCCGCGAGACGCGCGACAGCACGAAGCGCCCGGCCAGCGGGTCGTCGCCCGGCGGCGAGGCAGCCAGCGCGTCGCGCACCCAGCCATCCACCGGCGCCTCCTCGCCCCGCCGGGCGACGCACAGCTCCTCCAGCGCGCAGGCCACCGCCGCGCGGTCACGCTCCACCCCGCTGCCGATCACCAGCGCATGCGCCACGCGTGGGCCGGTGCGGATGCCGGGAAAGGCCTGCAGCAGCGAGGGCAGGAAGAACTCCTCCTTCGGGTAGGCGTCGTCGTACTCCCAGTCGGGGATGTGGCGCTCCAGGATGGCCAGCATCGCCTCCGCCAGTTCGCGCCGGTAGAAGCTGCCCTCGTGCAGGTCGTGGCGGATGGTGGAAAGGCCGCGCGCGGACAGCATGGCGCGCAGCCGGCCATCGGCGGCGACGCGCGGCATCCAGGCTCCGCCCTCGCTGGGCGGCGCGTCCAGCGCGATGGGCGGACCGGCCGGCGCGCTGGCGTCGAGCGCCGCCAGCCGCTCCTCGATGCCCCGGCGCAGGAACAGGTCGGCGGAGGAGAGCAGCAGCAGGTGCGAATGCGCCTCGCCCCGGTCGCGCAGCAGGCGCATGTTGGCGACGTGGGCGTGGAACAGGTGCGCCCAGCGGGTGGCGAGATGCGCGGGGTTCACCCACACCCCCGGCTCGCGCCGCAGCCGCTCCAGCACCGCGCCCTCCTCCGGCACCGCGCGAAGGCGCCGGGCGAAGTCGGCGTTGAGGTGCAGGATGACGAGCGGGTCGCGGCAATGCAGCCGGATGTTGCGGACCTGCCGTTCCAGCACCCGGATACGCTCATGCGCCGTGATCGAGATGGCGAGGCGCATGGGGCGGCCGTGGCGTCCGGTTCAGTACACAGGCAAGGTACAGCCGGGGTGGGCGGGACGGCAACTGGGCGGCCCTTCGCACCCGCGAAGCGGCGTCCTGGGCAGGGCCGCGCGCTGCGGCTATGGAGGGCGACCGGGAACCGCTGCGAGGACTTGATTTTTCATGGATGACGTGAGGAAGGACCCCCAGGACACGCGCACCGCCCGCGTCACGGGCGAGGAAGCGCTGGCCATGCACGCCGAAGGGCGGCCCGGCAAGCTGGAGATCCGCCTCACCAAGCCGTTGGTCACCGCGCGCGACCTCAGCCTCGCCTATTCGCCCGGCGTGGCGGAGCCCTGCCTGCACATCCACCGCGACAAGTCGCTGGCCTACGACTACACGGCCAAGGGCAACTTCGTCGCCGTCGTCTCCAACGGCACCGCCGTTCTGGGGCTGGGCAACCTGGGCGCCATCGCGTCCAAGCCCGTCATGGAAGGCAAGGTCGCGCTGTTCAAGCGCTTCGCCGACGTGGACGGCATGGATTTGTGCCTGGACACGGAGGACGTGGACGAGTTCGTCAACTGCGTGCGCTTCCTGGGCCCCTCCTTCGGCGGCATCAACCTGGAGGACATCAAGGCCCCCGAGTGCTTCGTCATCGAGCAGCGCCTGCGCGAGCTGATGGACATTCCGGTCTTCCACGACGACCAGCACGGCACCGCCATCGTCGCCGCCGCGGGCCTCATCAACGCGGCCCACCTGACGGGCCGCGACCTCGCCACCACGCGCCTGGTGATCAACGGGGCGGGTGCCGCCTCCATCGCCTGCGCCGAGTTGCTGCGCGCCATGGGAATGCGGCCCGAGAACATCATCATGTGCGACACCAAGGGCGTGCTGTACCGCGGCCGCACCGAGGGCATGAACCAGTGGAAGTCGGCCCACGCCGTCGAGACATCCACCCGCACGCTGTCCCAGGCGCTGGAGGGCGCGGACGTCTTCTTCGGCCTGTCCGTGAAGGGCGCGCTGACGCAGGAGATGATCCGCGCGATGGCGGACAAGCCCATCATCTTCGCCATGGCCAACCCCGACCCCGAGATCACGCCCGAGGAAGCCAAGGCCGCGCGCCCGGACTGCATCATCGCCACGGGCCGCTCGGACTACCCGAACCAGGTGAACAACGTCCTGGGCTTCCCCTTCATCTTCCGCGGCGCGCTGGACGTGCGCGCCTCCACGATCAACGACGCGATGAAGATCGCCGCCGCCCGCGCGCTGGCGGAACTGGCGCGCGAGGCGGTGCCCGAGGAGGTGGCGCGCTCGGGCGCGGGCAAGCGGCTGGTCTTCGGCCCGGAATACATCATCCCCAACGCCTTCGATCCGCGGCTGATCTCGCGCGTGCCGGTCGCGGTGGCGGAGGCGGCGGTGAAGTCGGGCGTGGCGCGCAAGCCGCTGGCCGACCCCTCGCGCTACGCCCGCGAGCTGGCCAACCGGCTGGACGAGGCGGCGAACGCGCTGGAGGCGATCCACGAGCGCGTGCGTGCCGAGCCCAAGCGCTGCGTCTTCGCGGAGGGCGAGGAGGAGAACGTCATCCGCGCCGCCATCGCCTACCGCAACGCCGGCTACGGCACGCCCATCCTGATCGGGCGTGAGGACCGGATCACCGCCACCGTCGCCGCCTTGGGCATCCGCCTGCCCGAGGGCGTGGAGATCCACAACGCGCGGCTTTCGGGCGACAACCGGCGCTTCGCCGAGTACCTCTACGAGCGCAAGCAGCGCGACGGCTTCCTGTTCCGCGACTGCCAGCGCCTGGTGAACCAGGACCGCAACGCCTTCGCCGCCTGCATGGTGGCGCTCGGCCAGGCGGACGCCATGGTGACGGGCGAGACGCGCTCCTACTTCGCCACGCTGAAGGGCGTGCAGCACGGCATCGACGCGGATGGCGTGCTGTTCGGCCTCACCATGATGATCGCGCGCCGCTCGGGCACCGTGCTGGTGGCCGACACGGCGATCCACGAGCGGCCGGACGCGCAGACGCTCGCGCTGATCGCGCGCCGCTCGGCGGCCGCGGCGCGGCGGCTGGGGATGGAGCCGCGGGTGGCGTTCCTGTCCTTCTCCACCTTCGGCGATCCCAAGGGCGTGATCCCGGGCTCGATCCGCGAGGCGGTGAAGATCCTCGACCAGGAGGGCGCCGATTTCGAGCACGATGGCGAGATGGGCGCGGACGTGGCGCTGGACCCCGCGCTGCGGGCCAGCCTGTACCCCTTCTGCCGCCTCACCGGGCCGGCCAACGTGCTGGTGATGCCGGGGCTGCACGCCGCGCACATCCTGTGCAAGGCCGTGCCGCACCTCACCTCCGCCACCACCATCGGCCCGGTGCTGATGGGGCTGAGCAAGCCGGCGCAGATCGTCTCGACCGGGGCCGGGGTGAACCAGATCCTCGACCTCGCCACGCTCGCGGCCTATCAGGCGCTGCGCGCCTGATAGGCCTGTTTCTGGTGCCCTCACCGCCGCGGCCCATGGCCGCGGCTACGCCGGGCGCGGCCTCCGGCCGCTTGGCTTCGGCACCCTGAAGGGTGCCGGCGCGCGCGTTGCGCGCGCATCCTGCATGGGCGGTGCTTGTCCTGTTGGGTGGCGCTGGATGGCCGGCGCTTGCCTTCGGCGTTGCGCCTCTGGGCGTACGCGGTCGCGTGCTGGGGTCCTTGTCCTGTCGGGTGGCGCTGGATGGCCGGCGCTTGCCTTCGGCGTTGCGCCTCTGGGCGGGCGCGGCTGCGTGCTGCGGTCCATGTCCTGTCGGGTGGCGCTGGCTGGCCGGCGCTCGCCTGCGGCGTTGCGCCTCTGGGCGGGCGCGGCTGCGTGCTGCGGTCCATGTCCTGTTGGGTGGCGCTGGATGGCCGGCGCTCGCCTGCGGCGTTGCGCCTCTGGGGTTTGGGCGTGCGCGTGATTGCGCCGCGCGCCCGCGCTGGGGCATAGGGGTTCCAACGAACCGGAGGAACCGTCCATGCCCATCGCCCGCCGCGCGCTGCTCCTCGCGCCGCTGCTCACGCCCGCCGTCGCGCGCGCGCAGGCGCCCGTGGTGGGGCGCACCGCGCGCATCCTCTGCGGCTTCCCCGCCGGCGGCACGGTGGACCTCACCTGCCGCCTGCTGGCCGAGCGGCTGCGCGGAAATACCTCGTCCCATTGGGCGCCGCAGGTGGTGGTCGAGAACCGCGTCGGCGCCACCGGGCGGCTGGCCATCGAGGAGGCGATCCGCGCCGAGGCCGACGGCACCACCATCCTCGTCACGCCGGCCAGCATGGTCACGATCTACGGCCACCTCTACGGCGCGCGCCTGCGCTTCGACGCGCTGGCCGACCTCGCGCCCGTCACGCCCGTGGTGCTGTATCCCTTCGCGCTCGCCGTCGGCCCCGGCGCGCCGGGCATCACCGACCTGCGCGGCCTGCTGGCGATGGCGCGGGCGCGGAACGGGCTGAACTACGCCTCGCCCGCCGCCGGCTCCGTCCCGCACTTCACCGGCGTGATGCTGGCCCGCGCGGCCGGCGTCGAGCTGGTCCACGTGCCGTATCGCGGCGCCGCACCCGCCATCACCGACGCCATCGCGGGCCAGGTGCCCGCCACGATCAACGTGATCGGCGACCAGGTGGAGCACCACCGCGGCGGCCGGCTGCGGATGATCGCCGTCACCAGCCCGCAGCGCCTGCCGCGCTTCCCCGACGTCGCCACCTTCGCCGAGCAGGGCTTCCCGGACCTGACCGCCGACGAGTGGTTCGGCGCCTTCCTGCCCGCCCGCGCGCCGGGGGCGCTGGTGGGGCAGCTCAACGCCATCCTGCGCGACGCGGTGGCCGAGCCGGCGCTGCGCCAGAACCTGCTCCAGCGCGAGTTCGAGCCGGCGCACATGGCTGCCGCCGACTTCGCCGCCCGCATCCGCGCCGAGACGGCGAAGTGGGGCCCCATCGTCCAGGCCAGCGGCTTCCGGCCCGAGGACTGACGCTCCGCCCCGCCGGGTCGCTCACGCGATCCGGTATCCGCCGTCCTCGCGGCGCAGCAGTTCCGCGGCCTCGCCCAGCTTGCGACGCAGGCGGTAGACATGCGTCTCCAGCGTGTGCGTCGCCACCGCGGCGGAGTAGCCCCAGACCTCGCCCAGCAGCTCCTCGCGCGGGACCGCGCGGCCGCCCGCGCGGTGCAGGTAGGCGAGGATGGCGGCCTCCGTCTCCGTCAGCCGGATGCGCGCGCCTTCCAGGGTGGTCAGCAGCCGGGCGGCGAAGTGGAAGCTGAAGGGGCCGAGCGGGATCGCCGCCTCGGGCGATGCCTCGAAGGCGGCGAGGCGCGCGCGAAGGCGCGGCACCACCTCGGCCATTCGCAGCGGCTTGGGCAGGCGCTCGGCGGCGCCGGCGGGCAGGGGGGCGTCGCGCGCCTCGCCCGGCGCGTGGCCCAGCAGGATCACGGGCCGCCCGTTGCCCAGGCGCTCCAGCTGCGCCGGGGGGCCGGGGGGGAGTGCGGCGTCGAGCAGCACGGCCTCGGCGTCGGCCGCCATCCTCGCATCGGCGGCGACGGTGACGGCGAAGCCGCCTTCCCGTTCGAGCTGGGGCGGGAGGAGGCGGGCCAGGGCGGCGTCGTCGGTCAGCAGGAGGATTCGGCGCGGAAGCGGCATGTCGCCCTGGGGGTGTCGTCCCTGGGGGCAGCCTAGCACCCGCGGCGGGGCAAACAAAACTTCCTTGTGCTATCCTGTCAGGCGCCGCGCCCGCGCCACATTCGGGGCATAGACATGCGGCAACAGGAACGCTGGATGAGCATCACGTCGACCCCCGCCGCACGCACGCTGCCGAGCATCGAGGCCCTGGCGCTGCGCGCGGTCCACCGCGCCATGTCGGAACTGCGCCGCGGCACGCCGGTGCTGGTGGAGGCGCCCGGCGCCCTGCTGGCCGTCGCCGCGGCCGAGACGGTGGGCGCGGCGGGGCTGGCGCAGCTCGTCGCGCTGGGCAGCGCCCCGCCCGTGCTGCTGCTGGCGCCCTCGCGCGCCGCCGCCGTGCTCAGCCGCCCCGTCCCGCCCGCGCAGGGGGCGGTGGCGCTGCGCCTGCCGCCCGCCCTGCTCGACCCCGCCCGCCTCGCCGCCCTGGCCGACCCCACGGCCGAGACCCTGCTGCCCGTCCACCCCGCCGAGCGCCTGGCGACGCCCGCCCCGGGCGCCGCGGCGCTGGAGCTGGCCAAGCTCGCCCGGCTGCTGCCCGCCCTGGTCGCCGTGCCCGCCCTGCTGGCCGATCCCACCCTGCTGCGGGTGCAGGCCGCGGACATCCTCGCCTATCCGGAGGGCGCGGCCCTCACGCTCACCCGCGTCTCGGAGGCGCGGGTGCCGCTGGAGGATGCGCCGGACACGCGCATCATCGCCTTCCGCGCCGCCGATGGCGGGATCGAGCACCTGGCCATGCTGGTCGGCGCGCCCGAGGACGCCGCGGCGCCGCTGGCGCGCATCCATTCTGAATGCTTCACCGGCGACCTGCTGGGCTCGCTGCGCTGCGACTGCGGGCCGCAGCTGCGCGGCGCGCTGCGGCGCATGGCGGCCGAGGGCGCTGGGGTGCTGCTGTACCTGGCGCAGGAGGGGCGCGGCATCGGGCTGGTGAACAAGCTGCGCGCCTACACGCTGCAGGACGGGGGGCTGGACACGCTGGATGCCAACCGTGCGCTGGGCTACGGCGCGGATGAGCGCAACTTCCTCGTCGCCGGCACCATGCTGCGGGCGCTGGGCATCGGCCGGGTGCGGCTGCTGACGAACAACCCGGACAAGCTGGCCGGCCTCGCCGCCTGCGGCATCGAGGTGGCGGGGCGCGAGAAGCATTCCTTCGCCGCCAACGGCGTGAACGACCACTACCTGGCGACGAAGGCGGAGCGCTTCGGGCACATGTTGTGACAGCCTTTGGCTGTCACAACATGTGCGCTTTGCTGGGCCCTCACCGCAGGCCGCTCTGCGGCCCGCTACGCCGGGCGCGGCCATCCGGCCGCTTGGCTTCGCCGCCCTGAAGGGCGGCGGCTCGGCTATTCGCCTTCGCATTCGTCGTGGGCGGTGCCTGGCCTGGGCGGCTGCGCCGGCTGCGCGACGCGGCCGCCCTCCTCACCTCACCGGAACACCGGCACCGCGTCGTCCTCCGGCATGTCGGGCAGCGGCACCTCGATGCGCACGGTCGAGGGGTCCACCCCCGTGCCGCGGTCCAGGAAGTAGGTCACGCTTTCCGGCCAGAAGATGACGATGGCGACCAGCACCAGCTGCAGGCACAGCCAGGGCACCGCGCCCCAGTAGATGTCGCGCGTCAGCACCTCCTTCGGCGCGATGCCGCGCAGGTAGAACAGCGCGAAGCCGAAGGGCGGGTGCATGAAGCTGGTCTGCAGGTTGATGCACAGCAGCACGCCGAACCAGACGAGGTCGATGTCCAGCTTGGCCGCCACGGGCGCCAGCAGCGGCACCACGATGAAGGCGATCTCGAAGAAGTCGAGGAAGAAGGCCAGGAAGAACACGAAGATGTTCACGAAGATCAGGAAGCCGACCTGCCCACCCGGCAGCTGCGCCAGCAGGTGCTCGATCCAGTGCGAGCCGTCCACGCCCTGGAACACCAGGCTGAACACCGTGGCGCCGATGAGGATGAAGATCACCATGGCGGTGATCCGCATGGTGTTCTCCATCGCCTGGCGCAGCAGCGTCCAGGAGAAGCGGTGGTTGACGACCGCCAGGAACACCGCGCCCACCGCGCCCATCGCGCCCGCCTCCGTCGGCGTGGCGAGGCCCATGAAGATGGTGCCGAGCACGAGGAAGATCAGCACGATGGAGGGCACCATGCCCTTGATCACGCGCCAGTAGAGCGGCCAGCCGCGCGGCATCAACGCCTCGGGCGGCAGGGGCGGCACCTTGTGAGGCGCGACGATCGAGACCACCGCGATGAAGGCGACGAAGAGCAGGATCTGCAGGATGGAAGGCCCGATGGCGCCCGCATACATGTCGCCCACGCTCTTGCCGAGCTGGTCACCCAGCACGATCAGCACCAGCGAGGGCGGGATCAGCTGCGTGATGGTGCCGGATGCGGCGATGACGCCGGTGGCGATGCGCATGTCGTAGCCGTAGCGCATCATGATGGGCAGGGAGATCATGCCCATGGCGATGACCGACGCCGCCACCGTGCCCGTGATGGCGCCCAGGATCGCGCCCACGATGATGACGGCGTAGGCCAGCCCGCCCGGGATCTTGCCGAACAGCTGCCCGGTGCCCTCCAGCAGGTCCTCCGCCAGGCCGCAGCGCTCCAGGATCGCGCCCATCAGGGTGAAGAAGGGGATGGCCAGCAGCAGGTCGTTGCTCAGGATCCCGAACACCCGCAGCGGCAGGTTGCCCAGGTAGGCCATGGTGAAGAAGCCGAGCTCGATGGACAGGAAGCCGAAGAACAGCCCCACCGCGCAGAGCGAGAAGGCGACCGGGAAGCCCAGCAGCAGGAAGACCACCAGCCCGCCGAACATCAGCGGGGGCATCGCGTCGAGGGACATGGTCGTTCCTTACTGCTCGGGCCGCTGGTATTCGACGACGACGTCCACGCCCTGCACGGGGCCGCGCAGCAGGGCGATGCGCTTGATCAGCTCGGACAGGCCCTGGAGCGAGAGCAGCAGGAAGCCCAGCGGCAGCAGCATCTTCACCGGCCAGCGCAGCAGCCCGCCCGCATTGGGGCTGTCCTCCCACCGCACCAGGCTGTCCAGCGCGAAGGGCCAGGTCATCCAGGCGAGCAGGATCGTCGCCGGCAGCATGAAGACGAGGAAGCCGAAGATGTCCACGATGATGCGGCCACGCTCGCTGAGCGAGCCGTAGATCAGGTCCACGCGCACGTGCTCGTTGCGGAACAGGGTGTAGGAGGCGCCCAGCATCACCACCGCGGCGAAGAGGTACCACTGCACCTCCAGCCACGCGTTGGAGGAGTAGTTGACGCCGTAGCGGATGAAGGCGTTGCCCGCGCTGATGGCGCAGGCCAGCAGGATGCACCAGTCGGCGACCTTGCCGAACTTGTGGTTCACCCAGTCAACGCCCCGGCTGAAGGCCAGCAGCATGCCCATGTCCCGGATGTCCTTGAAGAAGGGGAGCCGGCGGGGCTTAGCGCCCCGGCCGCACCTTGGCTAGGCTGCGGCGCCCGCGGGCGAAAGGGAAGGGCCATGCGGGCCATCCCGCGCGCATCATCCGGGCCGCCGGGGCGTTCCGGGCCGACCGCAAACATCCCGGCCCGGCCCCTCGCGCATCGCGCGGCCGGTGGCTAGGCTGGCGCCATGTCGGGGAAAGCCATGGGCGGGGGGGCCGCCGTGCTGGGGGCGCTGTGCGTGCTGGCCGGCCTGCTCGCCGGCCCGGGCGTGGTGGCGCTGCCCTTCGGCCCGCCCTGGGGCGCGCTGAGCCTGGCCTTCGACCCCCTGTCGCGCTGGTTCCTGCTGGTCCTGGGCGTGGCCGCGGTCCCGGCCGGGCTCTTCGCCGCGCAGGCCGGCATGGGGCGCGTGCAGGCCGCGCTGCTGCCCCCCTTCGTCGCCGCCATGGCGCTGACGGTGGCCGCCGCCGACCTGCTGACCCTGTTCCTGGGCTTCGAGGCGATGTCGCTGCTGTCCTGGGCCATGATCGCGGCGGGGGGGCGGCGGCGGGCGGCGCGGCTGTACCTGGGCTTCGCCATGCTGTCCGGCCTCGCCCTGCTTGGGGCGATGGCTGTGCTGGCGCCTTCGGGCCTGTCCTTCGCCGCCATCCGCGCCGCCCCGCCGGAGGGCGCGCGGGCCGTGCTGCTGCTGGCGCTGCTGCTGGCCGGCATGGGGGCCAAGGCCGGGCTGGTGCCGCTGCACGCCTGGCTGCCGGTGGCGCACCCGGCCGCGCCCACCGCGCTGTCGGCGCTGATGTCGGCGGCGATGGTGAAGGTCGCGCTCTACGTCATGCTGCGCGGCCTGCTGGACCTCGCGGGGCCGGCGCAGCCCGCCTGGTGGGGGCTGCCGCTGCTGGTGCTGGGCGCGCTGTCCGCCGTGTGGGGCGCCATCCGCGCCAACGTGGAGCGCGACGTGAAGGCGGTCCTCGCCTGCTCGACGCTGGAGCATGTGGGCCTCATCGCGCTCGCCATCGGCCTGTGCCTGCTGTTCCGCGGCGCCGACCTGCGGCCGCTGGCGGCGCTGGCGCTCTCGGCCGCGCTGCTGCACGCGCTGGTGCACGCGCTCGCCAAGACCGCGCTGTTCCTGGGCGCGGGGGCGGTGATGCAGCTCGCCGGCACGCGCGACGCGGGGCGGCTGGGCGGGCTGCTGGCGCGCATGCCGCTGGTCGCCGCCTGCACCGGGCTCGCCGCCGCCACCGCCGCGGCGCTGCCGCCGCTGGCCGGCTTCGCCTCGGAATGGCTGCTGCTGCAATCCCTGCTGCATTCCTGGCGGCTGGCCGAGATGGCCTTCCAGCTGCTCGGCGCCGCCGCGCTCGCCGCCGCCGCGCTGGCCGCGGCGCTGGGGGCGGCAGCGATGCTGCGGCTGTTCGGCGCGGTGTTCCTCGGCCGCCCGCGCACGCCGCGCGCCGCCGGGGCCCTGGACGCCGGCGGGCTGCTGCGGGCCGCGCTGCTGCTGCCCGCCGCACTGCTGGCGCTGCTGGCGGTGCTGGCCGGCCCGGCGCTGGCCCTGGCCGGCGGCGCGGTGCGGCAATTGCTGGGCGCGGGCGCGGCGCTGCCCGCCTCCGGCCTCGCCCTCGTGGCGCCGGAGGGTGCGGCCGCCTTGCTGCCGCCGGCCGCCGCGCTGCTGCTGGGCGCCTTGGCGCTGGCCACCTGGCTCGCCACCCGCCGCCTGTCGCCCGGCGCGCCCGCCACCGGCCCGGCCTGGGATTGCGGCTTCGGCCCCGCGCCGGCGCACCTGCCCTTCGGCGAGCCGCTGACCCAGACCCTGCCGGAGGGCGCCGCGCAGCCGATCCGCCGCATGCTGGGCGCCCTGCCGCTGCGGGTGAGGGAGGCGCACAGCCCTGCCGCGCCCGGCAGCCCCGAGCCGGCGCGGCTGCGCGTCACCGCGCATGACCGCACCGCCTCGGCCCTGCTGCTGCCGCTGGAGCGCCTGCGCCGCGCCGCCGCGCGCGAGGCCGAGCGCCTGCGCGACCTGCCGCTGCGCCACTTCGTGCTGCTGGCCTTCGGCACGCTCTGCGCCCTGCTGGCGCTGCTGGCCTGGCTGGAGCGCTTCGCGTGATCGGCGCGCTGCTGACGCAGATCCTGCACGGCGCGCTGGTGGTGGCGGCCGCACCTTTCCTGCTGGGCTGGGTGCGCTGGGTGAAGGCGCGGCTGCTGGGCCGGCGCGGCGCCTCGCCCATGCAGCCCTGGCGCGATATCCGCAAACTGCTCCGCAAGCGGCCCATCCTGGCCGAGCACGCCACGGTCGTCACCCGCGCCGCGCCGCACCTCGCGCTGGCAGCGACGCTGCTGGCGGCGCTGCTGGTGCCGGGCTTCGCCGGCGGCATGGCGCTGGCGCCGCTGTCGGACCTGGTGTTCCTGGCGGGCCTGCTGGCGCTGGCGCGCGCGGCGCTGGCACTGGCCGGCTGGGATGCCGGCAACGGCTTCGGCGCCATGGGCGCGGGGCGCGAGATGGCCTTCGCCCCCTTCGCCGAATCGGCGATGCTGGTGGCGGTGCTGACGCTGGCCGTGCTGGCCGGCACCACGGGGCTGGACGCCATGGCCGCTTTGTTCCGCGAGGGCGGGCAGGGGCTGCGCGTCTCGCTGCTCTTCGCGCTGCTGGCCCTGCTGGCGGTGGCCATCGCCGAGAACGGGCGCGTGCCCGTGGACAACCCCGCCACCCACCTGGAGCTGACCATGGTGCATGAGGCGATGATCCTCGAAGCCTCCGGCCGGCACCTGGCGCTGTGGGAGATGCAGGCGGCGCTGAAGTTGCTGACCTGGATGGCCCTGCTGGCCGCGATTTTTCTTCCGTTTGGCATGGCGCCGGCCGGCAGCGGGCCTCTGGCCTGGGCCGTGGGGCTGCTGGCCTGGGGCGCGAAGCTGGCGCTGCTGGGCGCGGCGCTGGCGGTGTTCGAAACCGCCATCGCCAAGATGCGCGTCTTCCGCGTGCCGGAATTCCTGGGCGGGGCGCTGCTGCTGGCGCTGCTGGCGGCGGCGCTGCTGTTCGTCTCGACCGGACTTGCCTGATGCAGTTCGGCCAGCTCCCCTACGACGTGGCGCACCTGCTGGGCGGGGCCATGCTGCTCTGCGCCTTCGCCCTGCTGGCGCAGCGGCGCCTCCAGGCCGTGGTGAAGGCGCTGGCGGCGCAGGGCGTGCTGCTGGGCGTCGCCGCGCTGTGGCAGGGCTGGGTGCAGGGGGCGCCGCAGCTCTACGCCACCGGCCTCATCGCCATCGCCGCCAAGGGCGTGCTGATCCCGCTGGTGCTGGACCGCATGCTGCGCCGCCTGCCGCCCGCCGCGCGGGGGGAGGAGGCGCCAGTCGCGCTCTCGCTGATGCTGGGGCTGGCGCTGGTGGGCCTCGCCCTGCTGGTGGCGCTGCCCATCACCGCTGGCGCGCGGGCCCTGCTGCGGATGGACCTCGCCGTGGCGCTGTCCCTGGTGCTGCTGGGCCTGGTGATGATGGGCACGCGCCGCCTCGCGCTCTCCCAGGTCGCCGGGCTGATGGCGCTGGAGAACGGGGTGCTGCTGGCCGCCATCGGCGTCGCCGGCATGCCCTTCGTGGTGGAGATCAGCACGGCCGGCCTGGTGCTGACGGTGGGGCTGCTGGCCGGGGTGCTGGCGCGCGGCATCCAGGGGCAGGACACCAGCCTGCTCGACCCGCACCGGGGGCGCTGAGGTGGTGCTGGCCCTCATCCTGCTGCCGCTGCTGGCCGCGCCGCTGCTGGCGCTGCTGCCGGCCCGCGCGCCGGCGCTGAACATCGGTGTTTCGGCGCTGACGCTGGCGCTGGCCGTGGCGCTGGTGGCGCAAGGGCCGTCCGGCGAGGGCTGGCTGCGCGCCGATGCGCTGAACCTGCCGCTGGTGCTGGTCGCCGCCATCGTGGGCCTCACCACCGCCGTCTTCTCCTTCGCCGACGTGCGGGTGGAGGCGCCGCCGCCGCGGCTGTACCACGCGGCGTTCCAGGGCTTCTGCGCCGCCAACATGCTGGCGCTGCTGAGCGACAACCTGGGCCTGATGTGGGTGGCGATCGAGGCGGCGACGCTGCTCTGCGTGCTCATGGTCGCGCTGCGCCGCACGCCCCAGGCCACGGAGGCCGCGTGGAAGTTCTTCATCCTCTGCGGCATCGGCATCACGCTGGCGCTGTTCGGCATCATCCTGCTGGCCATGGCCGCGCAAGGCGTGCTGGGACATGGCGACCTGCTCTCCTTCGCCGCGCTGCGCGCCGTGGCGGGGCGGGCGGAGGCGGGGCTGCTGTCGCTGGCCTTCGTCTTCCTGCTGGTGGGCTTCGGCACCAAGGCGGGGCTGGTGCCGCTGCATTCCTGGCTGCCCGACGCCCATGCCGAGGGGCCGACGCCCATAGCCGCCGTGCTGTCCGGGCTGCTGCTGAACGCCGCCACCCTGGGCATCCTGCGCGGCGCGGCGATCCTGTCGGGCAACCCCGCCGCCATCCCCACCGGGCCGTTCCTCATGGCCGCGGGGCTGCTGTCGCTGGGCCTCGCCGCCCTGTCGCTGTGGCGGCGGCGGGACGGCAAGCGGCTGCTGGGGTGGTCCTCGATCGAGCACATGGGCCTGTCCGCCTTCGCCTTCGGGCTGGGCGGGCCGGCGGGGGCGCTGGCGGGGATGCTGCATTTGTGCGGCCACGCGCTGCTGAAGCCCGCCGCCTTCTTCGCCTTCGGCCGGGCGGCGCAGCTGCGCGGCTCCCAGGCCATCGGCGACATCGGCGGGCTGTGCCGCTCGCACCCCGCGCTCGGCTGGGGGCTCGTGCTGGCCATGGCGGGGCTGGCCGGGCTGCCGCCCTTCGCCCTCTTCGCCTCGGAGTTCCTCATGGCCGCCACCGCCGGGCGCCTGGCGCCGCTGTCCCTGCTGGCGCTGCTGCCGGGCCTGCTGGTGGCCGGGCTGGCCGTGCTGGCGGCGATGCAGCGGCTGTGCTTCGGCGCGCCCACCATCGCGGGCGGCCCCGCCGGCTGGGCCGTGCTGGCGCCGCTGTGGCTGCACCTGGCGCTGGCCGCGGTGCTCGCCCTGGCCCTGCCGGCGCCGCTGGTCGCCCTGCTGCGCGACGCCGCCGCGGTGCTGCCGTGACCGCTTGGCCCGCCACCCCCGGCCTGGACCTGCTGGCCCTGTGGGCCGAGCCCGGCCGGGCGCATGCCGCCTGGCTGGACCCCGCGACGCTGGCGATCACCCGCGCCAGCCTGCCCGCGGTCGCCGGCCGCTTCCCCGCGCTCTCGCCCCGCCACCCGGCGGCGGCGTGGTTCGAGCGCGCCATCGCCGACCTCTGGGCCCTGGAGGCGGAGGGCGGCACCGACCTGCGCCCCTGGCTGGACCACGGCATGTGGCCGGTCCGCGCGCCGCTGTCCGGCGCCGCCGCCCGCCACTCCCCGCGGCTGGAGCTGCCGGGGTTCCTGCCCGTGGAGGGCGAGGGCATCCACCAGGTCCCGGTCGGCCCCATCCATGCCGGGATCATCGAGCCGGGGCATTTCCGCTTTCACGTCCAGGGCGAGGTGATCGTCCGGCTGGAGGCGCGGCTGGGCTACACCCACAAGGGCATCCTGGGGCTGATGGCGGGCAAGTCGCCCCGCGCCGCCGCGCGCTTCGCCGCCCGCCTGTCCGGCGACGCCACGGTGGCCCATTCCCTGGCCTTCGCCCGCGCCGCCGAGGCCGCGACCGCCACCACGCCCCCGCCCCGCGCCCTGGCGATCCGCCAGGCGATGCTGGAGCTGGAGCGGCTGCACAACCACCTGAACGACCTGGGCTTCATCGCCAACGACGCCGCCTTCGCCGCGCTGCACGCCGAGGCAGGGCTGCTGCGCGAGCACCTGCTGCGCGCCATCGCCCACGCCACCGGCCACCGGCTGATGATGGACCGCATCATCCCAGGCGGCGTGGCCGGCGAGCTGGACCCCGCCCCGCTGCACCCGGCGCTGGACGCGATCAGCCGCGCCCTGCCGGGCCTGCTGCGGCTCTACGAGGGCCATGCCTCCTTGCAGGACCGCATGCTCGGCACCGGCATCATCCCGCCCGCGCTGGTCGCCGCCTACGCGCCCGGCGGCGTCGTCGGCCGAGCCAGCGGCCGGCGCTTCGACGCCCGCCTGCTCGACGGCCCCCTGGAGGTGCCGACCCAGGAAGGCGGCGACGTGGACGCCCGCTGGCGCCAGCGCCATGCGGAGGCCGGGCGGTCCATCGCCATGCTCGACGCGCTGCTGCCCGCCCTGCCCGACGGCCCGCTTGCGGCGCCGCTCGCGCAGCGCGGCGGCGAGGGGCTGGCGCTGGCCGAATCCTTTCGCGGCGAATGCCTCGCCTGGCTGCGGCTGGACGATGGCGGGCTGATCGAGGCCGCCTTCCTGCGCGACCCCTCCTGGCTGCACTGGCCGCTGCTGGAGGCCGCGGTGATCGGCAACATCCTGGCCGATTTCCCGCTGGTGAACAAAAGCATCAACGGCAGCTATTCGGGGGTGGACCTGTAGATGGCGCTATGGCCCAAGCTGGCGCGGAACCTCGTCTCCCGCCCCGTCACCGACCCCGCGCCGCACCCGCCGCCCGAACTGGTGGCCGCGCTGAAGGCCCGGCTGGACGCCGCCGCCACGCGCCGGCTCGGCCGGTCGCTCGCCATCCGCCAGGTGGATGCCGGCTCCTGCAACGGCTGCGAGCTGGAGATCAACGCCACCCAGAACGTGGTGCATGACCTGGAGCGGCTGGGCCTGCGCTTCGTCGCCAGCCCGCGCCACGCCGACGTGCTGCTGGTCACCGGGCCGCTGACCCGCAACATGCGCGTGGCGCTGGAGCGCGCTCGCGCCGCCACGCCCGAGCGCTGCTTCGTCGTCGCGGTCGGCGATTGCGCGGCCGATGGCGGCGTCTTCAAGGGCAGCTACGCGGTGGAAGGCGGCATCGCCGCCGCCCTGCCGGTGGACCTGCTGGTCCCCGGCTGCCCGCCCACGCCCACGCAGGTCATGGAAGCCCTGCTGGCGCTGGTGGAGGCCAATTCCTGAGAAAAGGGCCCCGCGGCGCCGGACGCGCCGCGGGGCCGCCGCCGCCCCGCCCTCAGGGGGTGGTGACCGGGCGGGGCTGGAGCGCGGCGGCCAGCAGCCGCCGCGCGTGACGAAGGGTCGCCCCCGGAACCGCCGGCCCGGCCCGCGCCGCACCCCGCACGGCGCCGAGGCCCAGCAGCCAGGCAAGCATCGCGGAACGGATCGGCGGCATGGCGGGCGCCCCTCATCTGTCGTTGGCGCCACCATGCCCGCGCCACCGTGGAGGCCGATGGCGCGGCACGATGACATCCCTGTCAGAACAGCGCGACGAAGCAGGGCGTGGCGGCCTGGGGTGGCTGGTCGCGCAGCACCGCCATCGCGTCGCCCAGGAAGGCGCAGAAGCTGTCGGCGTGCCAGGCGCCCGAGCCGCGCCGCGTCTGCACCAGCCCCCAGGGGTCCGTCGCGTCCCGGTTCGGCCGCAGCGAGCCGGCGTTGTAGGCGATGCCGACCAGCGGCGGGTCGTAGCCGGTCGGCATCCGCCCCGACGCCGCCTGCCGCCGGATGTAGGCCGCCCCGGCCATGGCCGACACCGCCGGGTCCAGCAGCCGCGCGCGGTCCAGCGAGGGGTCGCCCAGCGCCTCGCGCGCCGTGGAGATCAGCGTCTGCATCAGCCCGGGCGAGACCCGGTGCGGCGTGTCGCGATCGGTGGTGAAACCCGGCTCCTCGCGCACCGCCCCCGCGCGCCCGCCGGATTCCGTGCAGGCGGTGGCGAGCAGCAGCTCCGCCGGCACGCCGTAGCGCTGCGCGGCGGCCTCCAGCGCGGCCCGGTGCATCGCCCAGGTGGAGGCCGCGGTGCGCGGCTGCCCGGTGGAGCGGCGCGAGGCGGCCTCGCCCTCCACCACCACGCCGGCATCCGTCAGCCGCCAGCGGTGGCGGCCGTTGCCGACCGGCGGGCCGTGGGGGGCGGTCAAGGCCAGCAGGAAGGGGCGCAGCGCCTCCTTCCACGGCGTTTCGCGCCGCAGGGCGGGGGTGCCCATCAGCCGCCCCCACAGCGCGGGGGTCAGCACGCCATCCTCCGCCAGCCGCTCGCGCCGCTGGAAGGCGCGCACGGCGGCGCCGGTGGCGGGGCCGAAGACGCCGTCCGCCTCGGCGGCAAGCGTGCCGGCGCGGATCAGCGCGAGCTGCGCGGCGCGCACGTCCTCGCCGCGCGCCAGCGGCAGGGTGAAGGCCAGGGTCCGGTCCAGTATCATCGGGGTTCTCCGTCGCAATGGGGGATGAGGGCGATGCGGCGGCGCAAATCGGCCGCCTCGCGCCCGAAGGGCGCGGCCAGGGGCAGCGCGGCGCGGGCGGCGCGGCAGCGCTCGGCATCCGGCGCCGCCCCGGGCCGGGCGGCGAGCAGCGCGGCGCGGGCGAGGAGCAGCGGCTGCCCCGCATCGCGCGCCGCCGCCGCCGCGCGCGCGGCCAGCGGCGCGATGCTGCGCGGCGCGGACAAATCCCCCA
>LNFM01005866.1_pt1 | contig 20756 bp, 16 predicted proteins | sample 596031 | NCBI WGS metagenome assembly LNFM01 (sample SAMN04254537, study PRJNA301005) | activated carbon metagenome | isolation source: dual media filters at the Ann Arbor, Michigan drinking water treatment plant | place: USA: Ann Arbor | reverse complement strand
CCGGGTTCACCACGTCGTTGGCGCCCAGGATGATGGCCACGTCGGCCTGGCCGAACTCGCCGTTGATGTCTTCCATCTCGAAGACCTGGTCGTACGGCACTTCGGCTTCGGCCAGCAGCACGTTCATGTGGCCGGGCATGCGGCCGGCCACCGGGTGGATGGCGTACTTCACCGTGATGCCCTTTTCGGTGAGCTTGGCCGCCAGTTCCTTCACCGCGTGCTGCGCTCTCGCGACTGCAAGCCCATAACCCGGCACGATGACCACGGTTTCGGCATTGCCCAGCACAAAGGCCGCGTCGTCGGCGCTGCCGCTTTTCACACTGCGAGCCGCGCCACCGCCGGCCGCTGCCGGGCCGGCCGCTTCACCGCCGAAACCACCCAGGATGACGTTGAAGAAGCTGCGGTTCATGGCCTTGCACATGATGTAGCTCAGGATCGCGCCCGAGCTGCCCACCAGGCTGCCGGCAATGATCAGCATGCTGTTGTTCAGGCTGAAGCCGATGCCCGCCGCCGCCCAGCCGGAATAGCTGTTCAGCATCGACACCACCACCGGCATGTCGGCGCCGCCGATGGGGATGATGATCAGCACGCCCAGCACAAACGCGATGGCCAGCATCGCGAAGAACATGGGCCAGCTTTCGGTGAGAGAAAAGCCCACGCCCAGGCCCAGCATCGCCAGGCCCAGCACCAGGTTGATCATGTGCTGGCCACCGAAGGTGACCGGCGCACCCTGGAACAAGCGGAACTTGTACTTGCCGCTGAGCTTGCCGAAGGCGATCACGCTGCCGCTGAAGGTGATGGCGCCGATGGCGCCGCCCAGGAAGAGCTCGAACTTGTTGCCGAAGGGAATCGGCACGCCCTTGGCGGTGATGCCGAAGGCCCACGGCTCGGCGACCACGGCCACCGCGATGAACACCGCCGCGAGGCCGATCATGCTGTGCATGAAGGCCACCAGCTCGGGCATCTTGGTCATCTCCACGCGCTTGGCCATCACCGTGCCGGCGGCACCGCCGACCACCAGGCCGCCCAGCACCCAGACCATGCCCTGCGCCCGTGTCTGGCCCATCTGGCTGGCCAGTTCGACGATCAGCGCTGCCGTGGTGAACACGGCAATCGCCATGCCGATCATGCCGAAGAGGTTGCCTCGGATCGACGTGGTGGGGTGGCTCAGGCCCTTCAGCGCCTGAATGAAACAGACGCTGGCCACCAGGTACAGCAGCGTCACCAGGTTCATGCTCATGTCAATGGCCTTCCTTGGTGGCCACGGGGGCCTTCTTCTCTTTTTTCTTGAACATCTCCAGCATGCGGCGTGTGACCAGGAAGCCACCGAAGACGTTGACGGCACACAGCGCCACTGCCAGCACGCCCATGGACTTGCCCAGCGTGGTTTCGGTCAGCGCGGCGGCCAGCATGGCGCCGACGATGACGATGGCGGAAATGGCATTGGTCACCGCCATCAGCGGTGTGTGCAGCGCGGGTGTGACGGTCCACACCACGTGGTAACCCACGTAGATGGCCAGCACGAAGATGATCAGGTTGGTGATGGTGGGGCTGACGATGTCCATGTCCTACTTTCTCTTCACTTCGCCCGACTGCGTCATCAGGCAGGCGACGACGATGTCGTCGTCCATCGGCACCACGAAGCCGCTGTCCTTGGGCAACACCAGCTTCAGGAAGTCGAGCACGTTGCGCGCGTACAGGCTGGACGAATCCGCCGCCACCAGCGCCGGGATGTTGGTTTCACCGACCAGCGTGACGCCGTGTTTGACCACCGTCTTGCCGGCTTCGGTGAGCGGGCAGTTGCCGCCAGCCGGTGCCGCCATGTCGACGATCACGCTGCCGGGTTTCATGCTCTTCACCATGTCTTCGGTGATCAGCACCGGCGCCGCGCGGCCCGGGATCAGCGCGGTGCTGATCACGATGTCGGCCGCCGCCACCTTCTTGGCCACTTCCACCTTCTGCCGGTCCATCCAGCTGGCGGGCATGGGCTTGGCGTAACCGCCCACACCCACGGCGGCTTCCTTTTCTTCGTCGGTCAGGTAGGGCACGTCGATGAACTTGGCGCCCAGCGACTCGACCTGCTCTTTCACCGAGGGTCGCACGTCGGACGCTTCGATCACCGCGCCCAGGCGCTTGGCCGTGGCAATGGCCTGCAGGCCGGCCACACCCACGCCCAGGATCACCACCCGCGCGGCCTTGATGGTGCCGGCGGCCGTCATCAACATCGGGAACAGGCGCTGGTACTTGTCGGCGGCCATCATCACGGCCTTGTAGCCGGCGATGTTGGCTTGCGACGACAGCACGTCCATGCTCTGCGCGCGGGTCGTGCGCGGTGCGGCTTCCAGCGCGAAGCTGGTGATGCCGGCGGTGGCCAGGCGCGCCAGGTTGTCCTTGTCGAAGGGGTTGAGCATGCCCACCAGCGCGGTGCCGCTTTTCATCAGGCTCAGCTCGTCCGCATCAGGGCTGCGCACCTTCAACACCAGTTCGCAGGCCAAAGCGCCGGCGCGGTCGGTGATCTCGGCGCCGGCCGCGGTGTAGGCCTCGTCGGTGGCGCTGGCCGCGATGCCGGCGCCACTTTGCACACGCACGGTGTGGCCCTGGGCCTTCAGTTTTTTGGCCGTCTCGGGAGTGACCGCGACGCGGGTCTCTCCCGCTGCGGTTTCTAGCGGTACGCCAATGAGCATGAAGCCTCCTCGCGGCTGCTGGCCGGTGTCTTGTGATTTGGGGCGGGTGAAGCTAACACAATTCCCCCGCGGCCCGGCCTGTGGTCAGCCCCGGCTTGCCAGGCGCCGGCGCTCAGCGTTTCGCTTCGGCCGGTGCGCCGGCTGACGCTTCGGCGGGCTGCAGGTGGCGGTCCAGGAACTTCAGCAGTTGATCGTAGAACCGGTGCTGGCTGGCCAGGTAGTGCAGGCTGTGGCCTTCAAGGGGCAGCGCCAGCCATTCATGGTTCTTGCCCGCGCGGCTCAGGGCCGACTTCAGTTTGGTGGCGTGCGAAAAAGGCACCCGCACGTCCTCTTCGCCATGGGCGATGAACACCGGGGCCTGGATGCGGGCCGCGTGTTTCAGCGGCGACACGGCGTCGAACTGGGCCTGCTGCCGCTTGCGGTCGCCCACGGTCAGGCGCATCAGCTCGCGGGTCATCTTGTCGCCGTTGCTGTCGGACCAGTCGGTGAGCATGTAGCCGATGTCGGACACCCCCGACAGCGTGACGCCGCAGCGGTAGAGCTCGGGTGTCTTGACCAGCCCCCACATGGCCGCGTAACCCCCGTAGCTGGCACCGTAGATGCAGATGCGTTTCGGGTCGGCGATGCCGCGGCGCACCAGGTCTTGCACGCCGGCCGTGATGTCGTCCTGCATGGCCAGGCCCCACTGGCCGTGGCCGGCCACCTCGAAGGCCTTGCCAAAACCCGTGGAGCCGCGGAACTGCGGCTGGAACACCACGTAGCCGCGCGAGGCCAGCATCTGCACCTCGGCATTCCAGCCCCAGTGGTCGCGGGCTGCGGGCCCACCATGCACCAACACCACGGTCGGGCGCGGCTGCGCCGGGCCTTCGGGCCGGGTCAGGAAAGCGGGGATCCGCAGGCCGTCTGCGCTGGCGTAGTGGTAGGTCTCCATCGGCCGCATGCGGGCGGGGTCGATGCGCTGCCGGTGCATGGCCAGCAGGCGCAGTTCCAGCTTGGGCACATCCAGCAGCAGCCACCGGCCAGGGTCCAGGTCGGAGTAGGAATGGATCAGCACCTGACCCGCCGGGTTGCCGCTGATCAGGTTCACGCGGCCGGGCAGCACCTCGTCCACGGCCTTCTGCACGGTTTGCCAGTCGCGGTCCAGCCACTGCCGATGCGGTTTCAGGCCCAGGGCGTAGAAGCTCATGGCGTTCTGGCCACGCAGGTTTTCGCCGGGTGCGACGTCGGCGGTTTCGTCGGCCAGCATCAGCTCGGCGCTGGCCAGGTCGCCTTTCAGTGGCGCATGACGGAACACGGCAACCTTGTCGCGCTGGTGCCGCGACGACACGATCAATTCGTCTCGCTCCGCTGATGCGGCCAAGGGCAACCAGGCGTCGTCGATGACCTTGTGTTCCAGCAGGGGCATCCAGTCCTTCTGGCCGACCGGCAAGTACCACAGGCGCAGCGTAGTGTCGTCGCGCCAGATGGAAGAATCGGACAGCAGCACGGCACGCAGCGCCCCTTGTTCGTCGAAGGTCCAGTGTTCTGGCTTGCCGCTCATGGGGTAGCGCAGGCGGCGCGACCTGCGCGTCTGCACGTCCACGACGGCGACGGTTTCCATGTCGTCGTCGTCGTGCACCAGCATCAGGGTCGAGTTGGGGTCCGCGGGCACGGCCTTGCCGATGACACGGGTGCCCAGGTCGGCAGTTTTTTTGCCATCCAGGTCCATCGCTTCGGCGGCATGGCCCATGTCCACAGCCAGAGTGGCGTTGTTGACCCAGATCACCCGGCGCGGTTGTTTGTTCACCCGGTAGTGGCCTTCCATGACCCAGCGGCCGCGCATCAGCACTCGCTGGCTCAGGTCGGCCAGCGTCACCAGCTTCAGGGTGTGGCTGCTGCCCGCGTGTTCGATCAGCGCAACGTGCCGCCCGTCGGGCGAGATGGCGGCCTGCTGGGCGCCGTAGGGCGCCAGGAATTCGGCCACCGTCAGTGGCCCTTTCGCCACGGTGACCGGTTCACTGGCGCAAACGGCGCCGGCACACATCGCCAGCGCTGCGCTCAGGCAACGCAGGGCACAAGTCAGCCAGCGGCTTGTGTGGGCGTGAATCAGCTGGGCCTCCCTGGCGCACTGTTCGTGTCTGTGTGGAGCATTCTGCACCGACTACGATGCCGGCCATGCCAAGCCGCTGGAGCCCCAGTGTCACCGTCGCCGCCATCATCGAAGACGGTGGCCAGCCGCCGCGTTTCCTGCTGGTGGAAGAGCACACACCCGAAGGCCTGAAGCTCAACAACCCGGCCGGCCACCTGGACCCGGGCGAAAGCCCGCAGCAAGGTGTTGTGCGCGAGGCGCTGGAAGAGACAGCACGGCTTTTCACGCCGCAGGCGCTGCTGGGTGTCTACCTGTCGCGTTTCGTGCGGCCGGCCACCGGTGAAGACGTGACCTACCTGCGGCTGGCCTACAGCGGCACCGTGGGTGATGCCTTGCCCGGCCGAGCGCTGGACACCGGCATCGTGCAAACGCTGTGGATGACGCTGGATGAACTGCGGGCCAGCGCCGCGCGCCACCGCAGCCCGCTGGTGCTGCAGTGTGTGCAGGACCACCTGGCCGGCCACCGCCACCCGCTGGACCTGGTGATCACCGACATCAGCGTGCTGCAGCCCGAGGTGAAGCGCTAGACGCCGGGCCGCGGCTCTTCAGCCGTCCAGCGATTGCAGCCAGTTCAGCAGCAGGCTGTTCACGCGCTGCGGCTGTTCCATCGTCAGCATGTGGCCGGCGCCAGGCACGATGTCCAGTTGCGCATGGGGCATCAGCGCCGCCATCTCGCGGGCGTGTTCCGGTGTCGTCAGCTGGTCGGCTTCACCGCAGGCCACCAGCACCGGGCAGGTGATGGTGGCCAGGTGCGGGCGGCTGTCCACCCGCGCCATCACCGCGCGGTTCTGCGCGATGAGCTGATGCGCGCCGGCGCGGCCGATCATCGCCAGGTAGCGTTCCACCAGGCCGGCCTCGCGCACGCAGGTGGGGTGGAAGGCAAACAGCACGTTGGCCCGCAGCACCTCGTCCATGCGGCCCTGGGCAAACAGTTCGCAGGCCTGGGTGCGCAGCTGGACCAGCTCGGGGGTGTCCGGCCGCGCGGTGGTGCCCAGCAGGCCCAACGCCCGCACGCGCTGCGGTGCCTGGCGATGCATTTCCATCGCCAGCATGCCGCCCATCGACGCGCCCACCAGCACGTGGGGGCCGGCTTGTTCGGCCAGCAAGGTGGCGGCCATCTGCGGCAGCGTGCCGCAACGGGTGTGCACGTCGCTGACGTGCACCCGCGCACCGGCGTCGGCCAGTGCAGAGGCCTGCTGCTGGAAGAGTTCAGGGTCGCAGGCCAGGCCGGGCAGCAGAATCACCGAAAGCATCGACGCAGTGTGCCAGAGCAGGCACCGGGGACATGGCGCGCCCGGGTATGCTGGCGGCATGCAGACCCCCACTTCCCTGACCCCCTTCCACCTGGCCTTCCCGGTCGACGACCTGGCTGCCGCGCGCCACTTCTACGGGGGCCTGATGGGCTGCCCCGAAGGACGCAGCAGCGCCGAGTGGATCGACTTCGACTTCTTCGGCCACCAGATCGTGGCCCACCTGGCGCCGCCGCGCGCCAAGGCCCACCACAACGAAGTCGACGGCCACGACGTGCCGGTGCCGCACTTCGGCGTGGTGCTGGACTGGGACGTCTTCCACACCCTGGCCACGCGACTGCGCGAACAGGGCGTGAAGTTTGTCATCGAGCCCTACATCCGCTTTGCCGGCCTGGTGGGCGAGCAGGCCACGATGTTCTTCTACGACCCGGCGGGCAATGCGCTGGAGTTCAAGAGCTTCCGCGACCGCAGCCAGCTCTTTGCCAAATGAGCACGGCGCCGTGACCGAACTGCTCTTCATTCGCCACGGCGAAACCGACTGGAACCGGCAGCAGCGTTTCCAGGGCCAGATCGACGTGCCCTTGAACGACGCCGGCCTTGCACAGGCGGCGCGACTCGGCCAGCGCCTGGCGGACGAAGCCCACGATGCGCTGTTCAGCAGCGACCTGGTGCGGGCCCAGCAAACCGCTGCGCCCCTGGCCGCGGCCTGGGGCCAGACGCCCAAGCTGGTGCCCGGCCTGCGCGAGCAGAGCTTCGGTGTGCTGGAAGGCCTGGACGTGCCCACCATCAAGCAGCGTCACCCCGACCTCTGGCAGCAGTGGCTGGAACACCGCAGCCAGTTTGCGCTGCCGAATGGCGAAAGCCTGCTGCAGTTCCACACCCGCGTCATCGACGCGGTGCGTGAACTGGCGGGCGGCGGTGCGGGGAAACGCCTGGTCATCGTCACGCATGGCGGCGTGCTGGACATGTTGTGGCGCACCGCGAACGGCCTGTCGCTGGACGGCCTGCGTGAATGCGAGATACCCAACACCGGCATCAACCGCCTGCGCTGGGCCGGCGGCACCTTGCACATCGACAGCTGGGCCGACGACGCCCACCTGGTGGGCTTGCCGGCACAGCCCAGCACGGCTGCGGGGGAGCGCTAAGGTTCCGGATCCGGGTTTCCCGGTCCGGAACGCACCCCCTCGGGGGGCGCGAGCGCAGCGAGCTGGGGGTCCACTACTGCCAGCTCAGGGCAGCGACGTCGTTCACGAACAGCGGCATGTCCTTCCAGACACCCTTCAGGCGTGCGTTGCCCACCGTGATCCACGTCGGCTGGTACAGGTAAGCCGCCACCGCGTCGCGTGCCACCAGTTCCTGCGCCTGGGCCATCAGCCGGTTGCGGGCTTCGGGGTCGACGGTGCTGCGCACCTGGGCCCACAGCGCATTGAACTCGGCCGACTCGTAGCCCCAGTAGTAGTTGGGGCGCGCGAAGTTGCCGAAGTCCAGCGGTTCGACGTGCGAGATCACGGTCAGGTCATAGGCCTTCTGGCCATAGACCCCGCTGAGCCACTGCGCCCATTCGACGTTTTCGATCTTGGCGACGATGCCCACCTTGGCCAGTTGCGCCGCGATCACCTCACCGCCCTGGCGTGCATAGGGCGTGGGCGGCAGCTTCATCGTCAGCTCCAGCGGCGGTGTCACGCCCGCCTGGTGCAGCAGCGCCCGTGCCTTGGCGATGTCGAAGTTGCTCATGCCGGTCAGGTCGACATAACCCGGTGTGCCCGGCACCAGGTAACTGCCGATGGGCACGCCGAAGCCGTCGGCCGCCCCTTCGATGACCGATTGGCGGTCGATGGCATGTGAGATGGCACGCCGCACCAGCACGTTGTCCAGCGGCTTGCGTTTGTTGTTGATGGCCAGGATGGTCTTGGCGCGGCTGCCGCCCACCAGCACCTGGAACTTCTTGTTCGACTGGAAGGCCTTCAGGCTGCGCGCCGCGGCCACGCGCGGGAACAGGTCCACGTCGCCGGACAGCAGTGCCGCCACCTGCGCCGCGGGGTCGCCGATGAAGCGGATCGTGGCGCGGCGCAGCTTCACGTCCCTGGCGTTGCGGTGGCCGTCCCAGCGCACCAGCGTCACCGCCGATCCCTTGGCCCAGTTCTCCAGCTTGTAGGGGCCGGTGCCCACGGGCTGGGTGGCGTTGCTGGCGACGCTCTTGGGTTCGACGATCACGGCGGTGGCCTGGCCCAGCTTGAACAGCAGGTCGGTGTCGGCGCTTTTCAGGTTCAGCACCACGGTGCTGTCGTCGGGGGTGTCGATGCGCTCGATGTTGGCGAAGGTGGCCTTGTCCTTGTTGGTGCTGGCCTTGTCCACGGCGCGCTCGAAGCTGAACTTCACGGCCGCGGCGTTGAAGGGCTCGCCGTTGTGGAAGCTGACACCGCTGCGCAACTTGAAGGTCCAGGCCTTGAGGTCGGGGCTGACGGTCCAGCTTTGTGCCAGCAGCGGCGTGGTGCCGCTGTCGCTGCCGATCTTGGTCAGCGTCTCGTAGATGTTGTAGAGCGTGATCTCGGCAATGGCACTGGCCGCGCCGGCCGTGGGGTCCAGGCCGGGGGGTTCCAGCGTCATCGCCAGCACGGCGCTGTCTTTGCGCGGCTGGGCCTGCGCGGGACTGGTCAGGCTCGCAGCCGCCAGTGTGGCCAGGGTGAGCAAAACAATCCGGGTCTGAAGAAGCATGCGGGCCTCCTGCGCCACACCGCCGGGCGCTCCGGCCGCATTCTGCTACGTGAGTCCGCGCCCGGACTTGCAGCCGCAGAACCCAGCTTCCCGCCACGGATCCGGCTCCGCTGGTCCGTCGGCGGACATCCCCCTTGGGGGGTGGCGAGCGCAAGCGAGCTTGGGGGGCGACTTTCTGGGGCGCTATCTCGCGGTTCCGAGCGTCATCGTCCAGTAGGTGCGGTAGGTGTTGTTCGCACTGCCGCTGACGCAGGCCAGGCCGATGTCGCGGAAGCGGGCGTTCATCAGGTTGGCGCAGTGGCCGGGGCTGGCCACCCAGGCGTCCATCACGCTGTTCACCGTGGGCTGACCGGCGGCGATGTTTTCGCCCCAGGTCTGCCACACATAACCGGCAGCGGTGGCGCGCTGGCCGGCGCTGCTGCCGTTGGACCCGGTGTGGCTGAAGAAGTTGAGCGCCATCATGTCGTCGCTGTGCACCAGCGATGCCTGCGTGAGCGCGGCGTTCCAGCTCAGGTTGGGCGCGGCGGGGAAGCTGCCTTCGGCGCCGCAAACGGCACCGGCCGCACGTTGGGCGTTGATGCGTGCCATCAGGTCGGCTTCGAAATTGGCCAGACCACAGGTGGCGCGTGTGCCAGCCACGCTGGGGCCGGGCGTGGGTGATCCCGTCGGTGGCGCGGTCGGTGGTGCCGTGGGCGGTGCGGGTGCAGGGCCGGGTGCCGGCGCGCCGCCAGCGGGCGGTGCCGGCGAACCGGCGGTGGGCGGCGCGGGAGCGGCCGTGTCGCCACCACCGCCGCAAGCCGCCAGGCCACTGGCCACGGCCATGCACAACACGCTCAAGGTTTTTCTGGAGGGATTCATGGAGATGAGCATGCGGCATCTGCTTGCCAATCCGTTTCTATCGGCTTCCAGCAGCGTCAACTGCACACACTCGGGCACAGGTCAGGTGGCCCGGGTGTGCAATCTTCCCGCGCCCCGTGGCGCCGTTGCCCTCAGGCGCCGACGGGCCGGATGACCGCCACCGGTTCCGGTGCCAGCAGGCTGCCGCTGCGCAGGCCGCGCAGCGTGGCCAGCAGCAGCGCGGCCACCACCAGCGTGGCCAGGGCCAGCAGCGCCATCGCCAGCACCACCAGCGCACTGCCCGGTTGGGCCAGGCGCAGCGTCAGCGCGGCCAGCGCAGCCAGCGGAAAACTCAGGCCCCAGTGCGGCACCGCAAAGGGCAGGCTGGCAATGGCCCGCAGCTGGCTCGCCGCCCACAAGAAGCAGAACAGCGCCATGCCCCAGCAGGCCCAGCCCACGGCGGGGGGCGCGCCCAGCTGCAGCAAAACGAGCCCGACCACCGCCGGCGGTGCGATGAAGATGAAAACCGAGGGCCGCAGCCGGTCGGCCCACATCCCGGCCACCGCCACGCGGGCGGCCACCAGCGCCAACACTGGCAGCCAGAACATCAGCCCGATGCCAAACTGCGCCGTGGCCCATTCGCCGTGCCCCAGCGTCATGCCGGCCAGCGGTGCCAGCACATTGCCGACCACGGGAATCAGCAGCACCGGCGTGACACCCGCCCACTGCAAGCCGCCGGCCCCGTTGCCGCGCCACCAGCGCGCCAGCACCCACACCGTGGCCGCCAGCTGCGCCAGGCAGCCGGCCCACCACAACACACGGACCGCCGGGCTGGCGCCGAACAGCGACACGGCCACCGTGGCCAGCAGGATCATCGATACCGCGATGGCCGCCACGAAGGGGTGACGCACGGGGTGCCGCAAGTCTTCGAGCCAGGCCTCGGGGTGGCGCCGGGCGCGCCACAGGCTGCCCAGCGTGAGTGCAACAAAGGCTGCGGCCGCAGCCGCGCCGAAGGCCAGCGCGGCGATGTCGGCGGCCTCGCCCATCAAGGGCACGGCGGCGTGCCAGGCCAGCGACAGGCCCGACAAGCCCATGACCACCGAAAACCAGGCGGTGCCCAGGAACTTCAGCGGGGTGGTGGGGGCCGTCATCGTGCGTGGTGACCACGGCCACGGCGATGCCGGCGCGGCCGCTTCATCGTGTGGCCTGCGTTCAGCGGATCTTGCCCAGCAAGTCCTGCACACCTTCCAGCACCGACTCGATCTGCGTGTCGGCCGCGGCGTCGGTGCCCAGGCGGGCGTGCAGTTCCTGCTGCATGAAACACACCGTCATGCGCACGTAGGTGCTGTCCAGCGCCTTGCGCACGGCCGCCATCTGCGTGGCGATGTCCATGCATTCCTGCCCCTCTTCCAGCATGCGCTGGATGCCACGCAGCTGCCCCTCGGCGCGCTTCAGGCGGTTGAGCAGGTCGGTGCGGCTGGTGGCATCGGTCAGAACGGACATGAGGCAAGTCTCCCGGGCAGGCTGTGCGTCGGCCCGCATTCTCGCCTGCTCTGCCCGTCGGTTCATGGGGGTGTTCAGGCGAACTCAAGCATGGGCGCGCTCGGGCACACCCAGCTTGCGCAGCATCCAGCCCAGCGGGCAGACATTGGTGAAGCCAAACTGCAGCAGGTTGGCGCCCACGAAGGCGGTGAAGGCCAGCCACCAGCTGTTCACGAACAGCGGGCTGGCTTCAACGCCCAGGGCCAGCGACAGCAGGATGAAGCTGCCGGCAAAGATGCGGATCAAACGGTCGACGGTCATGGTGTGACTCCAGAAGTTTCCAGGCGGCGCCGGTTCACCGCGTAGTAAAGGACCGGAATGACCACCAGCGTGAGCAAGGTGGACACGAAGATGCCGAACAGCAGGCTGATGGCCAGGCCGTTGAAGATGGGGTCGTCCAGGATGAACACGGCGCCGGTCATCGCGGCCAGGCCGGTCAGCGCGATGGGCTGCGCACGCACGGCGGCGCTGCTGATCACGGCCTGCTTGAAGGCCATGCCCTGCGCCACCTGCAGGTCGATGAAGTCCACCAGCAGGATGGAGTTGCGCACGATGATGCCGGCCAGCGCGATCATCCCGATCATCGACGTGGCCGTGAAACTGGCCTGGAAGAGGGCGTGGCCCGGCATCACGCCGATCACCGTCAGCGGAATCGGCGCCATGATGATCAAGGGTGTGACATAACTCTTGAATTGAGCCACCACCAGCAGGTAGATCAGGATCAGGCCCACACCGTAGGCGGCACCCATGTCGCGGAAGGTTTCGTAGGTGATCTGCGATTCGCCGTCCCACTTGATGGCGTAGCCGCGGTAGGGGTCGGCGGGCTGGCTGATCCAGTACTCGCCCAGCTCACCGGTGCCCGGCAACGCGGCGGCCTGCAGGCGGGGGCGGATGTTGAACAGGCCGTACAGCGGCGAATCGGGTGTCTGGCCGCCGGCGCCCACGTCGGCAAAGACGTAGCTCACGCCCTGCAGGTCTTTCGTGAACAGCGGCTTGTCGATGACACCGCGCTCCACACGCACCAGTTCGCTCAGCGGCACCAGTTGGCCGCTGGCGGTGCGCAGCGGCAGCGCCAGCAGGGCATCCAGGCCCACCTGCGATTCACGCGGCAGTTGCAGGCGCACCGGGGCGGCGTACTTGCTGTGGCCGTCGTGGAGGTAGGTGGCGTCGGTGCCGCTCAAGGCGCCCTGCACGGTGGCGGCGATGGCCGACACTGGCACGCCCAGGCTGTCGGCGCGCTGGCGCTGCACCCGCAGGAAGGCCCGTGGTGCGTCGGCCTGCAGGCTGGTGTCGATGGCGGTGATGTCGGGTGTCTCGGCAAAGGCCTGCGCCAGGCGCGCGGCCAGTTGCTGGCGGCCGGCTTCATCGGGGCCGTAGACCTCGGCCACCAGCGGGCTCATCACCGGCGGGCCGGGTGGCACTTCCACCAGCTTCAGCCTGGCGCCGTGGGCCAGCGCGATCCTCTCCAGTGCGGGCCGCAGGCGCTGGGCGATGGCGTGGCTCTGTTCCGAACGCTGGTCCTTGTCGACCAGGTTGACCTGCAGCTCGCCCTGTTCCGCGTCGGCGCGCAGGTAGTACTGGCGCACCAGGCCATTGAAGGTGATGGGGCTGGCGGTGCCGGCATAACCCTGCAAGTGAAGCACTTCAGGTTGTTGCGCCAGATGGCCGCCCAGCGCGTGCAGGGCCGCGGCGGTGTCTTCCACCGGCGTGCCGGCGGGCATGTCCACGACCAGCGCGAATTCGCTCTTGTTGTCGAAGGGCAGCATCTTCAGCACCACCCACTGCACGGCAGCCAAGCCCACCGACAGCGCCAAAGCAGCCACGATGCCGGCCAGCAGCAGCCAGCGCTTGCGGGCGCTGTCCAGCAAGGGCGTGAGCAAGCGCGTGAACAGGCGCTGCAGCTTGCCCGCCATGCCCTGCGGCGCGGCCGGTTCAGTGTGCTCGGTGTGCGCGGTCTCGGCGTTTGCCGTGCCGTGCGGCTTCATCAGCTTCAGCGCCAGCCACGGCGTGACCGTGAAGGCGATGGCCAGCGACAGCGCCATGCCCAGGCTGCTGTTGATGGGGATGGGGCTCATGTAGGGGCCCATCAGGCCGCTGACGAAGGCCATCGGCAGCAGCGCCGCAATCACCGTCAGCGTGGCCAGGATGGTGGGGCCGCCCACTTCGTCCACCGCCAGCGGAATGATGTCCTTCAGCGGCTTGCCCGGTGTCAGCGCCATGTGGCGGTGGATGTTCTCCACCACCACGATGGCGTCGTCGACCAGGATGCCGATGGAAAAGATCAGCGCAAACAGCGACACGCGGTTGAGCGTGAAACCCCAGGCCCAGCTGGCGAACAGCGTGGCCGTCAGCGTCAGGATCACCGCCGCACCGACGATGACCGCTTCGCGCCGGCCCAGCGCCAGGCCCACCAGCAGGATCACCGACGCGGTGGCAAAGGCCAGCTTCTGGATCAGCTTGTTGGCTTTTTCTGCCGCCGTGGCACCGTAGTCGCGCACCACGGTGGCTTCCACGCCGGCGGGGATCAGCGTGTTGTGCAGCACGTCCAGGCGCGTGCGTGCGGCGCTGGCCACGTCCACCGCATTGGTGCCGGGTTTCTTGGTGACCGTGATCGTGACCGCCGGGTGGCCCGCGCCTTCGGCGGCGCCGTCCTTGCCGGCGGGTGTGAACCACACCTGCTTCGTGGCCTGCGCCGCGCCGTCTTGCACCTGCGCCACTTCGCGCAGGTACACCGGCTTGCCCTGGTGCACACCCACCACCAGTTCACCCACCTCTTGCGCCGAACGCAGGAACTCACCCGTCTCCACGGCCAAGGTGCGCGAAGTGCCGTCGGCGGAAGGGGTGTCCATCACCTGGCCGGCGGGCAGCGCAAAACTGGCCGCGCCGATGGCCTGCTTCAGGCGCAGCACGTCCACCCCCCGTTCGCGCAGGCGCTGGGGCTGCAGCGTGACCTGCACCACGCGCCCCGGGCCGCCGATGGTGGCCACTTCGCGCACACCGGGCACCCGCTTCAGCTCGGTTTCCACCGTGTGCGCCACGCGTTCCAGTTCGCTGGCCGACGTGATGTCCTTGCTCCACAGCGACACCGCCAGCACCGGCACGTCGTCGATGCCCTTGGGCTTGACGATGGGCGGCAGGGTGCCCAGGTCGCGTGGCAGCCAGTCCTGGTTGGCGTTCAGCACGTCGTACAGCCGCACCAGCGCTTCGGTGCGGGGCACACCCACCTGGAACTGCACCGTCAGCACCGCCATGCCCGGGCGCGAAACGGAATACGTGTGTTCGATGCCGGCCACCTGGCCCAGCACCTGCTCGGCAGGGCGTGCGACCAGGTTCTGCACGTCGGCGCTGCTGGCCCCCGGGAAGGGGATCAGCACATTGGCCATCGTGACGTTGATCTGCGGCTCTTCTTCGCGCGGTGTCACCAGCACGGCAAACAGGCCCAGCAGCAAGGCCACCAGCGCCAGCAGCGGTGTCAGCGCGTTGGACTGGAAGTTGGCGGCCAGGCGGCCCGAGATGCCCAGGGGGACTTGAGGCGCGTTCACGTCTGTCGACCTGTTCAAGGTGTTGCCGGTTTGGCATCCGCCAGACCCGCACGCACCGGGTCGCTGGCGATGCGCTCGCCGGCTTTCAGGCCGGCCAGCACGGGCACGCTGTCGCCTTGCGGCGCGCCCAGGCGGACCGCCTTCAGCACGAAGCGCTCGCCTTGTGCGGCGTAGACGGCGGTGAGTTCACCGCGCCGCAGCACGGCGGCAGCGGGAATCGACAGACCCGGCGCGCCGGCCACCGCCGCGCCGCCGGCAAACTGCACCTGCACCGGCTGGCCGGGCTGCGCCGCCGGGCTGCCCGCGGCTGACGAGCCCGCGGCGACCGGCAAGTCCAGCCGCCATTCGACGGTCTGCGACACGGCGTCGGTGCCCGGCAGTTCGGTGCGCTGAACCGGTTTCACCCGCAGGCCATCGGGCAGGGTCACCTCCAGCTGCGTGGCGGCACGTGCGGCGGCCGAGCGAGATGCCGGCAGCTGCACCACGGCGCGCAGGCGGCCGGGTGCGTAGACGGTCATCAGGGCCCGACCGGGCAGGGCCAGCTCGCCGGCCTCGACCTGCGTGGACAGCACCACGCCGTCGAACGGCGCCAGCACGGTCGCAAAACCCCGGGCCAGCGTGGCCTGTGAGCGGCCGGCCTGGGCCTGCTGCAATGCGGCCTGTGCTGCCTTCAGCTGGGCCGTGACCCCGTCCACCGCGGCGCTGCTGACAAAACCCTGGGCGCGCAGGTCTTGCGTGCGCCGGGCGCTCTGTTCGGCCTGCAGCAGCGCGGCCTGGGCCTGCGCCACACCGGCGTCACCACCGGCCACACCGGCCTGCAGTTCGCGGTCGTCGATGCGCGCCAGCACCTGGCCGGCCTTGATGCGGTCACCCGCCTTCACGGCCAGCAGCAGCACACGGCCGGCGGCTTGTGCCGACACCGTGACCTGCTGCTGGGCCTGCAGCACACCTTCGATGTCGAAGCTGCCGGCCGCCTGACCGGCGCCGACCGGTACGGTCGCTACCGTGACCGGCTGCGCCCAGGCCGAGAAGGCGGGCAGGGTGGCCGACAAGGCCAGGATGAGCAGATGTCTTGATACCATGTTGGGTATCTTACTTGATACGGTGCAGGGTATCAAGCGAGGCCCTGAAAAAAGCCCCACTGGCGGGGCTTGGGGCTGGGCGCGGGCGGCCTTTAGAAAGGGATGTCGTCGTCCATGTCGTCGAAGCCGGTGCTCTGCTTGGCGGCCGGCTTGGCCGCCGGGGCGGTGCGGGCCGGCGGTGCGCTGCGCTGCGCCGGGGCCGAACGGGGGGCATCGCCCATATCGTCGCCCATGCCACCACCACCACCGCCGCCGCTGTCACGGCCGCCGAGCATGGTCATCTCTTGCGCGATGATCTCCGTGCTGTATTTTTCCACGCCTTCCTTGTCGGTCCACTTGCGCGTCTGCAGGCGGCCCTCGATGTAGACCGACTTGCCCTTTTTCAGGTACTCACCGGCGATTTCGGCCAGGCGGTCGAACATCACCACGCGGTGCCATTCGGTCTGTTCCTGTTTTTCGCCGCTGGTGCGGTCTTTCGACACGCGGCTGGTGGCCACAGTGATGTTGCAGATGGCCGAACCGCTGGGGGCGTAGCGGATCTCGGGGTCTTTGCCGAGGTTGCCGATGAGGATGACTTTGTTGACTGAGGCCATGGGCTGCTCCCGGGTGACACGTTGCGGATGGGGTTGTGGCCATTATCGCGCTGGCCCTCCGGCTGGCACTCACCCCGGTGTGTGCGCCCCGCCGAGGGCCCCCGCCTTGGGGTGGCCAGCATGGGGCGTCGCGTAGCATCCTGCTCCAACCATGTCCGCTGTCCTTTCCGTCCCCACCGATTCACTGCCGCAGCAGGTGCTGCACGAGGTCTTCGGCTACCCCGCCTTCCGCGGCGCGCAGGCGGAAATCGTCAACCACGTGGTGGCCGGCGGCGACGCGCTGGTGCTCATGCCCACCGGCGGTGGCAAGAGCCTGTGTTACCAGGTGCCGGCCATCGTGCGCCACCGTTCGGGCCAGGGTGTGGCGGTGGTGGTCAGCCCGCTGATCGCCTTGATGCACGACCAGGTGGGTGCGCTGCACGAAGCCGGTGTCAACGCCGCTTTCCTGAACAGCACACTCGACGCCGACGAAACCCGCCGTGTCGAACGCGACCTGCTGTCGGGCAGCCTGACGCTGCTGTACGCCGCGCCGGAACGCATCCTGACGCCGCGTTTCATGGCCATGCTGACGAGCCTGCACGAACGTGGGCAGCTCAGTCTGTTTGCCATCGACGAAGCGCACTGCGTCAGCCAGTGGGGCCACGATTTCCGCGAGGAATACCTGGGCCTGAGCGCGCTGCACGAGCAGTTTCCGGGTGTGCCGCGCCTGGCGCTGACCGCCACCGCCGACGACCACACACGTGCCGACATCATCCAGCGCCTGCAGCTGGAGGAAGCGCGCCTGTTCGTGGCCAGCTTCGACCGGCCGAACATCCGCTACACCATCGTCGAGAAGGACGAACCGCGCAAGCAGCTGCTGCGTTTCCTGAGCGAAGAACACGAGGGCGACGCCGGCATCGTCTATTGCCAGAGCCGCAAGCGCGTCGAAGAAACCGCCACCTGGCTGACTGGCGAAGGCCTGACCGCCTTGCCCTACCACGCGGGTCTGGACGCCGACACCCGTCGCCGCCACCAGGACCGTTTCCTGCGTGAAGAAGGCGTGGTGGTGGTCGCCACCATCGCCTTTGGCATGGGCATCGACAAACCCGATGTGCGCTTTGTCGCGCACCTGGACCTGCCGAAGAACATCGAGAGCTACTACCAGGAGACCGGCCGCGCAGGGCGCGACGGCCTGCCCGCCGACGCCTGGATGAGCTATGGCCTGGCCGATGTCGTCAACCAGCGGCGCATGATCGACGACGGCGAAGCCAACGAAGATTTCAAGCGCCTGCAGCGAACCAAGCTCGACGCTCTGCTGGCGCTGTGCGAAGCGCACGATTGCCGGCGTGTTCGCCTGCTCACCTACTTCGGCCAGCCCAGCGCCCCTTGCGGCAACTGCGACAACTGCCTGAGGGCACCGGATACCTGGGACGCGACGGAGGCCGCGCGCAAGGCGCTGAGCTGCATCTACCGCTTCCGCCAGGCCGGCGGCCAGCGTTACGGTGCCGGCCACCTGATCGACGTGCTGCGTGGCAAGTCCACCGACAAGACCACCCAACATGGCCACGAAAGCCTGTCCACTTTCGGCATCGGCGCCGACGTGAGCGAAGCGCAGTGGCGCCTGGTGCTGCGCCAGCTGATCGCCATGGGCCATGTGCAGACCGAAGGTGACTACAACACGCTGGCGCTGGCCGACAGCGCCCGCGAGGTGCTGCGCGGCGAGGTGCCGGTGCTGCTTCGTGTGCCCACCGAAGCCAAGCCCAAGATCAGGGCCGCCCGGGTTCGCGGCGCGACTGGGCCATCCGGTTCAACTGGCGCCGGCAAACCCCCGCCACTGCCGCTGGACGAAGCCGCCACCGAACGGTTCGTGGCGCTGAAAGCCTGGCGCGCCGAGGTGGCGCGTGAGCACAATTTGCCGGCCTACGTGGTCTTCCACGACGCCACATTGGCCGAGATGGCGCGTGAATGCCCGGCCTCGCTGGACGACCTGTCCGGCATCAGCGGCGTCGGCAGCAAGAAGCTCGAAGCCTACGGTCAGCAGATCCTGCGCTTGCTGGCAGACAGCTGAAAAAGGGTGGCACCGCTATGATGGTCGGTTGCCCCTGCCATCCGCCATGCCTGCCGACAAGCCCTCCGAGTCCTCTGCCCCGCCGACGGCAACCCGCACTTCGCCCGGTGAAGCGCGCGCACTGAAGGTGCGCGGCGCGCGCACGCACAACCTGAAGAACATCGACCTCGACATCCCCAAACACGCCTTGGTGGTGATCACGGGTTTGTCGGGCAGCGGCAAGAGCAGCCTGGCCTTCGACACGCTGTATGCCGAAGGCCAGCGGCGTTACGTCGAAAGCCTGAGCGCTTATGCGCGGCAGTTCCTGCAGCTGATGGACAAGCCCGATGTCGATGTCATCGAAGGCCTGAGCCCGGCCATCAGCATCGAACAGAAGGCCACCAGCCACAACCCGCGAAGCACGGTGGGCACGATCACCGAGATCCACGACTACCTGCGCCTGCTGTACGCCCGCGCCGGCACGCCGTACTGCCCCGACCACGGCCTGCCGCTGCAGGCGCAGAGCGTCAGCCAGATGGTGGACGCCGTGCTGGCCATGCCCGAAGACACACGCCTGATGATCCTGGCGCCCGTGGTGCGCGACCGCAAGGGCGAGTTCACCGACCTCTTCGAGGACATGCAGGCGCGCGGTTATGTGCGCTTCCGCGTCGGCAGCGACGGCAAGCCGGGTGAGGTGCTGGAAGCCGAAGGCCTGCCGGTGCTGAAGAAAAACGAAAAACACGACATCGATGTCGTCATCGACCGCCTGCGTGCCAAGCCCGATGTGAAGCAGCGCCTGGCCGAAAGCTTCGAAGCCAGCCTGCGCATCGCCGACGGTCGCGCCATTGCGCTGGAAATGGACAACGGGCGCGAGCACCTGTTCAGCAGCAAATTCGGCTGCCCCGTGTGCAGCTATTCGTTGTCGGAACTGGAGCCACGCCTGTTCAGCTTCAACAGCCCCGTGGGCGCCTGCCCGGCCTGCGACGGCCTGGGCCAGGTGACGGTGTTCGACCCCGACCGGGTCGTCGGTTTCCCGACGCTGAGCCTGGCATCTGGCGCCGTGAAAGGCTGGGACCGCCGCAACAGCTACACCCATTCGCTGCTGGAAAGCGTGGCCCGGCATTACGGCTTCGACACCGAGACGCCCTACGACAAACTGCCGGCTGCCGCGCAGAAGGTGGTCTTGTACGGCTCGGGCGATGTCGAGATCGAGTTTGTCTACGAAGCCGAAGGCACCGGCCGCGCCGGCAAGGGCAAGACCCGCAGCGTGAAACGCAGCCATCCCTTCGAAGGCATCATTCCCAACTTCGAGCGCCGCTTCAGGGAAACCGACTCGGTGGCGGTGCGCGAAGAGCTGTCGCGTTACCAGGCCGCCAAGCCCTGTGTGCACTGTGAAGGTTCGCGGCTGCGGCGCGAAGCCCGCCACGTGTTCCTGCAGCACGTGGGCGACGGCAGCGAAGCCCAGGCCGATGGCGTGCGCGGCAAGCCCATCTACGAAGTCGAACACGCCACGCTGGCCCATGCGCTGGCCTATTTCGAAAGCCTGAAGCTGGTGGGCGCCAAGGGCGAGATCGCCGACAAGATCGTGCGAGAAATCCGCAGCCGGCTGCGTTTCCTGAACGACGTGGGCCTGAACTACCTGAGCCTGGACCGCGGCGCCGACACCCTCAGCGGCGGCGAAGCCCAGCGCATCCGCCTGGCCAGCCAGATCGGCAGCGGCCTGAGCGGCGTGATGTACGTGCTGGACGAGCCCAGCATCGGCCTGCACCAGCGCGACAACGAAAGGCTCATCGGCACGCTGAAACACCTGCGCGACCTGGGCAACAGCGTGCTGGTGGTGGAACACGACGAAGACATGATCCGCGCCGCCGACCACGTGGTGGACATGGGCCCGGGTGCCGGTGTGCACGGCGGCCGCGTGATGGCACAAGGCACACCGCAGGAAGTGGCCGACAGCCCCGATTCGTTGACCGGCCAGTACCTGGCCAATGTGCTGCGCATCGAGGTGCCCAAACGCCGCCGCGCCGCCAGCGGCTTCGGTTCGGTGCCTTACCGGCTGAGCATCGTCGGCGCACGCGGCAACAACCTGCACGGGCCGCAAGGGCAGGGTGTCAATGTCGAGATCCCGGTCGGCCTGCTGACCTGCGTCACCGGTGTCAGCGGTTCGGGCAAAAGCACGCTGATCAACGACACGCTGTACACGGCCGTGGCGCGCAAGCTCTACCAGAGCCACGCCGAGCCCGCGCCACACGATCGCATCGAAGGCCTGGAGCAGTTCGACAAGGTCATCAACGTCGACCAGAGCCCCATCGGCCGCACACCGCGCAGCAACCCGGCCACCTACACCGGCCTGTTCA
>LNFM01005865.1_pt1 | contig 20759 bp, 20 predicted proteins | sample 596031 | NCBI WGS metagenome assembly LNFM01 (sample SAMN04254537, study PRJNA301005) | activated carbon metagenome | isolation source: dual media filters at the Ann Arbor, Michigan drinking water treatment plant | place: USA: Ann Arbor | reverse complement strand
GTTTTTGAATTAAATACGTAATTTGGCGATTTTCTTCTAGTTTATTTTCCGCCACTTCGGCTTTGCGCTCTGCAATCTCCGCATGCTTGCGCTCAGTAATATCGCGCATGCTACAAATGTCGCCAATTAACGCATTGGTCTGCGGGTCAATCAATGGCGCGGCCGATATTGACACATCCACAATACGCCCATCGCGCGCTGTGCGTTGCGTATCGTGGTTTTCTACATTGCGCTTATCATTAATGGCGCGCATATTTTGGGCTAAATCGCGCTCTTGTCCTTTTGGAATAAGAATACTGGCAGATTTACCGATAATATCTTCTGGCGCGTAGCCAAATATTTTTTGTGCGGCAGCGTTCCAAAACGAAATATTGCCGTTTAAATCATGAATCATCACCGCATCTGCCGTTTGTTGCGCGATTAATGCCAAACGTTGATTTTCGGCGGTGCTTTTTTGCAGCGATTCACCCATTAAGTTAAAGTTTTTAGCGATTGAGCCAAATTCTGGCAGATCAAAATGTGGTAAACGCGTCGTTAAATCACCCTGTTCCATCTTGTTAATGGCTTTTAGCATGGGCTGCAAAGGGCGCAACCAACGTCCTAACATCCAATACACAATTGCGTTTAATAAAATAAAAAAACCCAGCCCCACCCAAAACAAAAATCGCATTTTGCCCCATGCCTCGCGTATGGCGCCTGCGGGGTTTGGGGTGACGATTAACTTACCAAAACGGATTAAGCGCGTCACGGATTTTTCATGCGGGTTGAGCATATTTTCAAACCATTGCGGCGGGTAAATATCTGAGCGATATTTAGATGGCGGCGATTGAAAAAGTAAGGCGCCGTTTAAGCTATATAAGTAGATTTCATTACTGCGCACATGCCCCAAATGCTCTAAAAAACGGCGCATCACATCGTGCGTATAACCCCATTCAGGGTTTTGGATAGAGCTCACCACAACCGTATCCAACAGCTGAACGGTTACTCTGGTTGCAGCTTCTACCCCCTCTTGAATAGAAGATTTTGTGCCCTTTAAAATGACATAGCCCACTGCCAACATAAACAGCAGCAACAAAGCAGTAATCAACAAATTCAGGCGAAAGCGTAAACTCATAAAAATGACTTAATCTTCAATGGTAATCGTTTTAAATTCGACTGGCACAGGTGGATATTCTAATTGTAGCTTTTTAAGCGCGCTAAATAGTAGGCGTGAAATCAATAGGTTACGATTCATTTTAGAATCGGCTGGCACCACATACCAAGGGGCATAACTAGTACTAGTAGCACTCATGGCACTTTCATACGCCTGCATATATTGCGGCCATAATGCACGCTCTTTTAAATCGTTTGGGTTAAATTTCCAAGTTTTGGTCGGGTCATCTAACCTATCTTGCATGCGCGCTTTTTGCTCGGCTTTTGATATGTGCAAATAGCATTTAATAATCACCGTGCCCGTTTCGGTTAACTGCTTTTCAAAGGCATTAATCTGCGCATAGCGGCGTTTACATTCCGCATCATCAATCCAATCATGCACTTTCACAATCAGCACATCTTCATAATGACTACGGTTAAAAATCACAATTTCACCTTTTTGCGGCACTTGTTTATGCACGCGCCACAAATAATCATGCGCTAACTCTTCATCTGTAGGGCCTTTAAAACTCGCTAAACGAATCCCTAATGGATCACACTCACTAAACACATGCCGCACCGTGCCATCTTTACCGCTGGCATCCATGCCCTGTAACACCAGCAAAATTTTGTGCTTGCCCTGCGCGTATAAGATATCTTGTAATGCATTGATTTTACTGGCTAACTTTTCCAGCTCCAAAGCATCTGCTTCTTTACTGGCACCACGCTCAGACTTATCATCTGGCTTAATACTTTTTAAAGAAAATTGACTGTTAAGTTTGATGCGATATTGTTGCAAATTGGGCATGATAAAAACCTTTAAATATTACTGTTAATCTAACACAATCTATTACCGCACTGCTCATCGCATGGTCACTAGAGTAGGTAAATCATGATAATACTTACGTGCCGTGCTTGAGCAAACCTTTTGTACTTGCTGGCGCCGACAATTGGCTAAAAACGCGTCCACCTTTAGAGCAGTGATATCTGTTGTGTGATGCTTGTAAAGATGACAAATATATCGTTTAATTTGATACAAATAAGTTTTTTGTGCATGACGTTGAATGCTTAAGATGCATTTAAGCCATCAGTTGGTTTAGTGTTTTGGTGGTTTAGTTGATTTATCAAATTATGTACAATCATGCCAAAATAGATGTAATTAAATTAATTTAACAATTGATTTAATTAAGATTTTGCACTTTTTAATAAAATTAACAACCTGCCCAAATAAAAGATTAAGTTCGTATTTGGGGTCTACTTTACTTTAGGCTCTCGATGAAGATTGTAAAAGCACTGCTAATTTTGGTGTTAACGCTCTTTTGGGCTGTTATTTCGTTGGTGGAACTAGACTCTTCTTCAAGCCCATTAATTCCTTTAGCAGTTGTATCTCTTGCTTATGGCTCGCTTATCTATATTGTTTGGCCACTTGGTACTACCTATTCAGAAATTTCATATAATAGATTTTTAATTGTTTTAGGCTTATGGTTTTTTATACTTTCTGTTGAGGTATTGATAATTAACGTATGCCCAAGCATGCCAGTCAATGCTTTTACAAAAAGTGGGCAGTTAGAGGCTTTAATTATGTTTATTTGCCGCTATATCGGTAAATATCCAACTGCCTTATTTATATTTGGGCTAGGTTGTTATGCTATTTATTTGGGTTATAAAAAAAACCTAACCCATCATTCAAGCGGGACGCCTAACGGCGCCCCTTAATTCAAACGTTAGGCTTGAACTTGCCTGTCCCTAGGATATTTCTGCTCTTGTTTGCTGCAATTGGGTTGGACTGGCTATGCAAATTCGCTTTGTCATTCTCTAACAAGTCCGATTTGGATTGCATCAATGAGGGAATCTTCGAATTTATTAGTGCTCATGAAGTATCAGGCGTTCGATACGAACTCGTAGCTGCCACGAGCGGCTTTCAAGATAAGGTTACCTTTCTCATTCTTTACCCCACAGAAAGTCGTATCGGAACCTGTATCCCATCTAAGGAAGTGGCAGACATGACCTCAATTGGTTTTGGCCCAGAGCATGGGCCAATCCAACAATTCCCTTCAAAAATTAATGTGCGTTCAAAAAAAATCAAGATATCCTATGCTTCACCCCCAAAACCCATGCTTCCATTGGTTAATGTACCAGTCGTTTGGAGTAATGATTGATTCTTCGCCTAACCCATCCATCAAGCGGGACGCCTTGCGGCGCCCCTTATGTCAAACGTTATGCGTCGGGCAAACATGCCAAATAACGTAAAACTTGAGGGGATTTCTGGAACGGCCGTAATCAACGGAGTAGTTCAGCAATCCTTTGACTACTCAATTTTCTTCAGTTCAATACAACAGAAGGTCTACAGTTTCAGTCTCTTCTTCGTGGGTGGATTGTCTAAGCCAAGTTTTGGAGGGTCTCGTTATTGGCTCAGCGCGAGACTAATGGACAACATTACAAACAGCCCTTCAGTTAGTAACCCGGCTCCATTTAACGAATTCGTAGGAAGTTTTCGGCTCGACGAAGGGGACCCAAGAGAGCCTGAAAAGGAGCTGCGATACTTGAACGAATTAAATTTCCGGCTCTATGGAGCGCACGACAACGTATCCCTAAATGTCGCGGGAAAAACGCATCGATCTATTCCGGATCACTTGAGCAATTGGGAGTTTGACATCACTGTCTCGCTTAGCGAGGAGATGATCCAATTGCTAAGAAGTGTGCCTCCCATCGACCATGACGCATAACATGGCGCTCAACCTCGCTCCCTTCGGTCGCTGGACGCTGCGCGATAAAGCCGCGCAGCGCCGGTTAGCTCTACGTTAGCGTTTATGAAGAGAATTTTATTTTCCTTATTCATAGCAGCGTCAACCCTAGCTATTGCGGGCGGGCCAATAGCCCCAAAAGGCTGGTATGGTTCGTTCGAAAAAACTCTTCCCAATGGCCAACCATGTTGTATCCCTGCCGATTTAAATGGCAGTGGCCTTACCGGTGGGGCAATTGTATTGGTTAGTTCAAACAAACATGATTTCGGTGTGTTTGCCCTTACCTATACCCCAAAAGAAAAATGGCAGTTACTTGAAAAACATCCAATTTCGCAACTTGCCAATTACCATATTTCAATTGAGCCACGAGGACGTTATCCCATGGAGGCTATAAAGGTTTGTTCAAGTGACACAAAATGTGTTTTTTATTACACATCTACCGCTAACCCATCATTCAAGCGGGACTGGCTAAAGCCAGCCCTTAATTCAAACGTTAGGCGTAATGGTGAGTAATTTAGAGTTGTTTAGTATGCTATTTATAGCTCCTGTACTTTTTCTTGTGCTCGTATACATTGCACAAGAAAATCGCCATAAATTTCCTAGGTCTGTTTTATTCTTTTTCAGCACCATTGTTTTAGCAATGGGTTTAGGTTTATTATTTATTTTTCATAAAGACTTTACTCAAAACCAAGTCAGTTTAATTTTTCTTAAAAATCTTGCCCCTTTTAGCAAAAGTGAATTTCCAAAAACTTTCATCATTGGCACAGCAATTAACTTTGCTCTTGTTTTATTGTTGGTGGGCGGTGGTTGGGTTGGCATCTTTAAATCTATAACAAACATCAATTTCAGGTTTAAAAAGTAATGTTCACACCTAACCCATCCATCAAGCGGGACTTGCTACCGCAAGCCCCTTATGTCAAACGTTAGCGTTTATGAATGAATCTGCAAAAAAAGTAGCATCGGCATGGATAGAAAAATGGTCCCAGCCCAATCCCGCAACAGCAGTTGATGACTGCGACCTTGATTTTGATATTCCAAGAGAAAATCCAAACTTGTGCCTTGAGGCTATTCTCGAAATCCTAGAAATAATCCCAGCAGACACATCAAATCATCACTTTCAGGTATTAGCAGCGGGACCTCTTGAGGAATTACTAGTTGAGCACGGTGAGACTTACGTTGGAAGAATTGAGGAACTTGCAAGACAACGTCCCGATTTCAGACTACTTCTCAATGGAGTCTGGGATAGTGGGATTAAACCAGAGGTTGTTAAACAACTATCAAAGTATTGGGGTAATAAATGGTAAGCTCTAACCCATCATTCAAGCGGGACTGGCTAAAGCCAGCCCCTTAATTCAAACGTTAGGCAATCAATGGAAAATTTCTTATTGCTTCCGCTTAAAATACTTCTAGGTTTCATCGCGGGAATAATTGGCTACAATTTCCTACGTTGGTTAGTAGATAAAGTTAGCTTTGGTAAAGCTACTGGAAATTTTGATGCAAGCAAGAAACACTGGATGCTTGGTCAATTTGGGCAGCTCATATTAGTGGTAGGCTTTCTAGCATTAATTAACCTTATTGCTTACTTTTCAAGGCAATTATGAGCGTTTCCTTTACATCTATTACTGGGCATTGCCTAACCCATCCATCAAGCGGGACGCGTTAAAGCCAGCCCATTAATTTAAAGTTGCAAAAACATCATGCCCAAATATTTAGTCGCCATTCACCGACCTAATGGCTACAACCCGCTGGTATCAGAGAACGAAGAGATGTCTCGCGATATTGATGCGCTAAACGACGAAATGGTGGCTGCTGGGATTGTCATTTTTGTTGGCGGACTGTGTCCCATCAGCAACGCAAAATCGCTGCGGTTACAAAATAATGGTGAGGTCCTTGTTTCTGATGGGCTTTATTTGAATACCGCAGAACACGTAGGCGGTTTTTGGGTGCTGCAAGTGGTTAACTTAGAGGAAGCGTTGGCATGGGGGCGCAAGGCTGCAATCGCTTGTCACGCATCAGTAGAGGTGCGCCCTTTTCATTAGCTTTAGTTAAATTCCAGTTAAGTTTGCTGGCTTTTTCTCACAGCCCTACACAGTTAAATTAGGCGGTAAGCGCAAATGCGCTTACCTTATTCAAACTTTAAACGCCCGCTTTATTGATTAACTTATTCCAGCCCACAATGCCCGCTTTCATCACACGCGCATCTTTATAGCCCGCTTCAATGGCGCGCTCTGCTGCCGCGTGTGATGCTTGGCAATAGCTGTTGTAACAATAAAAAACCAAGGTGGTATTTTTATCTGCTGGCAATTCGTTTAACGTATATTTGTTGTATGAAGTCAGCAATATTGCGCCTGGCACCATGCCTGCATCTTCACGCGCATTTTCGTTATTGGCGTCTAAAATCGCCACATTTTTTGCCTTGCTATCCACCAATTGTTTGACTTCATTTACCGAAATTTCTTTTACCGCATCCGCCGCATACGCAACGCTGGCAAAAGACAATATAGCAAAAAGCACAGCGCTTAAAAAATGTGTGTTGAAAAATGGTTTCATACAATCTCCTAAAAAAGGTTACCAACATTGTGACTGAATCTTGTGCAAATAGTTACAATTAGTCGGCAGAATTCACTTAAACTGACAAGAAAATACGTTTTAAAAATCGGCCATTTAGTTTTAAACTATGCGCATGAACACTGCATTTATTTTATCCGCCAGCCTTGCCATCCATGCCGCAATTGTGGCCAATGAATCAGAAATAGAATCGCTAGACCGCGCGATTGGCGATGGCGACCATTATATCAATATGAAACGCGGCACAGAAATCATCGCTGGCATGTATAACGAATTGCTGCCGTTGCCCGCGGATGAAGCGCTGAATAAAATCGGCATGAAATTACTCAGCACCATCGGCGGCGCTTCTGGACCATTATTTGCCAGCTTTTTTATAGCAATGGCAAAAACAGTCAAACTAAATGGTGGCAATAATCCACTGGAAATCGCCGCCGCTTTTGCCGCTGGCGTGCAAAGCATTATGCAGCGCGGCAAAGCCGATATTGGCGAAAAAACCATGCTGGATGTGCTGATTCCTGTTTCGACCACATTTACTTTAAGCGCGGCACAAGGCAAAAACTTAACCGAAATTTGTCATCAAATTAAATTGGCGGCAGATGCAGGTTTAGAGTCTACACGCGATTTAATCGCCACCAAAGGCCGCGCCGCTGGCTTGGGCGAACGAGCCATAGGGCATTTGGACGCAGGTGCGAAAAGTTGCCAAGTGATGGTGAATACTGTGTGCGATTTGCTGATTAAAAGTGAACGTTGAGAGGTAAAAATTCCATGAAAAAATTTGTTAACAATGTGAATAATTTATTAGCAGAAAGCTTATCTGGCTTTGCCAGCGCGCACCAAGATTTGGTTAATTTACACTTAGAGCCCATTTACTTAACCCGCAAAAACTTAACACTTAAAAACGACCGAAAAAATAAAGTGGCTATTATTTCAGGCGGTGGTTCTGGGCATGAGCCCTTGCATGCAGGTTATATCGGTTTTGGTATGTTAGACGCCGCTTGCCCCGGCCATGTATTTACCTCGCCCACGCCAGATCAAATGATTGCCGCAGCAGATGCGGCGCATAGCGAAAAAGGTGTTTTATTTATTGTTAAAAACTACGCGGGCGATGTGATGAACTTTGAAATGGCAGCAGAAATGCTACCTTTCGAAAACGCAACAGTTTTAACCAGTGACGACTGCGCCGTGATTAACAGCACTTACACTACTGGCCGTCGTGGCGTGGCTGGCACAGTGATTGTAGAAAAATGTGTGGGCAGCTTGGCAGAAACCGGTGCCGATTTACAAGCGTGTAAAGCGTTAGGCGACAAGGTGAATAGTCGCACAGCCAGTATCGGCGTGGCTTTAACCAGTTGTACTGTACCCGCTGCTGGCCGCCCTACTTTTGATATTGCAGGCACCGAAATTGAAATGGGTGTAGGTATTCATGGGGAGCCGGGGCGCAGGCGTGAAGCCATGCGTGGAGCAGATGCGATCGTGAATGATTGCGTGGATGCGATTTTGGCAGACTTTAAAACTAGGAATTTAAGCGTAAGTAATGAAGCTTTGCTATTGATTAATGGATTTGGCGCAACACCGTTGATGGAGTTATATGTAATTTACAACACCGCTGAAAAATTATTCAGCCAGCATGGCATTAAAATTAGCCGCTCTCTGGTGGGCAATTATGTGACTGCATTGGATATGGCGGGCGCTTCTGTCACGCTATGCTTGCTAGATGATGAAATTAAACAACATTGGGATAGCCCAGTGCATACGCCTGCTTTGCGTTGGGGCATGTAATTAAAATATAGGTAAGATTAAGATTCCCAGCCTGCATTTTTATCTACCCACTTTAAAGCTACCCAGTACCAAATAATCAGCGGAATCATCGATAAGAACCAGCTCCAATCATCGATTAAAAACAATTTAGCGACGATTGGATTTGGCGAAAACTGCACCCAAGGCACGCAATACAAAGCAAACACTGCGCAGAAAATCACCATGATTAATGCCATTTTGCGTGTATGCACATTGGCGTATACCAGTGATACCCAGAGTGGTGTTTTGTCGATTTGTTTCATTACATGCTTTCAATTTTAAGTAGGCTGAATCTTAACGTAAAACTTAGCATGTGCGTTATTGCCTGCGCATGATATTCTGCTAGCCTTATTTTATTTAGCTACGCATATCATGACCGAAACGTTTATTCCAAGTAAAGATGCCTCTTTAGAGTCTTCTATTGCTACGCTGCAAGCCAAATTATTGGCACTCAACATTCATACCGAAGAAAAATCTTGGTTAAATGAGATTGAAGGTATTTGGTCAGTGCATGTAATTGACCGTGATTGCCCAAGGCTATTTACTAATGGCAAAGGGGCATCGCAACTGGCCGCCAGAGCCAGTGCATTGGGTGAATATTTTGAGCGCTTGAGCACCAATTACTTTTGGACGCATTTTTACCTAGGCGAAAAAATTGCCAATCAGGATTTTGTGCATTATCCAAATGAGCAATGGATTCCGCTAAAGGGTGATAAATGGCCAAAAGAATTACTAACGCCAGAATTGCAAAAATTTTACAACCCAGAAGGCACCTGCCCTGCCAGCAATTTGATTGATTTAAATTCTGGCAATAAAGTACGTGGCATTTGCGCGATTCCTTATACGCGTTTGCGTGATGGTAAAACCGTATTATTTCCTGTGAATTTAATCGGTAATTTATATGTAAGCAACGGCATGAGTGCTGGCAACACCATGATGGAAGCGCGTACGCAGGCGTTAGCAGAGATTTTTGAGCGTGATATCAAATACAAAATCATTCGCGAAGGTATTTGTTTGCCAGATGTGCCTGAAAGCGTATTAAATCGCTATCCACGCATCGCCGCTGGCATTAAAGGTTTGCGCGATGCAGGTTACGGTATTTTGGTTAAAGATGCCTCACTTGGCGGCCAATACCCTGTCATGAATGTCACGCTATTGCATCCAGAAGATCAAGGTTGTTTCGCCAGTTTTGGTGCGCATCCACGTTTTGAAGTCGCGCTAGAACGTGCATTGACTGAACTGCTGCAAGGCCGCGCGATGAATAGCCTAAAAGGCTTTGTGGCGCCGGGTTTTGATATGGAAGAAATCGCCGATTCACAAAATTTAGAGATTCATTTTGTGGATTCCAGCGGCGTGATTAGCTGGGATTTTTTACGCAGCACGCCAGATTACGAATTTGTGGATTGGAATTTCGGCAAGACAACAGAAGAAGATTACAACTGGTGCGTGAATACTATTCATAACAGCGGCCACGACATGTATATCGCCGACTTCACCCATTTAGGCGTCTACGCATGCCGCATTTTTGTGCCAGGCATGAGTGAGATTTATCCTGTAGAAGAATTGCAATGGGAAAACAATACCGTCGGCAATTTGGTGCGGCCTTTTGCACTGCGTTTGCCAGAACTTAACCAAGCAGAATCTGCCGAATTATTAGAAACTTTGCTGGATTTAGAGCTGGCAGATGAATTGCCAGTGACCACGTTAATTGGCCTGTGCGCAGATCCAAATACCACATGGGTGGATTTACGCGCAGGCGAATTGAAAACGCTTGCAGCACTGGCAGCCGGTGACACAGATGAGATTTTAAACGGCTGCGCTTGGATTGCTCAATTTGGCGAATTACCCGAAAAGCGCGCCCGTGTTTATCGCTGTATTGATAATATTGTGCAACTTAAAGAGATGACAGACTCAGAAGATACGGCTGCGTTTGAAGCGAATCTAAGCTTAATGTACGGCGCAGAAACTTTGCAGCAAGCGCACAAATTACTGAATCGTGAAGAACAGTATTTTGGCTTAGGAACTCTTGGTGCAAATATGGAAGGCAGTGTGATACATCAGCGTTTACTTGAGGCTTATGGTAAGGTTTGGAAATAAATCAAGTTAGGAGTAATTATGCGTAAACCGCAATCTGCTGATGCACTTGAAAAATTAGGAATGGTTCGCCTTTCAAATTCGTTTTATCTGCGCGATTTTTTGTACAGTGAAACGGCTAATTTTCATGCAAAATCAAATATTCCTGATAATCCTGATCTTGCAATTGAGGTAGGTCGTAAGCTTTGTGAGGAACTTCTTGAGCCTTTAAATGCTACTTTTGGCCGCATTGCCATTCGCTCTGCATTTCGCTCTTGTGAAATCAACCAACTTTGCAATGAGCTTAATTACGGTTGCGCAAAAAATGAATCTAATTATGCTGGTCACATTTGGGATAGGCTTGATGCGGACGTTTTAAAAGGCGCGACTGCATGTGTAGCTATCCCATGGTTTACTGACAAATATGCAAATGGGACTGATTGGCGCTCTCTTGCATATTGGATCCATGACCATCTTCCATATAGTGAACTGCAATTTTTTCCTGCTATTTGTGCATTTAATATCAGTTGGCATGAAAAACCCAAAAAAACAATTCATAGTTTTATTGAACCAAAAGGTTACTTGTTACGGAATGCCACTAACCAAAGTGGATTCTCAGAGTTGTATTCAGACTTTCCACCATTATGTAGATCAGCAAAGTAATAACCATTTTCTTACTACCGTCATTCCGTCGCATGACGGAATCCAGGCCACGTGAATACTAGCTTTTTATCAATAAACCACCATTCGTAAACGCTATCTTGACTGGATACCAGCCTTCGCTGGCATGACGGAGTTGGAAAGATTTAAGTATTAATACAAGCAATTTTTAAGCAAATACTTTCTTCCATAAATCCCTAACCGCAGCAATATGCGTTCCCACTAAGTCCATTTCCACCCTACTATGCGTCACACCTTGCAACTTAAGCGCATGTTGCATTTTTCGATATTCTCTATAAGCAATTGCCACACTTTCCGCCGCTTCTGTTTCAACAATATCTAGCGAAGCCAGCAGTTTTAATAACGCAATATTGCCGATATTTTCAGTTAATTCTGTATATTTATTGGCATGACTTAACACTAAAAATTGCACTAAAAATTCCACATCGATAATACCGCCTGCATCGTGTTTAATATCAAATAAACCCGCTTGTGGTTTATGGGTGGCGCGCATTTTTTCGCGCATTTCTATTACAGATTTTTTAAGCGTTTCGATACCGCGCTGCTGACTTAATACTTCTTCGCGTACTTGCTCAAATACTTTGCCAATATCGGCGTCCCCTGCAACAAATCTGGCGCGGGTCAATGCTTGATGTTCCCACACCCATGCTTTAGTCAGTTGATACTCTTTAAACGCCGCGATACTGCTTACCAGCAATCCGCTATTACCATCTGGCCGCAATTGCAAATCAGTTTCATACAGTAAGCCAGCGTTGGTTTGGCTGTTAAACCAATTATTGATACGTTGCGCAAAGCGCGCGTAAATTTCGCTCGCTTCTGAAGCATTATCATCGTAAAGAAAGATAATATCTAAATCCGACATATAGCCAAGCTCTTTACTACCCAGTTTTCCATAACCAATCACAGCGAATTTCGGCGTAGCGATATGTTTAAACTTCAGACTGTCCCAAATGGTTTGCAAGCTCACTTGCAATATCACATCGGCTAAATTACTTAAGTAATCGGATAAAGTTTCTAGTGACAACGCGCCTGCTACATCTTGCGCGGAAAATTTTAAAATAGTGGCGTGTTTAAAGTGGCGCATGGCGTCCATCTGCGCTTCCGTGTCGCCTTGCAAATGCAGCATTTTTTCGATTAATTCCGCCTTTAGTAAGGCAAAATCTGGCTCTTCGTACAGGGTGCGCGAGTCTAATAGCTCATCCAGCAAAATAGGATGCGCCGATAAATATTGTGCTAACCAAGGGCTGGCGGCGCATAGCTTAATCACCAAATTTAAAGCCTGCGGGTATTCTGCCAGCAAAGCTAAGTAACTGGCGCGGCGGCAGATATTTTCTAGCAAACTTATCGTTCGGAGTAAGGCAATATCGCTATTTTCTTCTGCTGCGGCAATCTCAATCACCAAAGGCATTAGGCGATTTAATCGCTGACGACTGGTTTCTGGCAGTTGCTGATAGCGGCTACTGCTACGTAGCATTTTGAGGCGTTGCAATGCTTCGTTTGCATCTGCATAACTTGCATCTGATAATGCTTGCAGGGCAATACTAGGCTCAAGCGTTTGTTGCCACAGCGCTTGATAAAGTGCTGCTGACTTATCGGCAGATTGAGATGTGCTAGTACTAGGCGCATCAGCATTAAAAGTGGCATCAAAATGCTGCTGAACTATTATTCTGTGCTCATTCAACTGTGCTAAAAAACTGTCCCAATCGGCAAACTGCATAGCTTTTGCGATACGGGCACGCGCTACATCATTTTTGGGTAAATCCTGCGTTTGCTGGTCGTCTACGTACATTAGGCGATGCTCAAGATTTCTTAAAAATGTATAAGCTGCTGTTAGTTCGCTAACTGTTTTTTCAGGCAATAAGCCTTTGTTTTGCAAAAGCTTTAATACTTGCAAAGTGGGTTTTATTTGCAAGCTGGCATCTGTTCCGCCGCGTATTAACTGAAAAACTTGCGCAATAAACTCAATCTCGCGAATACCGCCACGGCCTAGTTTAATATTGTCTTGCAGGCCTTTTTGCAGCACATCGCGCTGAATTTGCATTTTTAAATCGCGCAAGCTGGTGAGTGCGTTGTAATCTAGATATTTTCTAAACACAAATGGCTTTAATAATTTGGTTAACTTATCTTTTGGTCCTGCTACCACACGGCCTTTTATCCAAGCGTAGCGCTCCCATTCGCGACCACTATTTTGATAATATTCCTCTAGTGCATCGCAATTGGGCACCAATACACCTTCTGATCCAAACGGACGCAGGCGCATATCCACTCTAAATACAAAACCATCTTCGGTGATATCATCTAAGGCGGAGATGACTTTTTTACCCAATTTATTAAAAAAATCTTGATTGCTAATGACTTGATTGCCATTTGTCTCGCCAGTGGCTTCAAAACTAAAAATTAAATCCACATCAGATGATACGTTTAACTCTATCCCGCCTAGCTTACCCATGCCCACTACTATCATCTGCTGTGGCAAGTCGGTATCGCTGCAAGGTTTTCCATATATGTCTTCTAGCCAAATTGAGTGAAAATCTACAGCGGCTTGAATGGTGATTTCGGCTAGATGGGATGTGGTTTGCATCACTTCGTTTAAATCGCACAATTGATTTAAATCGCGATAAATAATGCGTAATAAAACGCGTTGGCGCAGCTGTCTTAATGCTTTTTTTAGGCTGAATTCATCGTCTGTGATGCTGCCATTTAAAAATTGTTGCATGTTTTCAAGCGTATAAGCTTGGTGATGATTTTGTAGCAAATCTTCGAGTAATAAGGCATCTTTTGCCAACAAACGCCCTGCATACAAACTACAATCGACTGCGTGTTGCAATTGAGCCTGTAAACAAGTGGGCGCTTGGGTTTGCGATAAGTATTTATCCAGTGTTAGCATGTGATTTTTAAGGTAATATGACGTTTAATAGCTAGTTGTATTCTGTATTACATCTTACCTTAAACATTATTATAAAAAATAAATGTCATTCGTTAACGATTAATTAATCAATGGCAAATTTGGGAGTTGAGTTGCATGGCGATTGAATCTGTTTTAACCGAAAACCGCGTATTTCATCCAAGTGAGGCATTCGTTGCACAAGCCAATGTGGCGGGCCTAGATGCCTACAACGCACTTTGTGCAGAAGCCGCAGCGGATTATGAAGGTTTTTGGGCTAAATTAGCACGTGAGCTATTGGTTTGGCATAAACCGTTTACCAAAACCCTAAACGAAGAAAATGCGCCATTTTACAAATGGTTTGAAGATGGCGAGTTGAACGTTTCAGTCAATTGTTTAGATAAACATCTAGCCACAATCCCCAATAAAACCGCGATAATTTTTGAAGCAGATAACGGCGACACAAAAACAGTCACTTACAAAGCGTTGTACCACCAAGTGTGCCAATTCGCCAATGGTTTAAAAACCTTAAATTTGCCAATGGGCGCACGCGTTATTATTTATTTGCCAATGGGTATTGAGGCGATAGTCGCCATGCAAGCTTGCGCGCGCTTAGGCTTAATTCACTCTGTAGTATTTGGCGGCTTTTCAGCCAAAAGCTTGAACGAGCGCATGATTGATGCGGGCGCGGTGGCGATTATTACTTCTGATGGTCAGTATCGCGGTGGTAAAACATTGCCATTAAAAGCAGCGGTTGATGAAGGTATCGCCATTGGCGGATGCGAAGCGATTCAAAAAATTATCGTACTAAAAAAAACTGGTCAAGATGTGGCTTGGAACCACAAAGATATATGGTGGAGTGATCTAATCGCTGGACAAGCTCAAGAATGTGAGGCTATGATGGTCAATGCTGAACATCCGCTATTCTTGCTCTACACTTCAGGATCAACAGGTAAACCAAAAGGCGTACAACACAGCTCTGCTGGATATTTGCTACACGCGATGAACACCATGCGTTGGACTTTTGACGTAAAACCCAACGATGTGTACTGGTGTACGGCCGATGTAGGCTGGATTACTGGCCATAGTTATGTGACTTATGGCCCTCTAGCAATGGGCGCAACGCAAGTGGTTTTTGAGGGCATTCCTACTTACCCAAATGCTGGTCGTTTTTGGCAGATGATAGAAAAACACAAAGTGAGCATTTTCTACACAGCACCAACTGCTATTCGCTCACTGATTAAATCCAGCGAAACTGATCCTAAAACACACCCAAACCAATATGATTTGAGTAGTTTGCGTTTATTAGGCACTGTGGGCGAACCCATCAATCCAGAAGCATGGATGTGGTATTTTGAGCAAATTGGCGGCAGCCGCTGCCCCATCGCCGATACATTTTGGCAAACCGAGACTGGCGGCCATGTGATTACACCGCTACCAGGTGCGCATGCGTTAACGCCTGGCTCTTGCACTATGCCATTTCCAGGAATTGCCATTGATGTGGTGGATGAAACAGGAAAAGATTTACCTTGGGGGACAGGCGGCTTATTAGTGATTAAAAAACCGTGGCCATCTATGATTCGCAATATTTACAACGACCCAGAGCGCTTTAAAACTAGCTATTACCCAGTAGATTTAGGTGGAAAATTGTATTTGGCTGGTGACGGCGCAGTACGTGATGCCAACACTGGCAACTTCACTATTATGGGTCGCATAGATGACGTATTAAACGTATCTGGCCACAGGCTTGGTACCATGGAAATTGAATCCGCTTTAGTTTCAAACCCATTGGTGGCAGAGGCTGCTGTAGTGGGCAAACCGCATGATATTAAAGGTGAATCGGTGGTGGCCTACGTTGTATTAAAAGGCGCTAGACCGACTGGTGAAGAAGCTAAAAAAATAGTCGAAAATTTACGCAACTGGGTAGGCAAAGAAATCGGCCCAATCGCCAAGCCAGATGAAATAAGGTTTGGCGATAACTTGCCAAAAACTCGCAGTGGCAAAATTATGCGCAGGTTATTACGTAGTTTGGCAAAAGGGGAAGAGATTACTTCAGATATTTCAACACTGGATAATCCTGCGATTTTAGAGCAACTAAAAGAAGTAGTTAAGTAAAACTTCTCGCTTGCTTGCAGCTTAGTCTCAATATATTATCGAACATTATTATTAATTTTAATTATTATGCTAGCTAGTAAATTAGTTCGTAAGGTAGGTTTAAATCTCAATCAGGCAAAAGATTTTGGCATTGTAAATCCGCAACAAATTGGGGATAAAATCCCCAAGATTATTCATCAAACCTACTTTACTAGAACACTATCTCCTGAAATTGAATCAAATATTCAAAAGCTAAAGTCAGAAAACCCTGATTGGGAGTACAGGTTTTATGATGACAGTGATATTAAAGAATATATCGCAAAATATTTTCCAGAAATACTCAGCTTATACAACAAAATCAATCCAAAGTATGGTGCTGCAAGGGCGGACTTCTTTAGATACTTAGTTATCTACAGAGAAGGTGGTGTCTATCTAGACATTAAAAGTAGCTTATCAGAACCATTAGACACCATGTTAAAGCCTAATGATAAATTCATTCTCGCACATTGGGTGTACGCTCATAACCCCTACAGCAGACACGCAAGTATCGACAATCCTAATGGCGAGTTTCAACAATGGCACATCATATCTGTTAAAGGCCATCCTTACTTGAAGGCGGTTATCGAAAACGTCTGCAGAAATATTCAAGTTTACAGTATATTGTTTCACGACGTAGGTATGATGGGAGTCCTGAATCTAACTGGCCCCATTGCTTATTCGATCGCTATATTGCCCATCGTAAATAAGCATGAACACAGAGTTGGATTTGATGAAGACTTTGGATTAATCTACAGCGTTTTTGGAAATGATTTAGGTAGCCATCGTTCACTTTTTAAAACTCACTACGAAAGCCTTAGGGAATCAATAGTAAAAGAATCCAAACTAGTAAAATTAACTTACCCAGTTGTTCACAGACTAAGAAACAAAATAAAAAGTATCATTTTTAGCTAAAACTGTCATACAAAACACATTTAATATAGGTTCAAACTTAACTCAAGCATGTCACTATCTGCATTTGAAAAAACACAAATAAAACTCCGTCGCACCTTTGCCATAATATCGCACCCTGATGCAGGAAAAACCACACTCACTGAAAAACTACTTTGGTTTGGCGGTGCGATTCAGGTGGCAGGTGAGGTCCGTGGACGCAAAGCGGCGCGCCATGCGACTTCTGACTGGATGGAGCTTGAAAAGCAACGCGGTATTTCCGTCACATCCTCAGTAATGCAGTTTCCGTACCGTGACCATATGGTGAATCTGCTGGACACGCCTGGTCATGATGACTTTTCAGAAGACACATACCGCACTTTAACAGCCGTGGATTCGGCTGTGATGGTGATTGACTCAGTGAATGGTGTGGAAGCACAAACAATTAAATTGCTAAATGTCTGTCGTATGCGCGATACGCCGATTATCACCTTTATTAACAAGTTAGACCGTGAAAGCCGCGCGCCAATTGAATTGCTAGATGAGATTGAAACCACACTTGGGATGGAATGCGCACCCATGACTTGGCCTATTGGCATGGGTAAATCGTTTCGAGGTGTCTATAATTTGGTGAATGACAGCATTCTGTTTTTCGATCCGCGTGCCGATAAAGGTACTTCTGAGACAATTCAAGGTTTAGATAATCCGCGTTTAGATGAGCTGATTGGCCGTCAGGCAGGCGAATTGCGTGTTGATATTGAGTTAGTGCGTGGCGCTTCCAATGAATTTAATGCCGAACGCTATTTGAGTGGTAAGCAAACGCCTGTGTTTTTTGGCTCTGCTGTGAACAACTTTGGCGTGCAATCATTATTGGATGCTGTAGTCGACTTATCTCCAGCTCCCCTTACCCGTCAAACAGCCAGCCGTGCGATCACTCCAGATGAACCTAAATTTTCAGGATTTGTGTTTAAAATTCAAGCCAATATGGACCCGAAACACCGAGATCGTATTGCGTTTTTACGTGTATGCTCTGGCCGTTTTGAGCGCGGTATGAAAATTAAGCAAGTTTCTACCGGTAAATTAATGGCTGTGAATAACGCCATTACCTTTATGGCGCGCGACCGCACCACCATGGATGAAGCCTATTCTGGCGATATTATCGGCATCCCAAATCACGGAACAATCAAGGTCGGCGATACATTTACTGAAAGTGAAGAGCTTAAATTCACTGGTATCCCGTCATTTGCACCTGAGTTTTTCCGTCGTGCACGATTAAAAAATCCGCTTAAAATGAAACAACTGCAAAAAGGCCTGCAGCAATTAGCCGAAGAAGGTGCTTCGCAATTATTCCGTCCATTATTATCCAATGACCTTATTTTGGGCGCGGTCGGCTTATTGCAATTTGATGTGGTCGCGCATCGTTTAGAGCATGAATACGGTGTAGATGTGGTATTTGAAAGCTACGAATGCTACACCGCACGCTGGCTACGTGGCTCAGACGCCGATTTGCGTGCCATTTCCGATAAATACGGCTTTAATGTGGGCTTAGATGGAAATGAAGAGTACGTTTATTTGGCGCCAAACCGCGTGAATTTGCAAATGGCGCAAGAGCGCTACCCTGATATTCAGTTTTTGGCGACTAGAGAAATTAGTTAATTCAATCAATACCTTAGCGTGCTATTTTGCTGCTACGGGTATGTTTTGTATAAAATCAATTACTACTTTTAGCAGCTCGCCATTACCACGCAATGGTTTTGCCAGTTTTGCTGCCATATCAATATGGCCGTAATTCTCAAACTTTACCACTTGCACTAAGCCGCTGTTCTTTTTGATTTTTTCAGCCAAGTTATAGCTATTTCTTGGCCAGACCGTACCATCTTTTAAGCCAACAGCCAGTAACATAGGCGGGTTATTACCATCTACAAAATTGATTGGTTGTGATTTTAGCTGTTCTGCATCTGATCCGAATATGGTTTTTAGTCGAGCTGATTTTAGCGGTAAAAAATCGTATGGCCCTGCAAGGCCGATTACTCCTACAAAATCAGTCGGTTTAAGTGATTGTTTTGCTAAATATTCGGCGTTAACGGCCATCATTACCGCAATATGCGCGCCTGCAGAGTGACCAGCCAAAAACACTTGATTAGCATCGCCTTGATAACGGTTGATATTGTCCTTAACCCATTTTGCAGCCAGTGCAGGGTCTTCCATTAAGGCAGGAAATAACACGTCTGGATATACCCGATAATCTGGAATAACGACGATATAACCCATAGACGCTAAGGCTTCGCCAACGAATTTGTAATCACCCCGTTCACCTGAATCCCAACTACCGCCGTAATAAAATATGACCACCTTAAGCGGCTTTGTTGCTTGAGCCTCTAACTTTAAATTTGGTGAATAGATGTCGAGTTTTTGCCTAGGCAATTTGCCAAAAGCAATGCCAGATTCAAGCTTATAAGTACTCTGCGGCACCATTGCGTTAAGCAGTTTGATTGGGCTGCAGGCAGTAGTGATAGCAACAAATATTAGGCTAAGCAGTGCTTTAGCTGGCAAAAGCTTTTTGTGGTCGGTTGTGAACAATTGAGTAATTTTGCATGTAAATTGGTTGCTAGTTATACGCTAATAACCAATATTTAGATTTAAAAACGATGATTAAAATAATCTATCACGTTTTATTAAACCGCTGGCAATTTAATAGTGATAACCAAGCCTGCATTTTCCATAGCGCTTGCCGAAATTTCACCGCCATGTGCTTCTATAATTTGTTTTGTAATGGCCAGACCTAAACCATAGCCTTTTAGGCTAGTTGCCGTATCTGTATTGGCGCGATAAAAAGGTTTAAATATGGTTTCTAGCTCTGCCGACTTTACTCCCTCACCCTTATCAATCACGCGAATAATCACTTGCTTAGCCGCATGGTCAAGCATTGCGCTCACATCAACCGTTGTGCGAGCGGGGCTGTATTTCACGGCATTGCGCACCACATTATCAATCGCACGCTGCAATAAATCGGGCTGAGCATGTATCTGTATTACATTGTTAACCGCGTATTGAACATTAACGTCATTAGTAGCGCCCTCAAAATTAGCGTCATCAACCAATTCTTGTAATAACTCATTTAAATCGATTGGCTCTTTTTGCAAGGCAGTCATGCCTGATTCTAATCGCGACAATGTGAGCAACTCACCTACTAGGTGATCCATGCGAACCGATTCGGTTTCAATACGGTTAAGAGAAGTAGTCATTTTTTCAGTAACAGGATTTGCCTTATCGGCTTGCGCTGACTGTTGCTTAATTAAGCCAATCGCGATTTGTAAACGCGCCAAAGGCGAACGCAATTCATGTGAAACTTGATGCATTAAATGAGTTTGACTTTGAATTAGTTCGCTAACACGGCTCACCATCACATCAAAAGCCGTCCCTAAATCAGCCAACTCATCGCGCCTTCCTTGCATTACTTTTCCTACTCGGGCATCTAAATCACCACTGGCAGCACTCTCAAAAGCAAACCTTAACTGTTTGATTGGCTTAGAAAAATACCAAGCCAGCATGGCCGCAAAGAGTAGACTCACAAAAATACCCACAATCAGTGGCATAGCGGGAAATAGGTATCTAAAGTTTTGCTTAATTTTGATGCCATTAATAATAGTAGGCGGCGGCCGCTTATTGCGTGCCTCTACAAATAGCCAATAAGCATGCCCATCATCTGCTTGAACTTGTTGGATAGCGCGATTATCTACATCGCTGCTTAAAGCCGCTAGTGAAGTGGTATTGACCCCTTTGGGGAGTTGACGATTTAGTAATTCAACCCCTGTTTCGTTTACCACATATAACTGCGGTATCGGCTCAGTTTTCCAAAT
>LNFM01005864.1_pt1 | contig 20761 bp, 17 predicted proteins | sample 596031 | NCBI WGS metagenome assembly LNFM01 (sample SAMN04254537, study PRJNA301005) | activated carbon metagenome | isolation source: dual media filters at the Ann Arbor, Michigan drinking water treatment plant | place: USA: Ann Arbor | reverse complement strand
CTCGGCCTCGTCTACTTTCTTTCCGAGGATCTCGAGGCGAGACACTTCGAAGCGAACCACGCCGGCGAGAGGTTCGTCCCGGCGCGGTCCGCATTCGCAATCCTCCACAAGGCGAACTATCTAGATCAAATGCTTTTATTTTTAAAAAATGATCTGGCTATCAACTCCATGGCTCCTTTCGGCGTCATCCTCACCCACGATCTCGATATCCTGGCCGCTCGTCGACCGAACCCGCCGGGCCGCTCGCGCCTAGTCACTTACCTCCGTCGTGGGCTGCGCAAGGGGCTGCGCGTCTTGGAGCGCACGCGATTCCCTCGTTTCGAGTCGTTCGAGTTCATCGACTGGGCGGCGGCCGAGGAATCCTTCGGTTTCCGGAGCGTATTCTTCGTTTTCGCCCCCTCTCGGAAACGGTCGTCCCGGCACGACGGCTGGTACGATTTCGATTTTCGCGATCGGAATCGTCCTCTGGTTTCCCTGAGGAGGGCGCTCCGGGGCTTGCTGCGCAAAGGGCACATGATCGGACCCCACCTGTCCCTCTCCTCCGGCTATCAGGCCGACGAGATCGAGAGAGAATTCGGATCGGTTTCTCGCAGCTTAAATATTCCAATTAAATGCGTTCGCAATCATTGGTTATACATAAAATACTCGGATTGGTATAATACTTTATCTCGCCTTGGCGTCGAATTTGACTTCAACCAGGCGACTGTCGGTTATTGCAAGGGCACCGCCTTTCCACTGTTCAGCGCCAACAAGACCACTATGGTCTTTCCGACCACCTTCATGGACGATGTCGTGCTTAAGCCGAGTAAGCTCCACTACGGGAGCCGCGAGGCGCTGACCCTGGCGCGAGGCCAACTCAACGACGTAAAGGTCACCGGGGGTTGCATCGCGCTCTCATTCCATCCGGCCGAGGACGGCCCTCCCGGTTTCTACGAATTTGGCGACAAACTGACGTTCTACCGCAAAGTACTCCAAGAAATAGACGACATGAGGATCCCCGTCTTAACACCTGAGCAGGCCAAAAAATTGTTAAATCAATACGAGTTGTCTGTCAGTTCCAATTAATCCGGCCCCGCAGTGCGATTGGGCTCAGTCCGGGACGCTTCCAAGAGAACCGGAGACGACCCCCTCGGAGTGATGCGCGATGTCGGGGCTAATTGTCAGGGGACAGTCATCGACCATTTGCGGACGCGGCATGGCCATGCGTATTGTGACGGCGGCTCGACATCTTCCCTGGACGGTTTAACGATGTCCATTTCCCGCCTTGAAGCGATGCCGGGCGGTCGGCCTTGTCTGGGTCTGGCTCCCTCCATGAACGATCGAACACGTCCGCCGAAGGCCCTCGCGGAGATAGACGCCACATGCCGAACGACTCTCCTCCCCGCGTCGCCCTGCTCGGGTGCGGATACTGGGGCAAGAACCTGTTGCGCAACTTCCGGGAGCTCGGCGCCCTGGCAATGGTCTGCGACGCGACCCCGGCGGGCCGCGGCGTCGCGGCCGGACTGGCGCCCGACGTCGAGGTGGTCTCCGAGGTCGGGCGGGTCTTCGATTCGGACATCGCGGGCGTCGTGATCGCCACGCCCGCGGAAAGCCACTTCCCGCTGGTGAAGCGGGCGCTGCTGGCCGGCAAGGACGTTTTCGTCGAGAAGCCCCTGGCGCTGACCTTCGAGCAGGGGTTCGAATTGAACCGGCTGGCGGACCGGGGCGGCCGGATCTTGATGGTCGGCCACGTCCTCGAATACCACCCCGCCGTGACCCGGTTGCTCCAGCTCGTCCGCGACGACGAGCTCGGCAAGGTCCAATACATCTACTCGAACCGCCTCAGCCTGGGGAAGGTGCGCCGCGAGGAGAACATCCTCTGGAGCTTCGCCCCCCACGACACGGCGGTCATCCTCCGCCTCACGGGTAGTCTCCCCTTCCAGGTGATCGCCTGCGGCGGTTCGTACATACAGCCCAACATCGCCGACGTGACCGTTACCCACCTCCTGTTCGACAACGGGGTCCGCGCCCACGTTCATGTCTCGTGGCTGCACCCGTTTAAGGAGCAACGGCTCGTCGTCATCGGCCAACGGAAGATGGCCAGCTTCGACGATGTCACGAAGCGACTGCTACTCTACGACCAGCGGGTGGAGGTGAAGGAGGGGCAGCCCGTCCCCGTCCGGGGGGTCGGGGAGGAAGTCGCCTTCGCCCCCGACGAGCCGCTGCGCCTGGAATGCCAGGCCTTCCTCCAGGCCGTGGTCTCCCGCCGGCAACCTCTCACGGACGGCCGGAGCGGGCTGCGCGTCCTCAAGGTGCTCCAGGCGGCCCAGCGCTCGCTGGTCATGAACGGCGAGCCGGTGTCGCTGCCGATCGAATCGTTCGAGTGGCAGGGCGGTGAGGAGTGCGAGTTATGAGCGATCGTCCCTACCGGGTCCACCCCAGCGCCTACGTCGACGAGCCCTGTCAGATCGGCGCCGGCACCCAGATCTGGCACTTCTGTCACGTCATGGCGGGCGCCAGGATCGGCGAGAATTGCATTCTAGGGCAGAACGTCTTCGTGGCCGACGGGGTGGTCGTGGGCGACAACGTGAAGATCCAGAACAACGTGGCGCTTTACGCGGGCGTGGAACTGGAGGACGATGTCTTCTGCGGCCCGTCGTGCGTCTTCACCAACGTCAACAACCCGCGTTCGCAGATCGTTCGACGCCACCTGTACGAGCGTACGGTAGTACGACGCGGGGCGACGATCGGGGCGAACGCGACGATCGTTTGCGGCGCGACCCTAGGCCGCTACGCCTTCGTCGGCGCTGGCGCGGTGGTGACGCGCGGCGTCGTGCCTGACTACGCCCTGATGCTGGGCGCGCCGGCCGTCCGGAAAGGATGGATGAGCCGGCACGGGCGCCGGCTCCCCGCCCCCGACGGCCACCTCGTTTGCCCGGAGAGCGGCTGGCGCTACCTGCTCGCGGCGGGGGAAGACGAGCTGCGCTGCCTCGACTGGCCAGAGGACGCTCCCCTGGCGGTCACCGCCCCGGCCGCCGCGCCGCGGTCCGCCGGACCGCCGCCGCGCCCCTCGCCTTCTTCCGAATAAGAGGACCGATGATCCCCATCCTCGACCTGAAACTTCAGTACCAGCTCCTCAAGGTGGCCCTCGACGCGGCCATGCAAGAGACGGCCGCCGCCGGGCGCTACATCTTGGGACCCCACGTCAAGGCGCTCGAGTCGGAGCTGGCGGCGTATAGCGGCTCTCGGAACGGCACCGGCGTCGGGAACGGCACGGACGCCCTGCACCTGGCGTTGCGCGCCCTGCGGATCGGACCCGGGGACGAGGTGATCACGACCCCCTTCACGTTCATCGCCACCTCCGAGGCGATCGGCATGGTGGGGGCGAAACCCGTGTTCGTCGACGTCGATCCCGTCACGTTCAACCTGGACGCCTCGCTCATTGAGGCCGCGATCACGCCCCGCACGCGGGCGATCCTGCCGGTGCATCTCTACGGCCGGCCCTGCGACATGACGACGATCATGGGCGTCGCCCGCGCCCGGGGCCTGTTCGTCGTCGAGGACTGCGCCCAGGCCCTCGGGGCGACCTACGACGGCCGCCGCGTCGGGTCGATCGGCGACGCCGGCTGCTTCAGCTTCTTCCCGAGCAAGAACCTCGGGTGCTTCGGCGACGGCGGGATGGTCGTCGCCGACGACGATTCCGTCTTCGAGCGGGTGGAGATGCTGCGCCGCCACGGCGGCCGTCAGAAATACCGGCACAGCGAACTCGGCCTGAACAGCCGCCTGGACGAATTGCAGGCGGCCGTCCTTCGGGTCAAGCTCCCCCACCTAGAGGGCTGGAATGCGGCGCGGCGGCGGATCGCCGCGCGGTACGACGCGCTGCTCGCCGAAGTCCCGGGCGTCGTCACCCCCCGCGATCGTCCGCGGGCAGGGGGCGCGTCTTCGGTGTGCGTTTTCCACCAGTACACGATCCGGGTCGGCGACCGCGACGGGGTGCGGGCGGCGCTCTATGACTCGGGCGTCGAGACGATGGTCTACTACCCCGTGCCGCTGCACCTGCAAGAGGTGCACCGCGACCTCGGCCACGGCCCCGGCTCGTTTCCGAACGCCGAGCGGGCGGCCGAGGAATGTCTCTCGCTGCCGATGTTCCCCGAACTGACGGTCGCCCAGCAGGACCAGGTGGTCTCCTCCCTCGCGGCGGCGGTCCGGGTCAATCCGCCGCGCGCCGACGCCCCCGCCGGCCCCTGAGGCCCCCGGGCGGCCTATTGATCGTCAGAAAAGTAATGTCAGTGGGATTGGGAGTTCCGAGGCAAGGAACAAGCTCCGAAGCATCGCCTGATCGTCGCGAATCGCCGTCAACTCAGTGGTCACGCGGCCGTCGAGTTCGGCCGGGTCGCGCGGGGCGCAGTTGTTCAGCCGCGAATGCTTCAACCAACTCCACACCGCCTCGACCGGGTTGAGTACCGGCGCGAACGGCGGCAACCGCTCCAGGCTCAGGCGATCGGCGAAATGGGCCTCCAACTCGCGGATCAGCTTGCCCTTATGCATCGTGCCGCCGTCCCACACGACCACGAACCGGCCCGGCAGGTCGCGCAGCATGGCTTCGAGGAAGGCCGTCATGTACCAGTTGTCGAAGTAACCGTCGGCGAGCGTATGGAAATACAGGCCCCAGGCGGTCGCGGCGCGGGGACAGCCAGAGTGCCGCCGCTACGGAGACCTTCTTGCGATGGGCGCCGCTCTGGATGAGCGACGGGGTCTGGCCTCGGGGCGCCCAACTCCGGCGGAGCAGCGGCGCCATCATCAGGCCGCTCTCGTCGATCAGGGCGATCCGGGCCCCCTGACGCCTGGCCTTCTTCTTGATGCGTGGCCAGTCCGAGGCGAGCCAGGCGGCGATCGCCCCCGGGTCGCGCTCGCGGGGGACGCGCTCGGGCTTCTGGGGGGTGAGGCCCCGGGCCTTCAGCCACGCGCTGAGCGAGCGGGGATTGAACCGGACGGCGAACTCCTCCTCGATCAACTGGGCCAGCCGGGCCGAGGTCCACAACTCGGTCGTGAACCCGTGCTCGGTAGGACTGCCGCGCGACCATCGCAGTGCGATCTTCTCCCGGATGAGGTCGAGCTTGCGGGGGCGACCAATGACGGGGCGGGCCGCCAGTCCCGTCGGCCCTCGGTCCCGGAACGCGGCGAGCCATCGCCAGACCGTCCGGGGCGCGATGCCGAGGAACTCGGCGATCTCGTCGGCCGAGTATCCTTCGAGGGATCGTTGGATGGCGAGTTGGCGACGATGCTCCAACTCGGCGGGAGGGCCCTTGGGTCTCATCCCGACAAGTGTAAGCCAGCCCGGTTCTCACTGACATTACTTTCCTGACGATCAATAAGATGACGCGAAAGCTTTCCTCGCATGGTCGATCGATTCTATTCGGCGTTGGACCAGGGCCGGCGCACCCTTCGGCTCTTCCAGTCCGTGGGGCTGAACTCCGGATTCAGGTCGCTGCGGGTCTTCTCGGAGGCCGCCCCGTACACGATGGTCGGGCGGAAGCGCCTGGAGGCGCTGTACCGGCTCGCCAGGAGCGTCGAGACGCGCGGCGTCCCCGGCGACCTGGTGGAATGCGGGGTGTGCAACGGGGGCACGGCGGCCGTCCTCGCCGCGGCGGGGCTGCCTGGGAACGCGACCCGCCGCCTCTGGCTCTTCGACTCCTTCGAAGGGCTGCCGCCCGCCTCGCCGGTCGACGGCGAGCGGGCGCAGGCGTTCACCGGCAAGTGCCTGGGGCAGGTCGAGAGCGTCCGGCAGGTCTTGCAGCGAGTCCGGGCACCGATGGACCGGGTGGAAATCGTCCAGGGGTGGTTCCAGGACACCTTCCCGTCGGCCCAGGTCCCCGCGATCGCCTTGCTGCACATCGACGCCGACTGGTACGAGTCCGTGAAACTCTGCCTGGATCGATTCTACCCCCTCGTGCAACCCGGGGGTCTCGTGGTCTTCGACGACTATGGGTTCTGGGAGGGGTGCAAGAAGGCCGTCGACAAATTCCTCTCCACGCTGGACGCGCCCCCCGCGCTGGAGCGAATCGACTCGCGCGGCGTCTACCTGACGAAGCCCGGTTGAAGTCCGAGACGCCGACGCCGTGAGATGACGGCCGGCGGCCGGGATCGCGGGATTACCGGCCGGCAGCGGGTCGGAGAAGAAAGGGGGTCATTATTTCCGCCGCCTTGTCGAACCCGACCGCTTTGAGGAGAGGGTTCGCCGATCTCCTGGTCGTCTTCCATTCGACGCCGCCGCACGTCTCCCGAGGGGCGGCGCTCCCGTGGCGGTCGACCGGCGAGCGTCACGACGCCTGGGAGGTCTTGACCGGTCTGCCCGAGGACGGGGGGGGGCTGGCCTTCCCGGGGTTGGGCGAATGCCGGGTCGGTCCCTGGCACGTCCGTCTCATGGGGGAGTTGTTCGGCTACCGGGGCGGGGGTGGGGCGCGGGGCCAGGAGGGCCTGCTCCGCGCGTATTGCGACGACCTCGCCGCCGGCCGTGCCTCCCCCGAGTCGCTGAACGGCCACTTCGCCGTTGTCGCCTGGGAGGAGGAGGCCGGCGAGTGGCACGTCTGGACCGACCGGCTGGGCACGTACCACGTCTACCACGCGACGGACGGGCGGCGCGCGGCCCTCGGCACGTTCTCGCCGGCCGTCGCCGAGGCCGCGTCCGCCCGACGACTCGACTGGACGGGGTTGAGCGGCTTCTTCGACTTCGGGTTCTTTCCGCAGGACCGGACCTATTACGAGGACGTGCGCATCCTGCGTCCGGCGACGCATGCCGTCTACGACCGCGACGGGCGGCCGGTTCGCCAATCGCGCTACTGGGAATGGCGGCACCGGCCCGACGAGTCGCGGTCGTACGCGGAGACCGTCGAGGAGTTCGGCGAAACGCTCGGGCGGATCCTCGACGACCAGACGCGCCGCGGGCGCGTCGCGCTGCCCCTGTCGAGCGGCCTCGATTCGCGGACGGTGGCGGCGGTCGCGACCTCCGGTCGGTTCGCCGGCGGCGGGCCGGACTCCCCCCCCGCGCCGTGGTGCTATTCGTACGGCTACACCGACGATTCGGCCGAGACGTCGATCGCCGCGCGGGCGGCGGCGGCGCGCGGGCTCCCGTTCGAGCGCTTCACCATCGGCCCGTACCTCTTTGACCGCATCGACACGGTCATCTCCTGCACCGAAGGATTCCAGGGGATCGCCAGCACGCGCCAGTCGGCCGTCGTCGGGGAGATCGCCGCGCACGCGGATTATCTCCTCGCCGCCCACTGGGGCGACGTCTGGATGGACGACATGGGGCTGCTGGACCACGCCGGCGTCCCGGACGACGAGGCTGTCCTAGATCATGCCTTGCACAAGGTCAGGAAGAAGGGGGGCGGGTGGCTCCTCGACCACGTCGCCCGCCCTCAGTTGGGCGGGCGCGACCCGGAGCAGTTGCTCCGCGAGATGGTCCGCGAGGAACTCGGGCGCGTCGCGTCGATCGCCGACCCCGACTTCCGCGTCAAGGCGTTCAAGACCGAGCAGTGGTCGTTCCGCTGGACGCTCGCCAGCCTGAGGACGTTTCTGCCAGGGGCCTTCGTACGCTTGCCGTTCTACGACGACCGTATGGTCGACTTCTGCTGCACCTTGCCGTCGCGCCAGGTCAAGGGGCGGCGGCTCCAGATCGATTATCTCAAGCGATTTCACCGCGACCTGGCGTGGATCACCTGGGACGTGACGGACTCCAGTCTTTACTTCCGGCAGTATTACGACACCTGGCTGCTGCCCAAGCGGGCGTGGAAGAAACTCCGTCGGATGGCCTCCGGGCGGAGGCACGTCGGGCGCAACTGGGAGGTCCAATTTCTCAACGAGCGGGGGAAGTCCGGACTTCACGAATGGCTCCTGCGCCCCGGGCTGAAGGTCCACGACCTCGTCTCGCGGGGCGCCGTTCAGGCGCTGGTCGACGAGGTCCTCGCCCGGCCCTCGGCCGGCAACGGCGACTCCCTAGCCACGTTGCTGACGCTTTCCGTCTGGCTTGAACACTATGGTTGAGTCGCTCCGCAGTCCGCCGGGGGGAGGGCCGTCGGGCCGCGGGGGCCCCTTGTCCGTCCTGTTCATCGACGTGAGCTGGCCGCCGGAGACCTTCCTCTGGCAGACCGTGGTCGGACTGGCCCGCGCCGGGGTGTGCGTACAATTGTGCGTCACGGGCCCGGCACCGACCGGTCGGCTGTCCCAGCCGGGCGTGCGGATCGTTCGTCGGCCGTCCTGGAACGTCTCGCACGTCCGACGTCTCGGCGCCTTCCTGGGGCTGCTCGTCGGCAAGGCGGCCCGCCACCCGTTCGCCCTGGTCCGCCTGGCTGGGGCGACGGCGCGGGGGGCCGGCGGCCGGGGGAGATTCCGGCGGCGGCTGCTCTCGCTCTATCGCCTGCTCCCCTTCGCGGGGCTGAAGCCCGACGTGGTCCATTTCTTGTGGAACAGCGCAGCGATCGAGGACCGGCTCCTGTTCGACTTCCTAGGCCGCCCGGTCGTGGTGAGTTGCCGGGGCTCTCAGATCAACGCCGCGCCGCATGACCCGCGCCGATCGGCCCTGACCGCGGGATTGGCCGAGGTCTTCTCGAAGGCCGCCGCCGTGCATTGCGTCTCCCGGGCCATCGTGAACGAGGCGGTGTCCTACGGACTGGACCGCTCCAAGGCGCACGTGATCACGCCGGCCGTCGACCCGGAGTTCTTCCAGCCGGGCCCGCCCGACTCGGGGTCGGACGACGGCGAATTTCGGGTCGTCTCGGTGGGCTCGTTCCGCTGGATCAAAGGGCACGAGTACGCCCTGATGGCCGTCCGGCTGCTGGCGGACTCGGGCGTGTCCGTGCGCTACGACCTCGTCGGCGACGGCCCCGAGCGCCAGCGGGTGGTTTACACCATCCATGACCTGCAATTGCAAGGGCGCGTCCGGCTTCGAGACTCTCTGACCCCTGAGGGGGTGCGCGAGGCCCTGCGGAGGTCGCATGTCTGCTTGCTCCCCAGCCTGAGCGAAGGGATCTCCAACGCCGTGCTGGAGGCGATGGCCTGCGGGTTGCCGGTCGTCACGACGGATTGCGGGGGGATGCGCGAGGTCGTAACGGATGGCGTGGAGGGGTTTGTCGTGCCGGTCCGCGACGCGGGGGCGATGGCCGCCGCCCTCCGCCGCCTGCACGACGACCCCGAGCGGCGTCGGGCGATGGGCCAGTCGGGTCGGCGCCGCGTGGTCGACGAATTCAGCCTGGGGCGGCAGGCCGCGCGGCTGCGCGACCTGTACGCCGGCCTGCTCGGCGCCGGCTCAACCCCCGAAAGCGGGGGGTGCGAAACCGTCCCGGCGAGCCGAGGGGCTCGATGACGACATCTCACCGCCCATACCCAAGGCCGACCGTCGCCCTGGTCATGGGCTCGTTCCCGTCGAACACCACATTCCTTCTGAATAAATTCCTCGGACTGCTCGCGGGCGAATGGGGAGTGGCGTTGTGCTGCGACGACACGCCAGTCGGCGCGGCGCGGCAGTCGCCGGTCTTCCGGGGAAGCCCGGAGGTCCGGAAGCACACCCACCTCGCGCGCCCGCCCCAGTCCCGCCTCCGCGCCCTCTTGAGTTTGCCGGCGACCTTGCTCGCAACCGCGGCGACCAGCCCTTGGCGGACCTGGCGCTACCTGCGTGCCGGCTATCGTCGGTTCGGCGCCGACATTCTCCGCCGGTTCCTTTACGACGCGCCGTTGATTCGGCTGAACCCGAGCATCGTCCACTTCGAATTCGGCCCTCTGGCGGTCGGTCGCATGCACCTTCGCGAACTGCTCGGCTGCTCGATCGTCGTGAGTTTTCGCGGCTACGACCTCAACTTCGTGGGTCTAGAGCGCGAGAATTATTACGCCGAGGTGTGGGCGAGCGCCGACGCCCTCCACCTGCTCGGCGACGACCTGTGGCGCCGGGCCCGACGCCGCGGCTGTCCGGCGGACAAGCCTCACGCGCTCATCCCGCCCGCGATCGACACCGGGTTCTTCGACCCGGGCGAACGACCCGCCGGCGCGGTCGCGGGCCGAGGTGACCGCGAGTTGCGGGTCCTCAGCGTGGGCCGTCTCGTCTGGAAAAAGGGCTACGAGCACGCCCTCCAGGCGATGGCCTTGCTCGCAACTGAGGGCGTCCGCTTCGAGTACCGGATCGTCGGCGACGGTGATTTTGTGGACGCGGTCGGGTTCGCCCGCCGCCAGCTCGAACTGGGCGAGTCGGTGGTCCTTGTCGGCGGTCAGACGCCCGCCCAGGTCAAGGAGCAGATGCTCTGGGCCGACGTCCTGCTCCACCCTGCGGTGTCGGAGGGGTTCTGCAATTCGGTGATCGAGGCGCAGGCGATGCGTCTTCCCGTGGTCTGCACCGACGCCGACGGGCTGGCGGAAAATGTCCTCGACGGGGAGACCGGCTTCGTCGTGCCGCGTCGCGACCACCGGGCCCTAGCGGCGCGGCTCGCCCAATTGGCGGGCGACCCTGCCCTGCGGCACGCCCTGGGCGCGGCGGGCCGCCGCCGGGCCGTCGGGCACTTCCAGCTCGCAGATCAAATCCTCGCCTTCGAACGCCTCTACCACAACGTCCTTCAGGCGCGGACGGCGCCCGGCGACTTCCCTCGGGGTGTCCCTTCCGATGACGAGAGTTGACCTGCTGTGTTTCCTCCCCGCAGGACGCGAGGTGCCCCCCTGGCCGCTGGGAGGGGTCCGCGTCCTGCCCGAGGCGCCTGGCATCCTGGCCAGGGCCGTCGCGGACTGGCTAGCCGAGACCGGCGCGGAGTTCGGCCTATTCTGGGACTCGGCGCTGGGAACGCCGTCGCCTCAGCTCGTCGAACAGACGCTCGGCCTTCCCGGCGACGTCTGGCACGCCGGACTCGCCCTGGGTACGGTGGGCCTGCCGGAAGTCGTCGATTTCGTCGAACCCCTCTGGATGCTGAACCACGACCCTGATCCGAGCGTGGTCGCCACCTCCTGGAGGATTTCACTGCGGGCTTGCCTTGTCCGCGCTGAGGTCCTGCGGCAGTTGGGGGGGCCCGACCCGGCCTTCGACACGTTGACGGGTGCCGCGCTCGAGTTGGGGGCCCGCTTGATCGGCCGCGGCGCCATCGTCCGCCACGTCCCGGACCTGCTCCCGGGGCCGCCGCCGGCTTCGACGATCGTCGCGCCATCCGTCCACGACGAGCTGCGCTTCGTCCGCCAGAAGTTCAGCGAGCGCTGGCTGTGGTGGGCCGCCTGGCGCGCCGCCGCGCACGGCCGCCCCCTAGGGTCGTTGCTGAGGGCGCTGGTGAGGCTGCGGCGTGAGGGGGTGCGGCCGCCCACCCCCCCCTACGACCGGGGTCCGCGGCCCGACGACGACTTCGATCCGGAGGCCTGGCACGGCCGCGTGTCGGTCATGGTGCCCACCTTGCAGCGATATCCCTACCTCTGCAACGAGCTGAGGCAACTCCGTGGCCAGACGGTCCGCCCCCGCGAGATCGTCGTCGTGGACCAGACGCCCCGAGCCGAGCGGGAAACGGCCTGGGCCGACGAGTTCGCCGACCTCCCCCTGCGACTCTCCCACCAAGACGTGATGGGACAATGCACGGCCTGGAACGAGGCGATCAGCCGCTCGACGGGGGAATACCTCCTGTTCCTCGGCGACGACGCGGACCGGATTGCCCCCGATTTCGTCGAGAAGTTCTTGAGGACGGCCCACGCGCTGCGTGCGGACATGGTCGCCTGCGCCGTCGAGGAGGTCGGGTCGGACCCGGTGCCCGAGGAGAGCGACTTCCTGCGGGTCGCAGACACCTTCCCCATCGCGCTGGCCCGGCGCGACCTGTTCGCCAGGAGCGGCCTGTACGACCTCGCGTTCGACCGCGGCGCCCGCGCGGACGCCGACGTCGCGCTGCGGTGGCTCGACGCCGGGGCGCTGATGATTTTCGACCCCCGGATTCGCGTCCTCCACCTCAAGGCCCCCCGGGGCGGCCTGCGGGCCCACAAGGCACGCGTGATCACCCGGGCGAGTAGCCGGCGCAACCTCTGGCATCGCGACCTCCCCAGCCGAACCGAAATCTACCTGATGCTGCGCCACCACACCTCCCGCCAGCTCCGGGAGATGGTCCTGATGAGAATCGTCGGCACGTTGATCGTCCGGGGGGGGCGGCTGGCCAAGGTCCAAAAGTGCCTCGTCAGCCTGTTTTGCCTGCCGGACACCCTGCGAACGATCCGAACCAACCGCCGCCAGGCTCGGGAGATGCTCGGCGCGTACCCGCAAATTCCCGCCCTGGCGGACCCGCCCCGCGGGACCTCGGGCGGCCCCGGGGGCCGCCGCGACGCCGGACCCCTCCTAGACGGCGGCGGCCCTTCCCCCGACCGCCCCCATCCGTTGAACGCCCGATGAATATCATGCACGTGATCGACAGCCTCGCCCGGGGCGGGGCCGAGCGGATGCTCGTCGACCTGGCGAACCAGACGGCCCGCGACGGCGGGCGGGTCTCGGTTTGCGTCACGCGCCGGGCGACGGACTTGGCGAAGGACCTCCGGCCGGAGATCGCGCTCCACGTCCTCGACCGCCGCCGCCGGTTCGCGTTAGCACCAGTGTTACGACTCGCGCGGCTGATTCGCGAGGAGGAGGTCGACGTCCTACACGCCCACGGCCGCTCCTCTTTCAGCCTCTTGGCCTTGGCTCGCGAGCTGCGGCTCGTCCGGCAGCCGGTCGTACTGCACGATCATACCGGGACCTGCCTTTTGGACGATTCGGTACCCGCATGGTTCCGCTTCCGAGGCAGGTGCCACGTCGCCCATTTTATCGGCGTGCATCCGGGGTTGGGAGCGTGGGCGAAGTCCGCCGGGCTTTCGAACGACCGCATCAGCGTCGTTGGAAACGCTCTGGATCTGAGGCGGTGCTGCACCGCCGCCCCGATCGACTTGCAAGGAGAATTCGGAATTCCTGAAGGGACGGTGGTCGGAGTCGCTGTGGGCAACATTCGTCCCGAGAAGGGAATTCGCGAGTTGCTGCTGGCGCTCAGCCTCCGCACTAGCCGGTTACCATTAAAAGTTCTCGTGATTGGCGGGGATGCCGATCCGCTCTATGCCCTGGAATGCAGAGACCTCTGCCGAACGCTCGCCTTGGAGGGTTGCGTCGCGTTTACGGGCCAACGCGGGGATGTCCTCGGGCTCATTCGCGGTGCCGACTTCGCCCTGATGCCCTCGCTCTCGGAATCCGGTCCGTTAGTTATCATAGAATATTTTTCCTGCTCGATCCCGCTGGTTTCGACTGACGGAGGCGAGGTGTGCCTAAAGTGTCGCGATTTCGGCGCTGATGAATTCGTGCCTGCAGGAGACCCCCGCGTATTCGCCGCCGCTTTGGACCGACTCCTGGCGCTCTCGCCGGATGAACGGAAGGCCCGAGGGAGGGCTGGGAAAGAGATCGCCTTCCAGCACTTCGACATCGTCCAAACGGTCTCTCGTTTTTATCAAATCTACGCGCAGGTTTCTGGGAAACGCGTGCCATGAGACTGGTAATCCTCTCGAACATGTCTCACTACATGTCCGACGGACGGGTCGTGGGCTGGGGACCGACCGTTCAAGAGATCAATCATCTTGCGTCATTGTTCGAGGAGGTTCATCACGTCGGCTGCCTGCATAAAACGGAGGCGCCTCGAACGTCGCTGCCTTATACTTCGGATCGAATCTCATTAGTCCCAGTCCCGGCGGCCGGCGGGCGCGGGCTGCGCGAGAAGCTCCAGATCCTTCGGCACGTCCCGCTCTATCTGAAGACCATGCGGCGGGAGCTGCGCCGAGCCGACGTCGTCCACGTCCGCGCGCCGGCGAACATCAGCCTGCTGGCCATCGTCCTACTCACGTTGACCTCCGTGCCGCGGCTCCGGTGGATCAAGTACGCAGGCAACTGGAAGCCCGACGCCGATCCCTGGAGCTACGCGCTGCAGCGCTGGTGGCTGAGTACAAGGCTGCACAAGGGGTTGGTCACCGTCAACGGGTCCTGGCCCGACCAGCAGGCCCACGTGCGTTCCTTTTACAACCCCTGCCTCACGGACGAGGAACTGTCGCAGGCGCGCGAGATGGTGGCGGCCAAGCGCCTCGATCCGCCGCTTCGATTGCTCTTTGTGGGAGCCGTCGCCCGCTACAAGGGGGTGGACCAGGCCCTACGGGTCGTCGCACTCCTTGCCAGCCAAGGCATCGAATTAACGTTCGATCTTGTCGGCGATGGCGACGAAAGAGGATCACTTGGGGCCCTAGCCGAGGAATTAGGCATCAGCCGCCTCGTTCGGTTCCACGGCGGGCTTCCCCGCGGCGACCTCGGCACCCATTACGCCCGGGCGCACGTGATGCTCTTCCCGAGCCGGTCGGAAGGCTGGCCCAAGGTCCTGAGCGAGGCCATGGCCTACGGCGTCGTGCCCGTCGCCAGCGACGTGAGTTGCCTCTCGCAGTATTTGTCGCGGTTCAGGGTTGGCAGGACGGTCCCGCGCGACGACGTCGCCGGCTTCGCCGCGGCGATCCGCTGGTATCTGGACAACCCCGAGGCCTGGGCGCTGGAATCCGCCCACGCGGTCCGGGCCGCCGCCCACTTCAGTTACCGCAATTACCTCGAGGCGGTACGCGACCTTCTGGCGCTTGCGGGCGGGGACCCGGGAGGACCCGAAACCACGTCGCCGTCGCCCCCCGCCCTCGGCATTCGTTTGGGTCGCGAGGGTTGACATGTCAACGAGCGCCGTCGTGCCAGTCGAAGAGGACGCCGATTCCGACACCAGGACAGGCCAGGACGCGCCCTTCCTCTTGTTTCTGTTTCTGGCGGCGCACGTCCCCCTGGCGTATGCGATGCGTCAGTCGCGAACGGTCGCAACCCTGCACACGCTCGCCACGCTGTTTCTGGGCCTGGCCTACGCGCTGCGGGGTTGCGGGATCGAACGTTTCGCCTACTTGGCCGCCTACATCACGGGGGCCGAGGTGCTCTGGCGGATGACCAAGTCTCAGGTCTTCTGGGAGTCCGGCAAATACGGCGTCTGCCTGGTCTTGATGACAGGCATGTACCGCGGGGGGCTGCTGAATTTCCCCCGGCTCCCGCTCGTCTACCTCGGCCTCCTGGCGCCGTCGGTGGCGGCGCTGGACGCCAGCAGGGGATTGGAAGGCGTCAAGGACCAGGTTAGCTTCAACCTGTCCGGCCCGCTGAGCCTGACCGTTTGCCTCCTCTTCTTCTCCCAGCTCGCCGTCCCTCGCCGCGAGTTCCTTCGGCTGCTGGTCTCGGCCCTCGGGCCGGCCGTCGGCATCGCCTTCGTGGGATTGTTCAGGACGATGAGCCTGGAGTCGATCCAATTCCGCCAGTCTTCCAACTTCGCGACGAGTGGCGGCTTCGGTCCGAACCAGGTGTCGGCCGCACTGGGGATGGGAGTCCTGTTCTGCTTGATCTTCCTCCTGATCGGTCGTTCGGGGTCCCTGGTGAAAGCCCTGATGCTCCTCATCCTCACGGGACTGGCGGTTCAATGCGCGATGACGTTCTCGAGGGGCGGCCTGGCCATAACGACCGCCAGCGCGATCGCCGGGTCGCTCGCCCTGGCGCGGGACTCCGGCACCCGCGTCAAAATTGTCGTTGTCTCCGCCTTGCTGTACCTCGTCGGCAACTACTTGATCCTGCCGTCGCTCGACCAGTTCACCGGTGGGGCGCTCTCGAAGCGGTTCACCGAGACCAAGTTGACCGGCCGGGACTCGTTGGCCTGGGGCGACATATACATCTGGCAGGAGAACCCCCTGCTGGGCGTCGGCCCCGGCGGGGGGGGTGCCTTGCGGGGGGCGGAGTTTAGCAGTGCCTCCGCTCGGGACGCGCATTACGGCTCGCACACAGAGTACACCCGGCTCTTGTCCGAGCACGGCCTCTTCGGTCTGGTGGCGATCGGCGTCCTCGGAGCGATCTCCGTCGGTTCAGTGGCGCGATCCCCGACGAAGTCGGGCCAGGCGGTCGCCATGGTATTCGTGTGTTGGGGCCTCCTCTACATGGCCATTAACGGCATGCGGATGGTCGCCCCCGCGTTCATCCTCGGGCTGTCCTCGGCGACCCTCTTACTGGACGAGGGGTGAGCGGGCGCGGGGAGGACATAGGGCCTCTTTAAGCAGAGTTTTCATGCATGGCCAATCCGTTGAGAATTTGCGTGGTGGGGCCGATGATCGGCCGCCACCCGGGGCGCGTCACGACCCAGGGCGAATTGCTCGGGGCGCGGCTGGGCAAGGCGGGCTACTCGGTCGCGGTGTTCTCGACCTACGAAAACCGCTATTTGCGCGCGATCAGCATCGTCGCCAACATTCTGTCGCGGCACCGCATCGACGTGATGCTCGTTCAGACGTACTCGGGCCCGAGTTTCGTGGTCGAGTCGATCGCGTGCTGGCTGGGCCGCCGGCTCGGTGCCCGCGTCGTGCTCCACATGCACGGCGGCTCGGCCCCCGAGTTCATGGACCGCCACCCCCGGTGGACCCGTCGCGTCTTCTCCTGGGCGGACGCCCTAGTCTCACCTTCGCGCTACATCGCACACGCTCTCGAAGCTCGAGGGCATCGCGGCAAGATTATTCCCAACTTCATCGATCTGCCCGCCTATCCTTACCGTCATCGCCAGGCGGTCGGCCCTCGATTGCTCTGGATGCGGGCGTTCCATCCTATCTACAACCCGGAGATGGCCGTCCGCGTACTCGCCATTCTGCGTGAGACGGTACCGGGGGCGACGCTGGCCATGGGGGGGCAGGACGGAGAGTCGCTGGCCGCGACGCGCCAACTGGCCCGGCAACTTGGGGTCGCCTCCGCGGTGCGGTTCCTAGGCTTCCTCGAGATGGCGGACAAGGTTCGGGAGGCCGGCGCGGCCGACATCTTCATTAACACCAACCGGATCGACAACACGCCCGTCTCGGTGATCGAGGCGTGTGCGCTGGGCCTCCCCGTGGTCTCCACCCGGATCGGCGGTATTGCGGACTTGCTGGACGACGGCGAGTCGGGCCTGCTCGTCCCCGACGGCGACGCCGCCGCGATGGCCGGGGCGGTGCGTCGTCTTCTGGACGAGCCGGGTCTCGCGGACAAACTGTCGTCGAAGGGCCGACTCCTGGCCGAGGAGTGTTCGTGGGAGCGCGTCCACCCCCTCTGGGAGGACCTCTTTGCCAGACTCAAGCCGGGCGCCGGGGAGCGCGTCCCGGCCGGTGCCCCCGGGCGGCCGGCGACCGAGCACGTCGGCGCGTCGGGGGCACCGCCCTTAGTTTGAAGACATCGCCGGGTAGATTTGTTAAAATTAGGAGTTACGCGATAGTGGCTATCTGAGCAGAAGAATGCCATCACACAAGCCCTTTAGGCAGTAGTTTCCACGATTTCGAGCCGACCTCCGCCGGTTCGCGCGGCCAAGACCCCTCCGGCGTCGCCAGTGGCCACGCCGGGAGGCCTTGGTGCCAGGCCGGTTGACGCTCCGGCTCCCGCGAACGTCAACCGGTCCCCTTCTCGCTCACGTGTTCATGCTGCATTTCCTCCCGCTTTCAGCCAGGCCGACAGAAGCCCCTGAAATTCCCCGCGATGGCCCCTCAGCAATCGCTCCACGTCCAGCACGCTGGGGCGGTCCTTCTTCTTGTTCCACGGCGGCGGCGACCACCACTCCCACCGGCCCTCCCCGTCCAGGCGGAATTGCAACAGTCGCAACAGGCTCAGCGTCACCCACTGCGCCTGCGTCGTCCGCTCGATCGGCTTCCGCGTCCAGGCCCGGCACTCCTCCCAACCCAACCGCTGTTTCAGGTCCCGGAACCCGTCCTCCTGCCGGAACCGCGCGCAGAACAACTCCACCATCGCCAGCCCACTCATGTCCACCACCGAACTCACCACCGTGAACCGCTTGGTGTAGCCCTCGACACGGGCGACCACCGCCTTGACCGGCACGTCATGGCCCGGCACCCGCCAGAGGCAGACCACCTCCTTCCAGCGGACCGTCCGTCGTCGGCCGTAGAGGTACGCCTCGCCCTGGCGCCAGTCCCCCGGCCAACGGCCCCCCTGACTCGGCGGCGACAGCTTGCGGCCCCACTTCGCCGGCCGACCACGCCGGCCCTTGGGTCGCTCCGGCGGCGCGTGCAGTCGGGCGTCGCGGCGCAATCGGGTCAGGAACTCGATCCGGGGCGAGCCGTCCCGGGGCATGACCAACTCCCGGACCACGCTCTTCAGGGCGTAACCGCCGTCGAAGACGCCCAGGTGGGGCCCGCCGGCGAGTTTGGCTTGCTCGCGGAGCAAGTCGACGGCCAGTTCGCACTTGGTCCGGAACGCGACCCTGGGCCCGGCGTGACCGTCCCGGAACGGGAGCTGCGCCTTGCGGAAGTACAACGCCCCGGAGACCGGCAGGTACCACGCGGGCTTGCCGCCGTTTTCGAGCAGGGCCCCGAGGCAGACCCAGTTGTGCGCCCGGACGGTGGCGGCGCGGTTGGGGCACCGGGCGGTGTGCTCGTGGAAGGTGCACGTCCCCCAGACGTTCTCGCCCGAGCGGTGGACCTTGGTGTCGTCGACGGCCCAGACGCGGAAGCCGTGCCAAATGCTTCCGGGGGCCCTGGCGAGGAGGCCGGCGAGGGCCTCGGTGAGGCGTTCGGGCCTCCAGGCGCCGTACTCGACGAAGCGTTCCAGTGCGTTCCAGTCGCCGATCCGGTGGATGGCGGTGACGGACTGGGTGACGGTGTGTTCCTCGACGTTGAGGACCAACGCGGTGACCCACTCGACGAACCGGCGATGGCCGGGCCGCGTGAAGGCCGAGGCGAAGGAAGCGAGGAGGTCTTGCCAGAGCGTCCAGAGGAACGTAGCCTGCCGCATGGGGCGTCTCCCGTCGCGCGTTTGGTGGATACGTAAGCACCCATCAAGTTCCGCCAGGGAGACGCCCTCTTCAATACGATACGTCCGTCAACGTCGATGGCTCGAAATCGTGGAAACTACTGTTTAGGGCTCCGTCTGCTATGTTCCAAACTGCCTAGATCGCCAATTTCGAGGCGATTGGCCCGTGTGCGGACCGATCACCGCCCCAAAGACAACTGTGGACGTGGAGTACGGTGGCCATAATTATGATTTTTTGAACACTATCGCGTATCTCCTAAAGGTGTGCGTCGCATGATTCCAAATGGACCGAAATGAGCGGCCGATCGGGCCGCCTCGGTCGTCGACGGTGGGTGCCCCACTTGATTTTGGCACCCAACTCCTGTTCTCCTTGAATTCGACTGACTGAACACCCCGCGAATCACACCTGGAGGCAGGGATGCCCACCTTGACCGTCATCTACGCGACCCCGGCCGAGCGCCTTTCTTACGAGCGGGCCATCGCGTTCGTGGCCGAGATGTACCAACTCGGCCTGGCCGCACCGGACGGCACTGTGATCGACGCCTGTGAGGCCCTCGCCCTCTCCACCGGCCGGGACCTCTTCCGCGACACCCTGGCGGCGGCCGTCCAGGGCGGGTCGAAGGGGTCGATAAAAAGTCGCCGACCACTGCGGCCGCCCGACGCGGGGCAAGGGGAAGAGGCCGCGATCGGCCCTGACGGCCGTCGGCAAAATCGCGGTCCGGCGGACGTACCGGACTTGTCCGGCGTGCGGGCTTTTGGGGAGCAGGCCATCTCGCTACGGCAAGCAGAAGCAACACCGCCTGCTCTACTGCCGAACCTGCCGCTCTCGCTTCTCCGAGCGAAAAGGCACTCCTCTGTTCGGCTCCCAACTGCCCCAGGACAAGGCCGTCTCCTTGCTCCTCCATCTGGCCGAACGCAATGGCGTCCGCGCCACCGGACGACTCGTCGGGGTGAATCGCAATACCGTGGTCCGCTACAGTCGCCTGGTCGGCGACCACGCTCCCCAGATCCACGACGAACTCGTGGCTTTTTCCCCCGAAGACCCGCGAGGTCCAGTTCGATGAGAAGTGGTCGTTCGTCTTCAAGAGGCAGGAGCACTGCGACCCCGACGACCCGGCCGATGACCATCGCGGCGATTGGTGGGACCACGTGGCCTTCGACCCCGAGCACCGATTGGGTGTCAGCGTCGCCGCCGGACCGAGGGCCGTAATGACCAGCGACGACTACCCGGCTTACGAGACGGCGATTCTCCAGGCTTACAGCCGAGAGGTCGAGGCCACCGCGAGCGGCCGGCCGAGCCGAAAGATGGTGGCCGAGAAGGCCCCGCCTGCGGAAAGGTCAGCCGTTGGATCAACGTCTCGTTCCTGGAGCGTCAGAACGCGACGGACCGCCATCACAACGCGCGGAAGGTCCGTAAGACGTACACGTTCTCGAAGGACTGGAGGGCCCACGAGTCGATGACGAATTTCACGATGTATCAGTCCAACTTCTGCTGGCCGGTACGTACGCTGGCCGAGCGTGACGCCAATGGACGCCTGTGGATGAGGTCTCCGGCGATGGCGGCAGGACTGGCCGATCATGTCTGGACCATGAGAGAGTTGGTCACCATGCCCGTCTTTCAACGCCATTACGACACCACCTAAAATCGATGATCGCTCCAAACTCATACCCACGAACAGAAGTAGTGCAATTATGGGAATGAACGATTTCTGCTTCTATTATGGACGTGACACAACGATCACAGCCGCCCTTCGAAACGCGGCCAAAAGCGTCTGGGGCAGCGCGAGCGAAGATAGCACCACACCAAGCTTCGTCCTCTTTCTGCCCCCTGACAGCGTTGAACTTGTCAAGATTCGACATGATAATACAATAAGCGCAATATCTGGATATGTTAGAAACGATAAATTATATAATATAAATAATATTGGCGACACACGCGTTCAATCTCAC
>LNFM01005863.1_pt1 | contig 20762 bp, 23 predicted proteins | sample 596031 | NCBI WGS metagenome assembly LNFM01 (sample SAMN04254537, study PRJNA301005) | activated carbon metagenome | isolation source: dual media filters at the Ann Arbor, Michigan drinking water treatment plant | place: USA: Ann Arbor | reverse complement strand
TCAATTTACGCCCGCGAAAACGCCTGGGCTGGAAGACGCCGTACGAAGTTTATGCAGGGGTGAGCGTTGCACTTATGTGTTGAATTCAGGCTGCCTGACATTGTACCTGGCAGGATTTGCGTCCAATATCTTGATGCCCTTCCCTTCAAGAACAGAACGCATATCCTCTACGTAGGGTCGAAAGAACACTTCTGCACTCAGGCCTGGCGTCTTCGAAGCAGCATCAAAGAATTTCTTTGCAATGCTGGGCAAAGGTTGGGTCAAGGCTGACCGCGACATTGCTCTGGACGTACGTATTCGCTCAACCATTCTTATTTGACTGGTCAAAACACGTTGTGCCTCGTCCAGCGTACTAGGAAGTACGTAAAGCACTATCTCAAAATTCTTACCTGTACGTTCCGCAATCTCAACCAGAGAAAGCGCCGAATCGTCCCCAGGGTTATCGTGTAGTTTCAGGATGGAGAAAAGAAAATTTGTGTCAAGCACCACTTTAACTGTGCGCTTCTTTCGTTGACCTTCGATAGCTTTTAATGTGGTGGCATTGAGCTGAGAGGCCTCAGCAAAGAAGTGAGCCCTCATAAGGCGTAGAACATGGCTTCGACACGATTCATTTGCTGGAGCAAAAAAAATGGATAGCGTATGCCTTAACCCTTCCTGACAGGTTTGGGAGTATTTTGCGAGAAACGGATCAAGCCAATCGACGTCTCGTTCGAGCTGGCCATCTACAAGGAGATGGAATAAGTTGGCGCCAGAGACCTGGATCGTGCGCTGAAGGCACTTTGTGAACTCGCCGTATACGTGTTCCGCGTTGAGCTTAGGGCAGAACTTCGTACAGTTGATCACAAATACTTCACGACAAGCTTCTGCCTCCTTGATTGCAATCTCTCTTGCCACTGCAAGCTCTGCTCGCTTGACTTCAGTGAGCTTGTATTTCTTGGCTATAACCGAAACCGCACCTTGTGACGACAGAGTATCCAACTGCGCCAGAAGCAACTCATCAACAACATTGGTGCAAAGATCTTCTTTCAGCTTCAGCTGGAGCTCGCCTAAGCCCACCGGCTTGCTGAGTTGCCACAAAGCGCTTTGTACGACCTGGCCTAAAGCTTTCTTCCACCACCCTGACTCGTTGAGTTCAACGTGGTGTATCAAGGAAACAGTCTCAGCAGACAGCGGTTTCGTAATCATTGACTTTCCTTTCTTCGCCTGCAAAAAACGCTTCCTTAAATTGACGTCAAAAAAATAATACGAGTGCTGATGGAGTACGATCTAGAGCGATCTAATCTCGGTAAGCTACTATTTTGCCATATGCACCACAAGCTCAATGCACGGCGTAGAGCTGAGCCTAAGGATTGGGTAAAAGTCGGTAAAAAACCAAGAGTTCATACTGCTGACCAGCCACTTTGGCTCGAAAGCAGCCTGCGATGAGTGGCAGATTCTGGCAGGTTTCTGCCTGATGCGACCGGCCGCTGCGGAACGACACATATCGGTCTTATACACCATGCCCTGCTCAGCTTAGCCGCCAACCGCCACAGTCTACTGTGTCACCACAACCTTCTTAATACCCACCGAAACGGTCTTTGACCCCTCTTCCTTCAGTACCGAACCTCTCCCCCGCGGCACATCTGCGTGCCGTGCGTTTGTCTGTGAGGTTGGGTTCAGGGATGCAAGCGACAACGGTGCTTTACGGCCAAGTGCTGGCGGTGTTGGCCATTACCTTGTTCGGGGTGTGGGGTGCCACGCAGTGGACGGCTGCTGCGCTCGGCTACCAGGCGCGCCTGGGGGCACCCTGGTTCGAGTTGCTGGGCACGCCGGTCTATCACCCCTGGCGTCTGTTCGAATGGTGGTTCGTATTCGACGCCTACGCGCCGGATATCTTCAACATCGGCGGCAGCATCGCCGCTTGCAGCAGCCTGCTGGCGTTGGTGGTGGCCATTGGCATGGCGATTTGGCGGGCGCGCCAGGCACGCCGCGTCACCACCTACGGGTCGGCGCGCTGGGCCGACTCGGATGAGGTACGCAAAGCTGGCCTGACCGAACCGGCGGGTGTGTTCCTCGGCCAGTTCGACGACCAGTACCTGCGCCACGAAGGCCCCGAGCATGTGCTGACTTTCGCGCCGACTCGCTCGGGTAAGGGCGTCGGCCTGGTGGTACCCACCCTACTCTCCTGGCCCGCTTCGGCGGTGATCCACGACATCAAGGGCGAGAACTGGAGCCTGACCGCAGGATGGCGTTCGCGCTTTTCCCACTGCTTGTTGTTCAACCCCACCGATCTGGCCTCGGCCGCCTATAACCCGCTGCTGGAAGTGCGTCGCGGTGCCCATGAGGTGCGCGACGTACAGAACATCGCCGACATCCTCGTCGACCCAGAGGGCGCGCTGGAGCGGCGCAACCACTGGGAGAAGACCAGCCACGCGCTGCTGGTCGGCGCCATCTTGCATGTGCTCTACGCCGGACAGGACAAGACCCTACGCGGTGTCGCCAACTTTCTCTCCGATCCGGCCTGCACCTTCGAGCTGACCCTGCACCGGATGATGACCACGCCGCATCTGGGCGATGCGCCGCATCCGGTGGTGGCCTCCGCGGCGCGGGAGGTGTTGAACAAGAGCGACAACGAGCGCTCGGGCGTGCTGTCCACGGCGATGTCCTTCCTCGGTCTGTATCGCGATCCAACGGTGGCCGAGGTTACCTCGCGCTGCGACTGGCGCATCGCCGATCTGATCTCGGCCGAGCATCCGGTGTCGCTGTACCTGGTGGTGCCGCCCTCGGATATCAGCCGCACCAAGCCACTGATCCGCCTGATCTTCAACCAGGTCGGCCGGCGCCTGACCGAGTCGCTCGACGGCTCCGACGGCATCGAGCGTCGGCACAAGCTGCTGCTGATGCTCGATGAGTTTCCGGCGCTAGGACGACTGGATTTCTTCGAGACGGCGCTGGCCTTTATGGCCGGCTACGGGCTGCGCGCCTTCCTGATCTCGCAGTCGCTGAACCAGATCGACAAGGCCTACGGCCAGAACCACTCGATCCTCGATAACTGCCATGTGCGGGTGACCTTCGCCACCAACGACGAGCGCACCGCCAAGCGCATCTCCGAGACCCTGGGCACCGCCACCGAACTGCGCGCGCAACGCAACTACGCCGGCCACCGCCTGGCGCCCTGGCTGGGCCACTTGATGGTATCGCGCCAGGAAACCGCACGCCCGCTGCTGACTCCGGGCGAGGTGATGCAACTGCCCAGCGACGAGGCCGTGGTGATGCTCTCCGGCCTCGCACCGATCCGCGCGAAGAAGCTGCGCTACTTCACCGACACCAACTTTCGGAGCCGGGTACTGCCGGCACCGCGCTTGCAGCCGGGCCGCTACGCCGACGCACCGACGCCACGCGCGGACGACTGGAGCGGCCTGGTCGTGCCTGCGGCCGTTGCCGCGTCGCCGGCCGACCTGAGCGACGGCGAGGCCGTCGAGACCGTCGAGGATGGCGGCCCACGCCGTCAACCGGAGTTGGCGGAGCTCGCCCAGTTGCCTGATCTCGACGAGCTGGCAAACGACCTGTTTCTGCTCGACGAAGACGACATTTCCACCCCCTTCCCCACCCAGCCGGATCCGCGCCTGCAGCGCTCGGCGCGGCTGGCCGCCCTCGACCCTGACGATGGAATAGCCCTATGAGCCGAGCCCGCCTCAACCTGTTTATCCAACCCGAGCATGCCAAGCGCCTGAACGAACTGGCGATCACCAAGGGCGTGTCAAAGTCCTCGATCATCGCCGCGGCCCTGGCCTCCTGGCTGTCGCCCGAGTCCGGCGAGCACCGCGAGGTGGCCATGGCCAAGCGCCTGGACCGGCTGTCACGTCAGTTCGAGCGCCTGGAGCGTGACCAGAACATCCTGATCGAGACCGTGGCGCTGTATGTGCGCTACTACCTTACGGTCAGCACGCCGGTGCCCGAGGCTCATCAAGAGGCGGCCCGCGCGCAAGGCAAGCTGCGTTTCAGCCAGTTTGTCGAGCAGTTGGGGCGCCACCTGCAGCGCGGACGCAGCCTGGTCAGAGACGTGCACGAAGAGGTTCAGGCAGAGACTCAGGTCTCGGGAGAGCGTCCATGACTGTCGCCTCCTCCCTAATACTGAGCGCTGCGGCAACTTCCCTGGATCGCCGCACGCGCATGCTGCGAACAGCGATGGGGCCACTGATCGCTGCCGCCCTGAATGACCCGGACGTTGTCGAGGTAATGCTCAACCCCGACGGCGTGCTTTGGCTGGATCGCCTGTCCGCTGGCCGCGCCCATCTGGGCACGCTGGCAGCTGCCGACGGTGAACGGATCATCCGTTTGGTGGCAGCACATGTCGGCCAGGAGGTACATCGCAGCAAGCCGCTGCTGAGCGCCGAGTTACCAGAAACTGGCGAGCGCTTCGAGGGCGTGCTGCCGCCCGTGGTGGCCGGGCCGACCTTCGCCCTGCGCAAGCGCGCCGCCGGTGTCATCCCGCTTCAGCAGTACGTCGCCGACGGCATCCTCAGTGCCGTGCAGGCCGATTACCTGCGCGTGGCTGTAGCTGAGCGGCAAAACATCCTAGTAGCCGGCGGCACCAGCAGCGGCAAGACCACCCTGGCTAATGCACTGCTGGCCGAGGTGGCCGGCAGTGGTGACCGCGTGCTGGTACTGGAGGATACGGTCGAGTTGCAGTGCCCGGTCCTTGATCACGTAGCACTGCGTACCAAGCCTGGCGTGGTCTCCATGGCTGATCTGGTACGCAGCACGCTGCGCCTGCGACCCGACCGTGTGGTGGTCGGCGAGGTGCGCGGCGGTGAGGCATTGGATCTGGTCAAGGCCTGGGGCACCGGCCATCCCGGCGGTATCGCCACCATTCATGCGGGCTCTGCACAGGGCGCACTGCTGCGCCTGGAGCAACTGATATTGGAAGTTGCCCTGGCCGCGCCGCGGGCGCTGATCGCCGACGCGGTCAACCTAGTGGTGTTCCTCGCCGGGCGAGGCCGTGCCCGACATGTTCAGCAGATTGCCCGCGTCATCGGCCATGACGAGCGCGGCTACCAGCTCACCTCTATCGACACCCTCCTTTGCTCCTCCTCTACCTCAGGAACTCAGCCATGACTGTCTTTCAGTTTTCCGCTGTTTATCGTCACCGCGTCGTCGGTGCGTTGATGCTCGGTGCCGTCTGCCTGGGCGCCTCCCTTCCCGTATTCGCTGCCGGTTCCGGCATGCCCTGGGAAGGGCCGCTGCAATCGATCCTCGACTCGGTACAGGGACCAGTGGCGCGCATCATCGCGGTGATCATCATCATTACCACAGGCCTGACGTTAGCCTTCGGTGACACTAGCGGCGGCTTTCGCAAGCTGATCCAGATCGTCTTTGGCTTGTCGATCGCCTTCGCCGCGTCGTCGTTCTTCCTCAGCTTTTTCAGCTTTTCCGGCGGGGCGGTGATCGCATGAACAGCGAGCGCGAACTCATCCCCGGCTTCGAGGTGCCGCTGCACCGCTCGCTGGCCGAGCCGATCTTGCTCGGTGGCGCGCCGCGCAACGTTGCGATTCTCAACGGTACCCTGGCGGCCGTGGTCGGCCTGGGCCTGCAGCTGTGGCTGCCAGGCCTGGCGCTATGGCTGGTCGGCCACTCGCTGGCGGTGTGGGGCGCCCGGCTGGATCCGCAGTTCCTGCAGGTGTTCGCCCGGCATATCAAGCAGCCTTCGCTGCTGGATGTGTGAGGAGGCCGCCATGCTGAACCTCACCGAATACCAGCGCCGCCCCGCCCAGCTCTCCGACTGGCTACCCTGGGCCGGTCTGATCGCCCCCGGCGTCGTGTTGAACAAAGACGGTTCGTTCCAGCGCAGCTTGCGCTTTCGCGGGCCAGATTTGGACAGCGCCACCCAAGGCGAACTGGTCGCGACCTCGGCGCGACTGAACAATGCCTTGCGCCGCCTCGGCTCGGGCTGGGCGCTGTTTATCGAGGCCGAGCGACTGGCGGCAGCGGGCTACCCCGATAGCGACTTTCCCGAGCCATTGTCCTGGCTGGTGGACGAGGAGCGCCGCGCAGCCTTCGAGGCCCAAGGCAGCCACTTTGAGAGCACCTATCACCTGACGCTGCTGTACCTGCCGCCGGAGGAGTCGCACTCGCGAGCTGCTGGTCTGCTCTACGAGCACCGGGCGCAGCGCGGCGTTGACTGGCGCGAACGCCTGGCTGCCTTCGTCGCCGAGACCGATCGTTTCTTCGACCTGTTGGACGGGGTGATGCCGGAGCTCGCCTGGCTCGATGACAGCCAGACGCTGACTTACCTGCATGCCACGGTTTCAACCCGCCGCCAGCAACTGGCCGTACCAGAAGTGCCCTTTCACCTCGACGCCCTGCTGGCCGACAGTCCGCTGACCACCGGCCTAGCGCCGCGTCTAGGTGAGCAGCATCTGCGCGTGCTGTCGGTACGTGGCTTCCCCACCTCGACCTGGCCAGGCGTGCTGGACGATCTCAACCGACTGGGCCTCGCCTATCGCTGGTCGACCCGTTTCATCTGCCTAGACAAGGACGAATCAGAGAAGGAATTGGTGCGCCTACGCCGACAGTGGTTCGCCAAGCGCAAAGGCGTCCTGGCGCTGCTGCGCGAGGCGATCTTCCAGCAGGAAAGCCCACTACTCGACAGCGACGCGGCGAACAAGGCCAGCGACGCCGACGCGGCGCTGCAGGAACTTGGCGCTGACCAGGTCGCCTTCGGCTACGTGACCGCCACCGTGATGGTGAGCGATGCCGACGCCCAGGTCGCCGACGAGAAGCTACGCCGGGTCGAGCAGATGATCCAGGGCCGCGGCTTCCTCACCATCGCAGAGAGCCTCAACGCGGTGGAGGCCTGGCTGTCGTCGATCCCCGGCAACGCCTACGCCAACGTCCGCCAGCCGCTGATCTCCACCCTCAACCTGGCGCACCTGATGCCGGTCTCGGCAGTCTGGGCCGGCCCCACGCAAAACGAACATCTTGATGGTCCGCCATTGGTGATCACCCGCACCGATGGCGCAACACCGTTTCGCCTGGTCACCCACGTTGGCGATGTCGGCCACACCTTGGTTGCTGGCCCCACGGGCATGGGCAAGTCGGTGTTGCTGGCGACCCTGGCGCTGCAGTTTCGCCGCTACCCGGGCTCACGACTGTTTCTGTTCGATATGGGGCGCTCACTGCGCGCAACGGTGCTGGGCCTGGGTGGAGAGCACTACGACCTCGGCGGCGACAGCGACCTGGCCTTCCAGCCACTCGAGCGTATTGACCATCCGGGCTACCGCGCCTGGGCCACCGAGTGGCTGGAAGCGCGTCTACTGCAGGAAGGCGTGGCCGTCGGACCCGAGCAGAAGGCAGCGCTGTGGACGGCGCTGGACAGCCTGGCCGGCGCGCCGGAGGCGCAGCGCACGCTGACCGGTTTGTCCGTGCTGCTGCAGGACGACGCCCTGCGCCAGGCGCTGCAACCCTACGTGCTTGGCGGCGCCCATGGCGCATTGCTGGATGCTGATCAGGATCGCCTGGGCAGTGCTGACGTGCAGTGCTTCGAGATGGAGGAGCTGATGCTCAGCAAAGCGGCGGTGGCTGCAGTGCTGAGCTACCTGTTCGCCCGCTTCGAGGAACGCTTCGACGGCGCACCGACCCTGCTGATCCTCGACGAGGCCTGGCTGTTTCTCGACGATCCGCTGTTCGCCGCACGCATCCGCCAGTGGCTCAAGACGCTGCGCAAGAAGAACGTCAGCGTCGTCTTCGCCACCCAGTCGCTGGCCGACATCAAGGATTCCAGTATCGCTGCGGCGATCATCGAGAGCTGCGCCAGCCGCATCTTCCTGCCCAACCCGCAAGCCGGCGAGCCACAGATCCGCGGCATCTACCAGGGCTTCGGCCTTAACGACCGGCAGATTGAGATCATCGCCCAGGCCACGCCCAAGCGTGATTACTACTACCAATCGCGCCAGGGCAACCGCTTGTTCGACCTCGACCTAGGGCCGGTGGCGCTGGCCTTCGCCGCCTCGGCCAGCCCGGCCGAGCAGCGTGAGATCGATCGAGTCCTGCAGACGTCCGGCGCCGCCGATTTCGCTCCTACCTGGTTGCGTCACCGTGGCCTGGACTGGGCCGCCGACCTACTCACCACTTACCCCACCTCACGCAAGGAGTGCCGACCATGAGATCCCTCGCCCTCCATTTTCCCTGCACCACACTGTTGGTGATTGGCTTGCTGGCTGTAAAACCGGCCAGTGCCCTTACGGTGATTGATCCGACCAACCTAGCGCAGAACACCTTGACCGCAGTACGTACCCTGGAGATGGCGAACAATCAGGTTCGCCAGTTACAGAACGAGACCCAGATGCTGCTGAACCAGGCCCGTCACCTGCAGCGACTGGACTACAACGCGGTCAGCCAGTTGCGCACGAGCTTGGCCAATACCGAGCGGCTTCTCGCCGAAGCGAGAGGGCTGGCCTACGAGGTACAGCGCCTGGATCAGGAGTTCAGACGTCTCTACCCGAACGAGTACACCGGCGACCTCAGCAGCCAGCGCCTGTCAGAAGAAGCACGCGAGCGCTGGCAGCAGGGCCTCGACGGGCTGCATACCGCCCTGCGCGTGCAGGCGCAGGTGACGCAGAACCTGGCCGAGGATGAAAGCGCCTTGGCTGCGCTGGTGCAGCAGAGCCAATCCGCGGGTGGTGCCTTGCAGGCTACCCAGGCCACCAACCAGTTGCTGGCCCTGCAGGCCAAGCAATCGATTCAGGCGCAGCAGCTGCAGATCACCCAGAACCGCGCCGTCGCCTTGGAACTTGCCCGTCAGTCTGCAGCGGCCGAGGAGGCACGCGAACGGCGGCGACGCTTTATGGGCAGCGGCACACCCTACACACCCTATCCCGTGCAGTACTATCGGTAGGGAGGCGCTTTCATGAGATTCCTGACAGTGCTGCCGCTGCTGGTACTGGCCGCCTGCGGACAGGCTGACAACGGTGTCATGGCTCGGCAAGACGATGTGACTGAGCGCTTCTACTCCGGCTGCGCCCGCCCCGGCGAGTTTCTCAGCCCTGCTGAGCTGCCCGCCATACCGCCAAGTTTCGACGAGGACGTGCAATGAACGACGTCAGCGTGATCGACCGTTTCCTTGATGTGTTCGGGCTGTACATCGACACCGGCTTCGGCCTGCTCGGCGGTGAGGTGGCCTTTCTCACCATGACGCTGGTGGTGATCGACATGACCCTAGCTGGGCTGTTCTGGGCCATGGGCGGTGAGGACGTCAGCGCTAAGCTGATCCGCAAGACGCTTTACGTCGGCGCCTTCGCCTTCATCATCGGCAACTTCAACGTGCTGGCCAAAATCGTCTTCAACTCCTTCGCTGGGTTGGGCCTGCTGGCCTCAGGTTCTGCGTTGAGTCATGCGGAGCTTCTTCAACCGGGGCGGTTGGCTGCGATTGGAGTTGATGCCGGAGCGCCGCTACTTGAGCAGATCAGCAGCCTAAGCGGCTTTCCCAAGGTCTTCGGCAACCTCGACAGTATCCTGGTGCTGTTTCTGGCCTGGCTGGTGGTGATCGTCAGTTTCTTCTTCCTAGCCATTCAGCTGTTCGTAACCTTGGTCGAGTTCAAGCTGACCACCCTCGCAGGCTTCGTACTGGTGCCCTTTGCACTGTGGAACAAGACGGCCTTTCTCGCCGAGAAGGTGCTGGGCAATGTGGTCGCGTCCGGCATCAAGGTGCTGGTGCTGGCGGTGATCGTTGGTATCGGCAGCGGGCTGTTTGCCGAATTTCAGGCCGTCCCGGACGAGCCCTCTATAGATCATGCGCTGGTGGTCATGCTCGCCTCGCTGGCCTTACTCGGGCTGGGCATCTTCGGCCCGGGCATTGCCACGGGCTTGGTCTCCGGCGCACCGCAACTGGGTGCCGGTGCAGCAGCCGGTACCGCGCTCGGCGCGGCGGGCATGGCAGCAGGTGCTGCTGCAGTAGCCACAGGTGTCGGCGGCGCGGTATTGGCCGGCGCACGTATGGCACCTGGTGCGGCGCGCTTGGCAATGGGCGGCGCTAGCTCTCTGGCAGGAGCCTCTTCCGGCGCTGCAGCAGGTGGCGCCCCCGCCACTTCCGATCCTGCTACTGCCCCAGCCAAGCAGCCCGACTGGGCCAGGCGCCTGCAGCGCAGGCAACAACTCTCACAGGCCACCAGCACAGTCGCCCACACCCTTCGTGGCGGCGATGGCGGTGGTTCAACACCTGGGCCGCAGATCCGCGACCCATCGAATTCGTAAAGGAGGACGAGGATGCGATTCAGACGTCCGCGGGTGCGTTACAACGACACCCCACAACCTGTCACCCCTTATCAGGCAGCGGCACAGGCCTGGGACCTACGCATGGGCAGCAGCCTGGCGCAGGCACGCAATTGGCGGCTGATGGCCTTCGGTTGCCTGAGCCTGGCGCTAATGATGGCTGGCGGACTGATCTGGCGTTCGGCGCAATCGACGGTGACGCCCTACGTGGTGGAGGTCGACAACCTCGGCCAGGTGCGCGCTGTCGGCGAAGCCGCCAGCCCCTACCAACCCCAGGATGCGCAGATCGCTCATCACCTGGCGCGCTTTATCGAGCAGGTGCGCTCGCTATCAATCGATCCGGTGGTGGTCCGGCAAAACTGGCTGGAGGCCTATCACTCCACCACCGACCGGGGCGCAGCCACCCTCAATGATTATGCACGCGCCAACGATCCCTTCACCCGGGTCGGCAAGGAGTCGGTATCGGTTGAGGTCACCAGCGTGGTGCGTGCCAGCGACAGCTCGTTCCAGGCGCGCTGGATCGAACGCCGTTTCGTGAATGGTGCGGCCGCCGGTCTGGAGCGCTGGACAGCGGTTATCTCGCTGGTACTGCAGCCTCCGCGCACCGAGGAAAAACTGCGCCGCAACCCGCTCGGTATTTACGTCAATGGCCTGTCCTGGAGCCGCGAGCTGGACACTACGGAAGGAGCCAAAAAACCATGAAAACCTCTCTGAGCCTTTCTATCTGCCCTCTGCTGCTGAGCATGCTGGCCGGCTGCGCCAGTCAGCAGCCACCGGTGATCGCTCTGGACGAACCGGTCGAGGCGCAGCGTCTGCCGGAGCCGCCCAAGCCCATTGAGGTGGTGGAAGTCCCCAAGCCCCTGGCCCTGCCCGCGCAGCTCAAGCCGCTGCCGGAAACTCAATCCAGCAAGCCAGCCAAGGAGCCGGCCGATGAGCGCGTGCGGGTCTCGCGCGCCAATCGCGAGGCTAGGGTCGCGCCGAGTCGCGAGGGCTACATCAACGCCATCCAGGTCTGGCCTTACTCCGATGGTGCGCTGTATCAGGTGTACGCCAGCCCGGGTCGGGTGACGGCAATTAACCTGCAGCCCGGCGAAGAGCTGATCACCGTGGCCGCCGGCGACACCGTGCGCTGGATCGTCGGCGACACCACCAGTGGCAACGGCGATGAGTTGCGCACAAGCGTGCTGATCAAACCGACGCGCGTCGATCTCAAGACCAACCTGGTGATCACCACCACGCGCCGCACCTACCTGATCGAGCTGAGTTCTACCGAACACGCCTGGATGGCGTCGGTGTCCTGGGACTATCCCAAGGACCGCATGCTCGCCCTGCAACGCCGCGCAGGCGCAGCCCAGGCCGCGGCACCGGTGGATGTTGACCTGACGCTGGAGCAGCTGCGCTTTCGCTATGCGATCAGCGGCAGCAATCCACCCTGGAAGCCGCTGCGCGCCTTCGACGACGGCCGCAAGGTGTATATCCAGTTCCCGGGCGGTATCGCCCAGGGCGAGCTGCCGCCCCTGTTTGTGATTGGCCCGGAAGGCGATGGACAGTTGGTCAACTACCGCTTCCGCTCCCCCTACTACGTCGTCGACCGTCTGTTCGGCGCGGCCGAGCTGCGCCTGGGCGCCGACAAGGGCGACGTGGTGCGTATCGAGCGCACCGACGGCGTGGCACGGAGGCCCTGAACATGACGGCCAAGAACGACAGCCAAACCGCGGCAACCTCGCTACCGCCCAAGGAGGCACCGGAGTCACTGGAGCTGCGCGCCAAGCCTCGCCCGGTCACTCGCCTCAATCCGCGCATGCTGGCGGTAGTGGTCGGTGGCTTATCGGCTGCGGTGCTCGGTGCCATGCTGTGGTCGCTGCAGCCGCAGCAGCGCCGCCAGGGTGCAGAGCCAAACGAGCTGTACAACGTCGACCGCGTGGCGCGCTCCGAGGGGCTGGAGCAATTGCCGGCAGACTACTCGCAGTTACCGCCTCCCCCGGCTCCCGAGGTGCCTCAACTGGGCCCGCCGCTGCCCGGTGACCTGGGCGGACCGATCCTCAGGGCCGAGCAGCAGGCGCAGGGCTATGGGCATGGGCCAGATTCCGCCGAAGCCGAGCGCCTTGCCCAGCTCAAAGAGGCCGAGGAGGCGGCGCTGTCCTCGGTGTTTTTCCAGACTGGCAGCGGGAGGAGATCGAGCATCGCATCCACTGGAGCTGCTCATAGTGACCCCATGACCGTGGGTACGATCTCGTCGTACACAGTAGGCGGAACATCAGGAACACCAACCCAGCAGGAACAGAACGAGGCGTTTCTCAGTAAATCCGTAAATGCACAAATCCGTAATTCCGGATTGCTGCAGATGCCTGAATCGCCTTACCAGGTGATGGCAGGCACCGTCATCGCGGCGGCACTGGTCACCGGTATCAAGTCGGATCTACCCGGCGACGTGATCGCCACGGTGACAGAGCCGGTCTACGACAGTGCCACCGGTAAGCATATGCTGATTCCGCAAGGCGCTCGCCTGCTGGGCCGCTATAACAGCCAGGTGAGCTACGGACAACGCCGCGTGCAGGTGGTGTGGCAGCGGGTGATCTTGCCGGACACCTCGTCCTTCCAGCTCGACAACCTAGTCGGTACCGACGCCGCCGGCTATGCCGGCCTCGAAGATGGCGTCGACTGGCATTGGGATCGGATTGTTGCCGGCGCAGCCATGACCAGCCTGCTGGGTATTGGCGCCGAGCTGGCGGCACCGACCAGTCGCTCTGACGGCGACCGAATAATCATTGCCGGTCGCGACAGCCTCCAGGATACGGTGAATCAGGTCGGCCAAGAGGTCACTCGCCGCAACCTAGATATCCAGCCCACGCTGACCCAGCGCCCGGGCCTGCCAATGCGCGTGATCGTCAATCGCGATCTGGTGTTGCGCCCCTACCAGCCTTTCTCCACTCAACAAAGGAACCTGCCATGAGTACGACCAAGCTGCGCCTCGGCCCGCTGCCGAAAACCGAGAACCTGAAGCTGACCTTCAACTGCCCGGCCACCCTGAAAGCCGACCTCGAGCGCTACGCGGCAGTGCATTCGCAAGCGTATGGAGAAGAAGTCGACGCCCTGACGCTCATCCCGCACATGCTGGAAGCTTTCATGGCAAGGGATCGGGTGTTCAGGAGAACGAATACACAATCATGCACCGGCAATTGATAAGCATGCATCCCCCTGCCAGCTGCCGTGATGACAACAGCAGAAAATCCACACACGGTTGAAAACCGTGACCCAATACATCACACTTACCACCATGATCGTAAGCTTCCGGCACAAAGGTCTACGCATTTTCTTCGAATCTGGCTCAACCAAAGGCATACGGGCCGACCACGCAAAGCGCCTGGGCCGAATGCTGAGTTTTATGGATAGAGCCAGCGAACCCGCCGATCTCGATATCCCTGGTTGGCGGCTACATCCCCTCAAAGGGGAACTGGAAGAGTTCTGGTCGCTCACCGTCAACGGCAACTGGCGAGTGATCTTTCGATTCGTGGGTAGCGACATCGAACTCGTCGACTACCTTGACTACCACTGAACAGGAGGGGGTTATCCATGACCATGTTCAACCCACCGCATCCTGGTGAAACCCTGCTTGAGGACGTGCTTCCTGAACTGGGTATCAGCATCGCCGAACTTGCGCGCCGCCTTGGTTTTGCGCGGGAATCCCTGTCTCGCGTTTTGCATGGCCATGCACCGGTCAGCCCGGATTTGGCCGTTCGCCTGGAGTTGGCCGGCATCGGCAAAGCTCGCATTTGGCTTGGCGTGCAAACCGACTATGACCTGTGGCAAGCCAGGCATCGTGAACAGCCGCATATCGAACGTTTTGCGGCGATTACTTAGTTCCTTGTGACGGGAGGCGACTGCGATGAAAGGAAAGGCTCTACGGAGCAATTCGAGCCCTTTATCGACCTTGTTCAGGAGCAGTTCTGATGCGGCCAAGCGCGCTGCTTATGGCGCAGCAGCTGAGCGTGCCGTCGAAAGTCAGCGCAAGGTACTTGAAGAAGCGGAACGCATAAGAGCGCTGTCTCTACCACCACGACCGGCTTAAGACCGACCTTGAGTGGTATGCGATATTGCGCTCAAAAAACTGTGGCGAAAGCCCCGATATATCGGGGCCTGCACTGCCGCTCTAGCCAAAGGTTTTCATGAACGGCTCAGCACAATGTCTGATTGCCGAGACCACATGCGGTACTTGCTCTCTCAGTTTAGATAGTCTGTGCCGCTGGTAAGAAGCCTCCCACTGCCACCCTCAGGCGTTGCGACCTGAAGCACGGCAGTCATCAGTCGAATACTCCATGGATTTCGTCCAGAGTGGGCATGGCTGCCGGCACCACATTGAGTTCAGAGTCGAGGGCGGCCAGTACTCGTGCATAGGCAATCATCCCCACCGAGGCGTCGCCCTTCTCGATGGCGATAACCTTCTGACGGGTGATGCCCGCAAGGGAAGCGAGCGCTGCCTGCGTCAACCCACGATTCAGACGGCGCTGCCGAAGCTGCTCACCAAGGCGAAGTGTGATTAGGGAGTAGTCCATGTTCCGTATACGAGACAAATTAGGCTGAATGTAACGTATACCGAACCAGCAGAAATAAAATACAGCGAGCTAATAAATCCAAGAATCGATGCATTCATCAGATTGATGCCTAGCTCAGACTTATGACAACGCAATCCGCTTACGCATGAAGATCAGGGCATGCGATCTCCGCCTAGAGCAATCCAGGCCAGCAAAATACAAAAGGTCATATTTGAACCATCAAAGTACTTTATGGCGCATAATGGACCAGAAGCGAACCATTAAATAAGGTCTTACCTTGGCCCTAACCCATTCTCTGCTCGCTCCAGGCGAACTGGCCCAGAAGGTCGGTGCCAACGCTCGAGAAGCGCGACTCGCACAGAACCTCTCCCGCAAGTCCTTGGCGAAGATGGCGGGTATTTCCGAATCAACCATTAAGCGTTTCGAGTCCAATGGTCAGATCACGCTTGATGCTCTGATCCTCATCGCTACAGCGCTTAGTGCCACACGTCAAATCGCTGAGCTGTTCAAGCATGAACAACCTGTCTCGCTTGAAGAAGTCAAACAAACAGGACGTACCCGGGGGCGCCGATAAAATCCATCAATACTTGTAGGTATTGCTCGCAGCCACACCGGTCGGCGTCACGGACGTTGAACAGGGAGCCTGCAATGAGCACGACCAAACTGCGTCTCGGCCCACTGCCGAAAACCGAGAACGTGAAGCTGACCTTCACCTGCCCGGCCAGCCTGAAGGCTGACCTCGAGCGCTACGCGGCACTGCATTCGCATACCTATGGCGAAGAGGTCGACGCCCTGACGCTCATCCCGCACATGCTGGAAGCTTTTATGGCTAGGGATCGGGTATTCGGGAGACTTGGTAAAACGAGCTGACAACCGAATCGGTTTACCCTGACTGGCCGCCCGTTAAGCCCTTGCCTCCGAAGAGACTGACAACAAACGTGAGCGCGGACCTTCGCCCCAAAGGCACTCGGACGAAATCGGCCTGAATAAATTAAGAAAAAATCAGTAGAATCGGAAAAAATGAAGATTTTCTTGTCTCACTCAAGAAAATCTGGGGGCCAGAGCCAAGCTAAAGGAATTTTTTGACATGCATCTCGTCGGTTACGCTTGGCTACGCGAAGCCATGCAACTGTCCGCATTCCCCTTGCATCTGCCAGCGATTGTGCAGCCTGTCACTCGCTTGAAGAAGATAGGCCAGACCTTGGCTGTACCATCTGCCATCGCACCGGCTGCTGATGACTTGCTGAGCCATGTCCTCTTCGCGCTGAAGCATGAGGGGGTCAATCTTGCCATTCTGGCTCAGGCTCTCCCCAAGATACCAGTCGCAGCCCTGGAGAATGCCCTGCAGGAGGCGCCCAACGGCATCTACATTCGCAAGGCGTGTTATCTGAGAGAAGCTTTCACCGGCGAGGAGGTTCCTCAGCATGCACCGGTTCGGGGGGCTTTCGTGCCGCTCTTCGATCCCAAGCGCTATGTGACCCGCTCGGGAACAAGAAACTCCCGGTGGCGGGTGGAATTCAACGGCCTTGGCGACGTGAGCTACTGCGCCACCGTGGAAAGAACCGCCAGGCTGATCGAACTTCAGGAACACGACATACTTGGCCGGGCGAAAGCCTTCATGGAGTCCCTGCCTCCGGTCATGATGGATCGAGCGATCAACTGGGCATATTTGCATGAAACCAAGGATTCGTTCGCTATCGAACGCGAAGCGCCGAACGAGGACAAGTCGCGACGATTCATTCACTTGCTACGCCAAGCACACGAACGCCAGCCGCTGACCGAGGAGTATTTGGTGGCGCTGCAGAACGCCACCGTATCGAACCCTTATGATCTAGCTGCGGCATTCAGACATGAACAAAACCACCTCGCAGGATCCCTTCAAGGGGCTGCCGGGGTGACTTACGTTCCCCCACCACCAGAGCTGTGCCGCGAGCTGATGGAGCACCTCATGCAGTTTGCGAATGAGGCCCCCACCCAGATCGACCCGCTGGTAGCAGCTGGAATCATTTCCTTTGGTTTCGTATTCCTCCACCCCTTTATGGATGGAAATGGACGCCTATCCCGGTTTCTGATCCACCAGGCACTTTGCCGCGCAGGCGCCTTGGAGAACGGCCTGCTACTGCCAGTATCGGTGGCAATGAAACGTGAGGAGCGCCTGTATCTGGAGGCCCTGCAGGTCTTCTCCCGCCCAGCCCGGGATTTCTGGGATGTGCAATGGATCGACTTTGGCAAGTTGGCTTTCGACTTCCGGGGGGATGCGGCGATCTACCGCTACTGGGACGCAACTGCCTGCGTCATCTTCACCATGGAAATGGCTCAGCATGCCCTGGAGGTAGAACTCCGGGAAGAAGCCGCTTTTCTGGAGTGCTACGACGCCGTCTACAGGGCCGTGGATGAGCGATTCGACATCCGCGGCAGCGACTTGGCGAATCTGGTGATGATGTGCCTAACCAATGATGGCTTTGTTTCGAAGCACCGTCGTAAACAATACCAGTACACGGTACCCACTGAAGTCTTCGACTACATAGAACAGACTGCCCAGCAGGTTCTTAGCGAGCACCACGCGGCTCAAGAAAAACGTCAATAGCTGCATTTTTTTATCGTGTAGGCAAGCTAGACAAACGAATGCATTCAGAGCAAGCAACAGGTTTAAGAAATATAAAAAATGCTCACCATGAGTGAGCATTTTCCGCATTTCGTAAACCCAGACAGAATCAATCTCAGCGCTCTTGAGGCCCCTTCCATTCCAGGAGTGCCTTGAGCGCATCCAGCTCGCCAACAAGCTCACGCGCTTGGGTAAGCTTATCCATAGCAATACATCGTGCTGCATCGGGCAGATTCGATGTGGAATTCTCAACATCCCTGAAAAAGACCTGGATCCGCCTGATGTCATCCCATTGCTTGATGACACTCAACAAATCAGCCCTCGCCTGCTCCCTTGCCTCATTCTGCCGTCGAATTTGCTGCCTCTCCTCGAGCCGGCGCATCTGCTCCTCCCACTCCTGCTGCCTAACTCTGGCCTGCTCCTCGGTCTCCTCTACCAATCGGGCAACTACAGGCGCGGCGTCTGTGCCTTCGGAACCGGTTGAGAAGCAGCACCAAGAGCATATCCCTTGTGCCAATCCTGAAGGTCACCAGGCCCAGCCTCAGGCAAGGATGGCTGAGGACTAGGTTTTCCATTCTCCAGCTTTACCCAGTGCCCACGCGGCGGCCGCGGGACATTCATTCAGGTACATACGCGCGCCAAGAAGCTGGAGGAAACACGGTGGTGATCCGCGATCTTGGTCATGGGAAGCCGCCACACTTCTGCGTACATCTCCTCACTACTGACTGGGCGCCACCAGGGCTGGAACTAGGTTGCGGGGATACCTCTTCGGAAGACACGCATCAATCCTTAAGCCTGATATCACCTGACAAGCAAACGACTGGCCATACACCCACGATCCATCAGGTCAAACCGAGCCAAACCGGTTGTTGTACCAAACCCTCCGCAGCCCCCTCTACCACGTTGTTCGTCCAGCGATCAGCAGACAGCATCTGCAGCACGGATCAGGGCCGATAAGGAGGCGACATTCATGTCCGCATCATCTGAACAGATAGCCGCACGCGTGATCACCTGCCCACCCCGAATCCTGCGAGCCAGTGCGGCCCCCGCATACCTCGGCATGTGCCGCACAGAATTCAACAAAACCGTCCGGCCGTACGTGCGGGAATTCCGCATTGGAGCGCAAGGCATCGGCTTTGATCGCAAAGAGCTGGATGCCTGGGCAGACGCTTACATCAACCGGGCCATCATTGAAAAGGAAGGTGCCAAGGGACATGATCACTCCCGCAGCGAGCGCCAAGGAGAAAAACCATGGCGCGAAAAACCATTAGCGGCCTCTACAAAAGGAACGGGACCTGGCACATCGACAAGGTCTTCAGAGGTCAGCGAATTCAGGAAAGCACTGGATCAAGCGATAGGAAGGAGGCAGAGCAGTACCTGATACACAAGCTGGAAAAGCTCCGGGAACAGAAGATTTACGGCGTCCGCAGGATCAGAACGTGGCGGGAAGCTGCTACACGTTACCTGACTGAGTTCAAGGATCAGCCGTCGATAGGCCTCACGGCCATCTACCTAGAGCAGTTGGACCCATATATTGGTGACCAGCCTCTGACTCATGTCGACGACGAGACCCTGGCTCCCTACATAAGGGATCGGCTCAAGAGCAGCAAAACCAGCGATGGCAAGTTGAAGCCTGGCGTTTCACACCGCACGGTGAACATCGCCCTGGAGCGCGTCATACGCATTCTGAATCTATGCGCCAGAAAATGGCGTGATGAGCAGAAGCGTCCCTGGCTCGACGTGGTACCTATGATCACCAAGCTGGAAGAAAAGAAAACCAGACGCCTGCCCTACCCGATGTCCTGGGAAGAGCAGTCGATTTTCTTCGCCGAACTGCCTGATCATTTGCGCCGCATGGCTCTGTACAAGGTCAACAGCGGCTCACGCGAACAGGAGGTTGTGAAGCTTCGCTGGGATTGGGAGATACCGATTCCTGAGCTCAACACCAGCGTATTTCTCATACCGGCGGATTTTGGTGGCCGACATGAGAGCTCCGGGGTCAAGAACGGCGACGAGCGCCTCGTTGTGCTCAACAATGTGGCCAAGTCGGTTATAGAGGGACAGCGTGGGCTTGATCCGATTTGGGTCTTTCCTTACGGACAACCCGATCGAGACGGCAAGGCCACTCCAGTTCACCGGATGAACGATTCGGCATGGAAGAAAGCCAGGGTCAGAGCAGCGAAGAAGTTCCAGGAGCGTTTTCTACGCCCCTCCCCAGCTGGATTTGCTTCGATCCGCGTTCACGATCTGAAGCACACCTTCGGCCGTAGACTTCGGGCAGCTGGGGTAACGGAGGAAGACAGGAAGGCTCTGCTGGGGCACAAGAACGGTAGCATCACCAGTCACTACTCAGCCGCTGAGTTGGGCAAACTGATCGACGAAGCCAACAGGATTTCGGCCACCGACTCGCGCGGGCCGGCCCTGACAATTTTGAGGAGAATGGCAGGATGAAAAAAGTCCCGCAAAAGTCCCTACGCTTCTACGTGTGAAGCGCCCATAAAAAAATCCAGTCACCGCTAAGTGACTGGATTTTCTAGGGTATTTTTGGTCGGGACGGAGTGATTCGAACACTCGACCCCTTGCACCCCATGCAAGTGCGCTACCGGGCTGCGCTACGCCCCGAGATACAACTGCTTTCAACGATGCTGAAAACATGGTGGACTATACATTAAGCGATTGAATTAAGGCAACTTTTTTCTTTCACCCTACTTCCGCAGAACCACGAGAACATCTTCAAGCTCCGAGATCATCTGACGAATCAGCTGACGGTATTGCGTAGTGTCATCTTTAGCTTCGTCACCGGAAAGACGTTGGCGGGCACCACCAATCGTGAAGCCCTAGTCATAGAGCAGCGCACGAATCTGACGGATCATCAGCACGTCTTGCCGCTGATAGTAACGCCGATTCCCGCGCCGCTTGACCGGGTTGAGCTGTGGGAATTCCTGCTCCCAATAACGCAATACGTGAGGCTTTACCGCACAGAGTTCGCTGACCTCACCAATGGTGAAGTAGCGCTTACCTGGGATGACCGGCAGCTCATCGTTATTACTTGGTTCCAGCATACGCCTCGACCCTGGCTTTCAGTTTCTGGCCTGGGCGGAATGTCACCACTCGGCGTGCCGTAATGGGGATTTCCTCTCCCGTTTTTGGATTGCGACCGGGGCGCTGACGCTTGTCGCGCAGATCAAAGTTGCCGAACCCCGAGAGCTTGACCTGTTCGTTGAGCTCCAGCGCTTGGCGGATCTCTTCGAAAAACAGCTCCACCAACTCCTTGGCTTCCCGTTTATTCAGGCCCAGCTCTTCATACAGACGTTCCGCCATCTCAGCTTTCGTCAGAGCCCCCATACGCTACTTCC
>LNFM01009614.1_pt1 | contig 20768 bp, 16 predicted proteins | sample 596031 | NCBI WGS metagenome assembly LNFM01 (sample SAMN04254537, study PRJNA301005) | activated carbon metagenome | isolation source: dual media filters at the Ann Arbor, Michigan drinking water treatment plant | place: USA: Ann Arbor | reverse complement strand
CGCATCCCCACTGGCCTCCTGCCCAGCAGGAAGCTTGAATCAGAAACTCAGCCGCGCCGGAATCCCGATTCCTTCAAAAGACAGCATGCTCTAGACGGGCACCGCCACCACTCAGGCCGGCGCCGCCAGCACTCAGCCCGGCGCCGCCAGCAAGGCCTGCGCCCCGCAATGCAGCCGCACCATCCGCGCAACCTCGCCCGGCTGGTCCCAGTGGATGTAGTGCCCGGCGCGGGCCACCCATTCCAGCCGCGAGCCGGGGAAGGCCGCCTGGGCGCGCGGGGCCTGGCTGGGCAGCAGCACCCGGTCCTCCCGCCCCCAGGCGATCAGCACGGGCGCGCGGGGCGCCTCGCCCGCCTCCAGCCCCGGCTGCATCGGCGCGGAAACGAGCTGCGCGAGCATGGGGTCGGTGCCCGGCGCCTCGGCCTCGCCCTTCGCCTCGTCATGCGCCACGTCGGCCGCCACCGCCCAGGGCCGGGCGCAGAACTGCGCGAACAGCAGCGCGCGGGTGGCCGGCAGCGCGGCGACGGCGGGCAGCATGGGCTTGATGGCGCGCACCATGGCCAGCCCGGCGGAGATGTTGCCGGCGATCCACGCGCGCTCCCACCCCATCCAGAAGCCGCCGGGGGCCAGCGCCACGACCGGCCCGGCCGCGCCGCGCCGCACCAGCTCCAGCGCCAATTGCCCGCCCATGGAGAAGCCGGCCACCGCCGCCCCGCGCAGCCCCTGCGCGTCCATGAAGCCCTCCACCGCGTCGGCCAGCACGGGAATGGACAGCGGCGCGGGCGGCAGGGGCGTGCGCCCGAAGCCCGGCAGGTCCGGCACCGTCAGCCGGAAATGCGGCTCCAGCAGGGGCAGCAGCGGCGCCCAGCCGCGATGGGAGGAGCCCAGGCCGTGCAGCAGGAGCAGGTCCGGGCCGTGCCCGAGGCGGATGTGGTGCATGCCGCCCCAACGCGCGGCGCGCCCCTCGCGTTGGGGCGGCCATCGCCGCTATGCTGCGCGCCATGGACCGACGCGCCTTCCTCCTCGACGGGCTGCGCCTGCAGCCGCCGCGCATCATCGAGGTCGGCGCCTCGATCTCGCCCATCGCGCCCAAGCGCGAGGGCTGGCCGACCCTGGTGGTGGACCACGCCGACGCCGCCACCCTGCGCGCGAAATACGCCGCGCACGACCACGCGCGGATCGAGGAGGTGGACGTGGTCTGGCAGGGCGGGGCGCTGCACGACGCCATCCCGGCCGACACCCACGGCACCTACGATTCCATCATCGCCTCCCACGTCATCGAGCACCTGCTGGACCCGATCGGGCTGCTCGCCTCGGCCGACCGGCTGCTGGCGCCCGCGGGCCACCTGGTGCTGGCGGTGCCCGACAAGCGCCTGTGCTTCGACGCGCTGCGCCCCGTCTCCACCGTCGGCCAGTTCCTGGAGGCGCACCTGCGCCCGCGGCCCAAGCACCGGCTGGCGGCGGTGTACGACAGCACCGGCCTGTCCGCCCGCCGCACGGATGACGAGGGCCGCGCCTGGGTGAAGGGCGAGGCGGTGCCCTTCGCCATCATCGCCGCGCCCGCCGAGGTGCACGCGCTGTGCGCCGCCTACGACGACGAGGGCGGCGCCTACCACGACGTCCACGCCTGGACCTTCACGCCGGCGAGCTTCGAGCTGCTGCTGCTGGAAGCCCGCGCCATGGGCCTGAGCCCCTGGCGCCTGAAGGACATGCACGAGCCGGGCGGGGTGGAGTTCCTGGCGGTGCTTGAGCGCGCCATCCACCCCCCGCCGCCGCGCGAGGAGGTGCAGGCAGCGCGCGAGGCGCTGCACCGCCGGCTGCTGGGCGAGCTGCGCGACCAGGCGGATTGGCTGCTGGGGAAGGGGTGACCCCTTCACCAAAGCTTCACCGAACCGACCCGGACCTTACCAAGACCTGAACGAGCCCGCCGGTTAACCACGCGCAACCGCCAATCCAGGGGATGCGCATGTCCGGCCTGCTCGACACGACCACGGTCTTCACCGTGTCCAACGCCACCCTGGCCGGGGGCGCGGCCGGCAACAGCGAGGTGGTGATCCACGACGCGGCCCGCGGCCTGCTCTTCGTCATGGGCACGAATGGCGTGGACGCGCTGGACGTGGACACCGGCGCGCTCGCCTTCTCCATCCCCAAATCCGCCATCACGCTGCCCGCCGGCGTCTCCGCGCTCGGCACCGGCAATTCCGTGGCGGTCAGCGGGAACACGCTGGCCGTGGCCTTCGACGGCAGCCCGGCCGGCAGCCAAGGCGTGGTCGCCGCCTTCACGCTGGACGCCGCCGGCACCGCCGCCACCTTCCGCGCCGCCACCACGGTGGGCGTGGTGCCCGACATGATCACCTTCACCCCCGACGGCACGAAGCTGCTGGTGGCGGTGGAGGCCGAGCCGACGGCGGGCTACGCCACCGACGCGCCCGGCGGCCTCGCCATCGTGGACGTCGCCTCCTGGACCTCGCGCTTCTTCGGCTTCGAGGCCTTCGACGCGCAGCGCGCCGCGCTGGAGGCCTTGGGCGTGAAGATCGCCAACGGCTTCGGCGCCGCCGACACCGCGCTGCCCTCGACGGATTTCGAGCCGGAATACATCACCGTCAGCGGCACCCGCGCCTACGTGACGCTGCAGGAAGCCAATTCCATCGCCGTGTTCGACCTCGCGGCCGAGGCCTGGGTCTCCGTCATCCCGCTGGGCGCGGTCAACCACGCGCTGCCCGGCAACGGCATCGACACGTCGGACCGCGACGGCGGGCCCAACATCCGCCAGGTGCCCATCCAGGGCCTGCACATGCCCGACGCCGTCGCCTCCTTCGTGCAGGGCGGCGTCACCTACCTGGTCACCGCCAACGAGGGCGACGCGCGCGAATACGGCGGCGCCTTCGACGAGATGGTGACGATCGCCAGCCTCGTCCCCGCCACCGGCTCCGCCGCCACCGCGGGCAACCCCGCGCTGGACCCCGCGCTGCTGGCGCAGGTGCAGGGCCGCCGCGGCGATGCCGACCTCGGCCGCCTGCAGGTCACCAAGTGGGCCGGCGACACGGATGGCGACGGCGACCTGGACGTGCTGAACGTCATCGGCACGCGCTCGCTTTCCATCTGGCAGGTGGGCGGCAGGGAGGCGGCGCCGACGCTCACGCGCGTCTACGACAGCGGCCAGCTGATCGACCAGGTGATCGCCTCGCAATTCCCCGCGCTGTACGACGACGCGCGCTCCGACAACAAGGGATCGGAGCCCGAGCACGTCACGCTCGGCGAGGTGGACGGCGTGCTGCACGCCTTCGTGGGGCTGGAGCGCGCGAACGCCAACATCGCCTTCCGCATCGAAGGCCCGACGCAGGTCACCTACGCCGGCATCATCCGCGTGCCGGGCGACGCGGCGCCCGAGACCAGCGCCTTCATCCCCGGCCCGACGCCCGGCCTCGCCATCGCCAACGAGGTGAGCGGCACGACCAGCGTGGTGGACATCGCCGCCGGCGGCACCGGCACGTATCGCCTCCAGATCCTTCACGCCTCCGACTTCGAGGCGGGGCTGCTGGCCACCGGCCGCGCCGACCGCTTCGCCGCCATCGTGGACAAGCTGGAGGACGCGCTGCCGAACTCCATCACGCTGAGCGGCGGCGACAACGTCATCCCCGGCCCCTTCGGCGCGGCGGGCACGGACGCCGCGCTGGTCCCCGTGCTGCGCGCCTATTACGAGCAGTCGCTGGGCCTGGCCGCGGGCACGCTGTCCAGCCTGGCCGGCGCCTCCTCGCCCTTCTTCGCGGCCGACATCGCCATCCTCAACGCCATCGGCATCCAGGCCAGCGTGCTGGGCAACCACGACTTCGACCTGGGCCCGAACCCGCTGGCCGCCTTCACCGACTTCACCGCGAACACCACCGGCGCCACGCCGGGCGCGCGCGTCACCAACATCGGCGCGCAGTTCCCCTACCTGTCGGCCAACCTGTCCTTCGCGGGCGAATCCTCGCTGAACCCGCTCTTCACCACCACGCTGCGCGAGGCCTCGACCTACGCCACCCGCGCCTCCGACCTGTCCTCCAACAACGCGGTGGCGGCCGAGGCGGCGGACGCGCAGATCGCCCCCTGGACCACCATCGTCGAGAATGGCCAGACCATCGGCGTGCTGGGCCTGACCACGCAGGTGCTGGCCTCGATCTCCACCACCGGCGGCGTGCGTGTGCTCGACCCCGCGGGCGACGGGGGCCGCGACAACATGGCGGAGCTGGCGCAGATCCTGCAGCCCTGGGTGGACCAGATGCAGGCGCAGGGCATCAACAAGATCGTGCTGCTGTCCCACCTCCAGCAATACGCCAACGAGCTGGCGCTGGCGCCGCTGCTGCGCGGCGTGGACGTGATCGTCTCCGCCGGCTCGCACACCGTCTTCGCCGACGGCGGCGACGCGCTGCGCCCGGGCGATGCGGCGGCGGAGGGCTACCCCGTGTTCCGCACGGGGGCGGACGGCAACCCGGTCGCCATCGTCTCCACCGCGGGCGAGTACTCCTATGTCGGCCGGCTGGTGCTGGACTTCGACGCGAACGGCGTCATCACCGGCGCGCCCGACGCCGCGCTGAACGGGCCCGTCGCCACCACGGACGCGAACGTCGCCGCCCTCTGGGGCGCGGACGACGCCTACGCCGACGGCACGCGCGGCGGCGAGGTGCGCCAGGTCACCACCGCCATCCAGTCCGTCATCGCGGCCAAGGACGGCAACGTGCTTGGCTTCACCGACGTGTTCCTGGAGGGGCGGCGCAACGAGGTGCGCTCGGAGGAGACGAACCTCGGCAACCTCACCGCCGACGCCAACCTGTTCGTGGCGAAGCAGGTGGATCCGGGCGTGATGCTGTCCTTCAAGAACGGCGGCGGCATCCGCGCCGAGATCGGCGCCGTGCTGGGCCAGCCGGTGCCCGCGGAGCTGCCGCCGCTCGCCAACCCCGCCGCCGGCAAGCCCGGGGGCGCGGTGTCGCAGCTCGACATCGAGAACAGCCTGCGCTTCAACAACAACCTCTCGATCATCAGCGTTTCCGCTGCCAACCTCGAGCGCATCTTCGAGCACGCGGTGGCGGGCTGGACGCCGACCGCCACGCCCGGCCAGTTCGCGCAGGTGGGCGGCGCGTCCTTCTCCTTCGACCCCACGAAGGCCGCGCAGGTGGTGAACGCCGGCACCGGCGCCGTCACCACCGAAGGCCAGCGCATCCAGTCCCTGGTGCTGCTGAACGAGGACGGCTCGATCGCCGACACGATCGTCAGCGGCGGCGTGCTCCAGGGCGACGGAAGCCGCGTGATCCGCATGGTCACGCTCGACTTCCTGGCGGGCGGCGGCGACGGCTACCCCCTGGCCGCCTACACCATCGCCGGCTCGCGCGTGAACCTGCTGAACGACGCCGCGCTGGGGGATGGCGCGGCCACCTTCGCCGCCAAGGGCACCGAGCAGGACGCGCTGGCCGAGTTCCTGGAGGCGCGGCACGGCACCGACGCCCTGGCCTTCCAGGCCGCCGACGCGGCCCCGGCGGGCGACCTGCGGATCCAGAACCTGGCGCTGCGGGCCGACACCACCGCGCAGGCCTACGTGCAGGTGACGCCCGACGGCGCCGCCGCCCGGCTGTCGCAGCTCGACGCGCTGGGCCGCTTCTTCTCGAACGGCGCGGATGCGCGGGTGCAGGGGCTGGACGGCGCGGAAGGCCTGTTCGGCGGCGCGGGGCGCGACCACCTGCTCGGCCGCGGCGGGGACGACGTGCAGACCGGCGGGAACGGCGCCGACACGCTGGACGGCGGCGCGGGCGCCGACCTGCTGCTCGGCGAGGCGGGGAACGACACCAGCATCGGCGGGGAGGGCGAGGACCTGCTGTTCGACGGCGACGGCGACGACCTCCTCCAGGGCGGCGCGGGCGACGACGTGCTGGTGTCCGGCGCGGGCGACGACGTGCTGGAGGGCGGCGACGGCGCCGACCTGCTGCTGGGCGAGGCGGGCGAGGACAGCCTGGCCGGCGGCGACGGCGACGACCGCCTGTTCGACGGCGAAGGCCGCTCGCGCATGGATGGCGGCGCGGGGAACGACGTGCTGGCGGCCGGGGCGGGCGCGGACACGCTGGATGGCGGGGCGGGCGAGGACCTCCTCCTCGCCGGCGCGGGGAACGACGTGAACCGCGGCGGCGCCGGCGCCGACCGCATCTTCGACGACGGGGGCGACGACACCCTGCTGGGCGAGGGCGGCGACGACGTGCTGGTGGCCGGCGGCGGCGCGGACACGCTGGACGGCGGCGAGGGCAACGACCTGCTGCAGGGCGGCGCGGGCGACGACCTCAACATCGGCGGCGCGGGGGACGACCACATCTTCGAGGAGGCGGGGAACGACATCCTGCGCGGCGGCGACGGGCTGGACGTGCTGTTCGCCAACACCGGCGCCGACACGCTGGAAGGCGGCGCTGGCGACGACCGGCTGCACGGCGAGGACGGCGACGACCTGCTGGACGGCGGCGCGGGCAACGACCAGCTGCTGGGCGGGCTGGGGGCGGACGTGTTCCGCTTCGCCGCCTCCGCCTCGGTGGACCAGGACTGGGTCGGCGACTTCAGCGCGGCGGAGGGCGACACGCTCGACCTGTCCGCCTTCGCCGGCACCTTCGCCTTCGGCGCGGCGCCGGGGGCGATGACGCTGATCAACTATGCCGGCGCCTCGGCGGACTGGCTGGTCGGCTACGTGGACGCGGACGCGCAGCACGACTTCGTGCTGATCGTCGAGCATGGGGGCGCCGGCCTCTCGGCCACCGACTTCATCCTGTAGGGCCACCCCCGCGCCCACCCGTGCTATGCAGCACGGGTGAGCGCCACCCCCGAAGCCCCCCCCATGCGCGGCCAGGCCAACCGCCTCGACAAGCGCCTGCTGCGCCGCTTCGGCGCGCTGCTGCCGCGCGGCCTGTTCGCGCGCACGCTGCTGATCCTGCTGCTGCCCATGGTGATCGTCCAGGGCATCGCGCTGCAGCTCTTCTACGGCGGCCACCTGGACGTGATCTCGCGCCGGCTGTCCGGCGGGCTGGCCGGCGACGTCGCCTTCATCGCCCACCTGCTGGAGCACGCGCCCGAGGCCGCGCACGCCGACATCCTGCGCGAGGGCACCTGGCGCCTGCACCTGGCCCTGGGGTGGGAGCGCGGCGGCACGCTGGGCCCAGTGCCGCAGCGCCCGGCCTGGATGCCCTTCCTGCCGCTGGAGGCCGACCTCGACGCCTCCCTGCGCGAGCGCATGCCCTTCCCCTTCGACGCCGACTGGGGGAGCGACCCGCAGAGCATCGTCATCCGCGTGCAGGTGCCCTCGGGCGTGCTGTCGGTGGAGGCGCCGCGCAAGCGGCTGTTCAGCACCACCCTCTACGTCTTCGTGGTGTGGCTGGTGGGCTCGGCGCTGCTGGTGGGCGTGGTGTCCGTGCTGTTCCTCAAGAACCAGGTGCGCGCCATCCGCCGGCTCTCCTCGGCCGCGGAGGATTTCGGCCTGGGGCGGGAGGTGGGCCCCATCAAGCCCGAGGGCGCGCGCGAGGTGCGCCAGGCCGCCATCGCCTTCAACGCCATGCAGGGGCGCATCCTGCGCTTCGTGGCCCAGCGCACGGAGATACTGGCCGGCATCAGCCACGACCTGCGGACGCCGCTGACGCGCATGCGCCTGACGCTCGCCATGCTGCCGCCCGACCCGCAGACGGAGGAGGACCACGCCGCGCTGGCCGAGGATGTGGGCGAGATGGAGCGGCTGGTGGAGACCTACCTGGCCTTCGCCCGCGGCGAGGGCACGGAGCAGCCGCGCGAGACGGACCTGGCCGCCCTGGTGGCCGAGGTGGCGGAGAAGGCGCGCCGCGCGGGCGCGGCCGTGACGGTGCAGGCCCCGCCCAGCCTGCCGCTGCCCCTGCGGGCCGAGGCGCTGAAGCGCGCGCTGGGCAACCTGCTGGACAACGCCCGCCGCCACGCCGGGCGCATCGAGCTGGGGCTCTCCGAGGCGGACGAGGCCGGCCGCCCCTGGGCCGAGATCACGGTGGACGACGACGGGCCGGGCATCCCCGCGGCGCAGCGGGCCGACGCCTTCCGCCCCTTCGCCAGCGGCAGCGCGCACGGCACCGGCCTGGGCCTGGCCATCGCGCGCGACATCGTGCGCGCGCATGGCGGGGAGATCCTGCTGGAGGAAAGCCCGCTGCGGGGGCTGCGCGCGCGCATCCGGCTGCCGGTGTGACCCTTGATCTTCCGCCCCGATGCGGCGATTGTGGGGCCCAACGCACGGCGCCGTCGCGCCGGGGCGCAACGTTCAGGACGCGCGATGGCCGGCTCTGCCTCCGAGGGGACATCCCCCTACAAGCACCCCTACCACCTGGTGGACCCCTCGCCGTGGCCGCTGCTCTCCGCCTTCGCGGGCGGCGCGCTGGTGTCGGGCATCATCGTGCTGTCCCATGGCGGCGGCAAGTGGCTGCTGCTGCTGGGCGTGCTGGCGGTGGCCGCCTGCATGTGGGGCTGGTGGCGCGACGTCCTGAAGGAAAGCCGCAACCCGGCCTACCACACCCCGGTGGTGCGCCTGGGCCTGCGCTACGGCATGATCCTGTTCATCGCCTCGGAGGTGATGTTCTTCGTCGCCTTCTTCTGGGCCTATTTCCACTTCGCCCTGTACCCGGACCACGTCTCGGGCGCCGCGCAGGCGATCTGGCCGCCGGCGGGGATCTACACCTTCGATCCCTTCCACCTGCCCTTCCTGAACACGCTGATCCTGCTGCTCTCGGGCTGCACGGTCACCTGGGCGCACCACTGCCTGCTGGAGAACGACCGCAAGGGGCTGGTGACGGGGCTGGCGCTGACGGTGGTGCTGGGCGTGACCTTCTCGCTGCTCCAGGCCTACGAATACGCGGTGGCGCCCTTCGCCTTCACCGGCGGCGTGTACCCCTCCGTGTTCTTCCTGGCGACGGGGTTCCACGGCTTCCACGTCATCGTCGGCACGATCTTCCTGGCCGTCTGCCTCGTGCGCGCCATGCGCGGCGGCTTCACGCCCGAGAAGCACTTCGGCTTCGAGGCGGCAGCCTGGTACTGGCACTTCGTGGACGTGGTGTGGCTGTTCCTGTTCGTCTCCATCTACTGGTGGGGCGCGGGCAACATCGCCCACCACTAGGCCCTCATCGCGGCGGCCGGAGGCCGCCGCTACGCCGGGCGCGCGCATCCGCGCGCTTGGCTTCCGCCGCGCCAAGGCATCGCCGCCGGCGCGGTTGATCTGGCGGCGCCGGCCGCCTTGCGGCCGGATTATCGTGAGGCCCTTCATGTCCGGTGCAGGCGATCCTGGTCCGACGGGACGCCCCTGGCGGGCGCTGATCCTTCCCTCCTTCCTCGCCCTGCCCGTGCTGGCGCTGCTGCTGGGGCTGGGCGCGTGGCAGGTCCAGCGCCTGTCCTGGAAGTCGGGCGTGCTGGCGCAGCTCGCCGCCGCCCAGGCCCTGCCGCCGGCCGAGGCCGGGCCCGCCCCCACCCCCTACGCCCCCATCACCGCCACCGGGCGCCTGCGCCCCGGCGCCGAGGGCTTCCTGGGCCTTGAGGTGCGCGGCACCCTGCTCGGCGGCGCCCTGCTGGCGATCCTGGACCGCGAGGGCGCGCCGCCCCTGCTGGTGGAGCGCGGCTGGGCACCCTTCGAGGGCGGGCGCGTCGAGCGGCCCGAGGGCGTGGTGACGCTGTCCGGCTACGCCCGCCCGCCGGACCGCCCCAACCCCTTCGCCCCCGCCGACGACCTCGCGGCCCGCCGCTTCTACGGCTTCGACCCCGCGCGCATCGCCGCCGCCCTGGGCGCGCCGGACGCCCCGCCCTACGCGCTGGTGGTGGTGCGGCCCGGCCGCGCCCTGCAGGGCGGCTTCGGCGCCGCGGCGCCCGCCGCGCGGGCGGAGCTGCCGGACCCCGCGCGCGGCGTGCCCGCCCCGAACAACCCCCATCTGGGCTATGCCCTGACGTGGTTCGGCCTGGCCATCGGCTGGGTCGCCATCTTCGCCCTCTGGGCCACCCGCCGCTTGAGGCTTCCCGCATGACCACGCCCTATGCCCGCCTCCAGGCCCGCTTCTCCCGCCTCGCCGCCCTCGGCGAAGCGGGCGCCGTGCTGGGCTGGGACGCCTCCGCCATGATGCCGCGCGGCGGCGGTGCCGCCCGGGGCGAGCAGCTGGCCGCCCTAGCCGGCCTGTCGCACGAGATGCTGACGGCGCCCGAGGTGGCCGACGACTTGGCCCAGGCCCAGGCGGAGGAGGGGTGGGAGGAGGCGAACCTCGCCCTCATGCGCCGCGCCCACCTGCGCGCCACCGCCCTGCCGACCGCGCTGGTCGAGGCCACGGCGCTGGCCAACAGCGCCTGCGAGAAGGTGTGGCGCGAGGCCAAGGCCGCGTCCGACTTCGCGCGCGTCCAGCCCTTCCTGGCCGAGGTGCTGCGCCTGCAGCGGGAGACGGCCCACGCGCTCGCCGCCGCCACCGGCCTGTCGCCCTACGACGCGCTGATGGACGGCTTCCAGCGCGGCGTGACGGCCGCCGAGGTGGAGCCGGTCTTCGACGCCTACGCCCTGTGGCTGCGCGACGCCCTGCCGCGCGCGGAGGAGATCCAGGCCCGGCGCGGCGAGCCCGTCCCGCTGGACGGCCCCTTCCCGGTGGAGGCGCAGCGCGCCATGTGCCGCCGCCTGTCGCTGCGCCTGGGGCTGGAGGCGGATCACTCGCGCCTCGACGAATCGCTGCACCCCTTCTGCGGCGGCACGCCGACCGACGTGCGCATCACCACCTTCTACAGCTCCGACGACCCGGCCAAGGCCCTGCTGGGCGTGCTGCACGAGACGGGGCACGCGCTGTACGAGCGCGGCCTGCCGCCCGCCTTCGCCCGCCAGCCGGTGGGCGAGGCGGCGGGCATGGCCGCGCATGAATCGCAGTCGCTGATCGTCGAGATGCAGGCCTGCCGGTCGGACGCCTTCCTCCGCTTCCTGGCGGGCGAGATGACGGCGGCCTACGGCGCGCGGCCGGCGCACGATCCCGCCAACCTCGCGCGGCTGTGGCGTCGCGTGGCGCGCGGCTTCATCCGCGTGGACGCGGACGAGATGACCTACCCCGCCCACGTCATCCTGCGCTTCCGGCTGGAGCGCGCGATGATCGAGGGCCGGCTGGAGGTCGCCGACCTGCCCACCGCCTGGGCCGAGGGGCTGCGTGGCCTGCTGGGCATCGCGCCGCCCGACGACGCGCGCGGCTGCCTGCAGGACATCCACTGGCATGACGGCGCCTTCGGCTACTTCCCCTCCTACACGCTCGGCGCCATGGCGGCGGCGCAGCTGATGAAGGCGGCGCGCGCGGCGGTGCCGGGCATGGACGACGCGCTGGGGCAGGGCGACATGGCCCCGCTGCTGGGGTGGCTGCGCGCCAACGTGCACGCGCATGGCGCGCGGCTGGGCTTCCAGGACCTGCTGCGCGCGGCGACCGGCAAGGGGCTGGACCCGGCGGACTTCACGGCGCACCTGGGCCACCGGTACCTCGATGCCCCATGACACCGCGCTGATCGCCACCATCGCGCTGGGGCTGACCTTCGCGCTGATGCTGGGGCTGCTGGCGCGGGCCGCGCGGCTGCCGACCATCGTGGGCTACCTGGCCGCCGGCGTGGCGCTGGGCCCCTACACGCCCGGCTTCGTGGGCGACATCGCGGCCGCCCAGCAGCTGGCCGAGATCGGCGTCATCCTGCTGATGTTCGGCGTGGGCCTGCACTTCTCCCCGCGCGAGCTGGCGGAGGCGCGCGGCGTGGCGCTGCCCGGCGCCATCCTGCAGATGAGCTGCGCGACGCTCCTGGGATGGGGGCTGGCGCGGCTCATGGGCTGGCCCGACGCGGCGGGGCTGGTGTTCGGCTTCTCGCTGTCCGTCGCCTCCACCGTCGTGCTGCTGCGCGCGCTGACGGAGCGGGGCGAGCTGGCCACCGTGCAGGGCCACATCGCCGTGGGCTGGCTGGTGGTGGAGGACCTGGCGATGGTGCTCGCCCTCGTCCTCGTGCCCGTGCTGGCGGCGGTGACGCAGGACCGGCCGCCGGCGGGCGTGCTGACCGGCATCGGCGGCAATGCCGGCATCGCGCTCACCGTGCTGCTGACGCTGGGCAAGGTGGCCGCCTTCGTGGCGCTGATGCTGGTGGTGGGCGCGCGCGTGCTGCCCTGGGCGCTGTCCTGGGTGGGGAGCCTGCGCTCGCGCGAGCTGTTCTCGCTGGCGGCGCTGGTGATGGCGCTGGGCATCGCCTACCTGGCCTACGTGCTGTTCGGCGTGAGCTTCGCGCTGGGCGCCTTCCTGGCCGGGCTGGTGCTGGGGCAGAGCACGCTGAGCCAGAAGGCGGCCGAGCAGACCCTGCCGCTGCGCGACGCCTTCGCCGTGCTGTTCTTCGTGGCCGTGGGCATGCTGTTCGACCCGCTGATCGTGCTGCGCGAGCCGCTGGCCCTGCTGGCCACCGTGCTGGTGGTGCTGGTGGGCAAGACGGCGGCGGCCTACCTCATCGCGCGGGTTCGGGGCCTGGCGCCGCGCCAGGCGCTGAGCATCGGCGCGGCGCTGGCGCAGGTGGGGGAGTTCTCCTTCATCCTCGCCGGGCTGGCGGTGACGGAGGGCGTGCTGCCGGAGGCGGGCCGCGACCTGATCCTGGCCGCGGCCATCATCACCATCGCGGTGAACCCGCTGGTGTTCCGCGCGGCCGACGCGCTGGCCCGCCGCCTGCCGGAGGCGGCGTAGGTGGTGCGCCTGCCGGAGGCGGCGTAGCTACCCCTCGGTGAAGCCGCGCGGGGCCTGGATCATCGCCAGGAACTCGCGCCGGGTGCTGGGGTCGTCGCGGAAGCCGCCGAGCATGCGGCTGGTGACCATGGTCACGCCCGTCTTGTGGGTGCCGCGCGTGGTCATGCACTGGTGCGCCGCCTCGATCACCACGGCGACGCCCTTGGGCTGGAGCACGCGATCGATCGTGTTGGCGATCTGCGCCGTCAGCTTCTCCTGGATCTGCAGGCGTTTGCCGAAGGCGTCCACCACGCGGGCGAGCTTGGAGATGCCGACCACGCGCCCGGCAGGCAGGTAGGCGACGTGGACGCGGCCCAGGATGGGGGCCATGTGGTGCTCGCAGGTGGATTCCAGGCGGATGTCGCGCAGCGTCACCATCTCGTCGTAGCCGTCGGTCTCCTCGAAGGAGCGGGCGAGGAGTTCCTCCGGGTCCTCCTCGTAGCCGGCGAACCATTCGCGGTATGCCTTGGCGACGCGCTTGGGGGTGTCGAGCAGGCCTTCGCGCCCGGGGTCGTCGCCGGCCCAGCGGAGCAGGGTGCGGATGGCGTCCTCGGCCTGGGCCTGGGTCGGGCGGCCGGCGCCGTCAACCAGGGGCGCCCGGCGGGCGAGGATGGCGCCGATGTCGGCGGTGGGCTGGGGCGCCTGGCTGCTCATGGTGTGGCATCTTCCGGATGGGGACCACGGCGGTCCGCTTCCGCAAGCAGATGGGGGAAGCCGCGCCGGGCGCAAGCGCCCGATGAGCCGGGCCGCCATTCCCGGCACGCGCGAGGCGACCTGGAGGCGCACCGGAGCCACCCGACAGGACACGCGCGCCCAACGCCACAGACGCAACGGCGCAGCCGGCGCCGGCCAACCGGAGTCACCCGACAGGACACGCGCGCCCGACGCCAGAGGCGCAACGGCGCAGCCGGCGCCGGCCAACCGGAACCACCCGACAGGACACGCGCGCCCGACGCCAGAGGCGCAACGGCGCAGCCGAGCGCCGGCCAACCGGAACCACCCGACAGGACACGCGCGCCCAACGCCAGAGGCGCAACGGCGCAGCCGGCGCCGGCCATCCAGCGCCACCCGACAAAACCGGAACCGCGCAACGAGGATGCGCGCGCACGGCGCGCGCCGGCCCCCTTCAGGGGGCCGAAGCCAAGCGGCGCGGATGCGCCGCGCCCGGCGTAGCGGCGGCCATGGGCCGCCGCGATGAGGGCACCGAAAACCCCCCTTCAGGGGGCCGTCAGCGCCAGCGCCTGTGCATCCAGAGCCATTGGTCGGGGTGCTCGCGCACCCAGCCTTCGATGATGCGGTTCACCAGGGCGGTGCTGGCCTCCACGTCCACCTTGCCCGTGGCGTCGAGCGGCAGCTCGATCGCGTCGGTCATCTCGATGCGGAAGCGCCCGCCGGGCAGGCGGATGGCGCGCAGCCCGTGCACCGGCACGCCGGCGAAGCGCCGGGCGAGGCGCGCGAGGAAGGGGTTGGCGGCCACCGGATGGCCGAAGAAGGGCACGCGCGGCCCGCGGCCGAAGCGCTGGTCCACCAGCATCCCCAGCGTCAGCCCCTCGTCCAGGGCTTCGGCCATGCGGATGGGCGCGGCGAGGCCGGCGGGGATCAGCCGGCCCATGATCGGCTCGCGCAGCCGCACGATGTCGGCGGCGACGTGGCGGTTGTTGGGCGTGCGGTAGAGGATGGCGGCCGGCTGGCCCATGCGGTGCGCCGCCACCGCCGGCAGCTCCCAGTTCGCCAGGTGGGCCGCGAAGACGATGGCGGGCCGGCCCGACTCCTTCAGCGCGGCGAGGCGGGCGTAGGTGGCGTCGTCGGCCTCCGCGCGTTCGAACAGCGCATCGAGGTGCACGTACTCGCAGGTGGTGCGGCCCAGGTTCTCCCACGCGCCGCGGGCGATGGCGGCGCGCTCGGCGTCGGACTTCTCCGGGAAGGCCAGGCGGAGGTTGTCCATCGCGTGGCGGTGGTTGCGCGTCAGCCGCCCGACGCGCGGCGCGAGGAAGCCGCCGAGCGCGGAGGCGCGGTCCGGCCCCAGGGCGCGCAGCAGCGCGAAGGCGCCGCGGATCAGCAGCGCGAGGGCGCGTTCGGCCAGGTCACGCAAGGCGGATCACGATCTTCCCGAAGACGTTGCGGGATTCGAGGCGGTGCAGTCCCTCGCCGAAGGATTCCAGCGGCAGCACGGCGTCCAGCACCGGGCGGATGCCGGCCTGCATCTTCGCCAGCCCCTCGCCCACGTTGCGCAGCGTGCAGCCGAAGGAGCCCATGAGGCGGAGCTGGCGCTGGAACAGCATCATCAGGTTGGTCTCGGCGTTGACGCCGGAGGTGGAGCCGCAGGTGACCAGCCGCCCGCCCATCGCCATGGCGAGCATGGAGCCCTGCCAGGTGGCGGCGCCCACGTGCTCGAACACCACGTCCACGCCGCGCTTGGCGGTGACGCGGCGGGCCACGCCCTCGAAGCGGTCCAGGTTGTAGTTCACCACGTGGTCGCAGCCCAGTTCGCGCGCGCGCACGGCCTTCCACTCGTCGCCCACGGTGGCGATGACGGTGCAGCCGATCGCCTTGGCCATCCGCACGGCGGCCGAGCCGATGCCCGAGCCGGCGGCATGCACCAGGATGGTCTCGCCCGGCTCCAGGCGAGCGTTGTCGAACAGCATGTGCTGCACGGTGCCGAAGGTGATGCCGGCGCAGGCCGCGTCCTCGTCCGACACGCCGTCGGGCACGGCGGTGCACAGGCGGGCGGGGACGTTCAGCAGGCCCTGGGCGAAGCCCGGCGCATGGAAGCCGCGCACGCCGGCGACGTTCTCGCACAGGTTGTCGCGCCCGTCGCGGCAGCGGCGGCAGGTGCCGCAGGTCAGCCCGCCATAGGGCACGACGCGGCTTCCCGGCGCGAAGGCCGCCACGCCCTCGCCGGTGGCGACCACCTCGCCCACCCCCTCGGCGCCGACGACGAGGGGGAGGGTGCGCCTGGCGAAGGCCATGCCGCGCCAGCCCCAGACGTCGATGTGGTTCAGCGCCACGGCGCGCATGGCGAGCTGCACCTCGCCCGGCGCGGGCGGCGGGGGAGGCGGCACGTCCTCCAGGCGGAGGTCGCGGTCGGCGTGGAGCAGGAGGGCGCGCATGGGATGGGCTTTGGCAGGGGCGGTTTTTCCCCGCAAGTGGCGAGGTGCCCTTGCGAAGCATTCGCATTTGCGCCAGAAGCCCGCCCCGAGGATGAGCAAGGCAATGGAACAGGATCTCGGGCGCATCGCCGCCTGGGCACGGCAGGGGCATGTCGCGGCGCAGCTGCTGCACGCGCAGGCGCTGCTGGATGCGGGCGACGAGGCGGGGGCCTTCGCCTGGTGGAGCATCGCGGCCTCCACCGGGGACGCGCAGGCGCTGAACATGCTGGGGCGCTGCCACGAATGCGGCTGGGGCACGGCGCAGGACGCGGCGCTGGCCGAGCCGCTGTATCGCCGCGCCGCCGTGGCGGGGCTGGACTGGGCGCAGTACAACCTGGGCGGCGTGCTGGCCCGCCGCGGCGCGATGGATGAGGCGCTGCGCTGGTACCGCGCCGCGGCCGCGCAGGGCCACGCCAAGGCCATCAACCTCGTCGCCCGCTTCACCGAGGAAGGCTGGGCCACCGCGCGCGACCCCGCCCTGGCGCGCGACCTGTACCGCCAGGCGGCCGAGGCGGGCGACTTCCGCGGCCAATGCAACCACGCCCAGGCGCTGCGCGAGGCCGGGCGGCGCGAGGAGGCGGCGCTGTGGTTCGCCCGCGCCGCGGCGGGCGGCACGCCGGGCTTCCTGCGCTCCCTGGCGCGGGGCCTGGCGGAGGCGCCGGAGCCGGAGCTGCGGGCGATCGCGCGCGGCATCGCGCGGCGTATTGCGAATGATTCGCAGAAGCATTATCAAGTCACCGACGCAACGATGAGCACCCCATGACCCTGCGCAGCGAACACCTGCCCTCCTTCGAACCCACCCTCGGCGCCGCCATGCTGGGCCTGCTGGCCGGCGCCCAGGGCGCCCTGGCGCAGGACGCGCCGCTGGCCCTGCCGGAGCTGGACGTGTCCACCCAGGCGCCCTCGCCCTTCCGGCGCGACGCGCAGCCGGTGGTGCGCCTGCCCACCACCGTGGCCGAGACGCCGCAGAGCATCACCGTGGTCCCGCAGGAGGTGATCGAGCAGCGCGCCGCCGCCACGGTGCGCGAGGCGCTTCGCAACGTCTCGGGCATCTCGCTCGCCGCCGGCGAGGGCGGCTTCACCGGCGACAACCTGACGCTGCGCGGCTTCTCCGCGCGCGGCGACTTCTTCGTGGACGGCATCCGCGACCTGGGCCAGTACACGCGCGACCCCTTCTTCATGAGCAGCGTGGAGGTGCTGAAGGGCCCGTCCTCCGTCGGCTTCGGCCGCGGCTCCACCGGCGGCGTCATCAACCAGACCAGCCGCGTGCCGCAGGCGCGCAACTTCGGCGAGCTGAACCTGTCCGCCTATTCCTCCGGCGGCATGCGCGCGACGTCCGACGTGAACCTGCACGCCGGCAACGTGGCGTTCCGCATGCAGGCCATGGGCTCGCACATAGATGCCGCGCGGCGCGACGGCGTGTACCAGTCGCGCTGGGGCGTGGCACCCTCCATCACCTGGGGCGTGGGCGGGCCGACGCGCGCCACCCTGTCCTGGCTGCACCAGGAGGAGGACAACATCCCCGACTACGGCGTGCCCTTCCTCAACGGCCGGCCGCTGCGCGTGCCGCTCAACACCTTCTACGGCATCCGCGGGCTGGACCGCGAAACCGCCGTGACCGACATCGTGACCCTGCGGCTGGAGCACGACATCAACACCGACATGACGGTGCGCAACACCACGCGCTACGGCTCGTGGTCGCGCAGCGTGAACGCCACCGCGCCGCGCATCGCCACCACCACCAGCACGGGCAGGGTGTTCAACCCGCTCTCCACCTCCATCGAGCAGACGCTGGTGCGGCGCGAGCCGCAGGTCCGCAACGGCTACGACAACCTGCTCACCAACCAGACCGAGCTGGTCTGGCGCCCCGTCACCGGGCCGCTGCGCCACAACATCCTGGCCGGCTTCGAGGTGGGGCGCGAAAGCTCGGAAGCGGTGCGCTTCGCCTTCGGCGCCGCCACCAACGGCCGGCCCAACGCCTCGGCGCTGAACCCCAATACCTATGCCTTCCTGCCCACGGTCACCGGCATCGGCTCGGACATCAAGACCACCGCCAACACCTTCGGCTTCTACGCCGTGGACCAGATCAAGATCGGCGAGCAGTGGGAACTGCTGCTGGGCGGGCGCTGGGACAGCTTCGACGCCGACTACGTGAACCGCGCCAGCGCGAACCCCGCGCAGCGCAACTTCTCGCGGCTCGACGAGGCCTTCTCCTGGCGCACGGCGCTGGTGTTCAAGCCGTGGGAGAACGTGCGGACCTACGCCTCCTGGGGCACCTCCTTCAACCCGTCCGCGGAAAGCCTGACGCTGGCGGCCAACAACGCGGCCCTGCCGCCCGAGACCAATGAATCCTTCGAGGTCGGCGCCTCCTGGGAGGTGCTGGGCGGGCTGCGGCTGAACGGCGCGCTGTTCCAGATCGAGAAGACGAACGCCCGCACCTCCGACCCCGCGGGCAACCTGGTCACGCTCGACGGCACGGCGCGGGTGCGCGGCTTCGAGGTGGGCTTCACCGGCCGCATCCTGCCCAACTGGAACGTGCTGGCGAGCTTCACGCACATGAACTCGGAGATCACCCGCTCCTCCAACCCCGCCGAGCTCGGCAAGGAGTTCATCAACGCGGCACCCAACACGGCGAACCTGTGGACCACCTACGACCTGCCGATGGGCTTCCAGCTCGGCGGCGGGCTGAGCTTCGTGGACTACCGCTACGGCAACACCACCAACACCAACCGCGTGCCGGCCTATACCCGCTACGACCTGGCCGCCGCCTGGCAGCCGACGGAGGGCGCGCTGCGCGGCGTGCGCTTCCAGGTGAACGCGCTGAACGTGACCGACGCCAAGACCTACGAGACGGTCTACGTCGCCCACGCCGTGCCGGGCACCGGGCGCACGGTGGTGTTCAGCGTGGGGGCGCGCTTCTGATGCTGCTGGCGATCCCCGAGCTGCTGAGCGCCGGGCAGGTGGCGCAGGCCCGCGCCCTGCTGGACCGCGCGCCCTGGGTGGACGGGCGCGCGACCGCCGGCCACCAATCCGCCCAGGTGAAGGCCAACGAGCAGGTGCCCGAGAACAGCGCCGAGGCGCGGGCGCTGGGCGACATGATCGTGGGCGCGATCGAGCGCAACCCGCTCTTCATCTCCGCGGCGCTGCCGGCGCGGGTCTTCCCGCCGCTGTTCAACCGCTACGGCGCGGGGATGCATTTCGGCGCGCACGTGGACAACGCGATCCGCACGGTGACGGGCACGGCCACGCGCATCCGCACCGACGTGTCCTGCACCCTCTTCCTCGCCGAGCCGGGCGAGTACGACGGCGGCGAGCTGGTGATCGAGGACACCTACGGCACGCAGTCGGTGAAGCTGCCGGCGGGGCACGCGGTGGTCTATCCCTCCACCAGCCTGCACCGGGTGGAGCCGGTGACGCGCGGCGCGCGCGTGGCCTCCTTCTTCTGGCTGCAGAGCATGGTGCGCGACGACGGCCGCCGGGCGATCCTGTTCGACCTGGACATGGCGATCCAGCGCATCCGCGCCGACCTGCCGGCGGGCCATCCCGGCCCGGTGCAGCTCACCGCCACCTACCACAACCTGCTGCGCCAGTGGGCGGAGGTTTAGCCCCATGTCCGTGAACCTCTCGCCCTGGGACATGGTGCTCCAGGCGGACCCGATCGTGCAGGCCGTGATGGGCGGCCTGGCCTTCGCCTCCGTCCTGAGCTGGACGGTGGCGCTGGCCAAGGGGATGGAGCTGGCCTCCTTCGCGCGCCGCGCGCGCGCCGACCTGGCGCTGCTGGCCGCCGCGCGCGCCTTGGATGCGCCCCTGCAAGGGCCGTGCGCGCCCATGCTGCACGCGGCGCGCGACGAGCTGCTCTCCGCGCCCGGCGGGCCGGAGGGCGTGAAGGAGCGGGCGGAGTGGCGCATCCGCCGCATCATCGCCGGGCAGGCGCGCGCGCTGTCGCGCGGCACCGGGGTGCTGGCGACCATCGGCGCCACCGCGCCCTTCGTGGGCCTGTTCGGCACGGTGTGGGGCATCATGAACAGCTTCGTCGGCATCGCGCGGATGGGGACCACGAACCTGGCCGTGGTGGCGCCGGGCATCGCCGAGGCGCTGCTGGCCACCGCCATCGGCCTGGTCGCCGCCATCCCGGCGGTGGTGCTGTACAACGTCTTCGCCCGCGCCATCGCCGGGCGCAAGGCGCTGCTGGCGGATGGCGAGGCCGAGGTGATGCGCCTGCTGTCGCGCGAGCTGGACCTGCGCGCCGGCACCGTGCCGCTGCGCCGCGCGGCGGAGTAGCGCGCGATGGCGATGCAGCTCGGATCGGACGAGGACGAACTCGCCGAGGCGCACGAGATCAACGTGACGCCCTTCATCGACGTGATGCTGGTGCTGCTGATCATCTTCATGGTGGCCGCACCCCTGGCCACCGTGGACGTGCCGGTGAACCTGCCCTCGGCCGCGGCGACGCCCCAGCCGCGCCCCGACAGGCCCGTGTACCTGACCCTGGCCGCCGACCGCGCCCTGCACCTGGGCGACGCGCCGGTGGCGCGCGAGGCACTGCCCGCCGCGCTGGAGCGCGCCTTCGACGGCGACCGCGAGGGCCGCGTCTTCCTGCGCGCCGATGGCGGGGCCAGCTACGCCGAGGTGATGGAGGTGCTGAACCTGCTGCGCGGCGCGGGCTGGACGCGCGTGGCGCTGGTGGGGCTGGAGCAGCGGTGAGGGCGCGCTGGGGCGCGAGCTTCGTGCTGGTGCTGGCGCTGCACGGCGCAGGGCTGGCCGCGCTCGCCCGCATGGCGCCGCCCGCGCAGGAGGCGCCGCCGCCGGAGGAGCCGATCATGCTGGAGCTGGCGCCGGAGCCCGCGCCCGCGCCCGTGGCGGC
>LNFM01005862.1_pt1 | contig 20771 bp, 17 predicted proteins | sample 596031 | NCBI WGS metagenome assembly LNFM01 (sample SAMN04254537, study PRJNA301005) | activated carbon metagenome | isolation source: dual media filters at the Ann Arbor, Michigan drinking water treatment plant | place: USA: Ann Arbor | reverse complement strand
TGTCGCCGCGTATGCGGATCGACCTGCTGGTGAATGACTTTACCTATCGGGCGGTCCATGACCGCTTCGTCGTTCTGTTCGAAAGCTCCTTCAAACGCAACTATGTGCATGTGCGCGATGTCTCGCGCGTGTTTCAGCATGCCATCGCGAATTTCGACAAGATGAAAGGCCAGATCTATAACGTCGGCCTCTCCGATGCGAACGTCTCGAAGCGAGAGCTGTGCGAGCATATTCAAAAGCAGGTTCCCGACTTTGTGTTTCTCGATGCGCCGGTCGGCAAAGATCCGGATCAGCGGAACTATATCGTCTCCAATGCCAAGATCGAAGCCACAGGGTTCAAGCCGATGTTTTCGCTCGATGCAGGAATCGGCGACCTGATCAAGGGCTACACGATGATCAAGAACACGCGCTACGGCAATGTCTGATTGAGAAGTGGGGGCGTGCCGCTTCCCCTCTCCCCTTCGTGCCAATCACATCTGTAACCGTAAACAAGATAGCTATCTTGCGTATGCGTGGATGTTGTGAGATTCTCGAATTCTGGTGTTTTTCAAAGTCCATGTTAAGGCGCTGTAAATGAACATGCTGATCAGTATAGTGTTCTCGTTTCGCAACGAAGAGGAAAATATTCCGGAACTCGTTAGGCGAGTTACTGAAGCCGTAGCGACCATTGCTGATGTGCGTCATGAGATGATCTTTGTCAATGATGATTCTTCAGATGGGTCTCTTGGGGTTTTAAAGGCGCTTCAGGAAAGGCACCCTATTACGATTATCAACATGTCGCGTCGGTTTGGAGTGACGCCATGTGTTATGGCAGGGCTTGCCCATGCAAAAGGCGATGCAGTGATCTACATGGACGCCGACCTTCAAGATCCACCAGAACTTATTCCTCAGATGGTGCGAAAGTTTCGAGATGGGGCAGATGTGGTCCATACCACTCGAACGCACCGCGATGGCGAGAATGCTTTTAAAATGTGGGTCACTAAAAAAGCATACCAATTCATCAACTGCTTTTCAGAAATTCATCTCCCCGAGAACACTGGAGACTTTAAGCTTCTTTCCAGGAAAGTTGTTCAGGAAATCCTGGGGTTAAAAGAGTACGATCCATACATGAGAGGCTTATCCGTATGGGTCGGATATAGTCAAGATGTTCTCCTGTATCGAAGAGAGTCTCGTTGGAAAGGAGAGAGCAAGTTCCCCCTTTTTAGTAAAGGGCCAATCCGAGAATTCGTTCGTGGGTTGACCGCTTTTTCAGCTGCTCCTCTCTACTTTGCCCTCTTCCTTGGTGCGACTACAAGTCTTGTTTCCGTGGGGTTGGTTCTTTATGCAATTATTACAAAGTTGGCTGGTATAGCAGCGCCAGGAGTTTCAGGCGTGCTTATTGCTGTGGCATTTTTTAGTGGCATCATTCTTATTACGAATGGAGTTGTCGGGATTTATATTGCTCGCATCTACTACGAGGTTAAAGGAAGGCCAAGGTACATCATTAAGCAAGTAGTGAGTCACAAAGCAATTGTGGACAACTAGGTTGAAGTGAATTCATACGTGCAGAAAGTTGCTGGCGTCCTCATTTGGGTCGCGGTGTGTTGGGAAATATTGCTGGACGCTAGTATTCGAGCAAGTCTTGTCGATGGGCTTACGCACAATCCAATTATGGCACCAGTGATCCTCATATTAATACAGGTGCTGCTTGCCTCATTTGTGTTGCCATGCTCTCCGATAGCCATGCTTGCAGGTGGCTTATGGGGATTTGGCGGAGGGATTCTCTACTCAACAATTGCAACAGTGACCGCTTCTCTATGGACATTCATTATAGCCCGCTACATGTTTCGACAATGGATTTCTACAAGGCTTAGGGAACGTTGGCATGTATCCATACTTCGCATGATCGAGGAGTATCAGTGGAAGGCATCTCTAATTGCCCATGTAAACCCGGTGTTGCCTGGATCATCATTGGGCTACGCATTTGGGATATCAAATATTTCAATGCGGTCTTTTGTTTTGGGGGCAGTGATGGGAACTTTACCGCTTCAACTGATAATGGTTGGGATTGGGTATTTGACCAGCATGCAACTTGATAAAGTGAACGTGGTGTCGATGCTGGCTGTTTCCGGGCTAGTTATCGTATTCGTGGTCTATCGGGTGGCAGTTCCCCGTTTATTGAAGGGATAGGCGGCTAACATCCTGAAAGTTCTAATGTGGATCCAAGTGCCATTTGGGGGAAATACAAGAAGTTGTTGTTCGCAATTCTTCAGCAGGGCACACGGAGCGGAGGTTGATATAAAAATGCGGGATGCGTGGTAGAGCATGCGACGATTTGAGAAGATGTTCCAGTCTCAGCCCCTCTGGGTGATTGCAATGGGGCTCTTCTCAGGCCCTTTGCTGCATGGGTTTCAGCTTCGTTTGCATGGCCTTTTTTGGGATCATAGAAATATTTTCCAGGCATTTGCCGAGTACTATGATTCTCTAAATCGGCTGGGTGAGCTGCAGTGGTGGTCTTACAACGATAACGGCGGAGTGCCGGCATATTACATAAATATTCTCGCGCACAATTTTCTCACTCCACTTTCAATTATTTCCTCGTTTGGATGGTGGATTGTCGGTCGCCTGGGTGTAACGGTCAGTGATTGGTTGCCATATTACTGTGTCTATCAGATGGTATTCATTCCATTAATTTTCCTGACGGGGTTCTATTGTTTTCTTTCGCAGATTGTCCAAGACCGGTCCGCGCGTTTCTTTGGGTTAACCGTAGCTGCGTTCAGTCCTGCGGCTGCGTCTGGAGTTTACGGTCTCGGGTTAGAGCAAGTTGGATATGGCTTCTTGTTTGGGGCGTCCTGGCTGCATTATTCAAAACATCCCTACGTTCGAAGCTTTTTAGTTCTTAATGTGGCGACAGCAGGACTAGTGGTCTCGCTCAATCACCTGTTTCTGTATTGGATTGTTCTTTTTATTCCTTTGATGATGGTGGCATGCCAGTTCTTTGAGCCCATTCCTGAGCGTCGCCCGGTACAGGTTTTACTTGCTATGAGGCCTTGGCAGAGGGCATTGCTCGCATCCACCGTAACCATCGTTGCATTGCCGGCGCTTGTAACGTTTTCAGGCGGGGCGGATTGGTTGCGTTCTATCTCGGGTTCGCGAGTCTATAATTTTGAGTTTCTTCGGGCAGGCAACCCGTTGCAGCTACTGGCTACCGTTGTGCCAGGTGTGGGGTTTCAGTGGGGGGCAAACAACAAAGAGATGATGTTGTTTGGAGGCTTTACCCTCACTAATCACTTTGAAGCGAATCGCAATTTTTTCCAGTACGGCTATCTTGGCCCTCTCTGTGGAGCGTTTGCTATGATCGGAATCATAAATGGAGCAACGGCAAGAGGTCGCCAACTGCTTTTATTGGTGGGCTTGGGATCGTTGATTGTGGTGCTATCAGGTTTTAGTCCTGTCTTTGCTCCTTTACTGCTATTGCCATCTCCGTTGCGTGCCGTAAACCATTACTCAGATGTCCCGTTTACTATCGGCTTTTCGACATTGCTCATTTGCTTGGCTGCACAAGGTTACACTGTGTTTCTCAAGGCAAAAGGCAGGATAAATATGCTGGCGTTAAGGCTGTTTGGGATGTGTGTAGGGATAGGTGTAATCGGATTTATTGGCGTATATGGCAACCTCTGGAGAGAAGAATGGATTTTTGGTTTCTTCCTTGTAAGCGCTGTAGCAATGGCGTTGGCCCTTGCTCGATCCACTCGCGGTTTTAAGGGGCGACGGCTCTCAGGCATCCTTTTGGCGCTTTTGTTGATCGACGTGTCTACAAACGCATTCTGGTGGGTGCGAAGTGTGGCCGTTCCGATCACCTTCAAGCAGGGAAGGGTTGATTTATTAGCCAGTCCTTCTCCAAAGGATAAGATGGAGGGGGATTACTCAAGCTCATTGCTCATTCATCGGGGGGTTCTTTTAGCAAAGGACCGATACGGCGAGGCTCTCCAAAGGCTCCCCGATGTTGCTTTAGCTACAACGCTTCGCCCCCTAGGAGCCTACAGCGAACCCATTGATCAGGCGTTAACTAATGGTGCACTTGAAGTGCCATCAAGTTTCCTTGATGATTCGGCCTTTAGTGGGTTTCTCAAGGCAGAGGCTCAGGAAATTACTGGTGGTCGGGTCGAGACGATCTCAAGAACATATAATTCGCTGAAACTTGCTATTTCGGTAGATAGGCCAGTCCTATTGTTCTGGAAAACATTGCATCACCCATCGTGGCTGGCAGAGATAAATGGTCGGCCAGCAATTAGGGCTCCTGCTTATGGCGTCTACACAACTCTTCTAGTGCCTGCGGGTCGGTCTGAAGTTGCATTCGCATTTGCTCCGAAATTTCTTCCAGTTCTTCTCGTGGGGGCTATCGTATGGATTGGGATCATGGGGATACTTCCGGTTCTCGTTTCTCGTTCTTCCAATCAAGTTTTGGAAAGCATAGCGTAGAAAGCTTGGGCATGCGGATTTCAACCGAGACGGGACTGGTGCTTGCAGGATTCTGATTCGTACAGCATTGGTCTTGTGAGACGTCTTTTCCTGAACAGTGTAACCGTCCACTGGGGAGCGGCGTTCTTCGGTCCGCATATCGTTACGAGTTTGCAGCAACTACCTCGCTATGTGGCGGATTGGTTGGCCTACCGGAAGGCCGCGCCAGGGCAGCGGGTCTCATGGCACGATTCCTACCCCTGCTTGAGCGATCGCGTAAAGGCGACCCCGTTCGATCCGCATTATTTCTTTCAGGCAGCCTGGCTTGCGCGCCGGTTGCAGGTAGTCAGGCCGTCGTTGCACGTCGATGTCGGGTCTAGCGCGATGATGATTAATGTGTTGAGTGCCAGCGTCAACACGGTGTTTGTCGATTATCGCCCGCTCCGAGCCCGCCTCTCTAACCTGAGCTCTCTTGCGGGCGACATTGTCCGACTGCCTTTCAGGGATGGTAGCGTTGCGTCGTTGTCGTGCTTGCACGTGATCGAGCATGTGGGGCTCGGTCGATATGGCGACCCTCTCGATCCGGAGGGGAGCCGGCTGGCAGCTGCGGAATTGCAACGTATTGTGCAACCGGGCGGCCGGCTCTTTCTTTCCACGCCAGTCGGACGTGAACGGGTGTGTTTCAATGCGCATCGGGTTCACGCTCCGAATACCATTCAATCGTATTTCCCCGCCCTCCGGTTGGAAGCCTTTTCGCTCGTCGATGATGCGGGACAATTCCTGGAGCGCGTTTCTTCTGAGGCTGCGGCCCGTCTTGAATATGGGTGCGGCTTATTCGAATTCGTAAAGCCTGATGCGTAACTGGCTGCGGCGCCTTTTGGCTCAGAGTGAACTGTTTTCGTTCAATGTTGTCCGGCGAGACCGATGGATTGCCGCGCAGGCTGCGCAGTTGCCGCCGGGAACGAAAGTCTTGGATGTCGGTGCCGGGTCCTGTCCCTATCGCCATTTGTTTGCGCACTGCGAGTATCGCGCGCAGGATCTGGCGCCGTTACGTGGAGATCAGCTGCGGCACGGCGGATATGGGCAGCTCGATTATGTCTCCGATCTCGCGGCAATTCCGGTTCCTGACGGAAGCTTCGGAGCGATCCTTTGCACGGAAGTGCTCGAACATCATCCGGAACCGATCCGGGTGGTCCATGAGTTTGCCAGGATTCTGCAGCCTGGCGGTAGTCTTATTCTTACGGCGCCTTTGGGATCGGGTATTCATCAGGAGCCCTACCATTATTATGGCGGATACACCCCCTGGTGGTACGAGCGGTTTCTGGGCGAGGCGGGATTTGAGAAGATTACTATCGAGGCCAATGAAGGGTCGTTCCGATTTTATTCCCAGGAGACCTTGCGGTTTCTTCAGACAACGATGCCGTTTCGACTACAGCTTCCGCTTGTTGCGCAACTTATCTGGACTCCTGTCTGGATCGCATTGGCCCTGCCATTAGGGGGACTTCTTCCACTCCTGTGTAAATATCTTGACCGATTTGATGAGGAGAAACGATTTACGATTGGATTCCACGTGGCAGCTCGAATGCCGGGGAGGCCTGTTGTTGACGGAAGGGCCGGCTAATACCGGGAGTCATTTCTGTCGGTTGATGGAGCCCTTGCTGATCGTGGGGCTATTTGACAGGTGTTAGGCTGAAGGGCGTGAGTAGCATCTCCATGGATAGGACCGGTAGCGTAGAAGTGTATTCGCCAGATGGTCGAGGAGCGGGAAGGGCCGCGCAATGGATCTTGATTCCAGGAGCACTCCTTTTCGCTACCGTAGCGCTCATGATGCTGTATCGAGAAGTCCTTCTTCCGATGGTGTTACCAGAGATTTCTTTTGGACTATTTGCGGGGGATCCGATCTACATTCACTGCCTTGCCGTGGATCTGGTGGCCGATATGAAGGCGCAGGGGTGGAGTGCATGGACCTTGCGCCCGGCCGGACAGGCCCCTGCGGGAATCCTGGCAGCCCTGTATTATTTTACCGGCCCCGATTCGAGAGGGATTATCCCGGTTAATGCGATCCTGCACGTGATCGGTACACTCGCGCTCTATGGCGTGGTTACGCACCTCGTGTCATGGAAGCCCGCGGTGCTGGTATGCGTGCCGTACTGGATCTCCCCCTATCACATGGCTTTGTATGCGCAGCCGAATAAAGATAGTTTTGCTGGGGCTGGCGCGTTGTTGCTCGTTTATGGGTGGGTGCGCATTACCGACCTCTTTCTCAGCTCCCCTTCGGGGATCACCAAGTCATGGGTCTATGCGCTCTGTTCGGTGATTGCCGGAACGGTGCTGATGGGAATTGTCAGGCCGTATATGGTTTCTATTGCGCTGGTGATGGGAATTGCCTGCTTCTGTTGTCTCGCGGTTCGCTCACTAGGATGGTATCGATTGGAAGAGAGATCGCGCCGGATGGAGCGGGGAATGAAGCTCGCCGGTATTGCATTCATTCTGCTGGCCAGCATCCCTCTGTCATGGTCTGATTTCGAGGAGAAAGCCCAGGAAAGTCGAATGGAATTCGTCAATCATTCCTCAGCGACCGAGTTGTGGCGGCCGATGGGGTGGATCCCCCAAGCCGTCGAAAATAAAGTTGCCGCGATCGTAGTGGCTCATCGAGGGAGTTTTCGTGACTTTCTTACGGATAGGAATCAGGCTTCTCGAGACGCTCTGATCGATATGAACCATGGCTTTGAAAATATGGCCGATGTGGCGGCCTACTTCCCGCGTGCCGCTCAAATCGGGTTCTTCGCGCCCTTTCCCAACCAATGGTCGTTCTTCGGGTTTCCGAGCCGTTCGGTATTCTGGAACGTGTCTGCCTGGCAGATGTTGAGTGCGTATGGGGCGTATGCGCTGCTGATCTGGGGAGTCGTTCGTTTGCCGGAACGGCCGACCCTCATGGTGGCCATAGGATTTGCCGTCTTGTTCATGCTCTTTTATGCCTTTGCCGTTCCGCACCTTGGGAATCTGGATCGATATCGGTACCCGTGGCTGTGCCTGCTGACGACGCTGGGGGTCGCGTGTGGCGTGCGGTGTTGGCAGCGGCGGAAATCCCGGGCTGGTGCCGGGTCTTGTGCCGCACAGACTCTTGTGTGAAGACTCGCTTGCAGATCCTGTGTCCGTCTCATGTATCTGTATCTGTCGCTCCGGGGATATCGCCGCGTGGCCATCAATTAAGGGCGTGGTGTTCCTGTCCATTCTTTCCTCCGCTCCAGCGATGAACATTCTCTGCGTGTTCGGCCGGCATGCCTACGGAGATCCCGCGCGGGGTGACAGCTACGAGTATGTAAATTTCTTGCCGTCATGGCGGAGATTGGGGCATCAGGTCAGCTTCTTCGAGTCGTTTTCCCGGGAACCGTATGCCGATTTTGCCGCGCTCAATCGGGCGCTCTTGCGCCGGGTGGAAGAGACCGCTCCGGACATCGTGTTTTGTGTGTTGATGCAGTACGAGATCTGGACCGAGACGTTGCGCCTGATTCGTAACAGCGGCGCGCTTGTGGTGAACTGGTCGACGGACGATTCTTGGAAATATCCGATGTTCTCCAGGCTGATCGGATCGGAGTTCGATCTCTTTGTGACCACCTATCCGCAGATGGTCGTTCGATACCAGGAAGATGGCATTGAAAGCGGGTATCTCTCGCAATGGGCGGCGAATGCCGACACTCTTGATTCGCCCATCCCTGCAAAGGATTGCCGGTACCCCGTCAGCTTCGTCGGCGCTTCGTACGGGCATCGTCAGGCAATGGTTGATGCCCTGCGTACTGAGGGGATCGATGTGGCCTGTTTTGGGCATGGCTGGCCAGCGGGACCAGTCGAAGCGAAACGGATTGCGGAGATTGTTCGGGCTTCGCAGATCAGCCTGAATTTCAGCGAGGGGTCGCAATTTGGAGGAGCGGGTGTGGCAAGCCGTCAAATTAAGGCTAGGGTGTTTGAAGTTCCGGGATATGGAGGATGTTTGCTCACGGAAGAGGCCCCGCATCTTGAGCGGTATTTTATCAAAGGGAAGGAGATTCTCACCTTTGAAGGAAGCGATGAGCTCGTGCACGCGGTCAAATCATTGTTGGCTGGTCCTGAACAGCGGGATGCCGTCGCTCGCGGAGGGTTCGACCGGGTGAGCAAGGAGCACACCTATGATCGGCGTTTTGCGGATATAGTCGGGGAATTGATGCGGCGGAGTGAGCAACGGCCTCGGCGGGCGATTGATTGGCCGTCGTTCGAGGCCGCGGGTCGCCGGCATTCCACAGGGTTGCTGTTACACGCGCTCAGAGGGATCGCGGTCTTTGTCACGCGACTGCTGTGGGGAAGGCAGCGAGGGCCTCGCGCGGCGCGCCGAATCATGTTTGAACTGTCTTGGCGCCTTTGCGGGAAGCGGACGTATGCTGCTGCGGGATGGCCGGGCCGCATGTTTTACAAAGAAAGCTGATTCGTGCCGACTCCGCTTATTACGGTTGCCATGTCGGTTTTTAACGGCGAAAAGACCGTGCAAGCCGCGGTCCGGTCTATTTTATGGCAAACCTGCACCGATTGGGAATTGCTTCTGGTGAACGATGCCTCTACTGATGCGACCGCGCGCATTCTCCGGCAGTTCCGGGATCCCCGAATTCAGGTGCTGGATGAACCTCAGCAGAAAGGCCTGGCGGTCAGACTGAATCACTGCGTGATGCGTGCCCGTGGTCAGTATGTTGCCAGGATGGATGCCGATGATATCGCGTATCCTGAGCGGTTTGAGCGGCAGGTGAAGTACCTTAATGCGCATCCCGAGGTCGATCTCTTAGGTCATGGGGCCATTCTGTTCACGGGGGATGGGCAAGCGCTCGGGGTCTATCCTTCTGCCTGTACCCATGAGGAGATTTGTCGCCGTCCCTGGTGGGGGTTCCCTCTCGCGCATCCGACATGGATGGGGAAGCAAGCCTGGTTTGCGCAGCATCGATACGACGATGGATTGACCAAAGGACAGGACCAGGATCTGCTGCTTCGAAGCTATCGCAAGAGCCGGTTCGCGGCGCTTCCAGATCTCTTGTTGGGATATCGGATGGAAGGAATTTCTGTAACAAAAACATGGCCGGGACGGCTGAGCTACTGTCGTCAGCTGGTGAGGCAAGCCCACGAGATGTCATCGGCGGTGACGGCGGCGCGAGGTGTGCTGATTCATGGTCTTGCGTTAGGGCGTGATGTGTTATTGGAAAAGACCGGGTCTTTGAGTCATCGGTCTCGCCAATCGTTTCAGGTGGCGAGTGATCGTGTTCAGAACGAATGGAAAGAGGTGTGGCACCGCGTCACATCTGAAGAGCGTGCCGGTGAGTAGCGGGGCTTTTCCCATGCAGAGACCGGCGACAAGGAATTCCTGAATATGTGCGGGATTGCCGGCATATTAAACGCTCACGCTCCTAAGCCAATGCCGATTGTCTCCGAGATGATCGAGACGATGCGATATCGTGGGCCGGATGACTCGGGGACTTGGGCTGAGGCAACCGCCGGTTTGGGGCTTGGCCACGCCCGCTTGTCGATTCTCGATTTGTCTCCCGAGGGCCATCAGCCGATGGTGTCGGCCAGCGGGCGCTATGTGATCACGTTCAACGGCGAGGTCTATAACTTCGCCGAGGTGCGGCGTGAGTTGGAGAAGCAGGGCATCTGTTTTCGCGGGCATTCCGATACGGAAGTCATGCTGGCGGCGATTGAACGATGGGGACTTCAGGACGCGGTGTCCCGATTCATCGGCATGTTTGCATTTGGATTATGGGATCGTGAAACCCGGCAACTGAGCCTGGTTCGTGATCGTCTCGGCATCAAACCACTCTATTTCGGCTGGGCCGGACGGGCGTTTGTCTTTGCCTCAGAACTAAAAGGGATTCGATGCGTCAAGGAGTTTGACCCTCAGTTGCATCGCGGGGCGCTGGCGTTGTTCCTGCGTTTGGCTTACGTGCCTGCTCCATTTTCGATTTTCCAGCATGTCTACAAGCTGATGCCGGGTTGCATCCTTACGGTGACGCCGGAGCTGGCTCGTTCGAGAGAAGGATTTTCTCCCTCTCCGGATGACGATCAAGCCACATGGAAACCGGTGCGCTATTGGTCTGCCCGGGAAGTCGCGGAGCGGGGCGCGGCGCTGCCGTTTCAGGGCACGGAGACTGAGGCGGAAGAGAACCTTGATGCGCTGCTTCGCCAAGCAATCCGGCTTCGGATGGTCGCGGACGTTCCCCTGGGCGCATTCTTGTCCGGTGGAATCGATTCATCTGCGGTTGTGGCCTTGATGCAAGCCCAAAGTTCTATGCCGGTGAAGACCTTCTCGATCGGTTTCCAGGAGGCCGACTACAATGAGGCGGGTTATGCCAGGGATGTCGCGACGCATCTTGGGACCGATCACACGGAGCTCTATGTAGCGCCAGAGGAGGCCCGCGCGGTCATTCCACAGTTGCCGGCCATGTATGATGAACCGTTCGGCGACTCTTCGCAGATCCCCACGTTTCTGGTCTCCCGGTTAGCCAAGAAACATGTGACGGTGGCCCTCTCGGGCGATGGCGGAGACGAATTATTCGGCGGCTACAACCGGTATTTCTGGAGCCGCCGTCTCTGGCGCCGGCTCGCTCCGATTCCCCAGCCTGTGCGGGCTGGTCTCGGTTCGCTGATTCAGGCCTTGTCTCCCGACCGGTGGGGGAGTCTCTATCGCGGCTTCTCCTTTGCGCTGCCGTCCGTTCAACGGCCCGGTGATCAGATGCATAAGCTGGCCGGCCTGCTTGCGGCGGGAGATCCGGACGCAATGTACCTGGGGATGGTGTCGCTTTGGCAGCAGCCGACGGAAGCTATTGCCGGTGTGGTTGAGCCGCAGACGACATTGACCGACCGGTCCTCATGGGCCAAGCTGTCTGAGTTTACGATGCGCATGATGTATCTCGACCTGGTGACCTATCTGCCTGACGATATTCTGACGAAGGTGGATCGGGCTAGCATGGCGGTCAGTCTTGAAGCGCGGGTGCCGCTCCTCGATCATCGGGTGGTGGAGTTTGCCTGGACCCTGCCGCTCTCGATGAAAATCAAGTCGGAGGGAGAGGGGAAATGGCTGCTGCGCCGGGTGCTCGATCGCTATGTGCCGCGCGAATTGATCGAGCGGCCGAAGATGGGATTCGGGGTTCCGCTTGACTCCTGGCTCCGCGGTCCGCTGCGAGAATGGGCCGAGTCCCTGTTGGATGCGCAACGCCTGAAGCGGGAGGGATATTTCCATCCCGGTCCCATTCGGCAACGATGGGTTGAGCATTTGTCCGGGAAGCGGAATTGGCAATATGCGTTGTGGAATGTTCTGATGTTTCAAGCTTGGAATGAGCGCTAATCTCGTGCGGCCACGCGTACTCTTTCTTATCACGGAAGACTGGACCTTTTGGGAGATTCGCCGCGATCTCGCCCGTCTGGCGCGCGAAGCCGGGTATGCGGTGACGATCGCCACGCGTGTGACCGCCCATGCCGAGCGTATCCGGCAGGAGGGCTTCGAGCTCATCCCGATCATGATGTTGCGGGAGAGTCGAAATCCGTTCAGGGAATTGATGACGTTGTTTGAGCTCGTGCGGATCTATCGCCGGGTCCGCCCGCAGATCGTTCAGCATGTGGCCATGAAACCCGTGCTCTATGGATCGTTGGCTGCCTGGGTGACCCGCATTCCCGTCGTTATCAATGTCTTTGGCGGGTTGGGCTATGCGTTTACTGACCGGGTGCAAGATACCTCAATGCTTCGCTCTCTTCTGCAGCGAGGGCTGAGGAAAGCCATTGCTCTTAGCCGCTCCATAGTCGTGACGCAAAATCCGGACGATCGAGCGGTCTTGATACGGGAACACATCGTCGGTTCGTCGCGGATTCGTTTGATTGCGGGGTCTGGGGTGGATATCCACCGATTTGTACCCGTCGAGCCCCCGGCCGGTGATCCTATTGTGATGCTGGTGGGACGGATGTTGTGGGATAAGGGCGTCGGCGAGTTTGTCGATGCCGTGGCGCGTTTGAAACAACGGGGGGTGTCTGCGCGCTTTGTACTGGTGGGACGGGTCGATCAGGGGAATCCTACTGCGATTGCGGAGGCGCAGCTTCAGTGTTGGATGCAGGAGTACGGCATTGAATGGTGGGGGCATCGCGAAGATCTTCCAACGGTTTTTGGGCAGGCGACGCTGGTGGTCTTGCCGTCGTATCGTGAAGGACTCCCGAAGGTCTTGTTGGAAGCGGCAGCCTGTGGGAAAGTGGTCATCGCGACGGATGTGCCCGGTTGCCGGTCGGTTGTCCAACATCAGCACACCGGGTTGCTGGTTCCGGTGCGGGACGCGGCCGCTTTGGCTGAAGCGATGGCGGAGCTTCTCGGGAATGCAGAACGGCGGGCAGTGTTGGGAGCGAATGCGCGGCAGTTTGTGGTGCGTGAACACTCGTCGGAAAAAATCAGCGCCGAGTTTCTTGCGTTGTATCGTGAATTGCTCGGGCCATCCGCGCCTGCTCTGACGATGACATCGAGCGCGTCCGCCTAAATGAATCGAGAGTCCATGATGCCGCTGTGTGCGATATGACGCTGTGGGGAGGGGTCGTGATCAGCGGGCTGGTGGCGTGGTGGCTGACTGGTCAGCTGGCCGGAGCCCGGTTTGCCTCGTCCGTGCTCGATCATCCCAACGAACGGTCGCTTCATGACCGCCCCACGCCCCGCACCGGAGGGGTGGCGATCTTAGCCGGTCTGCTCTTCGGACTGGCATGGATGAGCTGGTTCTGGACTCCATGGAATGGCATGTCCGATCCGGGCTTATCGGGATGGCCTGCCGCAGCGTGGATTGTGTTGCTGATGTATGGAATCGGGTTGGTGTCGTTTGTCGATGATCGCGGCGGGGTCCCTGTGTCTGTCCGGTTCGGGATCCATCTGCTGGCCGCTACGATGCTCGTTGTGGGGGCGGGGTTGCGGATTCCTGCCCTCTCGCTTCCTGGCGTCGGCGCAGTGGATCTCGGCTGGGTGGCTGTGCCCCTGTCAATCGGGTTTCTTGTGTGGATGGCCAACCTCTATAACTTTATGGATGGGATGGACGGATTTGCCGGCGGCATGACGGTGGTGGGAGGGGGGCTTCTGGCGTGGTTGGGGTGGAGTACTGGGCAGGGGGTTCTTGTTGTGACGGCCGTCTGCGCTGCGGCGGCTGCGACAGGATTTCTCTTTCATAACTTTCCGCCAGCCAAAATTTTCATGGGCGATGTGGGCAGTGTGTCGCTGGGATTCCTCTTCGGATCGTTGATCCTTCTCGGAGTTCACGATCGTGTGTTCGACCTGTGGGTTCCCATCATGCTGTTTTCCCCTTTTATCGTCGATGCCACGGTGACTCTTCTTCGCCGGGCCGTCCGAGGGGAGCGCATTTGGCAGGCACATCGATCCCACTACTATCAGCGGCTCGTGATCCTAGGGTGGGGGCACCGGAGGACGGTGTTGACTGAGTATGGCGTCATGGTCCTCTGCGGCGTATTGGCGCTGGGCTATCAATTCGGTGACGATCTAGTGCGATGGACGATGCTGGGGTGTTGGGTATTGCTTATGGGCGCCGCGATGACCGGCGTTCATCTTGCCGAGCGGTCGGCTGACTGTAGCTGAGACGGCATGAAATCTCTGTGCGGGCAGGTGAGGAGGGGCGAGATCTTGTGGCAGTCACGGATGCATGCGCTCATGTCATTGTCTTGAGCGACGTCGAGAAGGAGTTGGACGCATTGCCCTTGCTTGATGGGATTCTCATCATCAATCCCAGAAATTTTGTCGAGCGGCGGCAGAGTATCGATCGGCAACTTCATCCGCTAGGCGTCCCCTACGAATTCGTGCATTCCTTTGATGTATGCGATTTGGATGCAGCAATCACGAGCAGGTATTTTCCGAACTCTCTGCTCAGCCCAGGGCAACAATCCTGTGCCCTAAAGCATCTCCAAGCGTTGAGGCTTATCGTGGAGCGTGATTGGCAGCGTGCGCTCGTCTTGGAAGATGATGCGCTGCTGGTTTCTCAGTTTGTTCACGGGCTTCGGGAGGCCATCCGGGAGTCCGCTCGATTTCATCCTCCATTTGTCCTATTCATTGGCAGTGGAGGGAATCAGTACATCTCTCGTCGGCTGCGCATTCCCGGACAGCGGTTGTATAAATCCGACAAGGGGCGGTTAGGAGAGGCCTATGTCCTGGGAAGCCAAGCGGCGCGTCAGCGACTCGAGTGGATTGAGGCCCATGGGATCCCTTTGCCGATCGATAATCTGTTCGAGCAGATCGACCGGGAATGCGGCATCGATCTCTATTGGCTCGAACCTCCGATTGTCGAACAGGGCAGTAAGAACGGGCGGTTTCAGTCGGTGTTAGAGCCGGGGCCTCCAAAATTCGTTCGGCGGATCACGGCGGCTCTGCAGAAGTTTCGTCGGAAGTATCTCTACTGAGCAGGCATTTCGTCGGCCTCGCGGTGAAGGGCATCGTGAAACTTGAATCCCACAGGATGATCGATCTCGCCAGGATTGCGGCGATTATCGCCGGCGTTGGGCTGCTGTATTCACCCTCGGTCGCCACGGTTGGATTGATTGTTTCCTATGTCGCCTTTCTACTCAGTGGGGAGGCGGTACCCCGGTTTCGGTCGGTGCTCGCTCGGCCATTGGGTATTTGGGGGATGGTGTTCCTCGGGGTCGTTGTTGTGGCGATGGTGTATGCGTCCGTACCGTGGCGCGAGCGATGGATGGATCTCTACAAGTGGCGCGTCATGTTGTGGTTGTTTGTGGGGTTGGCCATCTTCGACGATTCACGATGGAAAAGACGGTTTCTGTACATGTTTCTACTTGGAGCGGGTGTTGCCGTTGTCGCGTCGTGGTTCTCCGTCCTCTCTGGGGTTTCTTTGTGGCGTGGGCCGCAGGAGTTGTTGAGAAATTCCGGCACTCAAGGGATGGCCTTTGCCTGCGCCGCACTCATTTGTGTCTGGCTTGCGCTTGAACGCAAGCAACTCGGTCCCCCACCATGGGTGTGGCTTGCCCCGGCGGCCCTCTTTATTGCCAACATCGTTTTTATTACCAATTCCAGGAGCGGATATGCGGTATTGGGATGCGGGCTTGCGTTCTTACTTCTCGGGAACGCGACATCTGTGCAGAGGTTGTTGGTGATAGCAGGGTTGTGTCTTGCCAGTGGGATGTCCTATATGGCGTCTCCCCGCATGCAGGCGATTGTCGATACGGGGATCGAACAGTGGATGACGGCAGAACAGTCGGACCATCTGACGAATTTTGGAAGCCGCCGCGTATTCTATCAGAATAGCTTGGAAATCTTGGCAGACCACTGGATCTTCGGCGTAGGATCAGGGGGCTTTGCGCAGGCTTACGGGGGGCACGTCACATTGAAATACGATGTTTCCGATTGGCGCTCCTTGCGCACGACGGATCCCCATAATCAATACCTGTCAGTAGCGATCCAGCAAGGGATTGGAGGTTTGGGGGTTTTTCTTGTGTGGATTATCGCCATCATGAGGGAACGCGAGTCTCGCCGCGATTGTCACCGGCTAGCCGTCGCGATTCTCATTGGGTGGTGTGTGACGAGCTTGTTCAGCTCGCATTTCAGGACGTTTGCAGAGGGGCACCTACTGGCCACGTTTATAGGGGTCCTCATGGCTGTGGAATCCAAAGACGATGAAGTGCCGTGGATTCCTGTGAGCGCCAAGGAAGCCTAGGAGGAGGAATGCGCAAGGTATCCGTCTATATCATCGCCTATAACGAGGCGGGTAAAATTGCAGACACCATCAAGAGTGTCCTGTGGGCTGATGAGATCGTCTTGGCGGATTCAGCCAGCACCGACGGAACGGACCGGATTGCGGCGGAGATGGGGGCGCGGGTGGTCCAGATTCCGTTTGAAGGATTCGGCCATCTGCGCAACCGTGCCGTCGCCGCGTGTGCGCACGAGTGGATTCTGAGTATCGACACCGATGAGCAGTGCACGCCGGAAGTTCGCGATGAAATCCTCGCCTTGCTGGCCGGGTCCCCCGCGCATGATGCGTATCTCGTGCCCCGCCGGAATTACTTCATGGGGCAATGGGTGGCGCATTCCGGCTGGTATCCGAATTTCAGGCAACCCCAGTTCTTCCGCAAAGGTGCCATGACCTATGTGGAGTCTCCCGTTCATGAAGGCTATGAATTGCTGACTCCCAAGCCCGTGGGGCGCTTGAAGCAGGCCATCTGGCAGGTTCCGTTCAAAAATTTCGAAGAAGTGCTCAAGAAGGCGAATCGCTATTCCACCCTCGGAGTGCTGAAGATCGCCGACAAACGTGTGTCGATGGGGCAGGCGCTGGCGCATGGCGTCTGGTCTTTCATCAAGCATTATGTCTTCAAGAAGGGATTTCTGGACGGCTGGCCAGGCTTTGTGATCGCGCTCGGGAATTTCGAAGGCACCTTCTACCGCTATGCGAAGCGGTATGAAGAACAGGAACAGTGGCCGTTTCCCACGCAGTCTCCGCTGCGCCGGCCTGGCGGATCTCCATCGGCATGAAGACGGCGGTCATTGTCACGACCTACAACCGCCCTGATGCCTTGGGGGCCGTCTTGGCGGGATTTGAGGCGCAGACCGATCAGGACTTTGACCTGGTGGTCGCCGATGACGGGTCGACCTTCGAGACCGCTGCGGTCGTTCAGGGTTATCAGCGTCGGAGCAAGGGCTCGGTTCGGCATGTGTGGCAGGAGGATCGCGGTTTTCGGGCTGCCGCCATTCGCAATCGCGCGGTCGCTGCCACGACAGCGGACTACATGATCTTTACAGACGGGGATTGTATTCCCTCCCGGCAGTTTGTGCAGGCGCACAAGCGCTTGGCGGAGCCGGGATATTTTCTCGGTGCGAATCGGGTCCTGTTGTCTGCGGGTTGTACGCAGCGAGTCCTGCGTGAGCAGCTTCCTGTTCACCAATGGTCATGGGCGCAGTGGGCACAAGCCTGGGCAGGTCGCGATATCAACCGCCTCTTGCCGCTCCTGACATTGCCGGATGGCGTATTTCGTAAGTGGGCTCCGAACCGATGGGAAGGGATAAAGACCTGCAATCTGTCGGTCTGGAGAAGTGATCTTTTGCGCGTTAACGGCCTGGATGAGTCCTATGAAGGCTGGGGGCTGGAGGATTCTGACCTGGTCATCCGACTGTTGCGGATCGGGGTCAAGCACAAGTCTGCGCGCCACGCTGCACCGGTGTTTCATCTGTGGCATCACGAGCAGGCGAGAAACCGGTTGGAGGAGAACCGGACGCGATTGGATCACGTGCTGCGAGCGCAATACACCGAAGCGGTGGTCGGACTCAGCCGGTATTTGAAGGAGGCACGATGAGTCTTGGCGAGGGGAGCAACGCCGGCCCGACTACCTGTGAGCGGTTGATCGAGTGCTGTCCGGTCGGGTGTGTGGACACATTGGAGGAAACAACGATTGTCTTGCCGGAAGGGCCATTGCGGCGCTGCCAGGCGTGCGGTCAGCTCGTCAGTCAAATTGCAGCAGAAGCCTATATCGGTTCGATGAAAGAGTTTGATACACCGAGAGGAACACTTCCGGATCTGCGTTCGCAGCGCAGGCATGATGCGCGGGCTGCCAAGCTGTTCGGGATGGTGAGAGCGCTTCTACGCCCTGAGTCGGGAACGGGTGTCAGGCTTCTTGATATTGGGTGTTCCAGCGGGGCGTTGCTTCGAAGCGCGATGACGCATGGGTTCGATGCCGAAGGGGTCGAGCCTGCGGCACAAGCGGCGGAGTTTGCCAAGAGCACAGGATTGAAAGTTTTTCATGGGTATCTTCAGGAGGCATGTTTCCCGGAATCGAGTTTCGATGCAGTGACCTTGATGGAGGTGATCGAGCATCTTCCGGATCCCTATGCGCTGTTGAGAGAGGTGTGGCGGATCCTCAAGCCGAATGGTGTGCTCATAGTGGGAACGGGCAATGGCGCGAGTTGGACGGTCCGGTTGGTCGGCGCGCGCTGGGGATATTTTCAGGTGGCGGAGCACGGCGGCCATATCAGCTTTTTTAATCCGCTGTCGCTGGCTATGCTGGCGCGGCGGTGCGGATTCGATGTAGAGCGGAGCGAAACCAGGCGGGTGTCGCTGGTGGAGCCTCACGAAGCCGGTTGGGTCATGTATCGCATGCTCAAGGTTGCGGCAGAAGTGTTGGCGGCGCCGGCTCGCCTGTTCGGCAGAGGACACGACATGCTGGTGTTTCTTCGAAAGCGTTCAGCGTAGGCGGTGCCATTGGTGGATCCCCTTCCCAGGCTTAAAATTGCCGTGCTGATCAAGCGATTTCTGCGCACCGGGGGGGCGGAGAAGTATGCGATGGAAGTCGTGCGACGGTTGGCTAGGAGCCATGAGGTGCATGTATTCGCGCATGAGTGGGCGTTTGACGGGCCTGAACCCATTGCGTTCCACAAGATCCCCAGAGTGTGTCGCAAGCCGGCCTGGTTGAATCAGCTGTTTTTCTCCTATTTTTGTCGCAGGGCGGTGGGCCAGGGGTTTGATGTGGTGCATTCGTTCGAAAAGGTTTCGACGTTCGATGTGATGACGGTGCAGTCGCCGTGCTTCAAATCTTCCGGTATCGCAGCAGAACACTCTTGGAAGTGTATGCTGGGCTGGATGCGTCTGGCGTTCAACCCTCGCAAACTTGCGTGGCTGTGGTTGGAGCGGGAACAGTTTTCTGACGATCCGGGGCGAGTCGTGATTGCCGTGTCGGGGCAGGTAAAGCGAAATGTGCAGGCGCAGTACCCCCTTCCTGATGAGCGGTTCAGACTCGCCTATACCGGAGTGGAGGTATCCCCGGGAATCGTGGCCGCTTCGAAGCACGATCGGGATGAGCTTCGCGCTCGATGGGAAATTGGAGCCAATGACCTGGTTGTCTTGTTTGTCGGGACGGAGTTCAAGCGGAAGGGATTGGATGCGCTCCTGCAAGGTTTTGCCAAGGTGCCGCGGGCGCGATTCAAGTTGCTCATTGCCGGTGGAGGGGGCGAGCGAATCGAGTCCTACAGGAAGCTGGTCGATAGGTTGCAGTTGGGTTCCGAGGTTCGGTTTCTGGGGTTGGTCGACGATATTGAGCGGATCTATCAGATCGCTGATATGTATATTCTTCCGACCCTGGCTGATCCCTGTCCGCTTGCCCCGCTTGAAGCTATGGCGGCCGGGGTTGCCACAGTCATGAGCGCATCGACGTATAACGGGACTGCCGAATTGATTCGACAAGGAGAGGCTGTGATTCTCTCGAATCCTCATGATCCGGAGGAGATTGCTGGAGCATTACGGGCACTCATGGACAGTCATGTTCGGCAGCAGGTGGCGGCGAAGGGACAGCAATTAGTCCGTCAGCTCACCTGGGATAATACCGCTGCGGTGACAGCAGCAGCCTACCAAGATGTCATACGGTCGAAGCTTTTGGGCAGGCAGATTGCGAGAGAAGTCTGAGGCGCTTGCGGTCGCTCGGCAATGATCCAGGAAAAGGTGGCGGTGAAAAAGACGTATGACAGTGTACTGGTGGTGTGTACCAGGCGAATCGGCGATGTCTTGCTTGCCACACCGGTCATCCGCTCGCTGAAGGCGTCTGCCCCTGATGCCGCGATCGACATGCTGGTGTTCAGCGGGACGGAGGACGTTGTCACCGCCAATCCCGATATCCGCCAGGTGTGGACCGTACCCACCAGGGCTTCTGTCCGTGAATCGGTGACGATGCTGTCGCAGATTTGGCGTCGGTACGATTTTGCCTTGTCAGTTCTGCCCGGTGACCGGCCTGTGTTCTATGCCTGGGCGGCCGGGCGGCATTCGGTGGCGACCGTCACCCCTGAACGGAAGTCGTGGTGGAAGCGGTTGTTGCTTGATGGCCAGGAATCATTCGACAATTACGATACACATACGGTGGCCATGAATCTGCGGTTGCTCAGGCTGCTTGGGGTGGACGCGATTGCGACCCCGGTTGTGACCTGGACAGTTGAAGATGAGGTGGCTGCGCGAGCGGTGTTTCCAGGTATGGAGGGAAGCGAGCGCTACGCCGTTCTTCATGTGACTCCCAAGTTTGTCTATAAAGCGTGGACCGCATCCGGCTGGGCTATGCTGGGTCGGTGGATCAGGGACTGTGGAGTACAAGTCGTGGTGGTGGGAGGGACTTCGGCAGACGAGCGTGTTACAGTCGCCCGGATATTGGAAGGGCTCCCTTCCGACGTCATTAACCTGACCGGCCGGGTCACGTTGCGTGCGCTCGGGGCGATACTGAACCGGGCGGCGCTCTATGTTGGGACTGATACCGCCGTGACCCACATGGCTGCGGCACTTGGGGTGCCGACCATCGCACTGTTCGGCCCCTCGAAT
>LNFM01005861.1_pt1 | contig 20776 bp, 19 predicted proteins | sample 596031 | NCBI WGS metagenome assembly LNFM01 (sample SAMN04254537, study PRJNA301005) | activated carbon metagenome | isolation source: dual media filters at the Ann Arbor, Michigan drinking water treatment plant | place: USA: Ann Arbor | reverse complement strand
GTCGCGCAGCGTGTCCTTCACGTCGTCGACGGTGATCTCGCCGATCTTCGGTTCCAGCAGCTGGCGTGCGCGGAAGTCCCGGTACAGGCTGTCGCCAGTATAGAACTTGGCCACGCCGGTGGACTGCGCGACCACCGACTGGAAATGGTTGGAATGGGTCAGCAGCCCGCGCTCCGGGTAGACCGGGAACGCCTGCTTCGGCGAGAGCTCGAAGTCGATCGCCACGCCACCGCGATGGGCGATCAGGTAGTTGCCGGACGCACCGCGCGGCGCGCGTACCAGGCGGTCGATCGCCTCGTAGTAGTGCTGCGCATTGAGCACCTGGCGGCGCAGGATCGGGATCGGCACGCCGACATGGCCGCGGTCCTCGTTCGACACCAGCAGGTTGCCGCAGATCGCGATGCCTTCCTCGTTGAAGCCGTCGCGGCCGACCATGCCGGCTTCGACGATCAGCGTCAGCGCCGGCTTGCGCTGCTGGCGGATCTTCAGCACGACGATGCTGTCGACGCAGCCGTCGCGCCAGTCCCAGTTCTTGCCGACGATCACGCCGCCGTCGCGCGCGGCCTCGGGCAGCACGGCGATCGTCGTGCACTCGGTGGCCGGCTTCAGGCCCATCGCGCTGCCATAGAGCAGCTCGGTGCGGCAGTTGACCGCGACGATGTCCTCGAACGCCTGCTTCGACCCGGCGGCGATGCCTTCCAGTTCGTGCAGGATGTCGAGGTCGATCTCGCGGATCGACTGCGCGAAGGTCCGTGCCCGCTCCCGGGTGGCTGCAAGCGACAGCCCGGCCTGCTTCTCGAACGACGGCAGGTAGATGTCGAGGGTCTGCTGCACGCGCTCGGCGGCGAGCCGGCCATGGGCCTCGCCGCAGTCGTGCGCACTGCCTTCGATCTCGTGGACGGGGAACGGCGTGTACATGGAATGGACTCCGGTTCGGGTCGCGTGTGTCGGTATCGCAGCGGCTGGCGTGCCCCGGGCTCAGGCCCGGGCGCCGGTGACCGGCACGGTCCGGCGCTCGTCGATCGACTGCATGATCGCGCGGGTCACCTCGACCAGCGCCACGCCCGACTCCCCATCCGGCAGGTCGGTGCAGATGCCGGCCAGCTCCGCCTCGAAGGCATCGATCTCGAGCCGGTAGGCGGACGGCGCAGCGGTGAAGGCTTCCTCGCGGCTGCCCTCGGGCGTGGTAAGCGTCAGCACATGGCGATCGGTCCAGCGCAGCGCGGACGTGCTGGCCATCCCGCGCGTGCCCTGCAGGACGAAGTCGTTGCGCACGCTGGGCATCTCGCGCGTCGCGCGCACCACGGCCTGGCAGCCGGTGCCGAGCATCGCCAGCACGGTCACCGTCTCGTCGGGCAGGCCTGCGCGCCGGTCGGGGTGCGACAGCGCCGACACCTCGGTATACGGCAGGCCCGAGACCCATTGCACCAGGTCGAGCAGGTGCACCGCCATGTCGAACAGGGCGCCGCCCTGGCGCACGTCGAGCCGCCACGGCGCACGCGCGCCGCCCATCGGTCCGTTGCGCTCGAGCGAGATCGCGCGCAGTTCACCGAGTTCGCCCGACTGCACCACCTCGCGCAGGCGGCGGATCACCGGTTCCAGGCGGATCTGGTGCGCGACGCGCAGCACGACGCCGGCGTCGCGGCAGGCCTGCGTCATCGCCGCCGCTTCGGAGAGGTCGATCGACAGCGGCTTCTCGCATAGCACGTGCTTGCCATGGCGTGCGGCTGCGAACACCGCTGCGCCATGCAGGGCATTGGGGGTGCAGACATAGATCGCGTCGACCGAGGGATCGGCCGCCAGCGATTCGGGATCGTCGTGGATGCCGGCCACGCCGTGCCGGGCGGCGAACGCGCGGGTCTTCTCCGGCGAGCTGCCGAGGCAGGCGACCAGCTCGGAACCCGGGCTCTGCAGGATCGCCGGCACCATCCACTGCTCGACCAGGCGGCCCAGCCCGACGACGCCCCAGCGAACCGTGCGGGCGTCCTTCCCTGGCCCGGCTTTCGGTTCAACGGCCACGTCGTCAGTCCTCCCGTTCAAGACGACGCGGAGTATACATCCGGGCGTCCGCTAATCGACCTTCACGCCCGCACGCTTCGCCACCGGTCCCCAGGTCGCGAGGTCGCTCGCGATGACCTCGGACAACCGAGCCGGTCCGCCCGGCGTGAGTTCGAGGCCGAGCGACGCAAAGCGCTCGCGCGTCTCGGGAAGCTGGAGCAGCTTCGCGGTTTCGTCGGCGAGCCGATCGATGATCGCCTTCGGGGTACCCAGTGGCGCCATCAGGCCGTACCAGTTGTTCGCCGCATACTGCTTGAGGCCCGACTCGATGAAGGTCGGTACGTTCGGCAGGAAGGCCGAGCGCTTGTCCGAGGCGATCGCCAGCACGCGCAGGCGGCCTTCCTTCAGCAGCGACGACGCCGATGCATAGGAGTCGAACATCAGCTGGATGTTGCCGGCCACGATGTCGGCCTTGGCCGGGGCGCTTCCCTTGTAGGGCACATGAATGAACTCGACGCCGGTGAGTCCCTGCAGCAGTTCGATCTCGAGGTGCGCCAGCGTCCCGCTGCCGAGGGAACCGAAGGCCAGTTCGCGCGGTCGCGACTTGGCCAGCGCGATCACGTCGCGCACCGTCTTGACCGGCAGCGACGGGTGCGCGACCAGGACGTGCGGCGCGTTGGCCAGCAATGCAACCGGCGTGAAGCTCCTCGCGAGGTCGTAGCCTGGAGACGCGTATACATTGGACGCGACCGCGTGGTTGGTGACCGCTGCGAGCAGCAGGGTGTAGCCGTCCGGCGCCGCCTTCGACACATAGGCCGGACCGAGGTTGGTGCCGGCGCCCGGCCGGTTCTCGACCAGCACCTGCTGGCGCAGCGACTCGCCCAGGTTGCCGGCGACCACGCGCGCGACGATGTCTGCGGCACCGCCCGGTGGAAACGGCACGATCAGGCGCACCGGTCGCGCCGGCCAGGCCTGGGCTGGCTGTGCGACGGCGTCCACCGGGGTCAGCGAGACGAACGCGCACAGCGCGGCGATCGCAAGGGACGCGACCTTCGGTGCGGGCATCCCGGGCAGCGCAGGAGAGACAGCAAAGGCGGGGAAGGCAGGCAAGCGTCGGGCAGGCAGGAGCGGCACGGTGAAGGTTCCTTCGGCTGTTAGGAGGGCATGCACGAGGTGCGACAGCACGATGCGTGCCGGAATCGCGTGCGCCGCGCCGGCACCCGGCCTGCAGCCTGCGCGATGGCCGGGCCTGCACCTCGTCTTGCAGTCAGTTCGCACTCAGTCCCAGCCGTGCGATCACCTTCGACCAGCGCGCGATCTCGTCGCGCACGACGGTGATCGCCTGCTCGGTGCTGCTGCCGACGATCTCCGAACCCTCGGCTGCCAGGCGTTCGCGCACGTCGTTCGTGTTCAGTGCGCGCATCAGTTCCTGGTGCACCCGGGCCACGACCTCGCGCGGCGTCGCGCCCGGGACCATCGCGAAATGCTGGCCGGTGGTGATGTAGTCGGGATATCCCGACTCGGCGACGGTCGGGATCTCGGGCGCACCCCGGGACCGCTTCGCGCTGGTGACGGCGATCCCGCGCAGCTTGCCGGCGCGCACGAAGGTGATGCCGGCAGTCATGTTGACCATGATCACGCCGACCTGCCCGCCGATCACTTCGTTGAGCGCGGCACCCGCCCCCTTGTAGGCGATGTGTTCCATCTTCACGCCGACGCGATCGAGGAACAGTTCCATCGCCAGGTGCGGTCCGGTGCCAGCCCCGCCGGACGCATAGTCGAGGCCCCGGGACTGCTTCTTCGCGAGGGCGACCAGTTGCTGGACGTTCTTCACCGGCAGTGACGGGTGGGTGGCGATCAGAAGTGGCGCCTCCGCCAGCACGGATACCGGGAGCAGGTCCTTGTGCGAGTCGTAGGGCAGCTTCGGGTACAGGCTGGCGTTGATCACGTAGTTGTTGAGGCCCATCACCAGGATCGTGTGGCCGTCCGGTGCCGCGCGCGCGGTGAGCATCGTGCCCAGGGTGCCGCCGGCGCCGGGCCTGTTGTCGATCACCACGGTCACCTTCAGGAACTCCGAGAGCTGGTTGCCGAGCGCGCGGGCGAGGAAGTCGCTCGGGCCCACCGGTCCGGAGGGGACGATCAGGCGCAGGGGCTTGGTCGGCCATGCCGCGGGCGGGGACTGCGCCTGCGCTGCGGCAGGCAGCAGGAGCAACAGGGGCAGCAGCACCCCTGTTGACAGGCAAAACGGCGACCCGTCCGTCGGCGGGCGTACCGGGCATCGTGCAGGCTTGTCCATCGACGCTTCCTCCTCCTCCGGATGCGCCATGCGGCGGTGCTACAGCTTTCCGCCGTACAGCTTCATCGCATTGCCGCTGCAGATCAGCGCGCGGTCGGCGGTCGACAGCCGCTTGACCGCCTTCAGCCGCTCGACCGGGTTCTCTTCGCCCATGTCGAACGGCGCATCGGTACCGAGCACCACGCGGTCGGCGCCGACACGTTCGATCAGGTAGCGCAGCGCCGCCTCGTCATGCACCAGCGCGTCGTACCAGAACCGGCGCAGCATCTTCTCGGGCGAGGTGCGGGTGTCCTGCTTCGTGTCCTTGCGCACCTTGTGTCCATGCACGAAGCGGCCGATCTGGTAGGGGATGTATCCGCCGCCGTGGGCGAGCACGATCTTCAGCGTCTTCAGGTCGTCCAGTGCGCCGCTGAACATCAGGTTGCCGACCATGATCGTGCTGTGCAGCGGGTTTCCGATCAGGTTGCGCAGGTGGTAGTTCTCGGTGCCGCATTCCGGCGTGGACGAGTACGGGTGGGCGAAGATGAATACCTTCAGGTCCTGCGCCCGCTTGAGCACCGGACGGAAGCGCGGCTCGGACAGCTGTTCGTGTTCGACCGAGGTGCCCAGTTCCACCGACCGGAAGCCATGGTCGCGCACGATGCGCTCGAGCTCGGCGATCGCGGCATCCGGGTGCTGCATCGGCAGCGTTCCCATGCCCTTCAAGCGGTCGGGATGGGTGGCGACCATGCGCGCGATCCCGTCGTTGGTGATGCGCGCGGCCTCGGCTGCGGCGTCGACGCCGAGCCAGTACATCATGACGATCGGTGCCGGCGAGATGAACGACACATCGAGGCCCTTGCGGTCCATGCCGGCCACCTTCACGGCCGGGTCCGAGAACTCCGGATAGACCGGGAACGCGTGGCCGCCTTCGCGCACGATGCGCTGGCTGCCGTCGCGCGACTCGATCTTCATCTGGAAGCGCGCCGGGTCGCGGTCGATCGCCTGGAGCAGTTCCGCCGGCACGACATGGCTGTGCACGTCGATCCGGCGCCCGGCCCCCGGCGCACGCTTCGCGGCCGGGGCCTTGGCGACCGTCCGCCGTGCCGCCGTGCCGACCGTCGTCTTCGCGGTCGTCGCCGTCACCCTGGTTGTCACCTTCGCTGTCGTCTTCGCTTTCGCGACGGCCTTCCCTGCCACCTTGTTCACCACCTTCTTCGTTGCCATTCCGCTTGCTCCCTCGGGTTGAATCAATCGGCCTTGATGCCGGTCTCGCGGACCAGCCTGCCGATCCTGTCTACATCGCCGCGCACCAGTGCGGCAAATTCTTTCGGAGAAAGTACATAGGGGTCCAGGCCGAGCACGGCGAACCGCTCCTTCGCCTCGCTGCCGATGACGACCCGCGCGATGTCGTTGGCGACGCGGTCGATGATCGGCTGCGGGGTGCGCGTCGGCATGAAGGCACCCCACCAGCTGTCGAGCACGTAGCCGCTCACGCCGGCCTCGTCCAGGGTCGGCAGGTCCGGCGCCTGCGGCGTGCGGCTGGTGGAAGTCACCGCATAGCCGCGCAGCTTGCCGTTGCGCAGGTTCGGCACGCCGACCGGCGTGCTCGCGAACACCAGGTGGATCTGGCCGCCGATCAGGTCGTTGATCGCCTGTCCGCTGCCCTTGTAGGCGACATGCAGGATGTCGACCTTCGCCAGCAGCTTGAACATCTCGCAGCCCAGGTGGGCGGGGGTGCCGACGCCGCCCGAGCCGCAGGTCAGCGCCCCCGGCTTGCGCCGGGCCAGCGACAGCAACTCCTTCACCGTCTTCGCCGGCACGCTCGGGTGGCCGACCAGCATCGTCGGTGCGCTGGCCACTGGCGTGATCGCCACCAGGTCGCGCACCGGGTCATAGCCGACGTCGGCGTACAGGTGCACGTTGGTCGCGATCGGACCGATGCCGGCCAGCAGCAGCGTATAGCCGTCCGGTGCAGCCTTCGCCACCATCGCAGTGCCGATGCTGCCACCTGCGCCGGCCCGGTTCTCGGTGATCACCGGCTGCCCGAGGGCTTCGCCCAGGCCGTGGGCCACTACCCGCGCGACCAGGTCGGAGGAGCCGCCCGGCGGGAACGGGGCGATCAGCCGCACCGGCTTCACCGGCCAGGCCTGCGCACCGACGGTTGCAGGAAACAGCAGGCAGGGCAGGGCGAACAGGGGCAGCGCGAAGGTGCGCGTGGCCAGGTGGCGCAGCGGCAGGGCGGGCAGTGGCCGGTTTCGCGGCGAGGCGTCCATCAGTCCACCCTCATGCCGGTTTCCTTCACGAGTTTCGCCCACTTGGCCACTTCCGTTCGCACCTGCTCGGCGAACTGCTCCGGCGTGTTCGGTGCAGCCGGCTCGTAACCTGCTCCCACCAGCTTCGACTGGAACTGCGGCTGCTTCAGTGCGACCAGGGCTTCGCCGTTCAGCCGCATGACCACCGGGCGCGGCGTGGCGGCGGGGGCCATCAGGCCGTTCCAGCCGATGACCTCGAACCCGGGCAGCCCTGTCTCGTTCAGCGTCGGGATGTCGGGCGCGAGTCGCGAGCGCTCGCGGCTGCTCACTGCCAGCCCGCGCAGCTTGCCCGAGAGCACCTGCGGCATCGCGACCGAGGCGATGCCGAACACGGCCTGGACCTGCCCGCCGACGGTATCCATGATGGCCGGGGCTGCCGACTTGTACGGCACGTGCACCAGGTCGATCTTCGCCATCGACTTGAACAGTTCGCCGGCGAGGTGCGGCGGCGTGCCGTTGCCGGACGATGCGTAGTTGATCTGCCCGGGCCGCTTGCGCGCCAGGGCGATCAGCTCCGGTGTCGAACGCACCGGCAGCGATGGATGCACCATCAGCACGAAGGGGGAGGACGCCGCGAACACCACCGGCGCGAAGTCGCGCAGCAGGTCGGTGCTGCCCGGTTGCAGCACGGCGTTGATCGTGTACGCCGCGCTGGATAGCAGCAGGGTGTAGCCGTCCGCGGGCGCCTTGGCGACGATCTCGGACGCGATCACGCCGCCGCCGCCCGGTCGCGGGTCGATCAGCACCGGATGGCCCCACGCGTCGGTGTAGTGCTGGCCGAGCATCCGGCCGACGATGTCCGGCCCGGGTCCGACCACGATACGGATCGGTTTCTGCGGAAACTCCTGCGCGGCTGCCGGCCACGGCGTGCCGGCCATGCTGGCCAGCGCGGCCAGCGTGGCGACCGCCGCTGCCGCCACGGGATGTCCCGCCGCGGCTGAACGCCGTGGCGCCTGCCTGTTCGCATGCATCGTTGCCTCCTCCTGTATCGCTGCGGGGGCCGTGCGCCTGTCTCTGTGTGTGAACCCGTGGCGGTCGCATCGGCCGGATACGTGGATGTCGCTCAGAAACGTCGGTAACCCTTCCTCCCGATGCCGCTGGCGATGAACAGCTCGCCAGCCAGGGTGGATACGTACAACCGGTCGAGCGCCGGCCCGCCGAACTGGCACCGTGCCGGCAGGTCGCCCGGTAGCGGATGCGATTCGAGGATCGTGCCCGAGGGCGAGAACACCATCACGTGCGGGCCGGGCCCGCTGCGCCGCGAGCCGCACACCGCGACGATGTTTCCTTCGCTGTCGAGGCACATGCCTTCGATGCCGCGGTGTTCGCCGAGCTGGTCGGCGCCGAAGGTGTGCATCACCACCGGCGTTCCGACATGGCCGTGAGCGTCGATCGGGTACGCACGCAGTTCGCGCGGTCCCTTGCGGCCGGCCTCGCCTTCGCCGACATACAGCGTCCGCTCGTCGGGCGACAGCAGCACGGCGCGCGGGGCGACCGTGTCCTCGGTGATGCGGTCGAGGTGCCAGTGCGCGCGCTCGTCGCGGCCCAGGCGCAGCACCGAGGCGTGGTGCAGCGGCGGGAAGATCTGCGGCCCGAACGACAGCACATGGCTGTACGGATCCGAGAACCACACGCGGCCGCTGCGGTCGACGCACAGGTCGCACGGGAAGTTGTGCACCTTGCCGTCGATGCGCGTGGCCGTCGGGTTGGCCGTGCCGCGCGGCTGGAACTGGATCATCCGCCGGCCACCTTCCTGGCAGCCGTAGAGCACGCCCGGCTCGGTCGAGAAGGCGATGCCGTTGACCCGGTTGGCATGCCTGCGCACCTCGGTGAACGTGCCGGTGGCCGGGTCGTGGCGATGGATGAATCCCGCCTCGAGCAGGCTGACCAGCATGCCGCTGCCGTCCCAGGCGAGGCCACCCAGTGCACCGCCGAACCCGCCATTGAGCGGTCCGGGGACCGGCTCGAACTTCCATGCCATCCTGATTCTCCTTCGAAGGACTTGGGCTGCGCGCGCGCTACCAGACCGCGATGCCGGGGATCTTCACCTGGGTGCGCCACACTTCGGTGAACGTCGTCATGTAAAGGGTGCGCCAGTCGTCGCCGCCCCAGCAGAAGTTGGTGCAATGGTGGCCGGGCACGAAGATCCGGCCGAGCAGCTTTCCCGAAGGGTCGATCACGTGCACGCCGCCCGGGCCGGTGCACCAGACGTTGCCCTCGGTGTCGCACTTCATGCCGTCGGCGACGCCGCCTTCGGTGCCGGTCATGTCGTGGAAGCGCCGGCCTTTGGACAGGCTGCCATCCGGGTTCACGTCGAACACGCGGATGTAGGCCTGGCGCGTGTCGTTCACGTACAGCAGCTTTTCGTCCGGGGAGAAGGCGAGCCCGTTCGGATAGCTGACCTCGTCGGTGGCGAGGATCGCGGGGCCACCCGCCTTGCCGACGCGGTACACGCCCTGGAAATCGAGGTAGCGCTGCACGTCTTCGGCGACCATGCCCGGGATCACCAGGCCGCCGGCCGAATCGGTCCAGTAGACCTGTCCATCGGAGCGCACCACGATGTCGTTGGGCGTGTTCAGCTTCTTGCCGTCGTAGTGCGAGGCGAGCGTGGTGAAGGTGCCGTCCTTCTCGAAGCGCCAGACCGAGCGCGAGCACCAGCCGGCGACGTTCAGCCGGCCTTCATGGTCGAACGTCATGCCGTTGGCATGTTGCGACGGGCGCAGCACGATTTCCTGGCCGACGCCGGGTTGCCACTTCCAGATCGTGTTGCCGATGATGTCGACCCAGAACAGCTGCTTCGTGCGGCGGTCCCAGACGGGGCCTTCGCCGAAATACAGACCGTGCGCGATCCGGTCGAACGGGGCCCCCGGGTCGACCAGGCGGTCGAAGCCTGCCGCGGCGGTATCGATGTCCAGTGCCATGACCTTCCTCTCTGTCTGCTGCTGTGTTCGCTTGGATGAAGCGTTGCGACGCGCGCTGCGCCGGACGGTTCAGTGTCCGCCGCCACCCACGGTGCCGGTCCACGCCTTCGGTGCCATCGCCAGGTGGTCGGTGACCACGTCGATCACCACCGGGCGCCCTGCGGACAGCGCCTTCGCGAAGGCGCCGGGCAGTTCGTCCGGCCGCTCCACCCGGATGCCCAGGCAGCCCATCTGCTCGGCGATCGCGGCGAAGTTCACGTCGCGGAAACCCCACAGGTCGCGTGCGCGTTCGGTCGGCTTCTTCGCATAGGCGTCGTCGATCAGCGGGATCTCCTGGTTCAGCGAACTGTTGTTGTTCACCACCATGATCATGTTGATGCCGTACCGGGCCGCGGTCTCGAGTTCGGCCATGTGGTAGTAGAAGCCGCCGTCGCCGGCGAACGCGACCACCGGCGTGTCGGGCAGTGCGCACTTGACGCCGATCGCGCCGGGCAGCGCCCAGCCGAGCGAACCCGCGCAGCGGATCATGCGCTGGCCGGGCTTGGTGAACTCGACCAGCGCCCCGGTCCAGATGCCGGAGTGGCCGGTGTCGGAGACCAGCACGCCGCCAGCCGGCAGCGCGGCCGCGATCTCGCGGCACAGCCGTTCCGGCCGCATCGGCACCGCGTCCGAATCCATCAGCGACTGCAGGCTGGCACGCCATTCGGTGACCAGCGTCTTCACCTGCCCGAGCCAGGCCGCGCGCGAGGCCGGGGCCTTGGCGCCGGTGCAGGCTTCTAGCATCTGGCGCAGCACGGTGCGGGCGTCGCCGACCAGTGCCACCTCGGTCGGGTAGTTGCGCCCCATCTCGGCCGGGTCGATGTCCAGGTGGATGATGCGGGTGCCGGGCTTCGGCACCTTCCAGCCGGTGGTCACCTGTCCGCCGGTCTTGCTGCCGATGAACAGCACCACGTCGGCGCCGGCCACCGCCTGGTTGGCGCAGGCGCGGGAGTAGGCACCGCAGACGCCGACCGCCAGCGGATGGGTCTCGACGATCGTGCCCTTCGCGTTGAGCGAGGTCGCGACCGGGATCGACAGGCGTTCCGCCAGCTCGACCACTTCGGCCTGCGCACCCGACCAGGCGACGCCGCCGCCGGCGACGATCACCGGCCGTTCGGCCGAGGACAGCGCGGCCAGCGCCGCCTGCACGGCGGTCGGGTCGGCGGCCGGCCGGAACGGCGGCACCGACTTCCAGCGCGGATCGAGGGTGTCCGGGAACTCGGTCTCGGCCAGCGTGAGCTCGGCATGGTGGCCGCGGATCTCGAGGTGCACCGGGCCGGGCGAGCCGGTGACCGCCTCGCGCATCGCGGTCTGCATCAGGTCGGCGAGGCGGGTGATGTCGTCGACCCGGGCATTGAATTTGGTGGTCGGGTCGAACTGACTGAAGTGTTCGAGGTCCTGGTAGGCGTGCCGGTAGCGGGTCGCGGTGATCGGGCCGCCGGTCACCGCGAACACCGGCGAGCCGGCGAGGTATGCATCGCGCAGCCCCGCTGCGAGGTTCGAACCGCCGATGTGCTGGGCGAAGCACACGCCCGGCCGCCCGGACGCACGCGCATAGCCGTCGGCCATGTAGGCGGTCGATTTCTCGCCGTGCGCGACCACGCGCACGATGCCGAACGGCTCCATCTCGGCACAGGCCTTGAGCAGGATCGCCGGCACCAGGAACACATGGGTGATGCCGTAGTCGTTGATCGTCTGCGCGATGAAGCGCGCGCCGCTCAGTTTCGCCATCGTGGTTCTCCGGTTGGTCTTCGGCTTCAGCGAAGCGTCAGCATCAGCAGCGTCGTCGCCTGCGCGAATCGTAGCAGCGCATCGTCGCCGTGGTCGTCGAGGTAGAGGAAATCCCATTCGCCCAGGGGCGGCTGCAGCGCGGTGGCAGCGGGACCGCCGAGCAGTTCCATCGTTCCCTCGATCACCAGCATCGCCTGTGTCGGGCGCGGCACCGGCACCGCCAGCGAAGCGCCGGCCGCGAACGCAGCGGCCTCGACATGCAGCCGCCCCAGCCCGTGGTCGACCAGCGTCTTGACCCGGCAGCCGCGCACGGGGTCGTCGTGCCATGGGAGCCCTGCCGCCTGGATCAGCCGGTACTGGGGCTCGCCCGAAAGTTGCTGCACTTCGCTGTGGTAGTAGCTGCCCTGGAACGCGCTCAGCAGCCGGCAGCCCTCCGGGTAGTGGAGCGGGCCGTGCGGCTCGTTGGACGGGCCGAGGATCACGTCCAGCGGCCCGAGGGTGAGGCCGTCGACGATCGCCTTCCCGCGCAGCACGGTGGTCGCATGCGAACCGGCGTGCACGTGCCTCGGCTCGGTCGAGCCGAACGGGTAGTTGATCAGCCGCAGCGTGAACGCATTGTCGCGGTCGTCGTGGTACATGCCGGCCTGGCTCGGCCAGTTGTCGACGTTGATCCTGTCTTCCCACGGAATCGTCGCGACCCGGGATACATGGATGCCGCTTCCCGCGCCGGTGGCGGCCCGGGAAGCCTGTCCGGCTGCCGGCATGGTGGTCTCCTCGATGCCTGCCGCGGTTCTTCCGGCAGGTCTTCCGGCACACGACTGTACGCCGATCGTCCTATGATCGAAAAGAATATTTGCGCATCATTCGATCGCGAAAGGTTATGGCGCCATGAACCTGAGGCAGCTACGGTACGTCTGCGGCATCGCCGAGGCGGGCTTCAACATCTCGCGTGCGGCGGCGGCGCTGCACACGTCCCAGCCGGGCATCAGCAAGCAGGTGCGGCTGCTCGAGGAAGAGCTCGGCGTGCAGCTGTTGCGGCGGCGCGGCAACCGCATCGAAGGCTTCACTGCGGCGGGGCTGGAGATCCTGGCCACGGCGCGGCGCATGATCGATGACGCGCAGAACGTTCGCCGGATCGCCGAGGAGTTCCAGCACGCGAAGAAGCGCCTCGTGCTGGCGACCACGCACATTCATGCGCGCTACGTGCTGCGCAGCGTCATCGGCCGCTTCATCCGCCGGCACCCGGAGGTGCAGCTCGTGCTGCGCCAGGGCAGCCCGACCCAGATCGCCCGGTGGGTCGTCGCGGGCGAAGCGGACCTCGGCATCACCAGCGAGCCGCCGCAGCCCGTGGACGACCTGGTGATGCTCGCCTGCGCACGGCTGGAACGCAGCATCATCGTGCCGGCCGGCCATGCGCTGGCCGGCAGCCGGCGGCCGACCCTGAAGCGGGTGAGCGCCTTTCCGATCCTCACCCTCGACCAGAGTTATGTCGGCGGTTCGTCCGTGCTGCGTGCCTTCGACGATGCCGGCATCGTGCCCGACGTGGTGCTCAGCGCGACCGATGCCGACGTGATCAAGTCCTACGTGGAACTCGGCCTGGGCATCGCCATCCTGCCCTCGATCGCCTTCGAAGCCGCGCGCGACCGTGGCCTGCGCGCCCTCGATGCGAGGCACCTGTTCCCGCCGGCGATCACCCAGATAGAACTGCGCCGGGGCACCTGGCTGCACGGGGCGTTGTACGACTTCGTGGCGATGCTCGCACCGCAGTGGGACCGGGTGACCATCGAGGGCCGGATGCGCGAGGTCCCGCCGGGGGGCTGAGGGCGGGGTGCTTCAGTGCGCGACGCGTGCGATCGATGCACCGATCCCGTCCAGCGCCGTCTTGCCGCTGGCGTCCAGGTTCACCCGTCGCGGCGTGTCGAAGTTGGCGACATAGCCGACGCCGCCCGTGAACACCATCGCGGCCGGGAATTCGAGCGGCCCGTTGCCGTCGTTGCTGGCGGCGGTGCGAACCTGCCCGCCAGGCGTGACGGTCGCCAGGGCGTTCAACTCGTTGGCGGTGACCCACAGGTTGCCGTGGCGGTCGAAGGCCATGCCATCGGCGCCTTCGAGCCGTGCGTCCTGGGCCAGCAGCACCGGCTTGCCGCCCTTGCCGTCGGCGCCGATGGCGATCTTCCATACCGCGCCGCGCGCGGTGTCGGCCACGTGCAGCACGCCAGCCGCGTCGAACTCGAGCCCGTTGGCGACGATCGCCTGCTGGGTCCTGCCGTCGGGCAGCGTGCGCGTGAAGCGCTCGATCTGTGCGGCGGACTGCGCGGCGCCGCCGCCGGGTCCGACGCGGTACACGATGCCGCTCGCCCCGCCGGAGACGTGCAGGTTGCCCTGGCGGTCGAAGGCGATGCCGTTCGCGCCGGGCACGCCGGTGGCGAAGGTCGTCGCGCTGCCCGGCCGGTTCGGGTCGAGGTCGGCGGCGCGGATGCGCACCACTTCCGCGAACGGGCCGACGGCGATGTACAGGTCGCCCGCACGGTCGAACGCGACGCCCGATGCATTGGGCTCGATCCGCTTGCCCTTGATGTCACGGGCCTCGATGCGGCCGACCACCACCGGCTTCGGCGCACGCGGGTCCACGCGCAGGATGTTGCCGGTCACCCGGTCGGGCAGGTACAGCACGCCCCTGGCATCGGCGGTGATGCTCTCGACGATCACGGTCCGGGCGGCACTGGCCGGGTCGAGGTCGACCAGGATGGAAACGGTCGGCGTGCCTGCGTGCATGCCGGCGCAGCCGGCGAGCATCAGGGCGGTGACTGCGGTGATTGCGGGGATGGCGATCTTCATCATTCCACTCCTTGTCAGTCTTCCTTCTCGATGCCCTTCGCACGCACGATCGCACCGAAGCGATCGAGCTCGGCCTTCATGAACGTGCCGAACGCCTCCGGCTTGGCGTCGACCGCGACATGCCAACCGAAGGCCGAGATCGGCTTCGCGACCGCCGGGTCCCCGAGCGAGGCGGAGATCTCGGTGCCCAGGCGGCGCCGGACATCGGCAGGCATGCCGGCGGGACCGACCACGCCGTACCAGGAGCCCGCCTCCGCACCCTGCAGTCCCTGTTCCGCGAACGTGCGCACGTCCGGCAGCCACGGGGTGACACGCCGCGCGGCGGCCGCGCCGAGGACCTTGACCTTGCCCGAGGGCGCATTCGCGTAGGCGGCCAGCGGACTGCCGATCATCAGGTCGACCTGGTCGCCCATCAGTGCGGCCAGGGCAGGGGCAGCACCCTGGAAAGGTACGTGCACCATCTGGATGCCCGCTGCCGATTCGAGCAGCGCGAACGCGACATGGCCGGCGCTGCCGATGCCCCAGGTGCCGTAGGTCAGCTTCTTCGGATTGCGCTTCGCCGCCGCGATCACGTCCTGCAGCGTGCCCTCGGCGAGCCCGGGCCGCGCGATCAGCACGAACGACGCAGTGGCGACGAGGGCGACCGGGTCGAAGTTCTTCAGCGCGTCGTAGGGCAGCGCCTTGTAGATGTGCGGGCTGATGGAGTGGGTGTCGCCGTTGGCCATCAGCAGTGTGTAGCCGTCGGCCGGTGCCCGCGCGACGAAGGTGGAGCCGATGGTGCCGTTGGCGCCGGGCCGGTTCTCGACCAGCACCTTCTGGCCGATCCGCCTGGACAGCGCTTCGGACACGATGCGCGCAGAGCCATCGGTCGTCGAGCCGGGCGGCCAGGGCGCCACCATGCGCAGGGGACGGTCCGGATACTGCGCGGCGGCGCTGCCGATCGCGCCCGGCAGGACCGCCAGGGCAGCGGCAGCGAGCGCTGCAGCGGCGAGACTCGAAAGGAACCTGTCCATGGTGTCGATGCTCCCTGTACGCCGATCGGAACCGCCGATCCCGCAATGGTCGCGATCATCGCGCGCCGGCGCCGCCGCGTCCACCGGGCCGCGTTGCCGTACGGCTGCGCAGGATGCGCCGGTGCATAGCCAGCGCCCGTCCCGATGGCGTACATTGCCGCAGGCATCGCAACGACCCGAGGTCCCTACCGTGGCCAGCAGCCCCTCCGTTGAAGCACTGTCCGGCCTGTCGGTCAGCATCTCTTCCGACAACCGCGACGATCCGCCGGACATCTATGGCGCCAAGCTGTCGGCCGGCGAAGCCGGGGGCGCGGGCCGGGTCTGGCTGGCCAACCACCTGTTCCAGCGCGACCCGATCACCCGCGCGGCCTTCGCCCTGTCGTCGACGCCGCGGCTGGGTGTCGCACTGATGGCGATGAATCCGTTCACGATCCATCCGGTGCAGCTGGCGATGGCGGCCGCGACACTCGATGAATTCCACCCGGGCAGGGTCACGCTGTGCCTCGGTTCGGGCAGTCCCGGCGACCTCGACACGCTGATGCTGTCGCATTCGAAGCCGCTGAAGCCGATGCAGGAGGCGCTCGAGATCTGCCGCGCGCTGCTGTCCGGCGAGAAGGTGCGCTACGACGGCGAGACCTACAAGGTCCATGATCGCCTGCTGGCGACCGGGCGCCGGCCGGTACCGATCTACCTCGCGGCCTCTCGCCCGCGCATGCTGGAGCTGGCCGGTTCGCATGCCGATGGCGTGCTGATCAGCGGCGGGGCTTCGGTCGAGTTCGTCCGCTGGAGCCTCGATCATGTGCAGCGCGGCGCAGCCGGGCGCACGGTGCGCGCCGGCAGCCTCGTGTACGCGGCGACCGCCGACGACACGGCAGCGGTCGGCCGACTGCGGCGGTTGCTTGCGATGCTGCTGCGCCATCCGCACCACCAGCACAACATGGACGTGGCCGGGACGGTCGTCGACCAGCAGCAGCTGTCCGCCGCGGTGAAGGCGGGCGACTGGGCGACCGCCGATGCGTTGATCACCGACGACGTGGTCGACCGGCACGCGATCGTCGGCGACCCGGCGCATGTACGCGAACGGCTGGCGGCCTATCGCGCGGCCGGCCTGGACGAAGTCGTGCTGGCGGCGACCCGCGACGGCGGCCAGATCGCGAAGCTGCTTGCCGCCGCGCGGGCGGCCTGAACGGAGGACCGGGGGGGCGGCGACCGGCGCCGCGTCATGCCGGCGCTGCGCTCAGGCCGGCGCCAGCTTCAGCAGGCGCTCGGCGTTGCCATGCGCGATCTTCGCGCGGTCGGCCTCGGAGATCGGGGCCGCGTGCAGGAAGGCCGTGCCTGCCTTGTTCGACTCGTACGGCCAGTCGACCGAGAACAGGATGTTGTCCGCACCCAGTTCGAGCAGGCTGCACAGCAGTGCGGCGTTGGAGAACGCACCGGCCGTGGTGATCACCAGGTTGTCGCGGATGTACTCCAGCGGGTGGCGCCTGAGCCCCCGGCGCACCCCGACATAGCCGGTGTGGTCGCCCATCCGCTGCATGCCGAAGGCGATGCCTTCGCCCATGTGGCCGAGGATGATCTTCAGCTTCGGGAAGCGGTCGAACGCGCCCGAGAACAGGATGCGCAGGAAATGCACGCTGGCGTCCACCGCGAAGCCCCAGGCCGCGCGCGAGATGTCCTCGTAACCCTTGAAGTAGGCCTGCATGAAGCCTGGCAGCGGCGAGGATGGATGCACGTAGATCGGCAGGCCGTGTGCTTCCGCGCATTCGAGGATGCCCCAGAAGCGCGTGTCGTCCAGGAACAGGCCGCCAGTGGGTCCGTTGATCATCGCGCCGCGGAAGCCGAGCTGCACGATGGCGCGGTCGAGTTCCTTCACCGCAGCTGCGGGATCAGGCGTGGGCAGGGCGGCGAACGCCGCGAAGCGCGACGGATGCGCCTTCACCGCCTCGGCCATCAGGTCGTTGGCCTCGCGCGCCATCGGTACCGCGAGCGCGGCAGCCACCGCCTCGCACGCCGGCTGGGTGAGCGACAGCACCTGCAGGTCGATGCCGGCGGCATCCATGGCGGCGATGCGCCGCGCACCGATGTCGTACAGCTCGGCCTGGATGTCGTGGCCCACATGCGCACCGCGTTCGACGAACACCGTCTTCGGCTGGTGCTTCGTCGCCTCGATCTGCATCGGCGACGCGAAATGCTCCTCCAGCGTGATCACCCTCATGATGCAGCCTCCCGTCACTCAACCTTGATGTTCGCCGTGCGCGCGACCTTGAACCATTTGTCCGACTCGGCCTTGAAGAAGGCGTCGAACGCCTCGGCCGTGCTCCCCATCGCGATGCCGCCCATCTCGAGGATGCGTGCCCTCGCCTCCGGCGTCTGCAGGAAGCGCGCGGCATCCGCGCTCACCTTGCGCACGATGTCGCGCGGCACGCCGGCCGGCATCGACAGCCCCTGCCACGAGGACGCATCGAAGCCGGACAGGCCGGGCAGGCCGGACGTCGCGACCGTGGGCACGTCGGCCAGCGTAGGCAGGCGTTCCTTCGTGGACACCGCGAGTGCGCGCAGCTTGCCGCTGCGCACATGCGGGATCACGCCGACGGCGAGGTTGAAGGCCGTCTCGACCCGGCCCGCGAGCTGGTCTGCGAGCTGCTCGCCGCCGCCCTTGTACGGAATGAGCACGATGTCGGTGCCGGTCTGCTGCTTGAACAGTTCCATCGCCAGGTGGTGGCTGGCACCGCCGCCGCTCGACGCATAGTTGAGCGCGCCCGGGCGCTTGCGTGCGAGCGCGACCAGGTCGTTCACGCTGCGCACCGGCAGGGCGGGATGCACCAGCAGCAGCATCGGCAGCGAGGCCACGTGGGTCACGTGGGTGAAGTCCTTCAGTGAATCGTAAGGCGCGGTGCTGGACAGGCGCGACGCCATCGCCTGCGCCACCGCCACCATGCACATCGTGTAGCCGTCCGGCGGCGACTTCAGGCACAGGCTGGTGCCGATGTTGCCGGACGCACCGGGTCGGTTGTCGGGCAGCACCGGTACGCCCCAGGTGTCGGCCAGCCCGCGGCCGAGCATGCGTCCGAGTGCGTCGGTCGCCCCGCCTGGCGGATAGGACAGGATCAGGCGCACCGGCTTCGAGGGGAAGGCCTGTGCATCGGCGGTCGGCAGGCCGGTCGCCGATTGCAGTGCAACCAGCATCAAGGCACCCAGCGCCGATTGCAGGGCAGGGTGCGGGACGGACGGCGGGACGGACGGCGTTCGCAACGCGGACCTCCTTCGATCATGCGGTTTGCCGATGACGATGGCATGATGGCGGCACATGAAGCGCGTGTAAACAGCGCCGTGTCATCCACCAGGGGAGGAGTGTGCCGATGAGCACCGCGATCAAGCCCGTCCGCCGGGTCGTCACCGGAAACGATGCGCAGGGACGTTCCTGCGTCCTCTATGACAGCGATGCCCCCAACGTGAACCCCGGTGCCATCCGTCCCGGCACCTGCATGACGGATCTCTGGGTCTACCGCGAATGCCCGGTGCCGCTGTCGGGAGACCGTGACGACGGCCGGCTGCCGTTCAGCTTCGAACCGCCCGAGACCGGTGGCCACCTGCGCATCGTGCAGTCGCCGGCGAAGCCGCCCGGATACGACCCGGCGCTCGACGACACGGCCATCCCGCTGCACGAGCCGCGCCAGCGCCACGGGGGCACCTGGGACAAGGGCGGCGCGAATGCGTTCTCGTCGCCGGTGCACAAGTCGGAGACCGTCGACTACGGGATCATGCTCGAAGGCGAGCGGGTGCTGCTGCTCGACCATGGCACGTACACGATGCTGCCCGGCGATGTCGTCGTGCAGCTCGGCAACTGGCACGGCTGGTGCAATCCGAATGAAGGCAGCCTGATGGCCTTCATGATGATGGGCGCGAAGTACGAAGACTGACACGGAGACCGGGACACCATGGCCACCACATCCGCAGCAAATGCCGCCCGCCCGATCCGCCGGATCGTCTGCCTCGACGACGACCAGGGCAAGTCGATGGCCGTCTCCGACGCGCCATCGCCCGAGGTGCATCTAGACCCTGCACGCCCGGGGTACGAGTCGACCCGCGTCTGGGTGACCGACCGGACGCCCTCGCGCATGAAGACCGGCGGCGCGCCGATCACCGAGACCCTCGGACTGCCGCACACCCTCGAGCCGCCGGCCGGTGGCTCGTTGTGCCGGATGGTCACCTTCCCGCCGGACGACAGCTGGTCCGGACGGGTGTCCGCGCGCGACGTGCAGGCGTTCTTCGAGTCGATGGGTTCGCCCCAGGCATCCACCGGCAAGGCGGGCGCGCCGCACCCGTACATGCAGCGTACGCGCACGCTCGATTTCTGCCTGGTGATCGAAGGCGAGATCACGCTGGTGCTCGACACGGCGGAGGTCCACCTCAAGGCCGGCGATACCGTGGTGCAACGGGGCACCAGCCATGCATGGAGCAACCGGTCCGGCAAGCCGTGCCTGGTCGCCTTTTCGTCGCACGACGGGGCCTGGTGAGATGGCCGGCGTCGGGGTTCGTCAGCCCACCATGAGAACCGGCGTGATGCCGCTGTGCGTCCCGGTGCTCGCGGGGGCGTTGGCGGGGCTCGTCGTGCCGTCGGCCGCGCTGGCCGCCGCGGCGCCGGCTTCGGCCACTGCTGCGGCTACCGCGCCGCGCTATCCGGTCAAGCCGATCCGCGTCATCGTCGCGAGCACGCCCGCATCCGGGCCGGACATCGTCGCCCGGCTGGTGGCGCAGCACCTCGGCGAGCGCTGGGGCGAGTCGCTGGTGGTGGACAACCGCACCGGCGCCGGCGGCAACGTCGGTGCCGAGATCGCCGCGCGCGCGCCGGCCGATGGCTATACCGTGCTGATGGCCACGGCCAGCCAGCCGATCGCCGCCGCGCTGTATCCGAAGCTCAACTACGACCTGCTGCGAGACTTCGCGCCGGTCTCGCTGGTGGCCAGCACGCCCTATGTGCTGGTGGTCAACGCGACGCAACCGGTCGCCAGCGTGAAGGAGCTGGTCGCCCTCGCGCGTGCGAAGCCCGGCCAGTTGCACTATGGCTCCGGCGGCAGCGGCACGCCGACCCACCTGTCGGCGGAGATCTTCCGCTCGATGGCGAAGCTGGACCTGGTGCATGTGCCGTACAAGGGCGTGACACCTGCGCTGACCGATCTGGTCGCCGGACAGGTACAGCTGGTCTTCTCGGTGGTACCGGCCGCCCTGCCGTTCGTGCGCAACGGCCGGCTGCGCGCGCTCGGCGTGAGCAGCGCGAAGCGCTCGCCGATGGTGCCCGAGTTGTCGCCCATCGGCGAATCCCTGCCGGGCTTCGAGGTGATCGGCTGGTATGGCCTGCTGTTCCCGGCCGGGACGCCGGCACCGATCGTCGGCCGCATGAGCGATGACGTCGGCAAGCTGATGCGCACCGACGACATGCGCGACCGGCTGTCCTCGCTCGGCGCCGAGCCGATCGGCAGCACGGCGGCCGAGTTCGGCCGCGTGCTCAAGGCCGAGGTCGTGAAGTGGGCCGCTGCGGTGCGCGCGTCGGGTGCGAAGGTGGAATAGCGGTCGCCCGCCCGGGAAGCCCGGCGCCGATCAGTCGGCGCGGGCGCCGGCTTCCTTCGCCACCTTCGCCCACTTCGC
>LNFM01007116.1_pt1 | contig 20780 bp, 21 predicted proteins | sample 596031 | NCBI WGS metagenome assembly LNFM01 (sample SAMN04254537, study PRJNA301005) | activated carbon metagenome | isolation source: dual media filters at the Ann Arbor, Michigan drinking water treatment plant | place: USA: Ann Arbor | reverse complement strand
CCGCAGCCGAACTTGGTGCCGGTCAGGCCCAGGTTGTCGCGCAGGGCCCAGAGAATGGGGGTGGCCGGGTCGGCGTCCAGGGCCTGGGCGCGGCCGTTCACGTTCAAGGTGGTCATGTTGTCGGGGGTGGAAGGACCGGCGTCCGGTCGGGTTGAAGATGGGGCGCCAGGGTGGGCGCGGCGGTGCAGCAGTGTCCGGTGGCGCGGCCGGCACGCGTGTGCCTGAAGCTGCTGATTGCTTGCCTGATTCTGCAAGGCCAGGTTCAGACACGGCAGGCCTTGGATAGCATCTGCGCCGATGAGCAGCACCACCCCCCTGCAGGCCAGAGCCGACCTCGAGGCCCTGGCGCTCGCGCGCCGCGCCATGGTCGCGCGACTGGTGAAGATGGCGCCGGTCGAAGGCCCGCACCTGACGCCTGCGCTGCCCGGGCTGACGGTCTACCGCGCCAACCGGCTGCAAGGCAGTGTCTGCAGCGTCTACGAGCCTTGTGTGGTTCTGGTGGTGCAGGGCAGCAAGCGCGTGGTGCTGGGCAGCGACACGCTGGTCTACGACAGCACCCGCTACCTCATCACGTCGCTCGACCTGCCCACCGTGGCCACCATCCTGGAAGCCACCCCCGAGCAGCCCTACCTGGCCGTGGTGCTGAAACTGGACCTGCGTGAAGTGGCCACACTGATGCTCAGCGGCCAGCTGCCAGCCGCCACCGGCGGACGTGACACCCGCGAAGACCGCGAACGCCGCGCCATGGCCACGGGCCCGGTCACGCTGCCGCTGCTGGATGCGTTCTCTCGACTGGTGGAACTGGCGGAGCTGCCCGACAACGCCCCGGTGCTGGCGCCGCTGGTGCTGCGCGAGATCCACTACCGCCTGTTGGTGGGCGAACAAGGTGGGCGCCTGCGCCAGATTGCGGCGGTGGGCAGCCAGGGCCACCAGATCGCGCGCGCCATCGACTGGCTCAAGGGCCACTTTGCCGAAGCCCTGCGCGTGGAAGACCTGGCGCGTGAGGTGCGCATGAGCGTGTCGACCTTCCACCACCAGTTCAAGGCACTCACCGCGATGAGCCCGCTGCAGTACCAGAAGCAGCTGCGGCTGAACGAAGCGCGGCGCTTGATGCTGCTGCACGACTTCGACGCTGCCACGGCCGCCTACCGCGTGGGCTACGAGAGCGCTTCGCAGTTCAGCCGCGAATACAGCCGCCACTTCGGTTCCCCGCCCATGCGCGACATCAGCCAGCTGCGCGCCGCACCGACCGAGGTGCAGGGAGCCTGAACCTGCAGCAGCGCGGGCGCCCGGCCGAGAGGCTGCCAACTCTGCATCAACGCCGGGATGGCTCCCGCGACTTGTCGACCGTCAGACGTCTGCCACCTCGGCTGCGCGGCGTTCCGCAGCCGGGAAGAGCCGGCGGCATTCGTCCCTGACAGAGGCATAACACCCGCAACTGGAGGCTTCGAGCGTGCCCCGGTCCAGTATCGTGATGCGACCGCCTCTGTAGCTGATGGCGCCTGTCGCAGCCAATGCGGCTGCCGATCAAGGAGACCACCATGCTTCGGCGCCTGGTCGTCACCTACCGGCAGAGCAGCTACCTGTCGCCGGCAGCGCGGATGTTGATTGCGCTGCTGCAAGAGGCCGCGCGCGACGGCGGCAGGCACACGCCCACCCGGTCCCTTGCCTGACCGGAACCTGGACCCGCTGGCAATGCCAGCTTGATCGGCAAAACCCGCAGGCAGCGCACGCCGTTCGCCGCGCTGGGCCTGCGCTTCCGGCAAGATGCGATTCGGTCATCTTGGGGAGGCTCGACAAACGAAGATCCTGGTACTCGGCGCTGTCGCCATCGGCGGCTACTCTGGCGGCCGACTTGTTCATGCCGGCGGCGACGTTGCCTTTCTCGTCCGCGAGGGCGGTCGGGCGCAACTTGCCGAGCGCCATCTGGTGGTGCGAAGCCCGCATGGCGACTTCGAGGTGCTGGTCGACACGGTGACACAGGCGGAGCACCGAAGGCTGCGCGAGGCACGCTGAAGATTCAGCTGGAAACGGCGTCGTCAGTTGCCCGAAGCCAGACCCTGCGCCAGCGCCTCGAACACCACACGGATTCGCCGCGAGGTGCGAAGCTCGCGGTGGGTGACCAGCCAGACCGGGAAGCGCACGGGCGGCACATCGTCGAGCACCCGGACGATGCCCGGGGTGTCGCGGGCGACCTCTTCCATCATCGCGCCGATGCCCAGGCCATGGCGCACCAGGGCCCAGTGGGCCATCGAGTGGTCGGCGTAACAACTGAAGTTCGCCTCGGTCAGGGGCAGGCCATGCTGTCGCAGGTAAGCCAGGAACTGGCCTGAGCGATCGGAGCCCACAAAAGGCAGATGTGCCACTTCCGCGGCGTGGCGCGGATGGCCGTGGGCCTTCACCCAGTCTTCGGACGCGTAGAAGTTGGCCGCTGCCTCCCGGATCAACCGGGCGATCAGTTCCGGCTGCTCGGGCTTGACGTGGCGGATGGCGATGTCCGCCTCGCGACGGAGCAGGTCGCTGAGCGCATTGGAAGAGATCACCTCGAGGGTGATGCCCGGTTCCGCCTCGCGCAGTTGCCGCACCAGCGGGGGCAGCAGGTGGGCAGCCACCACATCGGTGGCCGAGACCGAAACGACGCCGCCCACCGCCTGCGAGCGGCCGGTGGCCGCCAGCCGCAGGGCCTCGGCGGCCGCGCCCATGGCACGTGCATGCTCCAGCAGGTCCAGCCCGGTGGGCGTGAGCGCCATGGCTTTGCCCACCCGCTCGAAGAGGGTCACGCCCATGCGCTGCTCGATGGCCGCCACCTGGCGGCTCAGCGTGGGTTGGGTCAGACCCAGCTTGCGGGCCGCCGCCGACAGCGAGCCGGTGTCAGCGGTCTCCAGAAACGCCTTCAGCTGGTTCCAGTCGAGGTTATCCATGCGCAGATGCATATGTTCGCTGCAATCTACCGCAGTTCCTGTCGAGATCACGCATGGATAGCATCTTTGCACCGCCTCGATCGGACCTTCCTTCTGCCCATGCCGTCTCCCACCGTCGCCCCTCTCCCCGATGCTTCGCCCATTGCCCTTGTGAGCAAGTCATCCGCCCGCAAGGCCCGTTTCTGGGACCGCATCGCCGTCAAGTACGCGGCCGACCCCATCGCGGACATCGCCGGCTACGAGGCCACGCTGCGGCGCGTGCAAGGCCTGCTGTCTGCGGACCAGGACGTGCTGGAGATCGGCTGTGGCACCGGGTCCACCGCCTTGCGTCTGGCGCCCTTCACCCGGCGCCTGCGGGCAACCGATGTCTCGACCGGCATGATCGCCATCGCCCGCGAGAAGCTGGCCGCCGAGCCGGTGCCGCAGCTGAGCTTCGACATCGCCGACGCGGATGCAGCGGTAGCCGGTCAAGGCGAGTACGACGTGGTGCTGGCCTTCAATGTGCTGCACCTGGTGACCGATCTCGACCGCGCGCTGGAACAGGCGATGCGAGCCTTGCGGCCCGGTGGCCTGTTGATCTCGAAGACAGCATGCCTCTCCGAGATGAACCCGTTGATTCGCTACGCACTGCCCTTGATGCGGGCCATCGGCAAGGCACCCCATGTGCTGTGCTTCGATGCCGCCGCGCTGCAGTCGGCCATGGCCCGCCAGGGCATGGACATCGTGTCGGTCGAAAGACACGGCACCCGTGGCAAGGACTTCCGGGTCTTCATCGTGGCCCGCAAGCCGGCCTGAGCGCCCCAACCCACACCGGACCGAACTTGACCAAGACCTGGCCTGTTTTCCTGCTCGCTTTGGCCAGCGTGTCCGCGCTCGCCGCTGACGCCAGAGAGCGCGGCTTCATTCGGAAGGGCATGGGTGAAGGCGAGGTGGTGCTGAAGATCGGCAAGCCCGACCACGAAGCGTTCCAACGTGTCGTGAGGGGAGAGCCCGAAGAGAAGACCTGGACCTACTTCCCGCACCCCCGGGACCCGCAGACATTGACCATCCTGACCTTCCATGCCGGCGTGGTGACGCGGGTGGATCGCCAGATCTCGCGGTAGGCAGGGCGATGGCCGGGTGATCGGCTTCTGGTGGCGGCGCCTCTTGACAAGCGCTTCACATGCCGGTGCCTACACTCATCAGAGGTGTCCGACATGCCAACCCCGCCCCCGCGCATCCTCGTCGCCGAAGACCATGTCGCTTTGCGTGCGCAGATTGTCTCCGTGTTGGCCGGTGCCGGCTGGCAAGTCGATGAAGCGAGTGATGGCCGGCTCGCGCTGCAGCTGGCGCTGGAACAGCCGCCGGACGTGCTGCTGCTTGACCTGGGGCTGCCGGGCCTGGACGGCTTGCAGGTCTGCCAGCGCCTGCGTGCCGAGGCCGACCGCCACATCCCGGTGCTGATGCTCACCGCCCGTGACACGCTGGCCGACAAGGGCAGCGGTTTTGCCGCGGGGGCCGACGACTACCTGCTCAAGCCCTTCGCCAGCGACGAACTGCTGTGGCGCTGCCGAGCGCTGGCGCGCCGCGGCGAGCTGGGCCGCAGCCCCTTGCTCGAGCGCGGGCCCCTGTGCATCGACCGCCGAAGCGCCAGCGTGCACTGCGCCGGCCGGCCCTTGCCGCTGTCGGGCCAGGCCTACCGCCTGCTGCTGACGCTGGCCGAAGCCTGGCCGCGCACGGTGAGCCGCAGCGAACTGCTGCGCCAGCTGTGGGCCGACGAACCGCCGGAGTCCACCTCTACACGCTGCGCCAGGCGCTGGGCAGCGCACAGTCGCTGGTGAAGACGGTGCATGGCGTCGGCCTGCGGCTGGACGTGCCCGGGTGACACCGTACCGTCCGCAGCTGCAGCGCCGGCTGATGCGGGTGCTGGCGGGCTATGCCGTGCTGGTCGGTGCGCTGTTCGCCGGCCTGGCCCTGCTGTTTGTCTACGCGGTGGAAGACCAGTTTTTCGCGGCCACGCTGCGCGCCGAAGCCGACCGACAGCGCCTGCACCGCAGCACCCATGGCACTTGGGCCGCAACGGCACTCCCCTTCATCCGCCTTTACGCGCAGGGCCAGGGCCTGCCCGCCGGCCTGGCGCGCCAGCGCGCCGCCTTGCCGCGCGAGAACGAGCTCGAAGGCGACGGCGGCCTGCACTTCCACCTGCTGCGCCTGGACGCCGACGGCAGCCTGCTGGTGGCCGAGGTGAGCCGGCAACTCGTGGTGCGGCCGCTTCGCCAGACGCTGATTGCATGGTTCCTGGCCAGCGGGTTCGCTGCCGTGGCGCTGGCGCTGTTGCTGGCGGCATGGTTGGCCCGACGCACCAGCGCACCACTGGCCCGCCTGGCGCAGGCCGTGGCGGGCAGCCGGCCCGACGCACTGCCGAGCAGCCTGGCCAGCCTGGAACAAGGCCCGGTGCACGATGAGGTGGGCGAATTGGCGCGCCACCTCGACGCACTGCACCAACGCACGCGCGACTTCATCGCCCGCGAGCAGGCGTTCACCGCCGACACCAGCCACGAGCTGCGCACCCCGCTGGCGGTGCTGGGCCTGGCCGTCGAGCGCTTGCGCCAGCAGGCGCCGCTGGCGCAGCAGACCGGTCTGGCAACGATGCAGGCAGCGCTGTGGCAACTGCAGCAGACGGTGGAGCTGCTGCTGGCGCTGGCACGCGAGGCGCCAGTCCAGGCGCCAGCGAAAGAACAGCTTTTGCTGCCGGTGCTCGAGCAGACCCTGCTGGCGCATGCGCCGCTGCTCGAACAGCAGGGGGTGCAGATCGAGCTCGACGTCCCACCGCGCACCACACGTTGCTGGCCGCCGGCGCTGACGCAATTGCTGCTGGCGAACCTGCTGGCCAACGCGCTGGCACACGGACATTCGCCGCAGATCCGCATCAAGGCCGATGCCCATCGGCTGAGCCTGTGCAATGCCAGCGATGCACCTCCGGCCGCACTGCTGGCCGAAGGCGCCGCGGGCCGCCAGCCGGGCCTGAAGGGGCCAGCCAGCAGCGGTCAGGGCCTGGGCTTGTCGATCGTGCGTCGGCTGGCCGAGCGCCATGGCCTCGGCCTCACGCTCAGTCACGAGCATGGGCACACCTGCGCCACGCTGAGCGAGCTTTCGGGCTTCACCAGCACTTCACGCCCTGCTGCCTAGTCTGCCGGTGTCCGTCGCCATTCAGGGCGCCGACACCACCGATGAAGACACTGACCCGCACCACTCGAATCATCGCCATCGCCGCAGCCGGCATCCTGACCGGCGTGCTGTTCTCGACAGTCGTCTCCATCGCCGAAGCACAGCGCAGCGCGCAGCTGACAAAGCAGGTTGCGCAGCCGCAGGCAGACGCGGCTTCTGCAGCGTTGCGGATGGCGCATGCCCGCCGAGATTGCGCTGGACACGAACGTCAGCCGTAGCTGGCCAGCCAGGGCGGCTTCACCAACGCTTCACGCCCGGCTGTCTAGTCTGCCGGTGTCCGTCGCCATTCAGGGCGCCGACACCACCCGATGCAACTCCACAACTGGCCTCGCAAGGCACGCCTGATCATGTTCACGCTCCTCGGCTCTGCCGGCGCCCTTGGCGCACTCTGGTGGGCGCTCTTTGCGCTCAAGCCCTACGACATCACACCCGAACAGCTGGCCGCGCGGTACACGCACACGACAGCGCACACGACAACGACCGCGGCCGCGGTGCAACTGGGCGCACTGCAACGCATCACTGTCGGTGACACCGCGGCTTGGGCCAGCGACTTCCAGATGCCCAGCTTCGACGGCGCGGTGGTCAACGGCCGCATCGTCTACCCCGCCGACCCGGCCGTGCTTGCTGCCCCGCGCCCCGTGCTGCTGGGCCTGCACGCCATGGGGCGCGCGCACGTGCGCTGGTCGCAGGCTGAGTTCAAAGGCAAGCGGACCATCGAGAACACCCACCGCCTGACCGAACTGGCCTTGCAGCAGGGCTACGTGGTGATTGCCCTCGACGCCCGCGAGCATGGTGATCGCAAAAACGCCGAGAAGCCCTTGACCCCCCGCGAGCTGCTGCGCAACTTGCATTGGTGGGGCGAGCGCGAGCCCTACGAGCGCCTGATCGTCGACACCGTGAAGGACTGGCGTGTGCTGCTCGACTGGGTGGCGCAACAGCCGCAGTTCGACCGCAGCCACATCCGCGCCGCCGGCTACAGCATGGGCGCGCAGATGGCGCTGCTGCTGGCCGGCACCGATGGCCGTGTGAGCGCCGTGGCCGCCATGGTGCCACCGGGACTGGGCAACACGGTGGCCGTGGTGGCGCCGCTCAACGTGGCGCCGCAACTGGTCAATTCCCGCGTGTGGCTGCTCACCGCCGACGACGACGACCACGCCAGCGTCAAAGAAAACGCCGCGCTGTTCACGGCCCTGCCCGGCGCCGGCAAGCAGCACCTGCGTTTTGCCGGTGGGCACTTGTTGCCAGCCGACTACGTGCAACGCCTGCTGCCTTGGTTGACCGAGGCCGGCCACAGCGCTTCTGCCGCGCCGTAGGCGGCATGGGGGAATCGCATCATCAGCGCAGGCGCATCACCGGCGGGTCGGCCCGCAGCTCGACCGGCCCCGCCGTGCTCGCAGGCAGCGGCCCCGTCAGGTCAATGAAGCGCCGGTTCTCGAAGGTGACGATGCCGCCGTAGACGGTCTGCGTCGTCGCGCTGATGTGGTTCCATCGTGACAGCGGGGCCTCGCGCGCCGGTGTCACCATCAGCCAGGCCTCGCCGGGATAGGCCGGGCCCGCGTGCAAGGCTTGCTCGATGCGGCCGTTGCGCACGGCGGCGCGCGTCAGGTCCAGCCTGCGAACGGGCCTGCGCTGTGCGTCAAGCACCGTGAGTTCGGGTGTCACGATGTCGAACCGGTCTGCGCTCATGGCCAGTTCGCCGGCCACGCGCAGCACGTAGGGTTCGTTCGCCGCGGGCAGGCGAACGAGCAGCGGCGCATCGGCTGTCACGTGCAGCTTCAGCGGCTTGCCGCCGATGCCCAGCGTCGGTGTGGTCGGCGCTTCGGCGACAGCGGCAGGCGGCGCCGCCGAAGCGGCAGCGGGAACGGGAACGGGCGGCAGGCTGAGCTCACGCGCCAGCCGCTCAGCCAGCAGGGGCAGCGCGGCCCGCCAGGCCAGCACGGCCTGGGCGGGGTCCTTGCGCAAGGCGTCGAGCGTGGTGGCGCCGCCGTCGGCCCAGGGGGCAGCCACCTGGATGCCATCGCCGAACGACGGGTTCTGGCCGGCGGACAGCGTCTGGTCGTAGAGCAGCTGGCCACTGGCCACGTCGGCCAGCACGACACGCACGCTGACAAAGGGCTTGAAGGGGCTGTCGGGCTTGAAGGCCACGTAACCCACCCGCATGAAGGTCGACAGCACGGCATCGGTGCCGGCCGTGGGCAGGGCGGCTTCGGCATGCCGGAACACACCGCGCACGCCGCTGGGCCGCGGCAGCCGGCGCACGGCCAGGGCCGGCGTGCCTGCAGGCTCGCGGCCCAGCGCACTCACCAGTGCGTCGGAAAACGCGGCCTGAAGTCCGGCCTGCGCCACGCCCGTCAGCGTCGAGAACTCGCGGATCCACCCCAGTTGCTCCATGTCACCGAAAAAACTGCCGCCACCGAAGCGGCGCGTGTAGACATGCACGTCGCACTCGGCGGGTTCAGGCAGTTCCACCAGGCCGATGCTGTGCAGCTGCGACAGTCGAAGGGCATCGATGGGCTGGCCGGCGGCTTGCGACGCCGTGGCAGTGACCACAGCGGCACAGCTCAAGCTTGCCGCAGCCAGCCCACGACGCAGGGCGCTCCACATCGCGATCGTTTTCATTCGACTCTCCCAGGGGCGTGACAGAAGGTGGCGGCTGGCCGGTTCCGATAACTGCGCGGTCGTCCAGGCGTCACGATGGGGTCTCCATTCGGACCACAGGCTATCGGGGCGCTGGTTCAATGTCGCCCTCGCTCTTGACCAACTGGCCGCCGATGAAAGTTCAGAAACAAGCTCACCCGCCCCGGCTGAGGCCCGACGCAGCCGCCTTGCTGGTCGATGCCCGGCGCAACCGTTTCCTGATGCCGTTTCTGGCGCGTGCACGCGGCGTCAGCGACGTGGCGGCCGAGCTGGGCGTGGGCAAGAGCCTGGTGAGCTACTGGGTGGGCAGGATGTGCCGGCTGGGGCTGCTGCAGCCGGTGGCCACCGAAGGCCGGCGGCGGCACTACCGCAGCACCGCCGACGGCTTCCAGGTGCCGCTGGAAGACGTGCCGCTGGATTCACTGGAGGCCATCCTGAGCGCCCAGATGGACCCTGACTACGAGCGCCTGAAGGCCGCGCTGCTGCGCACGGCGCTGCGCTTCGGCCCGCGCTGGCACTACGTGGTCCACCCCACGCCGCAAGGCGTGTTCCAGGGACTGGTGCCGCGCGAGGGCACGCTGGCCGATGCGCAGATCGTCAACTTCCGCAGCCAGCTCAGGTTGACGCGTGAACAGGCCGCCGACCTGCGCGCCGAGCTGGTGGCCTTGAACGAGCGTTATGCCGCGCTGCAGCGGCCCGCTGAGCGCAGCGGCCCCAGGGTGCTGCTGTGGGTGGCGGCGGTGGCCGACAGCGGGTGACGGCGTGGTGGCCGGTGCCACACGCGAACCCGCAAAGCCGAGTTGACTTGGCCGGCGCGTGTCTGTGCGCGATCGCGGGTCGCCGACCTGACGTCCGCAAGGTCGGCTTGCGGCCGCGCACACTTTCTGCAGTTTCTGTCTTGACAGAAACTGTTGAAGGCGTATCTTTCGATCCATGGACACCCGGCCCGCCAGCCCCACCGAGGACTCATCCGCCGCGCCGCGCCTGCCCGCGGTGACCGAGCGTTTTGTGCTGCACTGGGGTGAGATGGGTTCGCGCTGGGGCGTGAACCGCACCATGTCGCAGATCCACGCGCTGTTGTTCGTCACCGGCCGACCGATGAACGCCGACGAGTTGTGCGAACAGCTCGGCGTGGCGCGCTCCAACGTCAGCACCTCGCTGCGCGAACTGCAGGGTTGGGGCCTGGTGAAAGTCGTCCACCTGCTGGGCGACCGACGCGATCACTTCGAAACGTCTGGCGACGTGTGGGAACTGCTGCGCACCATCGTGCGCGGCCGCAAGCAGCGCGAGTTCGACCCCACCATCCAGGCCCTGCGCGATTGCCTGGCCCACCCGGAACTGGGCCGCGAAAGCGCCGTGAGCCGCCAGCGCATCAACGAGACCCTGGTGCTGATGGAAACCACCTCGGTGTGGGTCGACGAGATGATGCGCCTGCCGCCCGAGACCCTGGTGAAGATCATGAAGCTGGGCGTGAAGATCCAGGGCCTGCTCCGCGGCAAGGCCAAGTCCTGATCACTTTTTTTTGCCGCTTTATTTCTGTCACTACCGGAACTACAGAAGGAATGGAAGCCATGAACACCACACTGCATCCCTCACCGCTGCTGACGGCCTACTACGATGGTCAGTGCGGTCTGTGCACCGCAGAGATGAACGAGATTCACGCGCTGGACATCGCAGGCGACATCGCGCTGGTGGACTGCTCGGCGCCGGAGTTTGCCGACGAGGCCGTGCGCAGCGCCGGTCTCACACGCAACGACCTGCTGGGCGCCATGCACGTGCGCGACGTGCTGGGCGACTGGCACCGCGGCGTGGACGCCATCGCCCTGCTTTACGCCACCGTGGGTGCACCCTGGTTGGCGCGCGCCTGGGCGCACCCGCTCACGCGGCCCGTCACACGGCGCCTCTACCCCTGGGTGGTTGCGCACCGGCAGACGCTGTCGCGCCTGGGCCTGGACATGGTGGCGCCGCAGGTGCTGCGCCTCTTCGCGCGACGCCACCAGCAGCGTCACGTGCCGCATTGCGCACATGGCAGCTGCCGCGTGGATGGCATCGCGCCTCGCGCTTGATCAACCCAGTCTCTCAACCCCAAGGAGCAAACCGTGAGCATCGAACTCTTCATCGTCTCCCTCGTCCTCACACTGGGCACCGTCGGTGCCGCCTTGCTGTACCTGCGCGGCATCACACGGCGGGTGCTGGTGGCGCAGTGCGGCACCGACACCGGCGCCGAGTTCTGGCTGCGCTCGGCCGACGTGCTGGCACTGGCCGGCTCTCTGATGCTGGTGCTGGCCTTCGGAGGTGTGCTGCCGGGGGCGGACTGGGTGCAACAAATGCGCCTGGTGCTGGGCCTGGCCTTGGCCGGCATCTTCGTCACCGTGGTTCTGGTGGCCAGCAGCGTGTGGCGCAGCCTGCCTTCTGCTCCGTCCACCGCCGCCGCAGAGCTCGCGTGAACATCGCACCCGCCCTCCCGCGCGCTGAGTTGCACCGCTTTGCTGCCTGAGTGGCATCGGGAGGGCCACCGTCGGACAGGACCTGGCCTTCACCTCGGATAGCTCCGTCGGCAGGCCGCGCTTGCGCACGATGTCGTTGAGGTCCAGGCGCGTGGCGCCGCTGTCGCCCGAGGGCGAGCCGACTGGACATGACAAGCGCATGAACAGCCGAGGTGCTCGCGCCAGGACCTGAGCGGATCACATCCCGACAATGCGGCCCATGTCACTGGCCCTTCCGCTCACTGAAGACTCCACGGCGCCGCCGGGTCTGCCCCCGTCAGGGGCGACCGGGCACACACCCGGCGAGCCGCCTGCGCAAGCCTGGGCCTACACGGTGTCCGTGCGCGAGCTCTGCGAGTTCACCGCCAAGCGCGGTGACCTGGACCGGCGCTTCACGCCCTCGGCGACCGCACTCGAGGGCCTCATGGGCCAGGGCACGGTGACGGGCCGGCGTGGCCAGGACTACGAGACCGAGATCGCGCTGGAGGGCAGGTGCGGGCCCCTGCGCGTCCGCGGCCGCGCCGATGGCTACGACCCGCGCCGCCGCTGCCTGGAAGAGATCAAGACCATCCGCGGCCACCCGGACGCGATTCCCGAGAACCGGCGCCAGTTGCACTGGGCGCAGTTGCAGACCTACGGTGCGCTGTTTTGCCGGGCGCGCAGCCTGCCCGAGCTGGCCTTGGCGCTGGTGTACTTCGACGTCGAGAGCCAGTCCGAGGTGGAATTGCGGCAGGTCTACGGCGCGCAGGAACTGGAGGACGTGCTGGCGCAGCGCTGTGACAACTTCCTGGCCTGGGCGAGGCAGGAGGCCGGGCACCGCGATGCACGAGACGCAGCGCTGAAGGAACTGGCCTTTCCGGAACAGGCGTTCCGCACCGGACAGCGCGAGCTGGCCGAGGCCGTCTACCGGACGGCCGCCAACGGACGCTGCCTGTTGGCGCAGGCGCCCACGGGCATCGGCAAGACCGTGGCGACATTGTTCCCCTTGCTGCGCGCGATGCCGGGCCATGGCATCGACAAGATCGCCTACCTCACCTGCAAGGGCACGGGGCGGCTCACGGCGCTGGAGGCCCTGGACGCCCTGCGTGCCGGCACCGTGGGCCGGGCCCTGCGCGTGCTGACGATGGTGCCCAAGGAGGAGGGCTGCGAACACCCGGACAAGGCCTGTCACGGCGATGCCTGCCCGCTGGCCCGCGGGTTCTACGACCGGCTGCCCGCGGCGCGTGAAGAAGCCGTTGCACTGGGCTGGCTGGATGCCGCGGCCCAGCGTCAGGTCGCGCTGCGCCACGACATCTGCCCCTACTACCTGGGCCAGGAACTCGTGCGTTGGGCGGACGTGCTGGTGGGCGACGTGCATCACCTGTTCGACAGCAAGGGCCTGCTGTGGGGCCTGATGCAGGCGCTGGAGTGGAAGTTGGCCGCCCTCGTCGACGAGGCGCACAACCTGGTCGAGCGCACGCGGCGGATGTACAGCGCAGAGTTGCGCATCGGCCAGATCCGCGCCGCCGCGCAGACGGCCCCAAGCGCCGTGCGGGGCACGCTGGACGCGCTGGTGCAATCGACCGAGGAGCTGGTGGTCGGCACCGCCGCGCCTTACGAGGTACTGGAAGCTGCACCCGACACCTTCGTGCAGGCGCTGCAGGCCGCGGCGGGCGCCTTGTCGGAGCACTTCAACCAACACCCGCTGAACGTGGGGTCGCTGCTCGATTTCCACTTCGAACTGCAGCGTTTCCTGCAGCTGGTCGAGGCCTTGAGCGACCACTCCTTGTTCGACGTGCAGACCCTGCCTGGCACCAGCAGCTGCGCCGACGACGGAGAGGCAGCACCAGACGGGCCTGACGCCACACTGTGCGTGCGCAACGTGGCGCCGGCCTGCTTCCTGCGTCAGCGTTTCAAAGCCTTGCACAGCGTCACGCTGTTCTCTGCCACCTTGTCGCCGCCGGCCTACGCGATGCAGCTGCTGGGCCTGCCCGAGAACACGGCCTGGATCGATGTGCCGCCGGCCTTCCCTGCCGAGCACCTGACGGTGCGCGTGGCCGACGGGGTCTCGACGCGTTTTGCGCACCGGGGGCGCTCGCTCGTGCAACTGGTGGCCGTGATCGCACGGCAGTTCGATGAACACCCGGGCAACTACCTCGCCTTCTTCAGCAGCTTCGACTACCTGGAGAAGGCGGCCACCTTGCTGGCCTCACAGCGCCCTGACATCCCGCAGTGGCGGCAGCAGCGGCGCATGAACGCCGGCGCGCGCGCCGACTTCCTGGCACGGTTCGGGCCGCAGGGTCGGGGCATCGGGTTCGCGGCGCTGGGGGGTGTTTTCGCCGAAGGCGTGGATCTGCCGGGCTCGCTGTTGATCGGTGCCTTCATCGCCACGCTGGGGCTGCCACCGGTGTCGGTGACGCAGGACCACATCCAGGCGCGGCTGGACAAGCTGTTCGGGCCCGGTCATGGGTACGCCGATCGGGTGCCGGCCATGCAGCGGGTGGTGCAGGCGGCCGGTCGGGTGCTCAGGGCACCCGAGGACCGGGGCTGGCTGTGGCTGCTGGACGACCGGTACCGCCGGGCCGAAGTCATTGAACTGCTGCCCTCTGCTTGGCAGCTGGCGGGAACCTCGCGCGCGCAGCAGGCACAGCCCCGCTGATCAGCCCCGGGCGCTGCCGAATTCCACGAGGAACTCCTCGACGAACGGCTCCGTCCCGGTCAGCGTCAAAGTGACCGTGTGCCACCCGCCAGCCTCGAGGGTCACCTGCAGATCGTGGTCCCATTGCATGCCGTCATCGATCGGCCCATGGGCCTCGGGGAACTGCCGCCAGGCCCAGTCGAGCACCTGCTGAACTTCGGCCATCACGGCCGCGTGTTGCGCGGCCCTCGTGGACGCCATCGCTTCCAGCGTGGCGACGCCGTCGTCGACGTCATCGAGGGCAAACGTCAGGTAGTCCATCGAGGGCATGGTGGCGAGCGTGTGAGCCGCCGGGCTCAACGGGCCGCCAAGGATCACATCGGGAACGACCGGGAAAACAAAAGCCCCGTAAATCAAAGACTTACGGGGCCTGCAGGCTTGGTGGGCGGTGCAGGGTTCGAACCTGCGACCCCTGCCGTGTGAAGGCAGTGCTCTACCGCTGAGCTAACCGCCCGGAATCTTGTGCTGCTACACCGCAAGCGGTGCGCGTTCCGGCAAGCCCAGGATTATGCCATGGCATTCTGGGCCGGTTCTGGTGCGCGCCAAACCGTCTTGCCCTGGCTGGCCTTGTCGATCTCGCACAGCAGCGCCTCGTGGGCCGCGGCGTCGTCTTCGCTGCAGCTCAGCACGGGCAGATCCAGCGTCGACAGGTCCAGCGCCGCGGCGGCCACCGGCCCGCGCGAGGTTTCGCTGCTGTCGATGACCAGCGAGTCCTGCCCGCGGGTCATGTTCAGGTAGACCTGTGCCAGCAGGTCGGCGTCGATCAGCGCGCCGTGCAGGTCGCGCTTGCTGTTGTCGACTTCCAGGCGCCGGCACAGCGCGTCCAGCGAATTGCCCTTGCCGGGGAACATCTCGCGCGCCATCTGCAGGCTGTCGGTGATGCGGGCGGCGTGCTGGGTGAACGGCGGCAATCCCAGGCGCACCAGTTCGGCGTTCAGGAAGCCGACGTCGAAGCTGGCGTTGTGGATCACCACGTCAGCGCCCTTCACGAAGTCCAGCAGTTCGCTCACGACGCTGGCAAAGGGCGGCTTGTCGGCCAGGAATTCGTCGGTGATGCCGTGCACCCGCACCGCGTCGGGGTGGCTGCTGCGACCGGGGTTGACGTAATGGTGCAGGCGGCGGCCGGTGTCGCGGCGCCTGTCGTATTCGACGCAGGCGAACTCGATGATGCGGTCACCCTGGTCGGCATACAGGCCGGTGGTTTCGGTGTCCAGAAAAACCTGCCTCATGCCTTGGCCCCCACTTTCTGCGCGCCGGCACGCTGGCCCGACCACCACCACAGCCCAGCACCCAGCACGATCATCGGCAGGCACAGCCACTGGCCCATGCTCATGCCCAGCGCCAGCAGTCCCAGGAAGCTGTCGGGTTCGCGGAAGTACTCGGCCACGAAGCGCAGCACACCGTAGCCAAAGACAAAGACCGCCGCCACCTGGCCCTGGGCCCGTTCGCGACGGGCGTAGAGCCACAGCAGCACAAACAGCAGCAGGCCTTCCAGTGCCATCTGGTAGAGCTGCGACGGGTGCCGTGGCACCATGCTGCCGCTTTGCGGAAAGGCCATCGCCCAGGGCAGGCTGGCGTCGGCCGCCCTGCCCCACAGTTCACCGTTGATGTAGTTGGCGACGCGCACGACGGCAATGCCGATGGGCACCGCCGGTGCCACCACGTCCATGACCTGCAGAAAGGGCCGGCCGCGCCGGCGCGCAAACACCGCCATCGCGGTGATGACACCGAGCAAACCACCGTGGAAGGCCATGCCACCCTGCCAGACCTTCAGGATGCCGATCGGGTCGGCCAGGTAGACATCGGGCTTGTAGAAGAGTGTGTAGCCCAGCCGGCCGCCGATGATGACCCCCAGCACACCGTAGAACAGCATGTCTTCGACATCGCGGCGTGTCCATCCCACCTGGGCGAACCAGGGCTTTTGCACACGCCTGCCGGCCAGCCACAGGAACAGGCCGAAGGCGACGAGGTAGCTCAGGCCGTACCAGTGGATGGAAATGGGCCCCAGCGACAGGGCCACGGGGTCGAACTGGGGATGCACGAGCATCGGGGGCGTCTCCGGCAGGCAGCGATCAAGAGCGCCCATTGTCCACGGCGCCGATAAACTCCCGGGTTCAGCAAAGGAAGCCCCCCGATGAGCGCCAACCGCCGCAGCAAGAACATCACCGAAGGCGTGGCACGCGCGCCGAACCGCTCCATGTACTACGGCATGGGCTACACCGAAGGCGACTTCGGCAAGCCGATGATCGGTGTGGCCAACGGTCACAGCACCATCACTCCCTGCAACAGCGGCTTGCAGAAGCTGGCCGACGCGGCGGTGAACGCACTGAAAGCCTCAGGCGCCAACCCGCAGATCTTCGGCACGCCCACCATCAGCGACGGCATGGCCATGGGCACCGAGGGCATGAAGTACAGCCTGGTGTCACGCGAGGTCATCGCCGACTGCGTGGAAACCTGCGTCGGCGGCCAGTGGATGGACGGCGTGCTGGTCATCGGCGGCTGCGACAAGAACATGCCCGGCGGCATGATGGGCATGTTGCGCGCCAATGTGCCGGCCATCTATGTCTACGGCGGCACCATCCTGCCGGGCAAGTACAAGGGGCAGGACCTCAACATCGTCAGCGTCTTCGAAGCCGTGGGCCAGTTCAGCGCCGGCAACATGAGCGAAGAGGACTTCTGCCAGATCGAGCGCCGCGCCATCCCCGGCAGCGGCTCTTGTGGCGGCATGTACACCGCCAACACCATGTCGTCGGCCTTCGAAGCCCTGGGCATGAGCCTGCCCTTTGCGTCGACCATGGCCAACGTCGAAGACCCGATCCTGGCGCACACCGAAGCCGCCGCGCGGGCGCTGGTGGCGGCCGTGAAGGCCGACCTGAAGCCGCGCGACATCGTCACCAAGAAGGCGATCGAAAACGCCGTCGCCGTGATCATGGCCACCGGCGGCAGCACCAACGCCGTGCTGCACTTCCTGGCCATCGCCCACGCCGCCGAAGTCGACTGGACCATCGACGACTTCGAGCGCATGCGCCGCAAGGTGCCGGTGCTGTGTGACCTGAAGCCCAGCGGCAAGTACCTGGCCATCGACCTGCACCGCGCCGGTGGCATACCGGCCGTGATGAAGGTGATGCTGGAAGCCGGCCTGCTGCACGGCGACTGCATGACCATCACCGGCAAGACGGTGGCCGAGAACCTGGCCGAGATTCCGCCGCTGCGGGCCGACCAGGACGTCATCCGCGCTGTCGCCAAGCCCATCTACGCCGAAGGCCACCTGGCCATCCTGAAGGGCAACCTCAGCCCCGAAGGCTGCGTGGCCAAGATCACCGGCTTGAAGAACCCCGTCATCACGGGCCCGGCGCGGGTGTTCGACGACGAGCAGAGTGCGCTGGCCGCCATCATGGCCAAGCAGATCGTTGCCGGCGACGTGATGGTGCTGCGTTACCTGGGCCCCAAGGGCGGCCCGGGCATGCCCGAGATGCTGGCGCCCACCGGCGCGCTGATCGGCCAGGGCCTGGGTGAAAGCGTGGGCCTGATCACCGATGGCCGCTTCTCGGGTGGCACCTGGGGCATGGTGGTGGGCCACGTGGCGCCCGAAGCCTACGCCGGCGGCGTGATTGCGCTGGTGCAGGAAGGCGACACCATCACCATCGACGCGCACCGGTTGCTGCTGCAACTGAACGTGGACGACGCAGAACTCGCCCGTCGCCGCGCGCTGTGGAAACAGCCGGCGCCGCGTTACACGCGGGGGGTGCTGGCCAAGTTTGCGAAGAACGCGTCCAGCGCCAGCACGGGCGCGGTGCTGGACGGAGATTGACCCAAGAGGCGCCGCGGCCTGATCAAGCTTCCCGCCACGGAACCGGCTCTGCCGGGCCGTCGGCGGACACCCCCCTCGGGGGGCAGCGAGCGCCAGCGAGCTTGGGGGCTCTGACTACAGCTTGGGTTCCCGGCGCGGGGGCTCGGCCTGGTCGATGGGCTTGCTGGGCGCGTCGCGGCCGGCGTGAGTGGGGTCGGAGCTGATCGTCACGGCCTTGGCGCGCTGCGCCTTGGTGATGACCTTGTCGCGGCGCTTGCCCATGCCCAGGGCTTCCATCTGCTGCTCGCGACGGTCGACCTTGCGCTTTTCCATCTTGTCCATCTCGCGCCGCTTGGTCCAGCCCGACGTATCGGCGAAGTGCCACCACAGCACGGCCAAGGCAAAAGGCGAGAGCACGACCCACCACGACCAGGTCGCAAACGGCCCCCACTCGGCCCACCTGGCGGCGAGCAACAGCACTCCGATGATGACCAAGGGCATGGCGGGTTTCTCCTGTGGGCACTGTAGCTCAAGCAGGGAGTCGCAGGCGCTTCAAAAAGCACAAGGGCCGGGCTCACGCCCGGCCCTTGTCGCTTGAAGCCGAATCAGATCAGTTGGCCTGGCCCAACTGCTCCAGGATGGCGGGGTTCTCCAGCGTGCTGGTGTCCTGCGTGATGGCTTCGCCCTTGGCGATGCTGCGCAGCAGGCGGCGCATGATCTTGCCGCTGCGAGTCTTGGGCAGGTTTTCGCCGAAACGGATGTCCTTGGGCTTGGCGATGGGGCCGATCTCCTTGGCCACCCAGTTGCGCAGCTCGTTGGCGATCTTCTTGGCTTCGTCGCCCGTGGGGCGGCTGCGCTTCAGGACCACGAAGGCGCAGATGGCCTCACCGGTGGTGTCGTCGGGGCGGCCCACCACGGCGGCTTCGGCCACCAGTTCGGTGTGGCTGACCAGGGCCGACTCGATTTCCATCGTGCCCATGCGGTGGCCCGACACGTTCAAGACGTCGTCGATGCGGCCGGTGATGGTGAAGTAGCCGGTGTCCTTGTCGCGGATCGAACCGTCGCCCGCCAGGTAGTAGCCCTTCAGCTCGGGCGGGTAGTAGCTCTTCACGAAGCGGTCGGGGTCGCCCCAGATGGTGCGGATCATGCTGGGCCAGGGCTTCTTGATGACCAGGATGCCGCCGCTGCCGTTGGGCACGTCAGCCCCGGTTTCGTCGACGATGGCCGCCGTGATGCCCGGGAAGGGCAGCGTGCACGAACCCGGCACCATGGGCGTGGCGCCCGGCAGCGGCGTGATCACGTGGCCACCCGTTTCGGTCTGCCAGAAGGTGTCGACGATGGGGCAGCGGCCGCCGCCCACGTGCAGGTAGTACCACTCCCAGGCGGCCGGGTTGATGGGCTCACCCACGCTGCCCAGGATGCGCAGGCTGCTCAGGTCGCTTTTGTTCGGGTGCACCGCGGGGTTGCCTTCGGCCGCCTTGATCAGCGAGCGGATGGCCGTCGGTGCGGTGTAGAAGATGGTGACCTTGTGTTTTTCGATGGTCTTCCAGAAGCGCGCCGCATCGGGGAACGATCTCGGTGCCGCCCAGGGCCAGCGGGCCGTAGGTGATGTAGCTGTGGCCGGTGACCCAGCCGATGTCGGCGGTGCACCAGAACACGTCGTTGTCCTTCAGGTCGAAGGTCCAGGCCGTGGTCAGCGCCGCGTGCAGCAGGTAGCCCCCGGTGCTGTGCTGCACACCCTTGGGCTTGCCGGTGCTGCCGCTGGTGTACAGCAGGAAGAGCGGGTGTTCCGCGCTCACCCATTCGGGCTCGCAGTTGCTCGGCTGGCTGGCCAGTTCTTCGTGCAACCAGCGGTCGCGTGCCGGGTTCCAGTTGATGGCGCCGCCGGTGCGCTTGTAGACGATGACGTTCTGGATGGTCTCGCAGCCGCCCAGCGCAATGGCGTCGTCGACGATGTTCTTCAGCGGCAGGCTCTTGCCCCCGCGCGCCTGTTCGTCGGCGGTGATGATCATCACCGCACCGGCGTCCTGCACACGATCGCGCACGCTCTGGGCGCTGAAGCCGCCGAAGACCACCGAGTGGATGGCGCCGATGCGCGCGCAGGCCTGCATGGCCGCCACACCTTCGACCGACATGCTCATGTAGATGACGACCCGGTCACCCTTTTTCACGCCACGCGCCTTCAGCGCGTTGGCGAACTGGCACACCTTGGTCAGCAACTGGCTGTAGGTGACCTTGGTGACGGCACCGTCGTCGGCCTCGAAGATGATGGCGGTCTTGTCACCCAGGCCGCGTTCGACGTTGCGGTCCAGGCAGTTGTAGGACACGTTCAGCGTGCCGTCTTCGAACCACTTGAAAAACGGCGCCTGGCTGCTGTCCAGCGCCTTCGTGAAGGGCGTTTTCCAGCTCACGAATTCGCGCGCCAGGCGGGCCCAGTAACCTTCGTAGTCGCGGTCGGCTTCGTCCACCAGCTTCTGGTAGGCGGCCATGCCCGAAACCCTGGCAGCGGCCACCAGGGCGGCGGGTGGCTCGTGGGTCTTCAACTCGGTGGGCTGGGTGTCTGACATGCGTGTCTCCTGCGACTGGATTGGGCCCTGGTGGGCTCTGGTGGGGGCGGCTCTGACCGCACCCTGAAGCTAAGGGTCTGCTCTGACGGACACCTGACGGTGCGACACAAGCGCACGATGGTGGGGAATCTACAATTTGCGGCAATCGGGTCGCTCCCTGACCCACACAGGCCTTGTACTCCATGTCCACGCCCGACCCAAAAGGCTCGACCACCCCGCCCAAACTCCAGCGCATGCCGCCGCTGCCCAACCTGATCTTCGCCAGCCGCTGGCTGCAGCTGCCGCTGTACCTGGGCCTGATCGTCGCGCAGTGTGTGTACGTCTTCCATTTCTGGGTCGAACTGTCGCACCTGATCTCGGCCGTGTTCGGCGACAAGGACGCCTTGAGGTTGCTGGTCGACAGCATCGGCTACAAGGCCGACCCCGACTGGGTGCCCAAGCTCAACGAAACCGTGATCATGCTGGTGGTGCTGGGCCTGATCGACGTGGTGATGA
>LNFM01005860.1_pt1 | contig 20783 bp, 27 predicted proteins | sample 596031 | NCBI WGS metagenome assembly LNFM01 (sample SAMN04254537, study PRJNA301005) | activated carbon metagenome | isolation source: dual media filters at the Ann Arbor, Michigan drinking water treatment plant | place: USA: Ann Arbor | reverse complement strand
AACCAATACTACTTCAACATCGTGCAGCAGCCTGTGAACATGATCACGGGATATCAACGCCAGCACAGGAAGGGCTTCGCCTACACGCCGACGGAAGGTTCTGATCCTCAAACAACAGATCAGTACACGAAATTAATTACGCATGCAGCTAACCAAAACGGCATACACGAACAGTTCTCACGTGCATGTGAGCAATCTACGATCGCGGGTATGGTTCTTCTACAGCCTTATCTAGATTACGAGGGTGATCCTGCACAAGGAGATCTAAAACTCAAAGTCTGGGAATACAATTCCTTCTTAGTTGATCCCTATTTCCGAAATCACGACATGTCAGACGCCCAATTTGTGTGGTGTCAAGAATACATATCAAAGAAAGAAGCGGAAGAGCGATTTTCAGACAAGTTAGAAGTTATTGCACCAATGTCGGGGACTCCGCAGCGGTATGGTAGCTTCTATTTTCTTCCTGAAAATTACAACATGGCCCGCAATGACCTCATGGTATTGTCATACGTGTGGTACAAATGGAAATCCAAGAAAAAGAAGCTCTACAGTAGAACCAAACAGCAGTTCTTTGATTTTGCTAAAGATGCTGATTTAGACGCTATCTTGTATCACGTGAATGATCTTGAGTTAGTAGAAGTGGAAGTTCCAACTTGGAAATTGGCTACAATCTTAAATGATCAGCTCATGTATCAAGGAGAAAATCCTTTAGGTTTTTCAGAGTGCCCTTTCATTCCTGTGTTTTGGAACTACGAACCGCATATGAACTATTTCGACTTACGTGTAAGAAGCCTAATTCGAACCATGCGTGATAGCCAGTTCTTATTCAACTGGAAGGTTATTTCTAATAACGATATAGCCGCTGCTACAATTAACGCTGGTTGGAAACGTAAAGTAGGAGCTGTTGCTAACGAAGATAACTTGAAGAAGTCGGGACAAGGATGGGATATCATCGTCAACGAGGGCTATGATATGTCTGACGTTGAAAAGATCATTCCTAGTGCTGTTCCTGAATCTGATTTAGCTTTAGCAGATCAGATGATGAATCTCATGTATCAGACCTCTGGTATTAACTTAGAGAATTGGGCAGGCCAAACAGATAAGCAGATTTCTGCTTTGACATCTATGCTTAAACAAGCCGCCAATCTCATGGTGTTTCAGAAGTACTTTGATCAATGGGATTATGCTTTAAAGTTAGTGGGAGATAAGCTTCTTAAGGTTGTGTTGAACAACTGGAATGCAGAGAAGGTGAAGTTAATGATAGGAGAAGAGCCAAGTCCTTTCTTTTATTCAAAGATATTCCCAAAATTCCAAGTTTTGGTAGAAGAAGGAGAGTTAACGCCTACACAATCTAACTTCCAAGCTCAGCAGATGATGGATATGAATGCCGCATTTGGTAGAGAAGTATTTCCTCCTTCTATGATTATTCCTAAGTTGAATATCACAGGTAAAGGTGAAATCATACCGTTCTTACAACAACAAGAACAACAAGCAGCAGCAGTTCAAGCGGAAGCTCAGAATATTCAGCATACAGTTGAAGAGATGAAGCTAAAAGAGATGATGGCTAAGATTCACAATCAATTGTCGCAAGCGCGCGAAAGAGATTCGCGTTCTGAGAGCAACGTAGGACTGTTTGAAGAGCGTATGAGTATGATATCTAAGAACCATTCACTCGCAACAAAAGAGAAAGTGGCAGCACTTGCTCAATTGCTTGAGACTATCCAGAAATTTGGTGAAGTCGAAGCCTTCATGCAAGCTAATAATCTAGATTCTATCAAGTATGATGAAGAAGAAACAGAGAAGATTGCAAGGCAACAAATCGAAAGGAATGAAGCTTCTAAAGAATTCATTGAAAATATCATGACCAGTCGTCCTCAAACACAACAGCAACCACAAATGTCTTCAATGATGTGATTATGTTATGTGAAAACAAATTAGATGAATTTATAGACTGCAACGGTTATAAGAGAATTATAGTAGATAAAAAACTTATTTTCGAGCATGTGTATATTATGTCTAAATATCTGGGCAGACCTCTTCTTAAAGAAGAAAGCGTACATCATAGGAATGGCGTCAGGGATGACAACAGAATAGAGAATTTAGAGCTTTGGTCTAAAGCTCATCCGTATAGCAAAAAAGTGCATGAAAAGATAGAGTGGTGTAAGGGTTTTTTAGATATTTATGGTTATGAAATCAGGAAAATAGGAGAATAGTATGTCAGGTCGTAGAATAGATGATCATTCTTGCTGGGTAGGAGGAGCTTCTAAAGGCTCTGTTTTTCCAGAAGGTGCAAAAACAAAGAACGAATCTTCAGCTGAAGGTGCAGGCACATTGTCTAAGTATGAAGATACTACAGAGACAATTAAAGCTCAGCAACAGATGGGAATTGGAAAAGTTAAATCTCATCCGATGAAGCCCGGATATCGTTATTAAAATTTGTCCTTTTTGTTGTTGTTTTAGGTGTTGAATTGGTTTGGAGTCCAATTAAAAAAAACTCCTTTTATCCATTTTATGAGAGATGAAAATGAAAAGAAATAAAGAACAGATGAATGCGAAGTCTGGTTTCAAAGATCCCATTGCTATTAAAGAGCAAAGAGAACTTGAAAAGCCAAAAGACGGCAAGAATTCTCCTTGGGATTTCAGATGTCCTCAGTACGATCAGAGAAGCAGCAACTTTATTAACGCTGGGACTCATTATGGCGTTGGAGAAAGACAACCGGTTGGTCATGAAGGCAATCCTAAAGAAAAAGTTGATGTATTGCCTAAGGGAAGAGTGAATACGATGAGAGTTGATGACAGAGGATAAATATGGCAATAGCCCAACAAGCCCAACAATTCAACCGAGATCCACAGAAGCCAAAGAAACCTAGATTCTCTCATACTGAAAACACAAAGTATGGAATGGGAGACAACTACGGGACTGGAGTAAGAGCTAAATTAGGTAGGATGAGAGATGGGGTTGGACAAGCGACTTTAAGTAAAAAACAGATTGGTACTCCTCCTAAATCAGTCGTGTGATTTATTTATACTTTCGAAGCAAATGTTAATCCATTCTATCTCTTTAGCTAAGCAGTATAAAGCTTTGCAAAAGTTAATATCTCCACTTTTCTTTTCTTTTATATCCTCTAATATTCCTATTAACTCATCTAATTTATAAAAATCTTCTTCCATAATCATTCCTCAAATCCGTAATTGCGTTTCATTAACTTTCTTGTTTCTTCATCAGCTTTAATCTGCGTATAGATCATACGGATCTTTTCATCTGATAAATCATTGGGATCAGATCTTTCCAACCTTGCTTTATTTGTCTTAAATTGAGCAATAGACCATTGTACAATCTCACTTTCAGCGACATTGCCCGTTTTGTGTTGACCCCAGGTTTCTCTGGCTGGGAGTAACCAACAAATTTCTAGTATATCGGTGTTAGAGGTAGCTCGAAATAGATAAGAGTTAGTTTGGGCTTCTGGTTTTGTTAATCTTGGCTGATAGTACATCACTTTAGTGGCGCCATCTTCTAGTGTGCGCGGATGAGCAAAGATGTAAATGTAGGGCGAATAGCTCTGTAATAACAAGGAAAGTGGGTTTTTCTTCAAGCATTCATCCACACCTTTAGTGATATTAATAGCCTGATCTTTCATTAAGTGCTTTTGTCTATCATGCGATTCAAAAACATTTAATTTCATTATGTTCTTCATTACTTGCCTTTTATCTAAATTTCTTATTTAATGGGAAATAAAATACGTTTCAGAATATAGGAGAAACTCATTATGACAGAAAATCAGATGCAGAATCAAGAGCAAACGCAAGAAAATAGAGTAAACGACAAAGAAATGAACTTCCGAGCATTAGAAGCTAAGTATAAGATGCAACTAGAACAAGAGAGACAAGCTAGAGAACAAGAAAGACAAGCACGATTGGAACTGGAAAATAGATTGAGAGGCTCTCAAGTTTCTAATGATGATGATGACGATTCTTCAGATGAACCTTATGTCGACCACAAGAAGCTTAACAAAAAGTTGTCTAGTTTTGAGAGAAAACTAGAAGAGAAGTTTGAAAAGAAAGTAGACGAAAGAGCACGCTTGATGCTAGATCAGAAAGAAGAAGAGAATTGGCTTAAAAATAACAGTGACTTTAACGAAGTGCTAAATGAAGATAATCTTGTGAAGTTCGTGAATAAAGCACCGGCAATGGCAGAAAGTATTAAGAGAATGCCAGATGGCTTTGAAAAACAGAAGCTAGTTTATAATGCGATTAAATCGATGGGAATAGATAAACCAGAAGTTAAACAATCTTCTATGCAAGACAAGATTAATGCTAATCAACGCTCTCCTTATTACCAACCAAGTGGTATTGGGACTTCTCCTTATGCTGCTGCGGGGGATTTCTCACCTGCGGGACAGAAGAATGCATACAACAAGATGAAAGAGTTGCAGAATAAACTGAGGTTTTAATGGAACAAGTTTTAACAGAATTAGAAAAGGGTATTTTCGTTTATATAGACGAAGTTCAATTAGAAGTATTGAAAAATAAATCTGGATTTCTTAGTAGAGAAACTTACCCTGAATTTTATGAAGATTTAGCTTTAGAAAATGAATTAGGAAGATTCTTGATTTTTAGGTTTCTTAAGTTAAATAAATAATTTCTCCGAATCGGTAGGGAGAATAGCGCGGTCTTTTAGCCGCGCGTTTTTATTTCTTTGGTTTAGGTTTATTCTCTTGATTTTCATATGCACATCTACGACATTGAGTGCTTTTACCAGATCTTAGATAATATCCTACCACTTCCTTTTCTAAACCGCATTCGCATCTACATAAATATCTATTTCCCTCTCCTCTTGTATAAGAAATAAATTTTAATACAAGCCACTTCCCAATTTTTTTACCTATAATTTCATTTTTATCCACTGATTCATTTGTTCTTATAGGTAGAGTTCCATTCTTAAATCCTTCTAAAATCCACGCTATCCCATATCTCTTTCTAAACCATCTGAATTGATGTTTATTCCAACCTATTTTTTCTATTAATTCTTGTTGAACCATTTCTTCGGAATCAACTTTATGTATAGTGGCCGATCTTCTATTTCTAGAATTGACTATTCTAGTTGTCCATCTACAATTTTCTTTGCAATATCCTTTGTTATTATCTATACGATCTATTTGATGATCTTTTGGGCATGGGCCCATATCTGAATAAAAGTTTTCAAACTTTAACCATTCGTTGCAAACTGTAATTCCTCTTCCTCCATAATCTTTATATTGAACATTCTTTATGTTTAGACATCTGTTTTTAAATGCTCTCCAACATTTATATTCTTTACTATTACACATTCCATGTGTTTTTTTTGGTGCCATAAAAAAAATCTCTTGATATAAATTAGTTTTCGTCTCACATGAACGTTATCATGTTTCGCGTAAGTGGCTTCGCAACCATATGCCGATATGATCGAAAATACGCGTAGTTAGGTTCGCATACCGATCGTCATATCATATTATACTCAAAATAAAGGATTTACGATGAGTATAACTACGACAGGGAACTTGGGCCCAATGATTCTCCAATCATTAGCGCCTGCTATGCTTTACGTTCCCACTCCAACGATTCTAAAATAATCATATCATACTGTGTAATTGTATGCAATATGTTCGTCGTTGTAAAATCTCTTCTGATGGACTTGAAAACCTGACCGAGTAATGTCGAAGACAACAAGGCGCAAGCAAGGAAACTGTGCAGCGTGAACGTAGCAAGCGAAGAGACTATCTTGGCAAGATAGATGCGGTGCTCTGAACTCTATGGAAACATAGAGAGTCTAGCAGAAATGACTAGACAGATACTTATGTATCTTAACAATAAGGAACTATATTACAATTTGCGATTAATCCTAGTCGCAGTAAAACCGTCGCTGATTGACTCGGAAGCCCGATGGGGTAACGAGGCGCAAGGGTAAAGCCAGCGTGAGAGACTAAGCGCGATGGACTCTAGAAATAGGGTATGCAATAGTCCGAACCGCAACTATACAAGAAATTGCGGAGGAGGGAATAACAAGACCTCCCGCCTAGAAATAGGTCATTAAGTAACAGGATGAAGGTTAGTATGCCCACAAACGGCGGAACTACTTGTCGTTTTATGCGCCCACGTGCGTTACAACCGCCAACTATCCAATTGGGGAATAGTGGAATTGATCCTCCGGCACAAGTGCCTCAGAGGGATATTATAGACGCACAAATGGCTTTCTTCGGTTTGTTAACTAACTGGTGCCGAAGAGTAATTACTTGTTATTAAATCGACCGGATGTATAATTAACGAACAAGTAATTTTACAGGATTTATTAATTGGTCCTGTATAAATCTGACCTAATTGACTTGGACCCCTAAACCGTGGAAATTAATCCACGGCATGGAAACAAGGGCCAAGAACTATGAGATTTTACAATGTGGAATTGCTCTAACTCTAGCATTAAGTTTCTTAATTTCTGCGATACATTCTTCGCGAAGGATTTGTTCATCCTCAGAAATTTCGCGATTTCCTCTTCCAAGATTCATTGGAAAAGATTCTCTAAACTTAATTATAAGTTCGCAATGCCGCTTTTTTACGACAAGGTAGGGCAAGATTTGTCGACTGATATCGAGAAGTCTATGACCAGTAACAACCCATTCATAACAAGCTCTTCGATGAGTTTTATCTCGCGTTTCTTTAAAAGCTGCCGAACAAGTTCCGTTAAATGTTTCTTGAAGCCATTCAAAAAGACGGATATCGGTATTGGCAACTTTAAGAACAGCTCGATAATGTCCGTTTTTGTAGCCATCTCCAGGTTTGTTTTTAAGTTTGCAAGCATGAAAACACCCTTCTCCGTCTACAATACCGGCCAGATAAGCAAGATGAATAGGATCGTGAACCTTTTGTTCGTATTTAATCCTATGTTTATGATCGATGTTATTGAACTTCATAAAACCTCCTATGGTTACAAGTTCACTAACTAGTGTACACATGGAATTGTTTAATGTCAAGTTCGGGCTGACAGACTAAAGCGGTTGGATATCCTTAATAACGGGATAAAGCGATAGTCGGGTCTAACGAGGAAACCGTTAGAATGAAGCAGAAATGACTTCATCCCTCATTGTGAGGAGTAACAATTCGCAAGAAGGCGTTTTAGCTTGGGTGTCAGAGCGTTTAGCTGTGGCAATGCGTCAAGCAGAGGACTTGATCCTTAGAGATTACATCGTATCCGCAGCCAGCCAAATTAATGCTGGTGGTGGAAGTAACGGTGATAATCCCACTAGCTTAGGTGTTAGTGATTTTAGTTTAGTTGCGACTACGCTTGACACAAACAATGCGTATAAGTTTATGTCAGGTATTGAAGGTATGGATAGATTCGGTAAAATGTGTGCCGAATTAAAACTTTGGGTAATTGACTTGGAGTGCCTTGCTGAATGAATAAAGAAATAGAGATCGTTTTTAAAGATGTTTCCGATTTTAGAAGAAGAATTGCCAGACTTTGGCAAGATCAAAAAGAAGACGAAACATATAATTTTGTTTTTTTAGATAAAGAAACAGAAGAAGAATTTAATGATTTGATTTCTCGATTCTCAGAAGGTTAACAAGGCGGAAGTGACTAATAAAAAGTCATACCGTGAGAGACTAAATCCTGAAGGCGCTTAATGCGTATGCGATAGTCCGAACTCGGAATATAAATAAAATCCGAGAAGTAAGCAGAAATGACTTACTCGCTCAGTAATGAGTGGTAACAGAATGACAGGCCCTGTACGCTCAGCATATTTTATGCTCAGCTCAACGGAAATTCAAAGTGATTTAGATTCCCTGACAGGTTCAGGATTTATATCAGTTTGGAACTATCCAACAAACACAAGTGCATTACCATCAGAATACGGTTCTGTATATAACATCCGTATTTTAACAAGCTCTGAAGCGCCCGTAGCTCGTGGTGCAAGCGCTTTGGGTAATGACGTTTACTACAACACGGTTGTAGGTAAACAAGCAGTAACGCACATCAATCAAGATGGATATTCCATGAATTTGATTTATCGTGACCCTTACTATTCTGGAATGCTCGCGCAAAACGCTACGCTTGCGGTTAAATTCGCCCAAGCACAGGCTATTACGCAAGATACAGCTATTAGAAACCTTTTAAGTACTAGAATTAGTAACTTATCACCATAAGGAGGCCTCTAATGACTGAATATTCAAGAATGGCACGAGGTCGCTATACAGTAACAGGTAGTGCACCTCCGGCTGCTAAGATTATTAATTTACCTTTTCAGCCCGATTATGTAGAGCTTATCAACTACACAGCTGCTGCAACGCCCGCACAAAACGGCGTTCCTTTTGCTTATTGGGACGCTAATATGGGTCAAGGCACGGCTGTTATTCAAGCTTTCAATGCTACACCTGTTTTAACAACGGATGATGTGACGAGCGGTGGGATTAGTACATTTGCAGCAGGTCAACTTTTGCAATATGGAGCGTCTCAAAACGTTTCTACCATTACAAAAGCAAGTCCTGCGGTTGTTACAGCAGCAAGTGCACATGGTTTAACAAGTGGTGATGTAGTTATTTTCCAAAATCTGTCGGAAAGTTCAACTACTGGTATGCAGCAAATCGCTGGTATTCCTTTTACTGTAACAGTAACAGGTGCTACTACTTTTACTATTCCGTGGAATACAAACCAAAGTAATTATACAGCTTACACTTATGTTGCTCAAAGTCCAAGGGCTACATTTAAAAAAGTGTTGTATCCTTATTTGTATTTTCCAGGAACTAGTTTTATCAGTGCAATTACAACCGGAACCACAACAACAATTGATACAACTTCTGCTCACAATTTTGTTGTGGGTCAAGAAGTAGCTTTCCGCATTCCAACAGAATGGGGAACTTATCAATTAAATTCTTTGCCGAATGTTACAACTCCAGGATCTCCGATCTATGGTTATGTAGTATCAGTAACGGATTATAATACTGTCGTTGTGAATATTGATTCTAGTTCTTACACTGCGTTTAATAGTAACCAAGCATTTGCCGACTTTCCAGGAGAGTTCTTTCCTCAGATAGTCGCGGTTGGTGATGTTAATACGGGTGGTGTTCAAATTAGTTCAGGTTCTCAATTGTATCCTCCTCCTTATTCTGTGCCAATTGGTACAACAAGAGTGAATACAATTAATGGTCCTGGCATTCAAGGTGCGTATGTTAACAATACGTCTCAAGGTTTCATTATCGGAGCAGGAGCGGGTGTTACACTTACCTCTGCTTATCTGGGTGGAGCTGCTAATGATGTGGTGTATTGGAGAGCCTACTTGCATGATATGAATGTAACTTAGAAATTAATATCATTAGGTGAGAGAGTTTTTCTCTCACCTAATGAATATAAAGCGGCTTTACATGCCTTAATAGGAATAAAATGACCTTTCCATACCCTTATGTGGGACCTATAGCTTTTCTTAACAACCTACCGATAGAACCGGACAACTATCAACCTAGGATGTTTTTTATTTCTACCATCGCGCTTGGTAGAACAACAACCGTTACAACAACAGAAGATCACGATTATGTGATTGGACAAGAATGTAGATTAATTATTCCTCCATCTAATGGATGTCGTCAACTGAACGAAAAAAAAGGAATAGTGATTTCTGTTCCCTCTTCAACTCAAGTTGTGTTAGATATTGATTCTTCACAAAACGTAGATGCATTTACTGCTTCTTCAGAACCTACACAACCTCAAATTTTAGCAATTGGTGACATCAATACAGGTGCAATAAATACCGGAAGAACTAATAATCAAACATTCATTAATGGAAGCTTTATTAACGTATCACCTTAAGGTAAAACATGAAGAAAAAACCAGAATTAGACGATGAAGGCGAAAGACAATTACAAGAAATGCAAGACCAATTCAATGAGTTTGATGAGCAAATCAAATCCATGGATTTAGAATGCATGTCTAAAGCTCCTAAAAAAGAAGAAGAGCCACAGACTAAAATCGCACAAAGTGATTTAGATAAAATCAAAGATGTTTATCTCAAACCGTTCCGTACAATTGGAAGTCGCGAGAAGTTTAATGAGAAGTTTAGAGAGGACTATGAATTTAGTAAGCAATATGTGAATTTTATAGCTGAAAATAAAGAAGTAATTGGTGAAACTATCGATTTATGGACGAAGCCTTTTGCAGGTGTTCCCGCTGAAGAATGGAAAGTACCTGTAAATACACCTGTGTGGGGTCCAAGATACTTAGCTGAACAGATTAAAGGGTGTTCTTACCATAAGTTGACGATGGAAAATAAGCAAGCGATCGGGTCAGATTATGCGGGTATGTATACCGGAAGCATAGTTGTAGAAAGCAAAGTGCAAAGATTGGATGCTTATCCTCATTCTAAGAAAAAATCAATATTTATGGGCTCAAACGCATTCTAAAAGGTTTATTTATGCACAAAAAACACGAAAAAAAAGAATATAAAGAGCATGAAAAGCATAAACATCATGAAGGATACAAACATGATGAAAAAAAATATGTTAAAAAAGATTCTATGACAGCATTAAAAGCAAAGATGGCGAAATAATATGGCAAAAGAATCTAAAAAAGCTCAGAAGTTTGTTGAGAAAGAAATGCACAAGTACAAAGAAGGAAAACTGCATTCTGGAAGTAAGAAAGGGCCTGTGGTTGAAAATCCTAAGCAAGCCATCGCGATTGCATTAGATTCTGCACGCAAAAAAGGCATGAAAGTAGGTAAGAAAAAATGAACCTTTTAGCTGATATCCTTACGTACATCCGAAGGTTAGTAAAAACCCCTAACAATACAGTTATAACAGATGCTCTGTTGATCGATTACGTCAACAGATTTCTGTTTGAAGTACAAGCAAGGGTTCAGCTATTTGACTTTAAGACTAAGTATCAGTTTGAAACAACGCCAGGCATAGATCAATATAACATGCCTATGTACAGCACTCAAACTGAACCGGGTAGTCAGAATATTGCCTGGTTTCCAGTTTACCAGGGTTTCATGATGCCGGCTCGTGTGAATGGAATCAATATCCCTTTGTATACACAAACAAGTTTGTTTTACAACCTATGGCCCAATTATGTTCAACAACAAACACAGGTGGGTACTGGTAATGGTACTAGTGGCCCTTATTCTTTTAATTTACCTTTCTTTCCTACTTTGTCCGGTCATGTGGACATATCCGGAATCATTGATTACGCGAACTTTCTTGGATCTCTTCAAGACCCTATTTTAGTGACCAATGCTCAGATTCTTGCTAATGCCCCTTTTATTGAAACTGTAAGATCTACTAGTGTTTACTCTAGTGTGTACTTAATGGCGACAGCAGATAACGGACAAAACATTACTGTTGCCGATAGTGGTCAATTCTTAGCTAATAGTACAGGTGGAGACTTATATGGTCTATTAATGCAACCTGGTAACCCTCCTTACGGAAATCTTCCACTTGCAAATGGTTACGGTGGTTCTTTTGCTATTACTGGAGCTACTCAAACTAATCCTTGTGTTTTAACTGTTGGAGGAAATTTTCCAACCGGTGTCGTGATACAAATTAGTGGCGTTCAAGGAATGACCGAATTAAACGGTGGTTCATTCACAGTCCTTTCTTCTACAGCAACAACTGCAACAATAGATGTAGACGCAACAGGATTTACCGCTTACACAGCGGGAGGAACAGCTCTTTTACTTGAGAATGTTATTAACTATAATACGGGAGTGGTTAGCAATGTCTTCTTTCCTGGATCAATACCTTCCGGAACTCCCATCACTTCTCAAAACTATTATTTTCAATCTGGAATTCCAAGATCTCTTTTATTTTTTAATAATATCCTTACTCTTCGGCCTCCTCCTAATACTCAATATTTAGTCGAGTTAGAAGCTTATTTAACTCCAGCCGCTTTCTTAAGTACATCCTCTGCAATACCTTTTGGATACATGTCAGAATACATTGCGCGAGGATCCGCTAGAAAGCTTTTATCTGATACAGGAGATTGGGAACAGTTTGCTGCTTATGAGCCTTTGTTTAAGGAACAAGAAACTTTAGTTCATATAAGAAGTCAAAGGCAATGGACGGCGACTAGAACGGATACGATATTCAGCAATAGTGGCTTTCAGTCTAACTATAACCAAAGTTCAATAGGCACTTAAATGACGACATTTACTTACGACACTACCGTTCCAGCAGCTAACAATGCTCCAAAAAATGATCAACCTGTTATGCAAACAAATACAGCTAGTACGGCTAATCTTATTAATGTTGATCATCGGGGTTTTAATATTACAGATGGAGGAACACATAGACAAGTTCAGTTATCTGAAGCGTCTTCTGCTGGTAATGGGGCATTGCCTGCTGGTTTAATAGGAGCAACGTATGAAACTATATACGCATCCGCGACTGCAGGTGTTGGTGATATTTGGCTTGCTCGTGGAGCTTCTGCGGGAATTAGATTGACAGGTCCAGGAACTCCAACAGCTGCAAATAGTGGTTATACTTTTCTTCCAGGGGGTATATTGATTCAATGGTTAACAACTGCTGTTATTCCTAGCTTAACTGCGGTGAATTATCCCATACCTTTCCCTAGTGGAAATCCGCCTTTTACCATTCAAATTACTCAAACGGGAACGGCTTCAGCTGCTGACGTAAGAGCTTTTAGTATGTTTTCTAGTAATTTTGTAGGTTTTGTTGCGCGTATTACAACTCTTGGAAGTTCTCCCTCAGAATCTTCAGCATCTTTTTCTTTTATAGCGATAGGAAACTAATGCCAGATCAACTCTACATAGGGAATTTCAGAAAAGGTCTTACGGACGATGATACAGCATTTAATATCGATAATGATGCATTCCCCTTTCTCTTTAATTTTTATACCTGGCGCGGTAGATGTAAAAGAAAAAGAGGAACTGTTTTGCTGGGTCGTTTACAAAGACAAATAGAACTTGTTGCTTCACCACCTTCTCAACCTTGGCAATTTTCAGCTAATCTTACTCTTTCTATAATTAATTTGTTCGGTGTTATAGGGCTTTCGCCAACTTCTATATTTATAGCTAATATTACACAAGCGTCTCAGGCTGTCATAACTTATGTTCCAGTTGTAGGATCCATTAACTACCAAATCGGACAGATAGTTCAAGTCACTCTTGTAGCAGGTATGACAGCTCTAAATGACAATTACTATAGAATTGTAGGTTTAGGTGTAAATTCAATTACAATTGATGTTAACACTCTTAGTTTTCCGGCTTATGGAGGTGGTGGGTTAATAGCTATGTCAAATGGTCCTTCCATCGTGCCTGGGTCCATTAATTTAGTAGTGGGTGCTAACACGTATACAGAACCTGTAACGCCGAATGGTACATTGGTGGGTAATCCTGCAGGTTCCGGTTTGATTTATTATACTACGGGCATTGTGGTTATTAGTGGTGGAGCAGGAAGTGCAATAACAGGAACATTTTCTTATTTTCCAGATTTGCCTGTCATGGGACTGAGAGATTTCACTTCTACAGCATCTTCTTCTAACTATCCTCTCTTAGTTGCTTTTGATACTAAATATGCTTATCAGTGCACACAAAGCGCAATAAATACCTCCTTCTTTTCTGTCAGTTATTACAAGATAACTAATAACCCCGTCGTATGGAATGGAGCTAATTACCAACAGTTTTGGACGACTAATTACCCCAGCACGACTACAAATCAGTCGGGAGCTTTTTGGGCGACAAATAACGTTCCGGGTTTTCACTTTAATCCTATTACAAATATTATTAGAACGGGTCAAGCTGATCCCGATGGAACAGTTCCTACACCTATTCCTGCGGGGCAAACAAGATTATTCATTACGAGTCACGGTTTGATAGTAGGAGATAGAATATGGGTAAACGAAGTTCAAGGAATGACTCAAATCAACGGTTCAACTCTAACAGTCGCCACCGTTGTTAATACTAATAAGGTAGATGTAACTTTAGATTCTACGGCATATTCTGCTTATACGTCTGGAGGGATAGCTCAATACCTTACAAGTAGTATTTCAGGTGAAGATGGAATCCGTTGGTATGACGGAGACATGACAGGTCAAACAGGAATTCCCACTTCATCCACTACAGGATGGGTAAATTTTGCACCCCCTTTAACTGCAACAACAGTGTCTATTAATGGACTACCTGCAGCTCTTTATTATCTGGTAGGTGCTTTAGCGATTGTTCCCTTTAAAGATAGACTTCTATTTTTCAGCCCTTACATACAAACGAGCACAGGACAGCCTGTGCAACTTCAAGATACGGTTATATGGAGTTGGAGCGGAACTCCTTTTTATAACTCTTTAGTTCCGAATAACCAAACATTCGCTTCAAATGTCTATTACGTTGACCAAACGGGTTTGGGCGGTTATTTGTCTGCAGGTATATCAAAACCTATTCAAACAGTTACGGATAATGAAGACGTTTTGTTAGTAGGTTTTGGGGGTAACGGAAGAAAAACACGTTTTGCCTATACCGGAAATGATTTTCAACCTTTCTTGTTCTACAATATCAACTCTGAGCTTCCTTCTACATCAACTTTTTCAAGTATTGTTTTGGATAAAGGAGCTATTGACATTGGAAGTTTTGGGATTGCGATGACAGATCAACAAAGTTCTCAAAGAATAGATCTCGATATTCCCAACGCTGTTTTTCAGATACAAAAAGATAATAACGGAGCGCAAAGAGTAAGTGCGATTCGTGATTATATTAATGAATGGATTTCCTTTTGTTATCCCGTTGACAATATTCGTTGGGTATTTCCAACGCAGACATTCTTTTTTAACTATCGAGATAATACATGGGCTATTTTTTACGAAAATTTCACAGCACATGGAAATTATAGAGCTAACGAAAATCTCATATGGGCAAATCTTCCTTATCAAACATGGGGAGAATGGTCCGATCCTTGGAATACAGGAACAGAAACTGCACTTGAAGTACAAGTGATTGGAGGAAATCCCCAAGGATATGTCTTAATTAAAGGAATTGGAACAGGTGAAGGGATTTCTGGTTATATTTCAGCTCTTAGTAATGACGGAAATGGAAATACACAGATTACTTCTTTTAATCACTGCCTGTTAAGCAATAATCCTAATACTTTTACGACGGATTTTATTTATATTGAAGGTGTGATAGGTACAAATGCTTCTGATATTAATAATGCTGTCTATGCAGTTAAAAGAATAATAGATGAAAACAACTTTGTCGTTGAATTTCCTTTTAATGCAAATGATTATTTAGGAGGAGGTCAATATAGAAAGTTGTCTCATCCTAAAATGCAGACTAAACAGTTTCCTTTTTACTGGCAACAGGGAAGAAAAGTGATATTAGGTGTTCAAAGATATCTCTTTTCTAAGACAGCTGATGGAGAAGTAACGGTCAATATTTACCTAAGTCAAGATGCAGATGACCCGTGGAACAATCCTGATTTTTCCGGTATACCCAACGGATTAGAATATTCTCAAATCATTTCGACTGCTTTAGAGCCCAATAATCTTCAGATGCAGGTGGGAGAAGGTCAGCAACAACTGTGGCATAGAGTCAATACAAGTCTGATCGGAGATACTGTTCAATTAGGAATTTCTCTTAGTGACACACAAATGTTAGATGTAGATATCGCTACAGATGAAATTATTCTACACGGAATACAATTAACAGTAATGAGAGGGCCTGATTTAGCGTGACAGTTCCATTTAACACCTTTCAAAGGCAACCGTATCTTAAATTGCAGTGGGGATTTCCTACTACAAATATACCAGATCTTTCTTCCGAAGTAGATAAATCTTATATAGATATTGCTTCTAAAGTTAACCAAAGAATCATTGGAAACTATGCTATCAACTTTCTCTCCTTTACAGGAGAAAGATGGTACTTTTCAGGCTCTTCTACACCGCAGCAAAGCTTAAGACAAGTTTATCCATTTACGACTTCAGGAAATATTGCACATGGTTTAAATTGGTCTAGCGTTTCTAGTATTAGTCCAAGATCTTATGGAACATTTACAGACGGCACGAATTGGTACGGATGTATCTATGGAAGCAATGTAGCTATTGCTGGACAAATTTCATTTTATGTGACAAATACAAATATTGTAGTATTATCAGGAGCAGGAGCACCTGCTATTGTTTCGGGGTATATTGATCTTGAGTTCCTCTCTATTTTCTAAGGGGGTTTATATGGATATTCAGAGTTTAATTAATGGTTTAAAGCCCGTAGGATCTTTTAGAGGAAGTTCTGGTTCTTCGTTAAGAGGCCAATCTTCGGGAGGTTTCAAAGATAAAGTTCCCTCAGGATACAGTAAAGGACAACTTCAGCAATTTACTCCTGAGCAAATGCAGTTATTCAGTCAACTATTCTCTCATATAAGTCCAGATAGTCAATTGAGTCAATTAGCTAGTGGCGATGAGTCTGCTTTTTCAGCAATGGAAGCTCCTGCTTGGAGACAGTTTCAAGAAGCTCAAGGACAACTCGGTTCTCGTTTTAGTCAATTGGCGCCTGGTGCTATGAGTGCTCAAAGAGGAAGCGGTTTTCAAAATGCGGCTGGACAACTTGGAAGCGATTTTGCTATGCAGTTAGCGTCTAAAAGACAAGAATTACAAAGACAAGCATTAGGCGATCTGATGGGAATAAGTAACTCTTTATTAGGTCAAAGACCATATGATCGATTTTTAGCTCAGAAACCTCAGAAGTTTCAAGATCAATCAGGTGGATCTAGTGGATGGGGTGGTTTAATAGGGGCTGGGATAGGTGGTTTAGGTGGATTTTTTGCAGGTGGTCCTGCGGGAGCTTTGACAGGCGCTAATATTGGTTATCAAGCAGGATCAGCATTTTAGGAGGATTTATGGTACAAATAATTGGTCAAGGAAGAGTAAAACCGCCTTCTGCTTCTCAACGATTGGGTATGGGTCTTTCTAGAGCTGCTGGTGGATTGATAGAGCATTTATCTCAACAACAGCAAATGAATCAATCAAACCAGATGATTAACCAAGAGAACGAAGCGGCTAAGCGTTTGGGATTAGATTTATCCGGCATTACTGATCCTAAGATTAGACAAGAGATATTTTCTTCTGCTCTTAAAGGTAGAAATCTACAAGATGTTGAGCTATTAAAACAGCAAGGAAAGCAAAGACAGCAGCAAGAGAAGATGAGTTATCTGTCTCAATTCTTTGGTGGTGGAGAGCCTCAAGGTCAAGAAGAGACTCAAGGGATGCAAGGAGCCGGTCAAGGTCAGATGGGACAAGGCGGTTTTGATGTTTCTCAGTTAAGTGATGCTCAAATTGCTCAGGTTAATTCTATAGATCCAAATGTGGGAAGGGCTTTGAGTCATGCTAAGGATGTGGCTTTGAGGGAGAAAAGAGCAGAAAGGGAATTCTTAGCGACCCAAGAACAAAGAAGCCCTGAGAAAATTAGAGAAAAGCAGGTAACAGGCGCTCAAGCAACCGCAGATATAAAATATAATCAAGAATTACAGAGCGCTCACAAGCAACATGAGATAAAAACTCAAACTCTTAATCGATTAGAAGAATTAAATAAAAAAGGCGTTACAGGTAAGCCTTACGAAAAGCTTTTAGAGAAGTTTGGATTAGTTAATTTGACTAGTGAAGGGCGTAGAGAATTTTCGGCAGAAACCAAGAATTTAATTACAGATATTAGATCTATTCTTGGAAGTCAATTTTCTCAGTTTGAATTCGGTGTAATACTTAACGCGTACCCTAATTCGGATTTTAGCCAAGGAGCTAACGAGGCCATCATTAAAAACTTAAAAGAATTTCAAGATATCCGAAACCAAGAATTCAAGATTGCTAAAGATCTAAAAAAAGAAAATGGCGGAAAAGTTCCTGAAGATTTTCAATCTAAAGTAAATGATCGACTCCAAGAATATGCTCAATCAAAACTTCCTTCTATTAAAGCTAATTCCCAAGAAATCATGAGAGAGCAATTAGGTCTTCCTATTGGTTTTACAGTGTTGTTGGCTCCAGATGGAGAGCCTTTAGGTGTTCCAAATGACAAAGTTGATGAGCTTATTTCTATGGGAGCGCAAATGCCATGAATCAGTCTGATCCTTTTTCTTCTTATCGCTTGAATCCTTATAAAGAGACAGCTCAACAAGCTACTCCAAATCAACCTCAGAATATGGAAGCATCAAATTTAGGTTTTGATGCTTCCATACCTAAAGCTGAAAATTCAGATATATTTTCTCAATATCGAGTAAATAAAAAAGAAGAAGGAAGAGAAGAAGAAAGAGAAGAAGGATCAAATTCTTTTTGGTCTAACTTACCTAGGCATGCCGCTCGCATTGGATCTAGAGTTGCCGAAACAATTGGTGGGATTCCAGGAGATATACAAAACCTCATACAAGCTGGTACATTTGCAGGTCTTGAAAGAATAATTGGTTCAGAAAAAGTTTCTGAAATCAAAAATAAAGCTGAAAAAGCAGGAATAAGAACAACACTTCCTAGTTCTTCGGAATTAGAAGAAGCAAGTCAAAAACTTACTAAGGGATATACAACACCTAAGAACGAATCTGAGAAATTGGTTGATGAATATACTAAGACAGTTTCTTCTTTATTAGGTCCTACTTCTTTTAGAAGGGCGTTAGGTATTTCAGCTATAGGCACAGCTGCTAAAAAGGGTGCAGAATCACTGGGCTTTTCAACAGGACCTCAAGAAGCAGCTAAATTAGGAACTATGATTGCTGCCAGTATGGTTAATCCTAGAGGAGTAAGACAACTTTATAATAATTATTACAGAGAAGCTTTAGCGCATGTTCCGGAAGGTACATCAGTTTCTGCTGGACCCTTACAAGCAAAATTAAATAACCTTAGAAATAGACTTTCTCAAGGCATACAAGCTCCAACTGAAAGAGCTGTACTTGAAGACTTAGAAAGAGTAGCTGGAAAGATTCAAAATGGCAGAGTAGATGTTAGAGAAATGATGGCTACTAATCGAAGTATTAACGAAAGAATGGGAGATCCGGCTCTTTTCACAAGGGCGAGAAATCTTTATCCTGAACTTAAGAAAGCTGTCAACGATTCTATAAAGCTTTATCATAACCGAGATTTCATTAGAAATTGGAGAAGTGCTAATGAAGCTTTTGGCGGTTTACATGAAAGTCAAAAGATGAGCAGATGGATTCAAAGAAATTTAGGTAATAAACCATTAGAAAAAGCTCTTTTTGCTGCAATAGGAGAAACTGTTTTAGGTCATCCAGAATATGTTTTACCTACTATGGCAGCCTCAGGGGCAGCTTTTTTAGGTGTTAAAGGAATCGAATTAGGACATAGGATAATGTCTAATCCGACTCTAAGAAGATATTATAGAGATGTTTTAAGATTTTCAGCTGAAGAAAATTCTGCTGCTATGGTTAAATCCGCTGAAAAATTAAGAAAAGAATTAGAGAAAGATTAATACTCATCAAATTTTGAATAGTAATCATCAAAATAAGTTCCTATGAATACAGACAACATCATTAATACAAATAGATTTAAAAATAAAACCATGATTGACCTCTAATTTTAAAACACCGTTTAAACGCACAGAAACACCCCTACAATCAAACATCATTTAATAAGAGTATTTATCCCTTCCGAAAACTTTTTCTTGAATTCTGGGTCATTTAAAGAATACGACCTAACTGATGTCCCTAAATAAATATAAGCTTTCTCATTGTCTATTTCCAATTTGATTTTATAGCATCCTTTCCTTAAGAAACTCTCTGCTTGGTGATAAACTGCATAAGCTTCTGTATTTACGGCTCTTTTCTCTTTTGCGGGTTGGAAATTTCTTCTTATCGCTGTGATTATAACAGCAAAAGGACAATCTGCCTTAGATAAATCAACAGCCTTGAGAGCTGAAATAATTTTCTCATGAGAAAATTTCTTATAAAGCGTAGCTTTTTGAGACTCAGAGATGTTAGACACCTCCTCTAATTCCTTCAACTTATCAAAAGAACTACTAACCAAATCCTCCTTGTTAGTAGTTTCTTCTAAGACGTTAGAATTAATACTAGACGTATAGTCACGATTTTCAACTCTTGAATTTCTAGTCTTGAAAATCGAAACTGGTTCAGATTCCTTGTGAAGAGGATTTTTATCTTCTTTATCTAAGAAAATAGGAAAGGCTGAAAATTTATAATCATAAGAACCAAGCTTTCCCTCTATTCGTGTTCTTGTTCTTTGAACATAACCCGCAGACTCTAAATTTTTCATGGCCTTATTAAACGTATAATAATTGTAATTGCTGATTGAGATGAGGTGATTTTGCCTTAATTGCCAATTTGGACGCTTTCCATAATCCAATAAAATAAGTAGAAGCTTCATAGCTTCAGGGCTTAAGTCAGGATTGTAGAGAATTTCTCTTGGAAATGTAATGGTCTCATATTCATGAGATGCTAATACGCGTATGAATTGAGGGTTTGACTTGCTGACCATGACGGACTCCTATAGGTTAGGAATCCAAAAAAGAATAACTACAAAATAAAATAATGTTTATCGTTGCAATTAATTGCGACTAATCGTATTATTTAGTTACTGTAGTTGCTCCTTTTTGGAGTGTAGATCTAAGATTTGCGGTCGTTAGGATCTACGGTTAAAATAGAAAACCTCGCCCAGTGCGGGGTTTTTCACTTTAACAGAATATTCAAAATTTTCTCTTAAGTCAAATCTAATTAGGGGGCATGTGCTCGATCTTGTTCAAGCCTTTCCCAAAATTCCTCATGTGATATAGTTTTCTTTCCGTTTTCTTCCCATTTTTTCTCAGCTTCTTCCGCTC
>LNFM01005859.1_pt1 | contig 20786 bp, 23 predicted proteins | sample 596031 | NCBI WGS metagenome assembly LNFM01 (sample SAMN04254537, study PRJNA301005) | activated carbon metagenome | isolation source: dual media filters at the Ann Arbor, Michigan drinking water treatment plant | place: USA: Ann Arbor | reverse complement strand
GCCTGCACAACCGCCTGTTCGTGCTGGCGGTGGCGGCGCTGTTGATGGTCTACGGCGCGATGACGGCCTGGCGCACGCCGGTCGATGTCTTCCCGGATCTCAACAAGCCGCTGATCACCGTGCTCACCGAAGCCGGCGGCATGGCGCCGGAAGAGGTGGAGCAGCTCGTCACCTTCCCGCTGGAGACCGCGCTCAACGGCATGCCGGGCGTGACCCGTGTGCGCTCGACCTCGGGCGTGGGCCTGTCGCTGGTCTACGCCGAGTTCGACTGGGGCACCGACATCTACCGCAACCGCCAGCTCGTGGCCGAGCGCCTGGCGCTGGTGCGCGAGCAGATGCCGGGCGACATCACGCCAGTGATGGGCCCGGTGTCGTCAATCATGGGTGAGGTGATGCTGGTGGCCTTGCCGCTTGTTCCCGGCGATGGCAAGTCGCCGGTGGCCACACCGATGCAGGCGCGCGAGTACGCCGACTTCGTGCTGCGTCCGCGCCTGCTGTCGATTCCCGGCGTATCGCAGGTCATCCCCATCGGCGGCGAGGTGCGCACGCTGCGGGTCGAACCCGACACCGCGCGCATGGCGCAGTTCGGCGTCTCGCTGACCCAGGTGGAACAGGCGCTGAAGGGCTATGCCGGCAACGCGGGCGGCGGCTTCATCGACCTGAACAGCCGCGAGTACCTGATACGGCACCTGGGCCGCAGCAACCGCGCCGAGGACCTCGCAGGCATCGCCGTGGCCTGGAAGGGCGGCCGCGCGATACTGCTCGAGCAGGTGGCCACCGTCTCCTTCGCGGCCGGTCTCAAGCGCGGCGACGCCGGCTACAACGGGCGGCCGGCCGTGGTGCTCAGCGTGCAGAAGCAGCCCCAAGCGGACACGGTCCAGCTCACCGGGCAGATCGAGTCGGCGCTGGCCGAACTGAAGCAGGGCCTGCCCAAAGGCATGGCCGAACCGCGTGTGCTGTTCCGCCAGGCCGATTTCATCAAGGCCTCCATCGGCAACGTCGCCGAGGCGCTGCGCGACGGCGCCATCATGGTGGCCATCGTGCTGTTCGCGTTCCTGCTGTCGGTGCGCACGACGGTGATCTCGCTGGTGGCTATCCCGCTGTCGCTGGCCGTCACCGCATTGGTGTTCCAGTGGCTGGGGCAGTCGATCAACGTGATGACCTTGGGCGGCCTGGCCATCGCCATCGGTGAACTGGTCGACGACGCCGTGGTGGACGTTGAAAACATCCTGCGGCGGCTGAAGCAGAACAAGGCCGCGGGCAACCCGCTGCCGCTGCTGGAGGTGGTGCGGGGCGCCAGCGTCGAGGTGCGCTCGGGCATCGTCTACGCCACCGTCATCGTGGTGCTGGTCTTCGTGCCGCTGTTTGCGTTGCCGGGCATCGAGGGGCGACTCTTCACGCCGCTGGGCATCGCCTACATCGTGTCGATTCTCGCGTCGATGCTCGTCTCGATGACGGTCACGCCGGTGATGTGCTACTACATGCTGCCGACGATGAAGCGCATGGACCACGGCGACAGCCCGCTGGTCGCCTGGCTCAAGCGCCAGGACGCGAAACTTCTGACCTGGTCGTTCGGCCGCGCCAAGCTGCTCATCGGTCTGGCCGTGCTGGCGGTGGCCGGGGCTGCGGCGACGGTGCCGCTGTTCCCGCGCGCCTTCCTGCCGGCCTTCAACGAAGGTTCGCTGGTGCTGGGCCTGGTAATGCAGCCAGGCACGTCGCTGGCCGAGGCCAACCGCGTCGGCTCGGTGGCCGAGACGCTCATCCTTCAGGTGCCCGAGGTGATGCAGGTGGGCCGCCGCACCGGCCGGGCCGAGCTCGACGAACATGCCGAAGGCGTGCACTCTGCCGAGATCGACGTCGACCTGAAAAGATCGGAGCGCGACCGCGAAACCATCATGGCCGACATCCGCGAGCGCCTGTCGACCCTGCCGGCGCAGACCACGATTGGACAGCCCATCAGCCACCGCCTCGACCATCTGCTGTCGGGCGTGCGCGCGCAGATCGCCGTCAAGATCTTCGGCGACGACACTGACACGCTGCGTGGCCTGGCCGAGAACATGCGCACGCAACTGGCGGGCGTGCCCGGCCTGGTCGACCTCTCGGTCGAAAGGCAGGTGCTGATCCCGCAGATCACCGTGCGCCTGGACCACCGCAAGGCCGCGCAGATGGGCCTGGCGCCAGGTGAGGCCATCCGCGTGCTGCAGGCATTGACGGACGGCGCGCATGGCGCGCAGATCGTCGATGGCCCGCGGCGCTACGAACTGCTGCTGCGCTTGCCCGACGAACAGCGCAGTCCTCAGGACCTGGCGCGCACGCTGATCGACACGCCTGCCGGCCGCATCCCGGTGTCGAGCATCGCCACGGTGGAAGAGACCGACGGTCCGAACCAGATCGGCCGCGAGAACGGGCGCCGACGCATCATCGTCTACGCCAACACCGACGGCGGCGACATGGGGCGGGTCATCAGGGACATCCGCAGCATCATCGACAGGACTGCCCTGCCCACCGGCAACTTCGTCAGCCTGGAGGGCCAGTTCCAGGCGCAGGAAGAGGCCACGCGCCTGATCGCCGGGCTGTCGGTGGTGTCGCTGGTGATGATGTTCCTGGTGCTGTACTCGCGCTACCAGTCGGTGGTGCTGGCCGGCATCATCATGGCCAACATCCCGCTGGCGCTGATCGGCTCGGTGTTGGCGATGTGGCTCGCTGGCGTGAGCCTGTCGGTGGCGTCGATGGTGGGCTTCATCACGCTGGCGGGCATCGCCACGCGCAACGGCATCCTGAAGATCAGCCATTACATCAACCTGTGCAAGTTCGAGGGCGAGAGCTTCAGCCAGGCGATGATCGTGCGCGGTTCGCTGGAGCGGCTGACGCCGGTGCTGATGACGGCGCTGGTGGCAGCCTTTGCACTGACGCCGCTGCTGCTGGCGGCGGATGCCCCGGGCAAGGAGATCCTGCACCCGGTGGCGGTGGTGATCTTTGGCGGCCTCGTGAGTTCGACCTTGCTCGACACGCTGCTCACGCCAGTGCTGTTCTGGCTGTTTGGCGAGAAGCCCACGAGGAGGCTGGTGCAGCCTGAGCCCGACGCGCCGACAGCGGCCGCCGGCACGCAGGAAGCCTATTGAGTTGAATGTCGAGTTGAAGGATCAGGCTTGGCGGCGCCGCCTGTCCCAGTGCGCTGCACCCTTGAAGGAGTGTTGAGTGATGATGAAGAAGCTGTTGACCGTGGTGGCGCTGGGCCTGTCGGCGCTGTCGTTCAACACGGCGTGGGCCCACGGCGGCGCCCAGGCCCGGCATGGCGGTGTGGTTGCCATGGCCAGCGATCTGGGTTTCGAACTGGTTGGCACGCCCACCGGCGCGGCGATCTATGTCGAAGACCACGGCAAGCCGATGGCGCCCACCGGCCTGAAGGGCAAACTCACCGTGTTGAGTGGTGCCGAGAAGTCCGAAGCCGAGCTGGTGGTGGCGGGTGACAAGCTCGAAGCCAAGGGCGTCAAGCTGGCCAAAGGTGCCAAGGTCGTCGCCGCGCTCGTGACACCGGCGGCCAAGGCGATCACCGTTCGCTTCACCGTCAAGTAAGTGCCCATCTCGGCCCTATCCCTGCCCGCCCTCCGGGGCGCAGCGCTTGCCCTGCTGGCCGCGGCGCTGTTCGGCGTCAGCACGCCGCTGGTGCAGCAGTTCGGTGTCGGGCTCGGCGCTTTCAGCACGGCGGCACTGCTGTACGCAGGCGCCGCGGCCGTCGGCTTGCTGTCGCGCCAACCCATCGACCGCGAGGCCCGCCTGCAACACGCCGACCTGCCGCGGCTGCTGGCGATGGCGGGCTTCGGCGCGGTGGTCGGCCCGGTCGCCCTGGTCTGGGGGCTGCAGCACACCAGTGGCACCAGTGCCTCGCTGATGCTGACGCTGGAGGCGCTGTTCACCGCGGTGCTGGCCTGGCGCCTGTACCGCGAGACCATGGACGGCCGCGTCTGGACCGCGATGGCCCTGCTGCTGGCCGGGGGCATGGTGCTGGTGCTCGACCAGGGCCGCACCGGCGGCGCGCAACTCTGGGGCCTGCTGGCCGTGCTGTTGGCGACTGCCGCCTGGGGCGTGGACAACACGCTGTCGCGCGCCCTGGCCGAGCGCGACCCGGGGCAGGTGGTCATGGTCAAGGCGCTATTGGGCGCCTCGGCGACGTTGCTGCTGGCGCTGGTCTTCGGCGAACCCTTGCCATCGGCCAGTGCTGCGCTGGCCTTGTTCGCTATCGGGGCCACGGGCTACGGCCTGAGTCTGCGTTTCTATCTGCTGGCGCAAAGGGCCTTTGGCGCGGCGCGCACAGGGTCGGTGTTTGCCTTCGCGCCCTTCATCGGCGCCGCCTTCGCGGTGGCGCTGGGCGATCGGTCAGCCAGCGGCCTGATGGCGCTGGGCAGCGTCCTGATGCTGACCGGCGTGGTGCTGCACCTGGCCGAGTCCCATGGCCACGCGCACGCGCACGAGGAGGTTGATCATGAGCACGCCCATCGCCACGACGACGGGCACCACGACCATGTCCATGACCCCATGCCCAAGGGTCCGCACAGCCACCGGCACCGACATGCTCCGCTGCAGCATGCACACCATCACGTGCCCGACGCGCACCACGCACATTGGCACTGACGTCGAAAGGGGTGAGGGGGCTGCGCTGTGATGACTGCGCCTACGCAGTGGCCAGCGTCCCGGCGCGTCGACGATCGCGCAGCACCATCAGCACAATCGTCAGGCCGCTGAATAGCAGAGGCCAGTCCTGCTTCACCCCGAGCATGAAGGCGGCACTGCCGCCCACCAGGGACCAGGCCAGCGGTATGACCAGCAGCCACCGGGGCACGGGTGCCACCGTGAGCAGCAGCAGGCCGAAGGTGAACAGCGTCAACGGGCAAGGCGTGATGCCGAACATCGGCATCGCCGGGTAGCCATGGCCCGACCACAGGCCGAGAAGCGGATAGAGCACCGCCGCATAGACCACAAGAGCCCAGCCCAGCGCTGACGCAAACCCCGCCGAGAGCCCGAAGACCAGCCGTCGCCTGACCACGCCAGCGATGACGAAGAGGACACCCTGCGCCACGAATAGCGCGCCGAAGGCCAGCGCCGCGGGGTTGATGCGGGCAAAGAAGACGCCGTGGTAAGCCACGCCGGTCCAGACCCACATCGCCGCCAGCACACCGCCTACGAAGGGGTGCCCTCTCGGTGACGATCGAAGCAGTGCGGCCATCACGGCCAAGCCAAGCAGATAGGCCGCAACCTGCACCGGCCAGACAGCCGTGTTGTAGTCGGTGAATACGCCCAGAAATTGCGCTTGCGTGAAGGGCAGCATGAACACCGTCCCAGTGCCGGAACGTGTACCAGCGTAGTGGGCTCGGCGTGCAGGGGTGCTGACCCTCGTCAACCCAGGTCGATTCGGCGCGCCTCGACCCTTCGAGGAAACGCGTTGCCGCGCCGGCGATGGGCCTGACCCCTGGTGTTGGTGACCCAGCGCACGGGCGTACAGGCGGAGCGCCTCGAAGCCGCCGGACGTGTACGACAGCTGTTCAGGGTTGTCCGATACCTGCCGTTGCACGCCACGGACGCGTGCACGCCGCCGTCCTGAGGGCAGGTGTCGGACAAGCCCCAAGGGAAGGGAGCCGCGGGGCATGCCGCAGTGGCGCCAGCCACGCCTTGAACGCCTTGGCATCGGCCAGCGTCGTGTGCTGGCCGTAGAACTGCAGCGTGCCGGCCTGATGCACCCGCAGCAGTTCTTCCAGGAAGCGCCGCCGGAACAACTTTGAGAGAACTCGCACGGGCAGGAAGAACCCCGGCCGGCAAGCGATCCAACTCTTGCCATCGGCTGCCAGCCCACCGCTTGGAACGATGCCGTGCACGTGCGGGCGTGGCTGCATGCCAACCCCGACCTGCGCGGCTCGGCAGCGTTGCTGCCCGATCGATCTGGACACCCGATGACGCGGTGCAACGTGGCGCAGCGGCTGGCCCTCGCCGTCGACCGTGCTTCGACCGCGCAGCCGAGCCTGAAGACCAAGCGCGTCTGGCCGTACAGCGTGAGGCACACGACGGCCATGCACCAGCTGCAAAGCGGTTTGCCCTTCAACGTCATCGCCCTGTGGCTCGGCCATGAGAGCACGAACACGACGCACCGTTACGTGGGCTGCCGCCCCCAGGGTAGAAGGGCCCGAAGCGCAGCCGCAAACGCGGCTATCCCAGGGGCGACGGCCGGGTAGCCGGCGGCCTGGCCTGGGGCGGCGGAATGGGGATCGTCATGGTCTGGACAAGCTTCCTGATCGATGGAACACCCTGGATCAGGACAAACATCGATCGACGATAAATCTTAAAGACAGAGGCCGCCTAAAGCAATACACTGCGCGCATCTTTAAGGCAGGGCATGCGTCTTTCCGAATACACCGACTACACCTTGCGCGTGCTGATGTACTGCGCGCGGCACCGCGAGTGCCTGGTCACCATCCATGAACTGGCCGAGCAGCACGGCCTGTCGAAGGGTCACCTGATGAAGGTGGTGAACGACCTGGCGCGGCAGGGCTTGATCGAGACCACGAGGGGGCGCGGCGGCGGCCTTCGGTTGTCGAAAGAACCAGAGACCATCCGCATAGGCGACGTAGTGCGGGCGTCGGAAACAGACTTCCGGCTCGTGGAGTGTTTCGATGCCAGCACCAATGCCTGCACCTTGACGCCGGACTGTCGGCTCAAGCACTTGTTCGACGCGGCCCTGCGCGGGTACTTCCAAGCGCTGGACAGCGCGACGCTGGCCGATCTGATATCACGGCATCCGGAATCAGAGCGCCTCCCAGGTGGCTTTCTGGCGCGCGACAGGTCCGCGATCGCGATGAGCATGCCGTCCTCCGCACGGCCCCGGCGGCCAGCCAAGGCGTCCTCCCAGCGCTGACGAACACGAAGAACGCAGCATGACCACCGCGTTTCCAGGTCATTCCACCCCCGCCGTCGGCTTCGAGGTGCCCCTGGAGATGCTCGCAGCCTGCCACCTGCGGGTGCAGGTTCAGTGTTCGACACTGCTGCGTCTGGTGCCGCACATCGCGGCCCATGGTTCGGATCGGTCGGCGCAGGAAGCCGCAACCGCGGTGATGCGCTACTTCGACACGTCGGCCAGGCACCACCATGATGATGAGGAGCGCGATCTCTTTCCAGCGCTGATCGAGTCCATGGCGGGTTCGGACGCGGTCTGCCTGCTCGAGTTCTTTGCAGCGCTCATCGTCGAGCATCGCGAACTCGAAGCACGCTGGCAGATCCTGCGCGCGGTGCTCTCTCAGGTGGCGGCAGGCCAAACGGTGCTGCTCACGCAAGCCGACGTGAGCAGTTTCGCCCAGCTGTATGGGCGGCACATCGCTCGCGAAGAGTCCGAACTCCTGCCGATGGCCCGGCGGCTGTTGAGCGACGCCGAACTCGACCGGGTCGGCCTGGCGATGCACATGCGACGTACCGGGTTGCGCGCGCCAGCCAATCCTCCCGCCGGGACTCCCGATCACTCACAGGGATCGGCAAACGGATCGACGCTCTGATGGCCGCAACGGCGGCCAGCCTCCCAATATCAACGTCAACCATGCCATGACATCGACACCATCCTGTCCGACTGCCGGGACCTGCGCCTCCACTGTCTTGGTGGAGCCTTCCGAGCCGTCGGCGCTCATCCAACACATCCTGACGCGCTTCCACGAAGTGCATCGCCGGCAACTGCCGGAACTGATTCGCCTTGCGGCCGAGGTGGAGGCCGTGCGCGCCGACCATGCCGCCGCGCCGCGCGGTTTGACGGCGCTGCTGAAGTTCATGCACTCAGATTTGCTGGCGCACATGGAAAAGGAAGAGACCATCCTGTTCCCGATGCTGGTCCGAAGCGGCAACCCCCTTGTTGTGCATCCGATCGGCGTCATGCGGGCAGAACACGACGAGCACGCGGAACGGCTCGCCCAGTTGCTGACCCTGACCCGCAACGCCACGCCACCCGACGATGCCCGCGCCACCTGGCGGCAGCTGAATGCAAGCGTGCGAGAGTTCGTCGACGACTTGCAGCACCACATGCGGCTCGAGAACGATGTGCTGTTTCCGCAGTTTGTCGTGCCCCCAGGCTGATCGGCGCACGTGGTCAAGAAGTTTCCGCTGAACCCGGCGCACCCTGAGCGCATCTGCTGGGGCTGCGACCGGTACTGCCCGGCCGACGCGATGGCCTGTGGCAACGGCAGCGTGGCGACGCTTCATCCTGCCGAGCTCTTCGGTGAGGACTGGATGAGTTGGGGGCAGGACCACGATGCGACCAGCTTCGCTGGCGCCCGCGCTCCCCGCCGCCGACACACCTGTGTCTTGAGCCCGCTGGCGACGGCGCCGCCGCCCGCGTGGCAACAATGGGCGACCGACTGCAAGCCCGTGCAGTCGGCCGAATCCAAACGTGCACCACTGCGCATGAAGACCCCCCACATCGGTCAGGCCGTCGTTTCCGACCTGGATGAACTGGCTGAGCTTTTCAACAAGTACCGCGACTTCCAGGGGCAGACCAGCGATCTGCCGGCTGCGCGCGACTTCCTGAAGGCCCGTTTCGACGATGGGGGTGTCGCGTCCGGACTGCTGGCTGCGGCCGAGCGCGAGGCGCGCCGGGGCAGGCACGGTATGCCGCCCGGGGCTGGATCCGGGACGACCAGTTCCACGCCTACTACCGGCTGCCACAGGGGCGGTGATGAAGTGCCGTCCTGGGGCATCGGCCGGCACCGGTTGGTCCCTGCGCGGCATGGCTGCAGCAACGGACACTTGAACGATAAAAGACACGCTGGAAGAGAACCGGTGGTTGCTGTGGCTGGGCTTGCAGCGCCAGATGGTGGATGCACGCGAGCGTGCCCGCGACGTGGTCGGTGCGGTGCTGGGCCTGTGGTTCGCCGGCGCGCTGAGCTGGCTGGGCTGGGGCGCCAGTTCACCTTGGTTGGCTGCGCCGATGGGCGCCTCGACCGTGCTGCTGTTCGGTGGTCCGAGCAGCCCCTTGGCGCAGCCCTGGCCGATGATGGTGGGCAATGTGATGTCGGCGCTGGTCGGCGCTGGTCGGCGCTGGTCGGCGTTGCCGTGTTCCAGGCGATAGGCTCCACACCAGTGTCCGCTGCGTTGGCAGCCGGACTGGCGCTGGCCTTGGTGCACCGCCATCGCATCCGTGCCTTGCCCGTGGTCGACCGCGCCCGTCGGGTGATCGGCATGGTCACCCTGGTCGACTTTCTCAAACACGCCCAACTCGACCCACGTGACCACCTCAGCCTGGGTCGCCGCATCCGACAATTGCTGACACCCACGCCCGGCATCCACTCCGAAAAGTCGGAAGTGGTCGGCCAGATCATGACCAGCCCGGTGCAAACCGCCACCGAGCACGAGTCGGTGGTCGAACTGGTGCCCCGGCTGTCGGACCAGGGCCTGCACCACGTGCCGGTGGTCGACGACGAACGCCGCCTGTCCGGCATGGTCACGCAGTCGGACCTCGTGGCTGCACTCTATCGGGCACAGGTCTCCGGTCAGCCCAGCAGCAACTGACACGGGCCGTGCGTGCGGCGGGCTCAGGCCCAATGCCCACGGCATGGAAGCGGGCACCTATCGATTGCCTTGTGAACGGCCTTAAAGAGGCATACGCTATGCATCTATTAAGGACCTCCCATGAAAAGCGTCATCGAACAGCCCAAGCGGGCGAAACTTCATCTCGACCCGATCACGCAGTTGGTGAGGCGGTTCTGCGACGACGTGCGTGCTGACCCCCTGCTCGGCCCCATCTTCGAAACCGTGCTCCTGTACCGCGGTTACTTCGGCAACGCGTCAGGTTTCGAACTCATCGCCCTGGAGACGCGCCATGGCGGCCGTTGAGCAGGCTGCGCCGCTGGTTCGTGCGCTCGAGCTGCCGTATCGGCATGGCTTCGTCACCGATGTGGAAAGTGACGCACTGCCGCCGGGACTGGACGCCGACACGGTGCGGGCGATCTCGCGCCGCAAACGGGAACCCGAATTCCTGCTGAAGTGGCGTCTGGCCGCCTTCGAGCGCTGGTCGGCGATGACGCACCCGGCGTGGGGCCAGTTGCGCATCGCGCCGATCGACTTCCAGGCCTTGAGCTACTACTCGGCACCCAAGTCGATGAACGCGCAGACCGACGGGCCCAAGAGCCTGGCCGACGTCGACCCCAAGCTGCTGGAAACCTACGAAAAGCTGGGCGTGCCCCTGCACGAGCGTGCCCGCCTGGCGGGGGTGACCGGCGTGGCGGTCGACGCGGTGTTCGATTCGGTCTCGGTGGGCACGACTTTCCGTGAGCAGCTCGCCAAGGTCGGCGTGATCTTCTGTTCGTTCTCGCACGCGGTGCAGCACCACCCTGAGCTGATCGAGCGCTACCTCGGCACCGTGGTGCCGCCGGGCGACAACTTCTACGCGGCGCTGAATTCGGCCGTGTTTTCCGACGGCTCCTTCGTCTACATACCGGCCGGCGTGCGCTGCCCGATGGAGTTGTCGTCGTACTTCCGCATCAATGCGCGCAACACCGGGCAGTTCGAGCGCACGCTGATCATTGCCGAGGCCGGCAGCCACGTCAGCTACCTCGAAGGCTGCACGGCGCCGCAGCGCGACGAGCACCAGCTGCACGCGGCGGTGGTCGAACTGATTGCCCATGCCGACGCGCACATCAAGTATTCGACCGTGCAGAACTGGTACCCCGGCGACGCGCAGGGGCGCGGTGGCATCTACAACTTCGTCACCAAGCGCGGCCTCTGCGACGGCGCGCGTTCCCACATCGCCTGGACGCAGATCGAGACCGGATCGGCCATCACCTGGAAGTACCCGAGCGTGGTGCTGCGCGGCGACGACTCACGCGGCGAGTTCCACTCCATCGCGGTGACGAACCACTTCCAGCAGGCCGACACCGGCACCAAGATGATCCATCTCGGGCGCAACACCACGAGCCGCATCGTCTCGAAGGGCATCAGCGCCGGCCACGCGCACAACAGCTACCGCGGACTCGTGCGCATGGCGCCCACGGCGGCCGGCGCGCGCAACCACACGCAGTGCGACTCCCTGCTGATCGGGTCTGACTGCGGTGCGCACACCTACCCCTACGTGGACGTGGCGCGCGACGACGCCGTCGTCGAGCACGAAGCGACCACCACGCGCATTTCCGAAGAGCGCCTCTTCTACTGCCAGCAGCGCGGCATCGACCCGCAGGAAGCCACGGCGTTGATCGTCGGCGGCTTCTGCCAGGCGGTGCTCGACGAGCTGCCGATGGAGTTCGCGCTCGAAGCCAAAGCCTTGCTGGCGGTATCGCTCGAAGGCGCCGTCGGTTGAGCCACCGACCCACAACACACCAGGCACCCTGACCATGACACCCTCCGAACCCCTGCTGCACCTGCGTGACCTGCGTGTCGACGTCGGCGACCGCAACATCCTGAAGTCGGTCTCGCTGGACGTACCTGCCGGCGCGCTGCTGGTGCTGATGGGTGCCAACGGCAGCGGCAAGAGCACCCTGGGCCTGACGCTGGCCGGGCACCCGCGCTACCGCGTCGTCGGCGGTTCTGCGCGTTTTGCCGGCCAGGACCTGCTGGCGTTGAGCCCCGAGGCCCGCGCGCGGGCGGGGCTCTTCGTGTCCTTCCAGGCGCCGCCCGAGATTCCCGGTGTCAAGAACAACCTGTTCATCCGCACGGCGCTGAACGCGGTGCGAGAAGCGCGTGACGAGGCACCGCTCGATGCCTTCGACTTCCTGGGTGACGCGCGCGCCGCGGCCACGCGCCTGGGCCTGCCCGAGGCGATGCTGGCCCGGCCGGTCAACGACGGCTTCTCCGGCGGCGAACGCAAGCGCAACGAGCTGCTGCAGCTGGCGCTGCTGCGTCCACGGCTGGCGGTGCTGGACGAAGTCGACTCCGGCATGGACGTGGACGGTGTGCGTGCCGTCGTGCAGCTGGTGCAGGACCTGCGTGCGCAGGGCACGGCCTTCCTCGTGGTCTCGCACTACCAGCAGCTGATCGAATCGCTGGCGCCCGACGCGGTGCTGCGGCTGGACCAGGGTTGCATTGCGGAGACCGGCGGTATCGCCCTGGCCGGCGACATCGCCCGAACCGGCTTCGTGCGTGCGACAGAAACGCTGGACGCCTGACACCATGGACAGCGCCCGCGCCGACATCCTGGCTGCCCGCCACCAGCTGCACACGCGCGGCTGGATCCCGCGCAAGGCCGAAGCTTTTCGGCACCTGCCGCCGCCCGATGCCGCCGTCTGGCTGGGCGATGAGACCGGGCAAGCCGCGGTGGGCTGCGAAGCCCACCCACTGGCGGGTGCCGGCTGGACGCTGCACCCGATCGGCCACAGCCCGCAGGGCCGGGTCGACGCCCGCTGGCTGGACGCGGGCGACGCCCTGCAGCGCGCCGAGCTGTGGTCCGGCCCGTTTGCGCCCGGGGGTGCAGGGGATGCCAGTTATGCGGACGATGCCGCCGAGGGCGACGCCGCACCCTTTGCCTGGGCGCACCGCGCCTTGTGCCGGCAAGGTCTGCGGCTGCGCATCGGCGACAGGCCGGGCGCCGAGCGCGGCCCGCGTGAGACCGTCTGGCTGCAACTGCGCCATCAACCGCGCAGCGCTGTCGAGGCGCCGATGCTGGTGATCGAAGTGCTCGCGGGCGTGCACTGTGTGCTGGTCGAAACGCACGACCGCGGGCCGGTGGCCTGTCAACAGGCGGTCGTGCAGAACCTGCAGGCCCACATCGTGCTGGGCGAAGGCGCGACGCTGCAGCACCTGCGCATCGCCGCGCCAGGTGCTGCTGACCGCATCGCGCACCACCTACACGCCAGTCTCGGCCGCGATGCGCACTACGCACAGGCGCTGGTTGCTTCGGGCAGCAGCTACCACCTGCAGCGCAACGTAATCTCGTTGCAGGCCGAAGGCGCCGTGGCCCGCAGCGCCGGCCTGCTGCTGGCGGCCGACTCGGCACTGGAACACCAGGTGCGCCTCTCGCATGGCGCCGCGCGCACCACCAGCACCATCGAGGACCTGGCCCTGGCCAGCGGGTCGGCGCGCGCCGTCGTCAATGCCCACACGCGTATCGCGCCCGGTGCCGCGCAGGCCGACGTGCGACAACGCCTGACCGGCATCCCCACCGGTGGCCAGCCGAAACTGGTGCTGCGGCCGCACCTTGAAATCCACCACGACCAGGTGCAGGCCACGCACAGCGCGACCTGGGGGGCCTTGTCCGACGAAGCGCTGTTCTATGCGCGCCAACGCGGCCTGGACGAGCGCACTGCACGCGGCCTGATCGTGCAGGGCATGGCCGGCGCCTTGGTGCAGCGCTGTTTTGCCGACGCCCCCTTGCTGGAAGCGCTGGGCATCGACGCGCTGCTGCGTGCTGCGGTGGACCGCCATCTGGTGCCGGGCCTGGAAGCCGACCATGGGTGACCTGCATGACCTGCATTCGGTCGACCCTGCCGGCCTGGGCGGCGCTGGCCTCAAGCGCCTGCGCGCCCAGTTTCCGGTACTGGCGCAAGAGATCAACGGCGCACCGCTGGCTTACCTGGACAACGCCGCCACCACACAGTCGCCGCTGTCGGTGCAGGATGCCGTGCGCCATTTCGAGCAGCACGACCGGGCCAACATCCACCGCGGCGTGCACACGCTGAGCCAGCGCGCCACCGATGCCTTCGAACAGGCGCGCAGCACCCTCAAGCGATTTGTCGGCGCGGGTGCAGCGCACGAACTGGTCTTCACCTCGGGCACCACCGACGCGCTCAACCTGGTGGCGCATGGCCTGTCGACGCCAGGGGTCCTGCCCGCGGTCATCCAGCCCGGCGACGAGATCGTCGTCAGCGGCCTGGAACACCATGCCAACCTGGTGCCCTGGCAACAGGCGGCGCGGCGCTGTGGTGCGCGGCTGCGCATCCTGCTGCCCGATGGGCAGGGACGGCTGCATGTCGAGGACCTGGCCCGCCTGTTGACACCCCGCACGCGGATGTTCGCCGTGACCGCCTGCGCCAACGCGACGGGCGAGCGACCACCATTCGAGGCCTTGCTGGCGCTGGCCGCCGAGGCGGGTGCGCTCACCGTGCTCGATGCCGCGCAGTCGGTGGGCCATGCGGTGCCCGATCTGTCGGCGCTGGCCTGCGACTTCATGGCCTTCTCGGGCCACAAGATGTACGGGCCGATGGGCACGGGTGCGCTGGTCGGGCGTCGCGCTGCACTGGAGCGATTGGAGCCCTTGCGCTACGGCGGTGACATGGTGGCCTGGGTCAGCACCACCGAGGCCAGCTTCGCCGAGTTGCCGATGCGGCTGGAGGGCGGCACCCCGAACGTGGCCGGCGCGGTGGGCCTGGCGGCGGCGGCCGACTTCATCGACCGCACAGGGCGCAGCGAGATCGACGCCCACGTCATCGCGCTGCGCGAGCATGCCGCCGCCGGCCTGGCCGCGCTGCCCGGCGTCACATTGCTGTCGGCCGATACCGGCGCCTCGGCCATCGTCTCGTTCGTGGCCGGGGGCGCGCACCCGCACGACATCGGCACGCTGCTCGACGAGCAAGGCATTGCCGTGCGCACTGGCCACCATTGCGCCCAGCCGCTGCTGGAGCAACTGGGCCGGGGACCGACGACAAGGGCCTCGTTCGCGCTCTACAACACGCACGCCGAAGTCGAGCGCCTGCTGGCCGGCGTGGCGCGTGCGTTGAAGGTGCTGCGATGAACCCCACCACGGCCGCCGAGCTCGACCTCTACCAGGACGTGGTGATGGACCACAAGCGCGCGCCGCGCCACTTCGGCACGCTGCCGGCGCCCACGCACCAGGCGCGCGGCCAGAACCCGAGTTGTGGCGACGACCTGCAGGTGACGCTGAACGTGACGCAGGACCGGATCGAAGACATCCGCTTCAGCGGCCAGGGCTGTGCCATCTGCATCGCCTCGGCGTCGATGATGACCGAGGCCGCGCACGGGGGCGACGTGGCGTTGGCGCAGCAGTTGCATCAGCGCTTTCGCGCCGTGCTCACCGGCGAACTCGAACCCGAAGCGGCGCACCTGGGCAAGCTGATCAGCCTGGCCGGGGTGCGCCGCTATCCGGGCCGCATCAAGTGCGCGCTGCTGGGCTGGCATGCGCTGATGCACGCGCTGGACGGGAAACCATGAGACCGCAGCGCGAGCCCGTGGTGATCCAGCGCGCGGTGCGGGTGGAATGCATCCCCGACGGCCGTCCGGCCGACCTGCCGGCGGGCACCCCGGCGCAGATCACGCAGGCGCTCGGCGGCTCGTTCACGCTGTGGGTCGAGGGGCAGTTGATGCGGCTGCGCGGTGCCGATGCGGACGCGATCGGCAAGCCGGTACCCAAAGCCGACCTGGCCCCCACGGCGCCGACCGACACCGGGCCCGAAGGCCTGCGCAGCCTGGTGTGGCAGACGCTGAAGACCTGCTACGACCCGGAAATCCCGGTCGACATCGTCGAGCTGGGTCTGGTCTATGTCTGCGACGTGCTGCCGATGGACGACGGGCGGCTTCGCGTGGCCATCCAGATGACCCTGACCGCACCGGTCTGCGGCATGGGCGAAAGCATTGCCGACGAGGTCTGCGACAAGGTGCTGGCGCTGCCGCAGGTGGGCGAGGCCAATGTCGACATCGTGTTCGACCCGCCCTGGGATCGATCGATGATGTCCGAAGCCGCTTTGCTCACCCTGGGTCTTTGACGGCCGATCCGACCCCCTTCGACCCCACCCCTTCCCACCCCACACCCGCGAAGAAACCCCTCCCCATGAGCCTGAACATCCTGCTGCTGGAAGACGTGCATGCCAGCGCCACACCGATCCTGCACGCCGTGCCCGGCGCCGAGGTGCTGCGCATGAAGCACGCCCCCGATGCACCCGAACTCGAATCTTTGCTCGCCGACGTGCAGGTGCTGGGCCTGCGTTCACGCACGCTGCTGTCCCGCGACATGCTCGCACGCGCGCCGCGGCTGCTGGCAGTGGGCGCGTATTGCACCGGCACCAACAACATCGACCTGAAGGCCGCCAGCGAGCGCGGCGTGGTGGTCTTCAACGGTCCGTTCTCCAACACCCGTTCGGTGGCCGAACTGGTGATCGGGCACGCCATCCACCTGCTGCGGCGAATTCCGGAGCGCCATGCCGCGGCGCGTCGCGGCCAGTGGTTGAAGGACGCGCGCGGCTCCAACGAGATCCGCGGCAAGACGCTCGGCATCGTCGGCTACGGCAAGATCGGCATGCAGACCGGCCTGCTGGCCGAAGCAATAGGCATGCGCGTGGTCTATCACGACATCGAGGCCCGCCTGCCGCTGGGCAACGCCTCGCCGGCGCCCACGCTGAAGGCGCTGCTGAACGAGGCCGACGTCGTCACGCTGCACGTGCCGCAGACCGAACGCACGCGCCACCTGATCGACGCCGAACGCCTGTCGCAGATGAAGCCCGACGCCGTGCTGATCAACCTGGCGCGTGGGCATGCCGTCGACCTCGACGCCTTGCACGATGCGCTCAGCACGCACCGCTTGCGCGGGGCGGCAATCGACGTCTTCCCCACCGAGCCGACGTCGAACGCCGCGGTCTTCGATTCGCCGCTGCGGGAACTCGACAACGTGATCCTGACACCGCATGTGGGCGGCTCCACCGCGGAGGCCCAGCACAACCTGGGCGTCGAGGTCTCCGAGAAGCTGCGTGACTACCTGACGCTGGGTGCGGTGCGGGGCAGCGTCAACCTGCCGGAGGTCAGCGTCGGTACCTTGAGATCGCCGACGCGGCTGGTCCACATCCACCGCGACCAGCCCGGCGTGATGTCACAGCTCAACGGCGCGCTGGCCCTGGCCGGGTTCAACGTTTCGCAGCTGCACCTCGAGACCGAAGGGGGCTTCGGCGTCGCGGTGGTCGACCTGAGCCGGCCGTTGGACAGCACGACGCTCGCCGCGGTGACGGGCGTCGAGGGAACAGTGCGCGCCTTCACTGTACGCGCGCCCGCTTGATGCCTTGCAAGTCCTGACCTGACTTGAATCCACAACCTCGATACCTTCTCAGGGGCCTGCATGCGTCTCGCCGAGTACACCGACTACACCCTGCGCGTGCTGATGTACTGCGCTGCGCGTCCGCAGCAGTTGGTGACCATCAGCGAACTGGCCGACCATCACGGGGTATCCAGAAATCATCTGATGAAGATCGTCACCGATCTGGGCCGCCTGGGCGTGCTGGAGACGATACGAGGCCATGGCGGCGGCCTGCGCCTGCATAAGGATCCCGCCCAGATCCGCGTCGGTGACGTCGTTCGCGCCTCGGAGACCGACTTCCGCCTGGTCGAGTGTTTCGACCCCACGACCAGCCGGTGCACCCTGGCGCCGTCGTGCCGCTTGAAAGGCGTGTTCGACGCCGCGTTGCGGGCCTACTTCAAGGAACTGGACGGCATGACCTTGGCCGATCTCGTCGAGCCGTCGTCGGTGCCGGTTTCAGGGCGAACCGTGTCGCTGCGTCGGCGCATCGGCGCAGCGCCCGTCGCAAGCCCGAACAGCAAGCGCAGGACGCACCGGACCGGCACGTCCGATGCATGAGTCCGTCACATCACTGCAGCCAACTCGAACCGACCCATCGCGTCGAGCCCTTTCACCTTCCCATCAAGGAGCCTTCATGTCGCAGCCTCATCTCCACCTGTCTCCCGACGCCATCTATCCTTTCGACGCACGTGGCGTGGCCAAGCGCTTCCGCCATGCCGCGATCTTCGGCGCGCTGGACAGCCTGCAGCCCGGCGAGACCATGCGCTTTGCCAACGACCACGACCCGCTGCCGCTGCTGTCGCAGATCGCGCAGCGCTACGGCGACCGCGTCAGTGTCGAGTACCGGCAGCGCGACCCGGGGATCATCGTGATCGACTTCAGCGTGCTCTGAGCGGAGACCGGTGATGGATGAGAGTTCGCCCTCACACAGACGGCGTAGGCCGACTGAGCGCAGGCTCAGACTGGATCCAACCCATGCCCCCTCCACCCGTTGCAACCCACGATGCGCTGTAGCCGCAATCCCATCCACACCAAGGAGAACGATTTGATTCGCTTGATTCGAAACCTGTCCATCGCGGCCGCTGCCGCGGCCGCGCTGATTGCTTCGTCCATCGGCCCGGCAATAGCGCAAGCCGTCGACCACAGCCACGACGCCGCAGCGCTCCACAAGCTCACCCTGAACCAGGGCAAGAAGTGGGGCACCGACGAGCCGCTGCGCGCCGGCATGGGGCGCATCCGCGGGCTGGTCGAACCGCAGTTGGGCGCGGCCCACACCGGCAAGCTCACGCCCGCGCAGTACAGCGAGCTGGCCACACGTATCGAAACCGAAGTCGGCGGCATCGTCGCCAATTGCAAGCTCGAGCCGAAGGCGGACGCCATGCTGCATCTGCTGATCGCCGATCTCGGTGACGGCACCAGCACCATGACCGGCAAGAACCCCAAACAGCGCCCGGCACTTGGCCTGGTGAAGGTGGCGAAAACCCTCGACCAGTACGGAAAGCACTTCGAGCACCCCGGCTTCAAGCCGGTGGGCATCGGTCATTGACAGGTCCAGGAGATTCTCATGAAGTTCACCATTCCCAAAGCGCTGCAAAGCGAACACGAAGCCCTGCACGAGCGGCTGCGTCAGGCCACCGAGGCCGGCGGCGAAGTCGGTGAGGCAGCCGGGACATTGGCTCGCCTGATGCACCCGCATTTCGTCAAGGAGGACGAGTTCGCGCTGCCTCCGCTGGGCCTGCTGGTGGCCCTGGCGCGCGGCGAGGTGAACGCCGAGATGGCTGCGGTGCTGGAACTCACCGACCGGCTCGAGGCCGAGCTGCCGCAGATGCTGGAGGAACACCGCAGCATCGTCGAAACGTTGGGCAAGCTGCGCGAGGCGGCGGCGCGCGCGGGCAATGACGACATCGTCGCTTTCGCCGAGGCGCTGGTCCAGCACGCGCAGACCGAGGAAGCCGTGATGTACCCGGCTGCGATCCTGGTCGGCCAGATGGTGCGGCAGCGCCTGGGCGTACGCCCAGCGGCGCTCGCCTGAAAGTGGCGCCGATGAGAACGCCCGCGTTCTTTGATGCCGTGGCGCCGATAGCGGTCACGGACCCGCTGGCCGCGCTGCTGGGCGCGGCCGAGGGCGGGCGCGTCGAGTACCGCTACCTCGATGCGGTCAAGCTCGCCGGGCACTCGTGTCCGACCGTGGCCGGCGCCTGGATCATGACGCGCACGGCGCTGGCGCGTCTGTACCCCAATGGAGCGCCGCAACGAGGTGGCTTGCGGGTCGAGTTGCGACAGGCCATCGACGAGGGCGTGGCCGGCGTAATCGCCAGCGTCGCGGGCCTGATCACAGGGGCGGCGAACGACGGTGGGTTCAAGGGCCTGGGCGGTCGGTTCGAGCGGCGAGGCCTATTGCGATTCGGTGTGGACATGGCAGGTGAGATCCGTTTCACGCGGCTGGACAACGGTTCGTCGGTCGAACTGGCGCACTTTCCGCAGTCGGTGCCCCGGCCCAGCGGCCTGGCGGAACTGATGCGCGGGGCCCTGGCGCCGCAGGCGGATGCCGCAACGCGCGAGGCCTTCGCCGAGGCTTGGCAAGACTGGGTACGAAGGATACTGATCGACCATGCTGACGACGCTGCGTTGATTGCCGCCGAGCTTCGCCCTGCGGCGGCCGGCTAGTCAGATGCGGTGCCGGAGCACTCGGTAGGATGTTCCCGCGATCCCTGTCCAAAGCAGCGTGCGCAGCGCCATCGCGCCCGTCGTGCGAGCCTCGTACGCAGCACCGTTCCATGCATGGACGCCGAAGGCCGCGAACACCGGGCCTGTAGCGACAGCGATAAAGACGGCCAGCGGCACCGACCAGCGCCGCCGCCCCCACAGCCCCAGACCGCAGACCACGTAGGCGAACCCGGCGACGGAGTTGAACCAGAGCACGAACGGCACGATGGCCCCTGCGGCCAGGCGTGCCGCCTCGCCACCGAACAGCGTACGACCGCCGGAGAAGACCGTCAGCAAACCGAAGAGCATGGCCACCGCGGCCAATGACTTCTCCAGCAAGTCCGCTTTGGATGTGTTCACGAGCCTGGTCTTGGATGACTGGCGCTGAAACGGCTGGGCCGGATCAAAGGCTCAACCCCTGCCCCGCCTCTTCTTCAGTCCGGCCGTCGCGGATGTGATAGATCCGCTTGAAGGTCGGGATGATCTTCTCGTCGTGGGTCACCACGATGATGGCCGTGTGGTACTGCGTGGCCATCTGGTTGAGGATGCGCACGACGGCCAGCGCCCGCTCGCTGTCCAGCGGTGCGGTCGGCTCGTCGGCCAGGATGACCGGTGGGCGGTTCGCCAGGGCGCGCGCGATCGACACACGCTGCTGCTCGCCGCCGGAGAGTTCCGAGGGCTGCGCCTGCGCACGGTGCCCCACGTCCAGCGCCGCCAGCAGTTCGAGCGCCCTTGTGCGCGCCTGGCCGTTGGGATGCCCGGCCAGCATCGGCAGCAAGGCGACGTTGTCGGTGACGTCCAGGAACGGGATCAGGTACGGCGCCTGGAACACGAAGCCGATGCTGTCGCGGCGCAGCGCACGCAGGTCGGGGAGCTTCCAGCCGTTGTCGTAGATGGTCAGCCCGCCCAGGATCATGCGACCGGCCGTCGGCTCGATGACGGCGCCCAGGCACTTGAGCAAGGTGCTCTTGCCAGAACCCGAGGGGCCGATCAGGCCCACCACCTCGCCGGGTGCGACGACCATGTTGACGTCCTTGAGCGCATCGACCGCGGTGTCGCCTTCGCCGTAGCGCTTGCGCAGGCCTTCGATGCGGATGCCGGCATCGCTCAT